>Ga0247822_10000544_pt1 | contig 20709 bp, 14 predicted proteins | sample 13C_Cellulose_Da_FD_192423 | JGI IMG/M metagenome (GOLD analysis project Ga0247822, IMG submission 192423) | Soil microbial communities from agricultural site in Penn Yan, New York, United States - 13C_Cellulose_Day30 | ecosystem: Environmental > Terrestrial > Soil > Agricultural land | place...
TCGCGGACGGGACGTTTGTTCCAGTCGGCTTGCGCCGCCCGGGTCGCGGCGAGTTCGGAGGTGAACGGCATCATTCGGAAGCCCTGGCGGAGTCGCGGCGTCGGCGGGCCGGTGCCCTCATCGTAGGAACACTGGTCCGCCCACGCCGCGCCGCGGGCTTACGGCAGCAGCTTCTTCACGTCCTCCTCGACGGTGGCCGGGTGGGCGTTCCGGTTCACCACCTTGCCGTCCTTGTCGAGGACGAACGTGTGCGGCACCACCAGGATGCCGTAGTGGGCGGCCAGCGGGCTGGCGTCGAGGCCGCCGCCGCCGTTGATCTTCAGGCCGGGCAGCTTCGCGTCGGTGACGGTCTTGAGCGCGGTCTGGGCGTCGTTGTCGAGGCACACGGTGACGACCTCGACGCCCTTCGGCCCGTACTCCTTCGCGAGGGCCTGGAGCTTCTTCGCGTCGTCGGGCAGGGTGCTGCTCCAGTTGGCGCAGTAGTACACCACCACGACCTTGCCCTTGAGCGCGGCGATGTTGGTGATCTCGCCGTTCTTCTCGAGGTCGCCGCCGGCCAGCTCGAACGGCTTGCCCTCACTCTCCAGCCGCCTGACGGCGCCGCGGGCCTTGCCCGCGTGCGGAAACTTCCCGTACTTCTCGGCGAGTTGCTGGTACGTCGCCTTCGCCTTCGCCTCGCCCTCCTTGCGGTCCTTCATGTACTCGTATGCGAGGCCGAGGCGGAGCAGAGCCTCCGGCGCCTCCTCGGAGTTCGGGAACGCCTTCGCGAAGGCCTCCAGGCCGGCGCGCCACTCGTCCTGCACCTGGTCCACCTGGTTGGACGCCAGCAGCTTGAGGCTGTTCTCCGTCACGAGGTGGCGGTACGCGACGTACGCCGCGAGGTTCTGGTTCGGCCCCTTCGCGAGGACGTCCTTCAGCTCCTTCAGCCGCGTGATGTGCTTGCCGTCCGGCTTCTCGACCTCGGCTGCGGCGGCCAGGCCGTCGGCCAGCAACCGCGCCCACGTCTCCTGGTCTTTCGGCTCCAGTTGGGCCACGATCTGCTCGAGGATCTCGGCCCGCTTCGCGCTGTGCACGGCGTTCGCCTCACGCGTGCCGTCACGCGGGGCGGCCGCGTCGAGGTCGTTGATCTTCTTGACCAGCTCCGCGATGTTGGCCGGGATGCCCGCCCCGCCGCCGACCGGCGCCGCGTCGGCCGACGGGCCGTCCACCAGCTTCCACGCACGGCCGATCTGGATCAGCTCCCCGGTCTGGAGGAACTTGCTGTCCTTCCCGTCCTGCACGAGGACGGTCCCGTTCTTGTGGATCACGAGGTCGTCGCGCGCCTGGAGGGCGTCCGCCGGCGTCGCCTGCGGCACGCCGAACTCGACGTGGACCCACTTCGCCTCGCCCGTCGCCTTCAGCCCGCCGGCCGCGTCCGCGACGCGCTTGACGGCCCCCGCGGCGCGCTCGAGGCGGCGGTCGGCCTCCGGCCCCTTCAGCCCGAGTGCGTCCACGTTCGCCTTCGTCACGACGAGAGCCTGGGCGCGCTTCTCGTCCTTCGTCAGCACGGCCGCGAGCAACTCCTGGCTGAGTTCCTCGGGCGACATGACCGCCCACTCGTCGATCTTGCCGTCGCGGTCGCGGTCGAGGCCCCACTTGGTGCCGTTGGGCCCGAGCCAGCGGAACTGGTACGGGTCGCCCGGCTGGGGAGGGAAGACCTCGCGGTACGCCTCCTCGCCGTTCACGTAGAACGCGACAATGTTGTAGCTCTTGCCGTCGTAGCTCACGAACTGGCGGACGGGCTTACCGGCCGGGTCGCGGACCACGAACCCCATGGGCTCCTTGGGGTTGTTCGGGTTGGGGATCGGCTCGACCTTACAGTTCGGAGCCTGATCGGGGGTCGGGGTGGTGATGTTCACCCCCGGCTGGCGGGGCTGAACCTTGAACGCGCCCTCCGGCGTGATCGGGGGCAACTCGGCCCGAACCGTCGCGCCGAATCCGGCAAACAGAGATAGGCCCGCGAACGCCCGAACCGTGAGTCGCTTGCTTACCATCCGTGGAACCTCCGGTGCGCGCCGATGTCCCCGGCGCGCGGGTGTGAACAGGCTGATTTGTCTTCGGCAGGCCCGGCGGCTCGGGTTCACTGAGAAGTCTGCCCGCGGTGGGTCGGGAGCGAGTGGGGAGTGGGGTTGTGCAGACTCGCGAGCGGTGGTGCCTGGTTAGCCGCCGTGCGGCAACCGCCCTGCAACGACGCGGCTGGAAACAAGAGTATTGTGATGACTCATCATTTTCTAAGTAGACTTTAGTAAAGGTCGTTTACAAACTATCGAGGGGCATCTACAATCATTATCCATGCCCCCGACCACCGCACGAGTTTCGCCCGTATATCCCACACTGCGCCCCGCAGTTGTCGGGAAGTTGAATGAGCGCCGAGTCCTGCGGTTGCTCCAGACACGCGGCCCGTTGTCGCGTGCCGAAGTGGCACGCGGGAGTGGCCTCAGTGCGCCCACTGTATCGAAGGCCGTCGCGTCGTTGCTGAAGGCTGGACTGCTTGAAGAGGCGGACGCGACCGAACTCGCCCGTGGGCGGCCGGCCCCGAAGCTCCGCCTCGCAACCGATACCGCGCAGGTTCTCGGCATCACGATCGACGCGGGGCACTGCGAGGTCGTTTCCGCGGGGCTGGACGGGCGTCTCCACGGCGACGTAGCCATTGTCCCGACGCCGACGACGTACGCCGAACTGGTCGCGGCCCTCGAAGCCGCTGCCCGCGCCCTGATGGCGCGGCCCGGCGTCCGGACGCTGGGCTTCGGGCTGAGTCTGCCAGGCCTGGTGGACGGCCGAACCGGCCGCGGGGTTCTGTCGCCGAACGTGCCACTGACCGACGGCCACGCGCCAGCCGCGGACCTCGCCGCGCGTCTGGGCGTCGAGTGCTCGCTGTTGCAGGAGTCGCACGCGCTGTGCCTCGCGGAGCAGCACTACGGGCTGGCCCGCGGGCTGGACGACTTCGCGGTCCTGGACGTGGGCACAGGCCTGGGCCTGGGGGTGATGCTCGGCGGGCGGCTGCTGAAGGGCCACGCGGGGTTGGCCGGCGAGATCGGCCACGTCACCGCGGTCGCGAGTGATGGTCGGAAGTGCGGCTGCGGTAACACCGGGTGCCTGGAGACCGTAGCGAGCGATTCGGCACTCGCGTATCATGCGGGTCTGAAACTCGGCCGCGCGGTCAGCGTTGACGAGGTGATCGAACTGGCCCGGTCGGGCACGGTCGATCTGTCCGCTGAGCTAGCGTCGCTCGCGGACTACCTCGCGATCGGCGTCGCGGCGGTGGTGAACCTGTTCAACCCCGCGGTGGTGTTCGTGCACTCGCCACTGTTCGACATCGACCCCGGCCTCCTGGACCGCGTCGCGGCCGGGGCGGCGGGTCGGGCGCTGCCGCCGTCGTTCGCCGGGTGCCGGGTCTTGAGGGCTGAAGGCACCAAGCGTCAGGGCGCGGTCGCGGGCATCATCCAGCACTTGACGGAATCGGTCGCTCCCGAAGTGGTGTAGTTGACTAGTGGTTGACCCCGACTGGCCAGTCGGGATTCGCAGGAGGGCTTCATCGATGCGCGCCTCTCTCTCCCTACTCGCGATGTGCGCGGTCGTCGCGCTCTCGGTCGATCGGCCACCGTGCGTGGCGGCCGAACCCGCGAAGCTCAAGGTGCTGTTCCTCGGGGACAACGCCGGGCACCGGCCGCCCGATCGGTTCAAGCAACTCCAGTCGGTGTTCGCGAAGCGCGGCATCGAGATGACGTACACCGACAAGCTGGAAGACCTGAACGCGAAGACCCTCGCGGAGTACGACGCCTTGGTGGTCTACGCGAACCACACCAAGATCTCCCCGGAGCAGGAGAAGGCGCTCCTGGACTACGTCGAGGGCGGGAAGGGCTTCGTGCCGCTGCACTGTGCCAGCTACTGCTTCCTGAACTCGCCGAAGTACGTCGCACTGGTCGGGGCGCAGTTCCGCAGCCACGGCACCGGCACGTTTCGCAGCGAAGTCGTAAAGCCCGATCACCCGGTGATGAAGGGCTACCAGGCGTTCTCGTCGTGGGACGAGACGTACGTCCACACCAAGCACAACACTCAGGACCGCACTGTTCTCGAGGTCCGCACCGACGGCGACCTGAAGGAGCCGTGGACGTGGGTGCGGACGCAGGGGAAAGGCCGCGTGTTCTACACCGCGTGGGGCCACGACCAGCGGACGTGGGGGCACGAGGGCTTCCACAACCTCGTGGAGCGCGGACTCCGCTGGGCGTGCGGGCAGGACCCCGCGCTCGCGGGCGGGTACTTCGACAAGCCCGAGATGACGACGCTCGCGAAGGACGCGAAGCCGTTCGAGTACGTCGAAGCCAAAGTCCCGTTCTACCCCCCGTCCAAGAAGTGGGGCGTGCAGGCCGAGCCGATCACCAAGATGCAGAAGCCGCTCCCGGTGGAGGAGACCCTGCAGCACATCGTCACCCCGAAGGGCTTCGAGGTAAAGGTGTTCGTGACGGAGGAGAAACTCGGCGGCAAGCCGATCGCGATGAACTGGGACGAGCAGGGGCGGTTGTTCGTCGCGATCTCGCTCGACTACCCGAACGAACTCCAGCGCGAGGGCCAGGGTCGCGACCGCATCGTCGTGTGCGAAGACACTGACCACGACGGCGCGTGCGACAAGGTGACGACCTTCGCCGACAACCTCTCGATCCCGACGAGCCTCCTGCCGTACGCGGGCGGGCTGATCGTCCACCAGGCCCCGCACACGCTGTTCCTGAAGGACGCCGACGGCGACGGCAAGGCCGATGTCCGGCAGGTGCTGCTCACCGGGTGGGCTACGAACGACACACACGCCGGCCCGAGCAACCTGCGCTACGGGTTCGACAACTGGGTGTACGGAGCCGTCGGGTACGCGGGTTTCCGCGGCGAGGTCGGCGGCGAGCGGACCACCTTCCGTCAGGGCTTCTACCGGTTCAAGGTCGAGAAGGGGGAGAAGCCGCACGAGTTGAAGGTGACGAAGCTCGAGTTCCTGCGCTCGACGAACAACAACACGTGGGGCCTTTGCTTCGACGAGGCCGGGAACCTGTTCGGCAGCACCGCGAACGGGTGCCCGATCGTCCACATGCCGATCCCGAACCGGTACTACGAGAAGGTCCGCGGTCTGACCCCGACTACGCTCCAGAACATCGCGCCGGACAACCACTTCGAGCCGATCACCGAGAAGGTCCGGCAGGTGGACTGGCACGGCGGGTTCACCGCGGCGTCGAACATCGCGGTGTACACGGCCCGCACCTACCCGCCCGAGTACTGGAACCGTACCGCGTTCATCTCCGAGCCGACCGGCCACCTCACCGCGACCATGACGCTGCACCCCGACGGCGCGGCCTACAAGGCGCGGTACGGGTGGAACCTCCTGGCCAGCGACGACGAATGGTGCGCGCCGATCGACGCGCAGGTCGGCCCTGACGGGCACGTCTGGGTCATCGACTGGTACAACTTCATCGTCCAGCACAACCCCACGCCCGCGGGCTTCCGCACCGGCCGCGGCGCGGCCTACGAGACGGAACTCCGCGACAAGACGCGTGGCCGCATCTACCGCGTCGTCTACACGAAGGCCAAGCCCGAGCAACCGCTGACGCTCAAGGACGCGACGCCCGAGAAACTCGTCGAGACGCTCAAGCATCACAACATGACGTGGCGGCTCCACGCCCAACGGCTGCTGGCGGCCCAGGCGAAGCCGGACGCGGTCGGGGCGCTCCTCAAGTTGCTCGAAGACAAGACAGTGGACGAGACGGGTAACAACCCCGCGGCGGTTCACGCCCTCCGCGCGCTGGAAGCGGCTGGTGCACTGGACGGGACCAACGAGGCGGCCGCGAAGGCCGTGGTAGCCGCGCTCGCGCACGGCTCGCCCGCCGTCCGCTCGACGGCCCTCGCCGTACTCCCGCGGCAGGACCGGTGGTTCGGCCAGATCCCCGCGACCCTCGCGAGCGACTCCGACGCGCGCGTCCGAAAGGCCTACCTGCTGGCCCTGTCGGAACTGCCTGAAAGTAGCGTGGGGGGCGAGATGATCGCCCGCGTCGTCGCGAAGGTCGGTGAGATCGACGCGGACGCGCGGACGGCTCTCACGATCGCGGCCACGGCCCACGGCCGGCACTTCCTCGCGAAGGTCGCCGGCCAGCCCGAGCAGGCCGCGGTCATGCCGGTGGTCGAGGCGGTCGCCCGAGCCTACGCTGCCCGGGCGACGGCCGAGGACCTGGGAGCGCTCCTGGCGGAGGCGGGGAAGGGTTCCGCGGCGACCGCGGACCGTATCGTCGCCGGCCTCGCCGCCGGCTGGCCTTCGAACAAGTCGGTCACGCTGACCGAAGACGGTTCAAAGGCCGTCGGGCCGCTGCTCGCGAAGCTGCCGGCGGCGTCGCGGGGCCGGCTCCTCAAGCTCGCTACATCTTGGGGGGTGAAGGGGATCGACTCGCAGCTCGGGGAGATCACGAAGGCCGCGTTCGCGACGCTCGCGGACGCGAAGGCGACGGACGCCGCGCGCCTCGCCGCGGCGCGGCAGATCGTCGAGTTCCAACCCGACAACGACGACGCCGCGAAGTCGCTGTTGGCAGTCGTGACTGCCGACACGTCGCCCGCGCTCGCGACCGGAATCTTCGAGGCACTCGCCGAGTCGCGGGCGAAGGGTGCCGGCGCCGCGGTCGTCGCGAAGCTGAAGGATCTCCCGCCCGCGGCCCGGCCGGCGGCCGTCCGGCTCGTGGTCGCGCGGACGGAGTCGGTGAAGGCGTTCCTCGACGCGGTCGAGAAGGGGACGCTCCGGTTCGACCTGCTCGCACTCGATCAGCGGACCGCGCTGGCGACCCACCCGGACGCGACGGTGTCCGAGCGGGCGAAGAAGTTGCTCGCGCTCGGCGGCGGCCTGCCCAACGCCGACCGGCAGAAAGTGGTCGAGGAACTGAAGCCGATCCTGGCGAAGACTGGGAGCGTGGAGAACGGGAAGAAGATGTTCCTCGCGCACTGCGGCAAGTGCCACAAGCACGGCTCCGAGGGCGCCGCGATCGGCCCGGACCTGACGGGCTTCGCGGTCCACCCGAAGGAGGAGTTGCTCATCCACATCATCGACCCGTCGCGGAGCGTGGAGGGGAACTTCAAGGCCTACCGCGTGGTGACGGCCGACGAGCGGACGATCATCGGCCTCCTCGGCGCCACGACGGGCACGTCGGTCGAAGTGATCGACGGCGAGGCCAAGCGGCACGCGCTCGCGAAGGAGGAGATCGCCTCGCTGCGGGAGACCGACAAGTCGCTCATGCCCGAGGGCTTCGAGAAGGTCATGAAGCCGGAGGAGATGACCGACCTGCTGGAGTTCCTGACCCAGAAGGGGCGGTTCGTCCCGATCCCGCTCGACAAGGCCGCGACGATCGTCTCGACCAAGGGGATGTTTTTCGACGAGGAAGACACGAGCGGCCGGCTCGTCTTCCCGGACTGGAAGCCGAAGATGGTCGGCGAGGTGCCGTTCGTGCTGGTGGACCCTGAGAAGGACCGCGTGAAGAACGTGGTGATGCTCTACGGCCCGCAGGGGAACATCCCGCCCAAGATGCCGAAGAGCGTGAGCCTGCCCTACAACGGCAAGGCGAAGGCGATCCACATCCTCGGCGGGATCGGCGGGTGGGCCGCGCCGTTCAGCACTGAAAAGACGGTGAGCCTGATCGTGCGGCTGACCTACGAGGACGGCAAGACGGAAGACATCGAGTTGCGGAACGCGGTCCACATCGCGGACTACATCCGGAAGGTGGACGTGCCGGAGTCGAAGTTCGCTTTCGCGCTGCGGGGCCAGCAGGTGCGGTACCTCGCGGTCACGCCGAAGCGGCCGGACGCGGTGATCAAGACGATCGAACTGGTGAAGGGTCCGGACCGTACCGCCCCGATCGTCATGGCCGTCACCGTGGAAAGCCCGTGATTTCGCCCCGCCCCGCCCGCGTCGGCGGGCGGGGCGGTACAATAGTTTGACCCGCCAGAATACTCTCCCCGCCCGGCCGGCGGGGTTTGTCACGCCCGCCCCGCGAGTGTCCCCCATGCGATTGTCATTCCCGCGATTTGCCGCCGCCGTAGGTCTCGTCGCGGGGGTAGTTCTCGCGGCCGACTCGCTCGCGCCGCGCGCGGCCGTCGCGCAGGACAAGCCGCAGTTCGCCGCCGACCAGGTCGCGTTCTTCGAGAAGGACGTGCTGCCGGTCCTCAAGCAGCACTGCCTCAAGTGCCACGGCGACGACCCGGAGAAGGTCAAGGGCGGGCTGGACCTGACCACGCGGCGCGCAATCCTCGACGGCGGCGACACCGGCCCCGCGGTGAACGAGGACAAGCCCGCCGACAGCCTGTTCCTCCGCGCCATCCACTACAAGGACGACGAGCACCGCATGCCCCCCAAGGGCAAGCTCGCGGACAAGGACATCGCGACGCTGGAGAAGTGGGTTAAGGCCGGCCTGCCGGTGACCGCGGACCGCGTCGGCGACGCGGGGACGAAGGCCGGGCCGAAGGGCGTCGTCACCGAGGAGGCGAAGAAGTACTGGGCGTACCAGCCTGTGAAGCGGCCCGCGGTGCCGCAGGTCAAGGACGCCGCGTGGGCTAGGACGGCGATCGACGCGTTCGTCCTCGCTAAGCTGGAGGCGAAGGGGCTTAAGCCGGTCGAGCGCGCGGAGAAGGCGGTCCTCGTCCGTCGCGCGTACTACGACCTGCTCGGCCTGCCGCCGACCCCGGAGGAGATCGACACGTTCGTGAAGAACGCGGCCCCTGACGCGTGGGAGAAGTTGATCGACAAGTTGCTGGCCAGTCCCCACTACGGCGAGAAGTGGGGGCGACATTGGCTCGACGTCGTAAGGTACGCCGAAACCAACGGCTACGAGCGCGACGGACCCAAGCCCTACGCGTGGCGCTACCGCGACTACGTCATCAAGAGCTTCAACGACGACAAGCCCTACGACCAGTTCGTACGCGAGCAGCTCGCGGGAGACGAAATGCCGGGCTTCAACCCGGACGCCGTGATCGCGACCGGCTTCTACCGACTCGGCATCTGGGACGACGAGCCGGCCGACCCGCTCCTCGCGGTGTTCGACGGGTTCGACGACATCGTCGCGACGGCGGGGCAGGCGTTTCTCGCCACCACGTTCAACTGCGCCCGCTGCCACGACCACAAGGTCGATCCCATCCCGCAGACCGACTACTACAAGCTGGTCGCGTTCTTCCGAGACATCAAGCCGTACTCGAACGACCGGAACGTCCGCTCCGCGAACAGCCTCAGCGACATCACGCCGCCTGAGCGGCGGGCGGAGTACGAGGCGGAGTTGAAGCGGCGTCAGGCCCGACTCGCGGATGTGAAGCAGGAGATGGAGGCGATCGAGGACGCGGTCATCAAGACCCTCCCCGCTGAGGACCAGCGTGCCTCAGAAGGGCCGGACCGCGAGCAGGTGGTCCGGCTGAAGGTCGTCCCCGCCCTCAAGGATGGGGCGAAGCGGGACTATTCCGCACTCCGCCGGGAGAAGGTCGAACTCGAGAAGAAGAGCAACATTCCGGGCCAGGAGTTGGCCCTCTCGGTCAACAACTGCGACCGGACCCCGCCGGCCACGCACTTGCTGGTCCGCGGGTCGCCCCACTCTCCGGGCAAGGAGGTCGCGCCCGGGTTCCCCGCGGTGCTCGGCCTGCCCGACCCGGTCATCCCCCCGCCGAAGCCCGGCGCGAAGTCGAGCGGGCGGCGGACCGTGCTCGCGGAGTGGGTCGCGTCGAAGAACAACCCGCTCACGGCCCGCGTGTTCGTGAACCGCGTGTGGCAGTACCACTTCGGCCGCGGCCTGGTGGGCAGCACGAACGACTTCGGCAAACTCGGCGAGCAGCCGACGCACCCGGAGTTGCTCGACTGGCTCGCGAGCGACTTCGTGGACGGCGGGTGGAAGCTCAAGCGCCTGCACAAGCTGATCATGACGTCGGCCGTGTACCAACTCTCGTCGCGAGGCGACGCGGAGAACCTGAAGGCCGACCCGGCGAACGCACTGCTTTGGCGCGCGAACATGCGGCGGCTGACGGGTGAGGAGGTCCGCGACTCGATTCTCGCGGTGAGCGGCGACCTGAACCTGAAGCAGTTCGGGCCGAGTTCGTACCCGCCGATTCCGAAGGAGGTCCTCGCGGGCCAGTCGGTGCCCGGCCAGGGCTGGCCGACGAGCCGGCCGGAGGAGGCGAACCGGCGGAGCGTGTACGCGCACGTGAAGCGGTCGCTCCGCGTGCCGATCCTGGTCGGCTTCGACCAGCCCGACCCGGACTCGAGTTGTCCGGTGCGGTACGTCACCACGGTCCCGACGCAGTCGCTGGGCTTGCTCAACGGCGAGTTTGCCAACGAGCAGGCCGCGACCTTCGCGCGGCGGCTGCAGAAGGAGTCGCCCGACGACGTGACCGCCCAGGTAACGCGTGCGATCCGCCTCACCACCGGCCGCGTGCCGTCCACGGACGAGGTAAAGAAGGACGTCGCGTTCGTGGCGTCGATGAAGGGGAAGCACAAGCTCGACGACCGCGCGGCCCTGACGCGGTACTGCCTCCTGTGCCTGAACGCGAACGAGTTCGTGTATGTGGACTGACCCATGCGATTCGTCCTCCTGCTCTTGGTCGCCGTTGTGTTCGCCGCGCCTGCGGCCGAGCCGAAGGTGCCCATGCGCAAGACGGAGGTATCGATCCGCGGGGCCGCGTTCCTCATCAACGGGGAGCCGACGTACAAGGGCCGCACCTGGAACGGCAAGAGGGTCGAAGGCCTCCTGATGAACAGCCGGATGGTACAGGCGACCTTCGACGACCTGAACCCCGACACCCGCGGCCGGTGGGCCTACTCGGACACGAAGAAGTGGGACGCGGACCGCAACACGCGGGAGTTCGTCGCGGCCATGCCGGAGTGGCGCAAGCACGGACTGCTCGCGGTCACGTTGAATCTGCAAGGTGGTAGCCCGACGGGCTACTCGAAGGACCAGCCGTGGCACAACTCCGCGTTCGCCGCGGACGGCTCGCTCCGGCCGGAGTACATGACGCGGTTGGAGACGGTACTCGACCCGGCGGACGAACTCGGGATGGTCGTCATCCTGGGCCTCTTCTACTTCGGCCAGGACGAGCGACTCAAGGACGAGGACGCGGTGAAGCGCGGTCTCGACAACGCCCTCGACTGGCTCGCGGAGAAGGGTTATCGCAACGTGCTGGTCGAGGTGAACAACGAGTGCAACGTCCGCTACGACCACGCGATCCTGAAGCCCGACCGCGTCCACGAACTCATCGACCGCGTGCGGACGCACAAGGGGAAGTTCCTCGCGGGCACGAGCTACGGCGGCGGCACGGTGCCGAAGGAGAACGTGGTGAGGGCGTCGGACTTCTTGCTGTTGCACGGCAACGGCGTGGCCAAGCCCGAGCGCATCGCGGAGATGGTGCGGGAGACGCGCCAGGTGCCGGGCTACCGCGACATGCCGCTCCTCTTCAACGAGGACGACCACTTCGACTTCGACAAGCCCGCGAACAACTTCACCGCGGCCGTCGGCGAGTACGCGTCGTGGGGCTTCTTCGACTACCGCATGAAGGACGAGAAGTTCGACGAAGGCTACCAAAGCGTTCCGGTAAACTGGGGGATCAGCAGTGAGCGGAAGAAGGGATTCTTCAAACTCCTGAGCGAGATCACCGGGAAGAAGCCGTGAAATGCAGGTTGCTGTTTTGACCCCGAAGGGGTCGGAGCACATAGCCCAGGGCGAGCGGAACGCCGCCCCGGGTTGGTACCGGAGCGAAAAGCACCCTGAAGGGGTGCGACAGGTGGTGTGTCGCAGGCCTTCAGCCTGCGGGTGAATGCAACCGCCTACCCGGGGCGTTGCCCCGGGCTAAGGGCTCCCAGCCCTTCGGGCTGAAGACTGCGCGGGAGAGGCGGGTGATCAATTGGGACTACTTCCCGCGCTCGGACAAGCCAACGGCACTTGCGTTGAGCGTTGTCGCGGCATTTGAGGCTGTTGCCGCTGACATCGACTCAACCACTCACACAAAGCTCGAAAGCAACCAAGTGCTCGCGAAGGTAGAACCGCAGTTGACGCTTTGCGGGTTTCAGGTCGAGACGGGGAAGACCGCGGCGAAGAAGATCCGGGTGCCAGTGCTATTCGGGCGAAACGGCCGACTCGAAAAAGCCTTCGATGCCGACGCGTACCACGAGGCCCAAGGTTTCGTGGTGGAAGTCGAGGCGGGGCGCGGCGTCACGAACAACCAGTTTCTCAAGGACTTGTTCCAGGCGTGTATGATGCACGGTGTCAAGTACCTCGCCATCGCTGTCCGCAACGTATACCGGGAGAATCCCGACTTTGAGCGAGCGGAGAAGTTCTTCCAGACTCTGTACGCGAGTAACCGGCTGAAGTTGCCGCTCGACGGGATACTGCTGATCGGATACTGATCCTGATAACCGAGGCTGACGCCATGCACGATACCGACCGCCAGTTCTGCCGCCGCACCCGCCGCGAGTTCCTCTGGGAGTCCGGGGCCGGGTTCGGCGCGCTGGGCCTGACCGGGTTGCTCGGCAACGACCTGCTCGCGAACGCGGCCGACGCGCCGAAACTCGCGACCAAGTTCGTCAACCCGATGGCGCCGAAGCCGCCCATGTTCCCGGGCAAGGCGAAGGCCGTCATTTTCCTATTCATGTACGGCGGGCCGAGCCAGGTCGATACGTTCGACGAGAAGCCCGAACTCGCGAAGCTAGACGGGAAGTCGATCAAGGTGAAGACGTTCGGCCGCGGCGGGCACAAGAACGAGGGCCGCGTCGTCGGGCCGAAGTTCGCGTTCAAGAACTACGGCCAGTGCGGCAAGCGCGTCAGCGACCTATTCCCCAACGTGGGCGAGTGCGTGGACGACATCGCGTTCATCCACTCCATGTACGCGGAGTCGCCCATCCACGGCTCCGGCCTGCTCATGATGAACTCGGGTCGGCTCCTCTCCGGCAGCCCGTGCCTCGGCTCGTGGGTCACCTACGGCCTGGGGAGCGAGAACGAGAATTTGCCCGGCTTCGTCGTCATGCTCGACAACTCGGGCGGGCCGATCAACGGGCCGAAGAACTGGTCCAGCGGCTACATGCCCGCGGCGTACCAGGGGGTGCAACTCCGCGCCGACAAGACGCCGATCCACGATCTCGCGCTGCCGCCGGGCACCACGCGCGAGCAGCAGCGCGACCTCCTCGACCGCCTCAAGGAGAAGAACGAGGAGCACCTCCAGTCGCGGTCCGACAACAGCGAACTCATGGCCCGCATCGCGAGCTACGAGCTCGCGTACAAGATGCAGCAGTACGCGCCGGAGGCCGTGGACTTCGCGAAGGAGACCGAGGAGACGAAGGAGCTCTACGGCATTGGGGAGAAGCGGACAGACGACTTCGGTCGCAAGTGCCTCCTCGCCCGCCGGCTGGTCGAACGCGGCGTGCGGTTCATCCAGATCTACTCCGGCGGCAACCACAACGACTACAACTGGGACGCGCACGGCGACCTGGTGAAGAACCACAGCCTCCACGCCGGGAACACCGACAAGCCCATCGCGGGGTTGCTGAAGGACCTGAAGCGCCGCGGGCTACTCGACAGCACCATTGTGATCTGGAGCGGCGAGTTCGGCCGCCAGCCGACCGCGGAGTACGCGCAGGGCACCGGCCGCGACCACAACGCCTACGGCTTCACCTCCTGGATGGCCGGCGGCGGGATCAAGGGCGGCGTGAGTGTCGGCAAGACGGACGAACTCGGCAACTTCGCGGTCGAGGACCGGTTCCACGTGAAGAACCTGCATGCGACCGTGCTCCAGCAGATGGGCCTCGACCCGAACAAGCTCAGCTACTTCTACGGCGGCCTCGACCAGAAGCTCGTCGGGGTCGAGGGTGCCGAGCCGATCAAACAGTTGATCTGAGGCGAGACAATCGGAACGCGGATGGCACGGGATGAAGTCACACGGACGGACGCAGGATCAAGACAAGAATCTTGTTGTTGATCCGCGTCCGTCCGCGTGCTTTGATCTGCGTCATTCGCGTTCCGATTTCTGAGGAGCCACCATGCCTGTCACACTCTCCCCGCTTTCGCGGCGCCAGTTCCTCGCCTCCGCGGGCGTCCTGCTCGCCGCGCCGGCGGTGGGTCGCACTGCGGACGCCGACCCGCATCGGGTGGCGCTGCTGTCGGACACGCACGTCGGCGAGAAGGCCGACGAGGTCGCCCGCGAGTGCAACATGGCCGACCGCCTGAAGCAGGTGGCCGCGGAGGTGGCAAAACTCAAAGTGAAGCCCGCGTGCGTGGTGGTGGACGGCGACCTCGCGTACAAGACCGGCACCGCGGCCGAGTACAAGCTGTTCGCAGAGTTGATCGAACCCGTCCGCGCGGCCGGTCTGCCGCTGCACCTCGGCCTCGGCAACCACGACAACTTCACGCGGTTCGCGGATGGTTTGGCGAAGCACCGCCCGACCGATAAGCCCGTCGAGGGCAAGCAGGTCCTGGTGGTCGAGTTGGAGCGTGTGAACCTGTTCGTGCTGGACTCGTTCGACCCGAAGAACACGGTCGGCGGGCGGCTCGGTGAGACGCAGTTGAAGTGGCTCGCGAAGGCGTTGGACGACCGCAAGACGAAGCCCGCGGTGGTGTTCGTCCACCACCCGCTGCAGTTCGAGCCGGACAAGTACAAGAAGTACAACGGGCTCGCGGACAGCACCGACTTCTGGCCGCTGGTGAAGGACCGGCCGCAGGTGAAGGCGTTCGTGTTCGGCCACACGCACACCTGGCGGCTCGCGGTGAAGGACGGCGTCCACCTCATCAACCTGCCCGCGATCGGCTATCCCTTCGCGAAGGCCGAGGTGACCGGCTGGGTGGACGCGACATTCACCGAGAAGGGCGTGAAGCTCGAAGTCCACGCCATCGACCCCAAGCACGCGAAGAACGGCGACAAGGCCGAACTGACGTGGCGGAAAGGGTGAGCGACATCGACGCAGCCGCTCTGGGGCTGAGGTCATTTGGTTGCTTCTATCACCACCCCAGGTAGCCACTCGCGCAGCCACTGAACGAATCCTTCCTCCTCATCCTCAACGGTAAGCCTCTCCAGGCCGCGCAGGCTGACAATCATTCCGTACCAGTCGTCGCGGGTTACCCAGTGGGTCTGCGTCAGGTGGACGAACCGGATCGGATTCCGTTGCCGGATCGCCGACCCGTGGCGCTCCCAGTCGGCCGCCGAGCAGCGCACGCTTTCCGCGAACCCGCGACGCCACACGAGGCAGTCGGCCCCCTCGACCGTCATCGCTTCGAGCGGGTCGCGGCCGGCGCCGCGCGATGCCACGCGGACCAGTTCCGGGCAGGCCTCCGCGGCCCAGAGTTGCCGGTGCATCGACAGCGGTCCGAGGAACTCGCGCTCCTTCGTGCGGAGGCGGTCCGCTTCCAGGCTCTTGCCCTCGCCGGTCGCTTCGAGGCGCGCGAGTTCCACCTGGATGCGGATGAACGCGGCGCGGTCCGCGTCACCGTTCTCCTCGAGGAAGTCGGCCGCGACCAGGCGTGCGGTGTCGTCGTCCGAAGCCCCAACGATCGCCGCTAGGAACGCAGGCCAGTCGGGGTACTCCATCACACACGCTCCACGCGGTACGCGAGCGAGTAGCCGCCGTAGTCGTAACTCGTGACTCCGTGCCGGGTACTACCCTGGTAGAACTGCTCGCCGCCATCCTGGAGCGTCACGCGGACGAGCCCGCGCTCGCCCTCGCGGAGCGCGCCCGCGTGGACCGCCGCAGTTGCGAGCCGCGAGTCGGCCGTGTACGCGTCGGTCCCCCACACGCTGCCGTCGGTACGTCCGACCACCTCGAACAACACCGTGCGGCCCACCTCATGGGCGGTGAACTCCGTCAGATTACCGGGGTCCGTCCGCACGCCGAGAAGATTCCCGCGCAGTTGGCGGATGCGGGCGCGGATCGCGAGGGCTTCGTCCAGTTTCCCCTCGCGGGCGTAGACCTCCTGCATCTTGCGGAGGGAGTTCACCAGTTCGCGGACGAGCGGGGCAAGTTCCCGGGTCGCGGCCTGCTCGACGAGGGCGACTTCGGCCTCCGCGCGGTCGCGGATCGCGGCGCACTCCGCCTCGGCCGCGCCGCGGAGTTCGCCGGTGCGAGCGTCCGCCCGCTCGCGAGCGACGGCGATGGCGTTCTCCGTCCGCGCGATCAATTCGCGCGCTTCTGACGGAAGGTCGTCCAGTGCAATCAAGTCGGATTCGGCGGACATTCGCAGTCCCTCGGATGTAGAGCCATCGTAGCGCGGCGGTAGGGGGCGTTCAACGCGTGGCCTCGCACTGACGCGACCCGCGCCCGGCTGTATTATTCCCTCAACCTCTCCACGGAGTCACCCGTGAACCCTCCGATCAGCTTCAGCGCGATCCCCGGACAGGACGACCTTGCGTCCGTCGCCCGCGACCTGTCCTTCCACCCGTCCGCGGCCCCTGCCGATCCGAAGGTGCTCGCCCCCGCGCAGATCGACCGGTTCAACCGCGAGGGCTACCTGAAGCCGTTCCGAATCTTCTCCGACGCCGAAGTCGCCGACCTCCGGTCGTACTTCGACCGGCTGCTGGCCCGGTACGTCGCGGAGGGGAAGGACAGCTACTCGATCAGTTCGGCGCACCTCCGGCACGGCCGGGTGTGGGACGTGCTGACGTACCCGCGGATCGTCGCGATCGTGACGGACTTGCTCGGGCCGAGCGTGGTCGCGTGGGGGTCGCACTTCTTCTGCAAGATGCCGAACGACGGCAAGACGGTGAGCTGGCACCAGGACGCGAGCTACTGGCCGCTGACGCCGTCGAAGGCCGTGACGGTGTGGCTGGCGATCGACGACGCGGACCGCGAGAACGCGGCGATGAAGTACATCCCCGGCACGCACACGCTCGGCCACCTCACATACTCGCTGACGGAGACCGACGCGAGCAACGTGCTGAACCAGACGGTGCCGGACGTCGAGCAGTACGGCGAGCCGGTGTACGTCGAGCTGAGGGCCGGCGAGGCGTCGCTGCACTCCGACCTGCTCCTGCACGGCTCGGACGCGAACACCAGTGCCCGCCGCCGGTGCGGGCTGACACTCCGGTACACCGCGGGCGACGTGCGCGCGTACATGGGCTGGCAGGACAAGGGCGTGATCGTCGCGGGGCCGAAGCCCGAGCACTGGTCGAACCGCCCGCGGCCGACGGAGGAGTGAATGGACTTTCCTGACGAATCGAACCTGTTCGGCTCGCTCGAAACGTCACTGACTCGGGAGCGTTTGGCAACGCTGTTCGCGTCGTTTGGGTGGAAGGTGCGGAAGTGCTCGTGGACCGATTACGAAGTCTGCTCTGACATCGCCGAACTGGTGATCGAGGGCGAGAATCCGATCTTGATCCACGGTCCGGTGGCCGACCTGCTCGCTAACCACCCGCGGATCATCGATCCCCTCTCCCACGCCGGTGTCTCATACTCGCTGGAGTGCTACGACGAGAATCGGGAACTCGTCCACCTGGCCCGAGGGTGAAGTCGCGACGCAGATTTCACGGAAGCATCTCGCGACTTCGCGGCACTCCCCGGTGACCGCCCCTCACCGGAGATGACCATGATGACCCGACCGATGCCGGACCTCGCGGCCCGACTGACCCATCTCGCTGACCCGGCCGCGCACGGCGTGCCGGACTCTGAATTGTTGCGCCGCTTCGCGGAGACGCGCGACGAGGCGGCTTTTGAACTGCTCGTGTGGCGGCACGGTTCACTCGTGATGGGGACGTGCCGTCGCGTACTGGGCCGGTCGGCGGACGCGGACGACGCGTTCCAGGCTGCCTTCCTCGTGCTCGCACGCAAGGCCGCGTCGGTACGGCGCGGCGAGTCGCTAGGCGGCTGGCTGCACCGGGTCGCCCTGCGCGGTGCACTCCGCCTCCGCGCCGCGGCCGGGCGGCGCGCCCGCGTCGAGACGCAGACCTCTGCCGAACCCGCGACACACTTGCCGGCCCCGGACGACACCGCCGCGGTGCTGGACGAGGAGATCGGCCGACTGCCGGACAAGCTCCGCGTCGCGTTCGTCCTGTGCGAGCTGGAGGGCCGAACCGACGCCGAGGCCGCGGAGCAAATCGGCTGCCCGAAGGGGACGGTGTTATCCCGCCTCTCCCGCGCCCGCGAGCGGCTGCGCGTGCGGCTCACGCGGCGCGGCGTGACCCTCGGCGTGGGCGGCGTGTTGGCCGCGCGGCCCGCGTCGGTCCCCGCGGCATTGCTCACGTCCGCCGTCCGCGGCGCGGCACCCTTCGCGGCCGGAATCCCGGACGCCGCGGTGTCGCCGAAGGCCGCGATCCTCGCAACCGGTGTACTCCGCTCCATGACCGCCAGCCTGCTGAAGCCGATTGCGGCCGTGCTGGCCGTCGCCGCGCTGGGAGTGGGAGCGGTCCTGGCGGCACGCGACCCGGTGGTCGGTCGGCCGTCCGTCCCGCGCCCCGATCCGCTGGTCGCGGCCGCGGCAGGGGGCCTCGCGCCCGCCGCGCCGCGCGGCTTCAAACTCGCGGTCGGCGATCAGAAGCTCGTGACCGTGGACGAGGTGCTATTCTCGCCGGACGGCAAGTGGGTCGCGGCCGCGGGGCGGCGGCCCGAGGGTGACGCCGCGGATTCCGCCGTCGCGGTGTTCGACGCAGCGACCGGCAGGCACGCCCACACGTTCACGAAGCCCGACGGGGTCGGCGCGGCGTTGGCCTTCCCGGGCGACGGGAAACTCTTCGCGACCGCGAACCCCGGCGACAACTCGGTGTCGGTGTGGGAGGTCGGGACGTGGAAGGAGCGGGCGAAGGTCGAGCACGCGCTGGCAAGCGACGTGGTCTTCTCGCCTGACGGCAAGCTGCTCCTCACGCGCAGTCACGCCTTCGCGGGCATGACGGCGTACTGCGAGCTGAAGGTGTGGCAGGCCGACTCGGGCAAGCGCGTCTTCGAGTACCCGCGCAAGGGCGAGGAGACGTTCGAGTCGGCCGTCTTCTCGCCCGACGGAACTACGCTCGTAGTTGGAACGAGCGGCGGGCCTGTCCGCCTCCTCGACGCGCCGACGGGGAAACTCCGGGGTGAGATCACACCGCCCGAGAAGCAGAAGACCGAGGCCGCTTTCAGCCCGGACGGCAAGAAGCTCCTGACGTGGACGGCCGGTAACGAGAGGGTGGCCGGCGAGGCACACGGCGGCGTGCGACTGTGGGACTCAAAGACGGGCAAACTGGACCGGAAGTTCGAGGGATTCGAAACACCGGCGCAGCACGCGACCTTCTCGCCCGACGGTAAGCTCGTCGTCGTGCTCGGCCGCGGCGGGGCCCTGCGGACGTGGGACGCTGGCACCGGCAAGACGGTCGCGGCGTTCAAGGTGGGTGGCGCGGCGTACGAGGCGCTGTTCCTGTCGTTCACCGCGGACGGCTCAGTCCTGGCCGTAGCCGCGCAAGAAGTGAGCGAGACGGCGACCCTGCCGTTCACGGCGCTGTACTCGCTCCCCGCGGGGAAGGAGTTGCGCCGGCTGCCGGGGGTAGAGTTCGTAGTGTTCAACCACGACGGCACCGCCGCCGCGGTCGTCACCGCGGGCGAGAAGCAGTACGAGGTGACGATTCGCGAGGTCGCGGACCTCGTGAAAGCAAAGTAGGAGCGGGGAATGGAACTGTCTCGGGTACTGGAGGGGCGGTTCGTGCGGCTGGAGCCGCTCGCGGAGGCCCACTGCGACGGCCTCCGCGCCGCGGGCGACGACGATCGCGTGTGGGAGTACCTCACCGTCCTCGGTCGCGGGGAGCAGTTCGACCGCTGGTTCGACGAGGCCTTCACCCAGAGGGACGTCGGAAAGCGGGTCCCCTTCGCCGTGCGGCTCCTCGCGACCGACGAACTCGTCGGCTCGACGGGGTACTTCGACCCCCAACCTGCCCACAAGCGCGTCGAGATTGGCTGGACGTGGTACCGGCCGGACCAGTGGGCGACTGCGGTCAACCCGGAGTGCAAGCTGCTACTCCTGTCGCACGCGTTCGACGTGCTCGGCGTCAACCGCGTGCAGTTCTTCACCGACTTCCTGAACACGCGGTCGCAGGCGGCCATCGCCAAGCTCGGCGCCATCCGCGAGGGGGTGTTGCGGTGCCACGCGATCACCCGCGGCGGCCGCGTGCGCGACAGCGTGCGGTTCGCGATCGTCGCGGCCGACTGGCCGGGCGTGAAGGAGCGGTTAAGGGCGCGCGTCGCGGCGTGGGCGTGAACGGGGCGGTTCGTAAAACACTCCCGTTCCGCCCCCGCCCGCCGTGGAGTGCCCATGCGCCCGCTGATCGCCGAGTGGTTCGCGACGTTCGTCCTGATCTTCGGCGGCACGGGCGTGGTCGTCGTCAACAAGCTCACCGTCGGCGGCGTGTCGCTCGTCGGCATCGCGCTGACCTGGGGCCTGCTCGTCGCCGTGATGGCCTACGCGGTGGGGCCGGTGTCGGGGGCGCACATGAACCCCGCGGTCACGCTCGGCCTGGCCTACGCGGGCAAGCACCCGTGGCGGCTGGTCCTGCCGTACGTCGCCGCGCAGTGCGCCGGGGCGTTCACCGCGAGCCTACTGCTGTTCGCGATCACCCAGAAGTCGCCAGGCCTCGGCCTCGCGCACACGCAGCCGTACCAGGACTGGGTGTGGGAGGCGTTCGTCCTGGAAGTCTGGCTCACCGGCGTCTTGATGTTTGTGGTCCTGAGCGTCGGCGCGGCGCGGGCGGAGATCC
>Ga0247822_10000545_pt1 | contig 20707 bp, 21 predicted proteins | sample 13C_Cellulose_Da_FD_192423 | JGI IMG/M metagenome (GOLD analysis project Ga0247822, IMG submission 192423) | Soil microbial communities from agricultural site in Penn Yan, New York, United States - 13C_Cellulose_Day30 | ecosystem: Environmental > Terrestrial > Soil > Agricultural land | place...
CGGTTACCCCTCGAACAGCACCTCGTCCCCGGCGCCGCCCCCCTCGGGGCCCAGGTCGATGACCCAGTCCGCCTGCCGGATCACGTCCAGGTGGTGCTCGATCAGGATGATGCTGTTCCCGCCGTCGACCAGCCGGTCGATGATCCCCATCAGCATCCCGATGTCCGACAGGTGGAGCCCCGCCGTCGGCTCGTCCATCACGTACACGCTCCCCTTCTTGTGCAGCTCGGTCGCGAGCTTCAGCCGCTGGGCCTCGCCCCCCGACACGGTGCTCAGCGGCTGCCCGAGCCGCAGGTACCCCAGCCCGACGTCGTTCAGCGCCTGGAGGACCGGCCGGACCTTCCTTTCGGTGAAGAACGCGAGGGCCTCTTCTGCAGTCATGTCCAGCACGTCGCTCACCGTCCGTTCCCGGAATAGGTACGCGAGCACCTCCGGCTTGTACCGCTTCCCCTCGCACGCCTCGCAGGGCGACGCGATGCCCTTCATGAACGCCAGGTCGGTGTACACCACCCCCAGCCCGTTGCAGGTCGGGCAGCTCCCCTCGGAGTTGAAGCTGAACAGCGACGGGTTGACCCCGTTCGCCTTGGCGAACGCCTTGCGGACCTCATCCATGATGCCGGTGTAGGTGGCCGGGGCGGACCGGCTGTTCGCCCCCACTCGGGACTGATCGACCACCACCGCGTCCGGGTGCTGGGCGAGAAACACGTCGTTGACGAGCGTGCTCTTCCCCGACCCGGCGACGCCCGTCACGACGGTGAGGACGCCGGTCGGGATGCGAACCGTCACGCCCTTCAGGTTGTGCAGGGTCGCGTTCGCGACGGTCATCCACCCGGTCGGCCGACGGACCGCCTGTTTGATCGGCGCGTGCCGGCTGAGCGACCGTCCGGTCAGGGTGTCGGAGCGCTTGAGGTCGTCGTAGCTCCCCCGAAGACGACCCGCCCGCCGTGCGTGCCGGCCCCCGGGTCCATGTCGATGACGTGGTCGGCGACCGCGATGACGTCCGGGTCGTGCTCGACGACCAGCACCGTGTTCCCCTTGTCCCGCAGCGCCCGGAGCAGGCCGTTCAGGCGGGCGACGTCGCGGGCGTGCAGGCCGACGCTCGGTTCGTCCAGGACGTACAGCATGTCGGTCAGGCTGTTCCCCAGGTGCCGGACCATCTTTACCCGCTGTGACTCCCCGCCCGACAGGGTCGCGGTCTCCCGCCCCAGGCTCAGATACCCGAGCCCGATGTCGATCAGGTGGCGCAGCCGCTCGACGAGCCTCGCCGCGACCCGCTTCGCGACCGGGTCGGTGAACCCCTCGAGTACCCCGATGAGGGCCGTCGCCTCCAGGTCGGACAGCTCGGCGATGTTCCGGCCGCTCGAGGAAGACCTTATCGTGGCAGAGCTCGAGGCCGCCACGCGTGTGTTGAACTTACGACCTGTGACCTGATCCGTGTCAGGAACGCCCGCATGGACGACTGGTTCCACGAGATCGCTTCCGGCTCCGCACTCTCGGAAGAGGCCGCTCGCGACCTGGACGAGCGGGGCTTCGTCGTCATCCCCGGCCCGGTCCCGCCCGCCGAGATGGCGGAGCTCGCCGGGGCGTACGACGCGGCCGTGGCGGCCGCGGCCCCGGGGGACGTGTCCGTGGGCCGCACCACCACCCGGGTGCACGACTTGGTCAACCGGGGCGCGGCGTTCGACGGGGTGTACGTCCACCCGCCGGTGCTTGCGGCGTGCGCTCGCACCCTCGGCCGGCCGTTCAAGCTCGGCACATTGCTCGCGAGGACGCTCCGGCCGGGTGCCCGGCCCAGGCCCTCCACGCCGACTGCGCCACCGACCTCGACGGGTGGTCGATGGTCGGGTTCATCCTCATGGTGGACGCCTTCCGGCCGGACAACGGGGCGACCCGGTTTGTGCCCAGCTCCCACAGGTGGCCCGCCCCGCCGGACGGCCTCAGCGGGGGTCACGACGGCCAGGTCCTGGCGTGCGGGCCGGCCGGCTCGGTCGTCGTGTACAACGGGTCGGTGTGGCACGGTCACTCGGCGAACCCGTCCGGGATTCCGCGCCGCTCGATCCAGGATGCGTATGTCCGGCGGGACGCGCAGTCCCCGGTCAACCTGCCGGACCGCATGCGGCCCGAGACCCTCGCCCGGATCGGGCCGCTCGCCCGCACCTGTTGAACCTGTGATCGGAGACGCGGGACACGGTTCCGTACGTCCGCGTCCGCACGAGGTCGGTGCGTGCCATGATCGTCTGGCTGGCCTCATACCCCCGCTCCGGCACACCTTCCTGCGGGTGGTGTTACACCGCCTGTACGGGGTTCCCACGTACAGCGTCAACCGAAACGACGACCCGGTCGCGAAGCGCGTCGGACCTGCCTGGGTCGGCTACCGCCCGCTGCCGGACGACCGGGCGGCGATGGCCGCTGCCGCGGACGTGTACTTCGTCAAGACCCACAAGCGGCGGAAGGCCGACGGCCACCCCGCCGTCTACCTGGTCCGGGACGGCCGCGACGCCGTCGTCTCCCAGGCCCGCCTCCGGGCGTCGGAGCTCGGGGCGGGCGAGGACCAGTTCGAACGGCTGCTCCGCGAAGCGATCGCCCGGCCCTACGACGCGGGCCAGCCGAGTTCGGGCACCTGGGGCGGGAACGTCCTGAGCTGGCTTGACGGCGGCGGGCCGGTCGCGGTCCTCCGGTACGAGGACCTGGTCACAGACCCCCGCGGCGCGGTCGCTCGGGCAGTCTCGTCGCTCTTGCCGAGTCTGGCCCCGGTCGCGGACGCCCGCGTCCCCTCGTTCGGGGAGCTCCGCGACATCGACCCGACGTACTCCCGGCGGGGCGTGATCGGCCGCACCGCGACGAGATGCCGGCCGAACTGCACGAGCTATTCTGGTCACAGCCGGAGAACGCGGCTGCCATGCGGCGGATCGGCTACGTCCAGGCCGGTCCGGGCGACGGCGAACCTGACCGACCGCGATCGTGAAGCGACCCTTCCACGTTCGCGACCCGGTCGCGCAACGGACCGGGCGGATCGCGTCGAAGTGGAACCTGTTCACCACCCCGACGTTTCAAGGGTACAACCACTCGGGCGTGATCAGCTACAAGTGGGCCGATTACCGGGGGAGAAGGTTCTGGACGAGGCACTGGAGAAGCTGATCAAGGCACCGGGCGCCGGCAAGCACTCCGCGGTGACGGCACGCCGCCTGGAGAGCACACCCGCCGGGCAGTCTGCGATACGAAGTGGGTCCGGGCCTACAGTAGTCATTACCGGGGTGCCTTTCTCGGGACGGCCTGCAGCTTGAGGCCGGACGCAACCCGGTCAGGACTACGGAGTTCCGCGCCGAGGGCGGCGGGCGTCTTCCACTCCTCGCCGACCCGCCACGCGACCAGCCGGTCGATGTCGGGCGAGCCGTGGTAGAACCCGTCCGGGTGGTACGCGAGCCAGTCGTCCCGGACCGACCCACCGCGGCGCTCCTGGAACGCGATCAGGGTGACCATGTGCCGCCCGGTCGCAACCTCCCAGACGTTCGTCGTGCCGTAACTCCCTCCGGCGACGAGCACCCGCCCGTCCGCCGAAAAGGCGATAGCCTGGGTCCGCTTCAGGTGCCCGAACAGCTCGCGGAGCTTCTTCCCCGTGCGGGAGTCCCAGAGCCGGACGGACTTGCCACCGGTAGCCAGGATCGTGCCGTCGGGAGAGACGGCCATCGGCCTGCCGTGGATGTTCTCGGCCGCGAACTCCCGCCGCAGCTCGCCGGTCTGCGGGTCCCAGATCCGGACCGGGTCGACGAACTCGCTGTTGATGCTGGACGCGCAGGTGGCGAGCGCGGTGCCGTCCCGGGTCAGCCCGATCGCGTTCATCAGCCGGTCGCGGTGCCCCTCACGGGACCGGGCGAACGCCTCCGCCGGCGCACCGTCCACACGCACCGTCTGAAGGAGCCGACCGGCTTTCGCGTCCCAGACGCGGGCCCCGCCGTGGCCCTGTCCGCAGAAGAGCGCCTTCCCGTCCGGGGAGAACGCGACGGACGTGGCACCCCCCTCGTGGCCCGCGAGGGTCAGGGTGACCTGCCCCGTCTTGGCGTCGAAGACCGCCACTTTGCCGTCGGCCGAGCCCGCGGCGAGCGCCGAGTCGTCCGGCGCGAACGCGACCGCGAGTACCTCCATTCCGAGGTCGTCCGCGGACCATGACGCTGCACCGGTCCCGGCCTCCCACACCCGCACGTAGCCCTTGCCAACGGCGACCCCGCCGCCGGCGGCGACCCGCCGGCCGTCGGCCGACACGGCGACGGCCATGACCTGGTCGGCCGGGTCACCCAGCCGCCGGAGCATCCGACCCGTCTTGAGGTCCCACACCCGGACCGCCCCCGGCCCGGCCTCCCTCGCCCCGGCCGCGAGCCGACCCCGGGCGAAGCGGTGGTCGCTGCTCCCCGTGACGAGGAGCGAGCCGTCGGGTGTCAGTGCCACCGCGTTCACCTGCTCGAAGTATCCGGGTGCCTGCCACTCCGCTCGCCCCGTAGCGGCGCTCGTCCGCCTGACCGTCTGGTCATGACTGCCGCTTACGACCGACGCCCCGTCGGGGGTGAAGGCGACGGAGGTGACGGTGGCGTCGTGACTCGCGACGACCCGGGCGGGTGCGTCCGACGTGAGGTCGTAGAGCCTCACGTCCTTGTTGACGCCGCAGGCGAGCGACTTCCCGTCCGGGGCGAAGGCGAGGGTGAGCAACCGGCCCTTGTCCGTCACGGTCCGCACGAGCTTGCCCGTGGCCGCCTCACGCAGCCGCCATTCACACACTTCCTTGTCGTTCCCGCCCGGGCGGGGCCAGTCGTGCCCGCGGTGAAAGCCCCAGTCGCAACTCCCGCTCGCCACCAGCGTCCCGTCCGGCGAGAAGGCGAGGGCGCAGACACAGTCGCCGTGGCCCTCGAGCGACCGCCGGAGCCGGCCGGTCGCGGTGTCCCAGAGCTTTACCAGCTTGTCGCCGCTGCCGCTCGCGAGCGTCGCGCCGTCGGGGGAGAAGGCGAGCGCAGAGACCCGGACCGGCTGGTCCTTGAGCCGGTGCCGGAGTTTCCCCGTTGCGAGATCCCAGACGAGGATCTGTCTGTCCGCCCCGGCGGAGGCGAGGAGCTTGCCGTCTGACGAGCGGGCGGCCGCGTACGCCTCCCACTCCGTGTGCCCGGCAAGCGTCTGCACCCGCTTCCCGTCCTTGACCTCGAAGACCCCAACCAACTTATCCATGTGAAATCCCGTGGCCGCGATGGTGCGGCCGTCCGGCGAGAAAATCACGCCGCGGTCCCCCGCCTCGCCGATCGCACGGAGGAGCGCCCCGGTCTTCGCGTCGTAGAGGCGGACGCCGCCCTCACCGGCGGCGGTCGCGACGAGCGACCCGTCGGGCGAGACCGCGACCGAGTCGACCGAGGTCGCGGCCGGGGCCTGGAGGACGAGCTTGGGCTTCTCGTCAGCGCCCGCGACGGCGGGAGCAACGCCCAGGACGACCCCGGACAAAACGATGAGGGTGAAGCGCATGTCGGATCTCCAGGGAGCATCCTCGGTCAAGACCGCCAGTCGGGAGCGCGCCGTGACGACAGGTCACTTACCGCGCTCCGAACCGCCCCGCCGGGTAGAGTCATTCTCACCCGCCGCGTTCCCACCGGCACGCTGTTTTCCTTTGCCGGTATCACGGCTTTCGTTGTGTGTGCCGCCCGTCGCGCGGTGGGCAACCCGACCGGTTGCCGGATCAGCCCGGTAAGGACCAGACGACACCGCCCCTTGAGCCCGGTCGAACCGGAGGGCGACCAGCGGTGTCCAGACTTGATTCTCGCCGGCAGCCTGGCGACGACCTCCTCACTCGAGCGACCATGCCCACGATGCCGCCGATCTTCGTCGCCCACCTCTTCCCCGAAGTCAGCCTCCGGTTCATCGCCCTGCTCCGGTCGCTTGCCCCCGGCGAATGGCACGCCCCGACCGTGAGCTCGCCCCGCGACCGGCTACGAGCACCGTCGTCCTGGGGCCGGACACGCCCTGGCGGCTGGTCACGAAGCGTGGGACCGGGCGGCGGTGCTCGCCCAGTTCCCTGACATCCGCATAGAGGGTGACCGCGCCCTCGGGGAGCACATCCTCGGCACAGTGGCGGTCATGGCATAGCCGGCGGGAACTCGGCGAAGTCGTGATATCCGAACAGGTCGATCTCGTCTTTGTGTTCGCGGGCCAGCCTTCGGAGGTGTTCAAGGCTCGCAACCCGCCGCGGGTTGTCGTCTGCACGCTGGGCGGTGAGCGCCGAGACCGGGTGGTCGTTCCGCTCGAGCTCCACCCGCAGGTAGTAGGCATCGCCCGCGTGGAGCAGCCAGCGGTCACCCCGACGGACCGCGACCCCGCAGTGCCCGAGGGTGTGCCCGAACAGCGGGACGAGGAAGACTTCGGCCCCGAGCCCGACCGGCCTGGCCTCCAGCCCGAACCACCTTCGGCCCGACGGCGGGTACGTCCGCCACCGCGGGCCGTGGGCGAAGTGGGCCGGGAGGTAGCGCCAGTGCCCCCGCGACAGGCTTTGGTGTTCCTCGCCGGACAGGTGCACTTCGGCGTCGGGGAAGTCGGCGAGTCCCCCGGTGTGGTCGGGGTCGGCGTGCGTCAGCACGACGTGCCGCACGTCCTCGCGGCGGTACCCGAGTTGCTCGAATTGCCGGACGGCCGTCTGGTCCTCGTGGAACTGGAACCCGGCGAGGTCGATGAGCTCCCGCCCGATCCGCTCGAGCGGGTGTCTCACGTCCAGCAGGCCGATCCCGGCGTCCACGAGGGCGAGGCCGGCCGGGTCTTCGAGCAGCAGGCAGTGGCACGCCGCGGGCGGGTTCGGCGGGGCGTGCAGGGTGCCGCAGTTCAGATGGCGGATCGCCGTCATCAGAGACCGTCAGAGATGAGGGGGAGTCAGTTTCGCGCCGCATTGCCGGTCAACTGTGCTTCCAGTTGAGCCCGCATGTGAGGTTTGTACGTCCCCGGTACCGCCCGGAAGCTGATGGCGATCCGGTTCCAGGTGTTGATCGTCACGACCGCCCAGGTCAGGTCGGCGAGCTCCTTCTCGGTGAACTGCCGGCGGGCCTCCTCGAACACCGCGTCCGGGACCCCCCGCCGACGAGGGTTACCGCCTCGGTCCAGGCGAGCGCGGCCCGCTCCCGGTCGGTGAAGAACGGCGTCTCCCGCCACGCGCTCAGGGCGTAGAGCCGCTGCTCGGTCTCGCCCGCCGCCCGGGCGTCCTGGGCGTGCATGTCCAGGCAGAAGGAGCACCCGTTCACCTGCGACGCCCGGACCTTGACCAGCTCGACGAGCGAGTGCTCGAGGCCGGACCCGGCGACGTAGGCGCCCACGGCGTAGAGCGCCTTGACAGGCTCAGGGGACAGCTTCGCGTAGTTCAGTCGGGGTTCCATCGGTCTTCTCCCAGGGTCCGGGGCTAGCTTCTCGGGCGTTGCCGCCAGCGACCGGCCAACGGCTCAGTTTGTCGGGGTTCAGGACGACGTACACGGTGCCGACGGCGTCCCCGTCGGGGGCGAAGCTCAGGATCTCCACCGGCCGTCCGCCGACGGTGAACACGACGCCGGGCCGGCCGTTCACCGCGACCACGGTCATCTCGCCGACCTGACGGAGCTTGCGGAACACCACGGCGAGCAGGTTCGCGACCTTGCGGATACCGGTGACCGGCTGCTTCGCGGCGAACGCCTTCCCGCCGCCGTCCGAGACGAGCGTCACGTCGGCCGCGAGCAGCGCCTCGATCGCGCGGACGTCGCCGGACTGGCAGGCGGCGAAGAACCGCCCGGCGAGCGCGTCGGCCGCCCCGACGGCTGGGGCGAACCGCTTCTCCCGCACGCCGAGCCGCTTCTTCGCCCTGGCGGCGAGCTGGCGGACGTTCACCGGCGACTTGCCGATGAGGTCTGCGATCTCCTCGAAGTCGTACCCGAACACCTCCCGGAGCAGGTACGCCGCCCGCTCGGCCGGAGTGAGTGTTTCGAGCAACACGAGGAACGCCATCGACAACGACTCGGCGAGCTCCGCCCGGTCAGTGACCGTTGCCCCGGCCCACGTGTCTGGGACGGGCTCCGGTAGCCATTGCCCGACGTACTCCTCCCGCTTCGCCTTCCACAGCCGGTCGATGCACAGCCGGGTCGTGGCCTTCACCAGCCACGCCTCCGGGTTGTCGACGTCGGCCGCATGGCGGTGGTAGCGGAGGTAGGCGTCCTGGACCGCGTCCTCGGCGTCCACCGCCGAGCCGAGCATCCGGTACGCCACCGCCAGCAGTTTCGGCCGCAGCCGGTCCGCGTTGGTTTCCGGTGAGTCGCTCATGTCACCACCAAGGACGTGGGAGGGGGCGATTCCGTGACCACGGGCGGGATTATTTCCGGCACCCGCTCACCCCCCCCGGCGGACGGCAGTCCCGGGAGCCCGTCGATGCTCACCCGGTTCTTCCGGGCCTGGTACTCGCGGACGCCTTCGGGCCCTTTCTTCTCGCACCAGTCACCGAGTTGCGGCCGGTCGGCTACGAACTCGAACCGCGGCACCCCGTACCCGCACGAGTCTGCGATCCGCTCGACCTCGAGGACGACCACCGACCGCACCCCGGGCATCGCCGGAAACTCGGCCGCGACGGCCGGCCAGTCGCTGTCTCGGGGCTCGACGACCCGGCCGCGGCCGTACAGCCGGAGGATGCGGGGCCGTCCCTCGAACGCGCAGAACATGACGGTGAGCCGGCCGTTCTCCCGCAGGTGGGCGACCGTCTCCACCCCGCTCCCGGTCAGGTCGAGGTACGCGACGGTCGTCGGACCAAGGACGCGGAACGTGTCGAGCCCCTTGGGGGACAGGTTCACGTGCCCGTCTGCGGACAGCGGTGCGGTCGCTACGAAGCACACGTATTGGCGGGCAATGAACGCCCGCAGGTCGTCGTCCAGTGTTTCGAACGCCTTGCCCATGCCGCCCTCGCTGACTCTGGGTTCGCCCGCCCGTGGCGAGCTCGATGCCGCTCGCCGTACCGGTACTCAGCGGAGAATACCCCCTCCCGCCTGCACGTCTGTCATTCCTGATTTCGGCGACGCCGGTGGGCCCAGCCGCCTGGTTGTAGACATGGTCGAGCATCGGCTCATGAGCCGCTGATACGCTCTGCCCTCCGCCGCAGGTTTGATCGTCTGCCTGCTGCGGAGGGCCCCATTTCCGAAGTAATGGATCTCGCTCGCCATGTGGCATGGTGCGGTGACGTGCTCCGTGCAAACTACAGAAGGAACGCCTGGAAGGCGCGTCACGCTCCGGCTGCGTTCAGCCTCGCGATCGCCTCCGGGCTGAGCGTCAGCCGCGTGGCGGCGACGAGCTCGTCGAGCTGTGCAGGCGTCGTAGCACTCGCGATCGGGGCGGTGATCGAGGGACGGGCCATGAGCCACGCGAGCGCCACCTGGGCTGGCTTCGCCCCGAGGTCGGCCGCGCCCACGTCCACCGCGGCGAGCACCCGGAGCCCCCGCTCGTTCAGGTAGCTCTTCCCCACCTTCGCCCCGCGGGCGCTCTTCGACAGGTCGGCTTCGGTGCGGTACTTCCCGGTCAGGAACCCGGCCGCGAGCGAGTAGTACGGGATCACCCCGAGCCCCTCCCGGGCGCACAACGGCTCCAGCTCGGCCTCGTACCCGGCCCGGTCGACCAGGTTGTAGTCTGGCTGGAGCGACTCATACCGCGGCAGGCCCCGCTCCCGGCTCACCGTGAGCGCCTCCGCGAGCCGGGCCGCCGAGTAGTTCGACGCACCGATCGACCGAACCTTCCCCTGTGCGACGAGCTCGCCGAACGCCCCGAGCGTCTCCTCGAGGGGCGTGCCGGGGTCGTCCTGGTGGGCCTGGTACAGGTCGATCACGTCGACCTGCAGGCGGTTCAATGACCGCTCCGCCGACCGCAGGATGTGCGTCCGGGACAGGCCCTTCTCGCCCGGCGCGATCTCGATTCCGACCTTGGTGGCGATCACCACCCGATCCCTGGTGCCGGACCGCTTGAGCCAGTTCCCGATGATCGTCTCCGACTCCCCGCCCTTGTGGCCGGGAACCCAGACGGAGTACACGTCGGCGGTGTCGATCAGGTTGTGTCCCGAGGCGACGAAGGCGTCGAGAACCTCGAACGAGGCGGCCTCGTCGATCGTCCAGCCGAACACGTTCCCGCCCAGCGCGAGCGGCCCGACCTCGATCCCCGACCGCCCGAGCGTGCGCGTCCTCATTGCAAGACCCTCTGCGTTCCGACCGCGAACAACCACGCCGTCATCTTACGGGTGACCCCCGATCGCCGCCGCGGCCGCCGGCACCAGCACGAGCCCGGCTCGACACCTACCGACCTTGTGCGCGAGCGTCACGGCGGATACCACTCACCCCCATTCAAGTTCCCCCACGCCGCGAGGCACGACCATGAACCCGCTCGAACCGCTCGTCGGCCGGTGGTGCGGGACGAGTACGCTCCAGGACCCGCACACCGGCAAACCGGACGGCTCGCCCTCCGTGCTCACCGGGACGCCCGTACTGGGCGGACGGTTCGTGCGATTGGACTACACCTGGGCCTACCAGGGTGCTCCGCAAGAAGGGTCGTTGCTCGTCGGCTTTGACGCCAAGGCCGGGAGCGTGTCGGCCCACTGGATCGACTCGTGGCACACCGGCACCGCGGCGATCGCTTTCGCCGGGATGTCCTCTGGCGGGGCACTCTCTGTGCGAGGCACCTACCCCGCACCGCCCGGGCCGGACTGGGGGTGGCGGATCGACCTCACGGCGGACGACGCCGCGCTGCGGGTGGTGATGTTCAACGTCTGGCCGACTGACCAGGGCGGGAAAGAAGAACTCGCGGTCGAGGCGGTGTACACCCGGGCGGCCGCCCGCCCGGTGGTCCGGTTCGAGATCGGCTGCCGGGACCGGGAGCGGTCCGAGCGGTTCTACGGCGACCTGTTCGGCTGGGACGTCCAGCGCGAAGGGGCGGCCTCGCTCGTCGAGACCGGCGGGCTGCCGGGCCACCTCACGAGCCTCGGGCACGAGCCGCACCACTACGCGACCGTGTACGTCGAGGTGGACGACCTGCCCGCCGCCTTCGCCCGGGCCGAGTCACTCGGCGGCAAGACGCTGGTGCCGCCGGTGCCCCTCCCGACCGGGAGCTTCGCGTGGTTTGCCGACCCGGACGGAACCCACATCGGGCTCTGGAAGCCGAAATGCGACGGGTCGTGAGCGGAGGTCTCGTTCCGAACGGGTACGCAGTCGTCCCGGCGGATCCCACCGACCAAGAGGGGCACATGGCGAAGAAGAGTCGCGGCCGCGGGCCGCTGAAGGCCCTGTTCATCGGGAACAGCTTTACCGCCCGGAACGACCTCCCCGGCCTGGTCGCCCGGCTGGCTGAGGCGCGGGGCAAGAGCCTCGATCATCGTCTGATCAGCGCCGGCGGGGCGTCGCTCCGGATGCACTGGAACGCCGGCCAGGCGGCGGAGGCGATCCGGGACGGCGGGTACGACGCCGTCGTGCTCCAGGAGCAGAGCACGCTGCCCGTCAAGAACGCGACCCGGATGCACGAGAACGTCCGGCTCTTCGACGGGGTGATCAAGGCCGCGGGCGCGAGTACGGTCCTCTATCTGACCTGGGCACGGCTGAACTCGCCCAACTCGCAGCAGGCGATCACCGACGCGTACACCGCCATCGGCAAAGAGTTGGGTGCTACGGTTGCCCCGGTCGGCGTGGCATGGCAGCGGTTCCTCTGGAACAACACCGAGCCGGTCCTCCACGACCGGGACCAGAGCCACCCCACCGTGGCGGGGTCGTACCTCGCCGCGTGCGTCTTCCTCTCCGCGCTGTTCAACGAGAGCCCCGTCGGGATCGATGCCGACGTGACCGGCCTGTCGGCGGAGGACCAATCCGCGTTGCAGGCCGCCGCGTGGCAGGTGTGGGAATCGGCCGCGACAGACGGGGACAGGTGAGGCCCGCCGCTACCGCTTCCGCGGGCGTCTCGCCGCTCATCGGGCCAGGAGCCTTGCTCCGGCCCGCGCGTCGTGTAGAGCCAGCGCGAGCCCGGCCCACGGGCTGAGGCCCCGCGGTGTAAACCCCAGCGTCGCCCCGGCCGCGTCCCCGAACAGGCACTCGACGCACGTCCGCATGTCGGCCGCATCGAGGAAAGGCCCAAGCACCCAACGGCTGTACTCCACATCGTCAGGGTCGAGCGCCGGGCCGGCGCACACGGCGGCAGCCATGACCGCTCCCTCCTGGGCGAGCATGTCCCGGAGCGTGCGGGCCGGGCCGGGCCGGTGAGTGTAGGCCAATCGGTGCACGGTCGCCGACGCCACCCGCCGGACGGACTCGGCCGAGGGCGGCTCGCTGCTCCAGACAGGGACCGTCACCCAGAACCGCTTGGCCCACCGGGGGAGCGTCACAGGCACCGGGCCGGACCTGAACCGGAGGGCGAACTCGTAGTCGTACCGGTTGGTGCCCCCGCCCATTCGGTCGTCGGCCACTATCAGGGCGACGTTGACGTCCCCGGGCACGTCCCGTAGGGCGAACGCGGCGTGCGCCACGGCCTGGCACCCCGCCGTGTAGAGCTACAGTCGGGTGCCGCTGGCCCGCCCAACCAAGGCAGCCCTCCGATGCGACCCGCCATGGTGTTCTCGGCGTTCGTCTGTGTGTCTGCCCTGGCACTCGGCCAGGACGACTCCCGTCCGGCGGCGACGAACGTCCGCGGCGCGGAGTACCCGCGCGTCCACGCCGATTCGCGGGTCACGTTCCGGCTGAAGGCAGCCGGTGCCCAGAAGGTGCAGGTGCAACCCGGCGGGGCCGACAACGGGCTCGGGAAAGGTCCGTTCGACATGGCGATGAGCGAGGACGGCGTGTGGACCGTGACGACCCCGCCGGCCGTCCCGGGGTTCCACTACTACTGGCTGGTCGTGGACGGCGTCGCGGTCAACGACCCGGGCAGCGAGACGTTCTTCGGCTGGGGGAAGCAGAGTAGCGGGGTGGAAGTTCCGGAGAAGGGAACCGACTTCTACGACGCGAAGGACATGCCGCACGGCCAGGTGCGGGCGTACTGGTACCACTCGAAGGTGACCGGCACGCCCCGGTGGGCGTTCGTCTACTGCCCGCCCGGGTACGACAAGGACGCAGGGAAGCGGTATCCGGTGCTGTACCTCCAGCACGGGGCGGGCGAGGACGAGCGGGGCTGGACGACCCAGGGGCGGGCGAACTTCATCCTCGACAACGTGCTCGCGGCCGGGAAGGAGAAGCCGATGCTCGTGGTCATGGACCAGGGCTACGCGACGAAGGCCGGCGCGAAGCCGCCGGCGAACGCCTTCGACGCGGTCGTCCTCACCGACCTGATCCCGGCCGTCGATGCCGAGTTCCGAACCCTCGCCGACCGGGATCACCGGGCGATTGCCGGGTTGTCGATGGGGGCCGGCCAGGCGCTCCAGATCGGGCTCACCAACCTCGACAAGTTCGCCTACATCGGCGCGTTCAGCGGGGCGGGCCGGAAGTTCGACGTGCAGACCTCCTACGGCGGGGTGTTCAAGGACGCGGCGGGGTTCAACAAGAAGGTCCGCCTGCTCTGGATCGGGGCCGGGACCGGCGAGGAGGCGTTCCACAAGTCGGCGAAGGCGATGCACGAAGCCCTCGGCCAGGCCGGCGTAAAGAGTGTGTTCGTCGAGCAGAAGGGGACGGCCCACGAGTGGCAGACCTGGCGGAAGGCGCTCCTCGACTTCGCGCCCCGGCTGTTCAACGACTGAGGCTGCGCCGGCCGCTCATCCGCCCGCGATCCGCCTCAGGTAGCGGTCGGCCGACCGCGTCACCGCCCCCTTCGCGTCGGCCGCCACGACCTGCTCGGGGAACGCCCCGTACAGCCGGTCGAACGCGAACGGCTCGAGGCTCTTCACCACCTGCCGGATCGCCGCCGGGCCGAGCGGGATCAGGTTCGGGTAGCTCCACATGAAGCTGACCCACTTCCGGTCCTGGCAGACGTACGGTTGGTCGCCGGAGAGGAGCACCCCTTTGCCGCCGGCACCCGCGGGCCAGTGCAGCACCTGGAACCCCTCGAAATGCCCGCCCGTCCTCACCAGCATGAGTCCGCCCGGGAGGGACTTCGTTTCACCCTCCCAGAACGTGACCACATCATCCGGCCGCATCACCCATTTCGCGTCCAGCTTGTGGACGTGCACCGGCACCTTCCCGAACGCGTGGCTCCATTCCACCATCGTCGTGTAGTAGTGCGGATGGCTCACCGCGATCGAAGCGAGCCTGCCGAGCTTCTTCACCGCGGCGACCGTTGCGTCGTCGAGCGACGGGACGCAATCCCACAGCACGTTCCCGTCCTTCGTGCGGACCAGGAAGGCCCGCTGCCCGATCCCGGCCTTCGGCTGCGGGTGGATCGTGTGCAGGTCCTTCTCCTCCTCGGCGAACATGTTCTTGTGCGTTTTCCGGTAGTCGTCGAGGGTCGTCCACTTCTGCCCGCCTTGGCCGACGTACTGCCGCTCGTCGAGGCAGATCGGGCAGCTGTCGGGTTCCTTCTCGGTCGCGGCGAACTGCGTCCCGCAGGTGCCACAGACGAAGTGTTTTATGGCGGGTACTCCTGCAGAGATCGGGCCGGCGAGGCTCAGGGCGGCGCCCGCCGCGGCCGAGTGCTTGAGGAAGGTCCGGCGGGTTTCGCGGCGCGACATGGCGGATGCTCCGTGGCGAACCCGGCGGTCGGGCGGCACGCCCGCCCGCCTCAGTCCTTGTATGACACCACGGCCTGCTGGGCGGTCGGCGGGAGGGGGTGAAGCTCGCTGCGGCGGAACCCCGCGTCCGCAATGACGCGGTCGTACTCCTCGAACGTGTAGGCGTCGCCGCGGGCCGTGGTGGCGAGCATGGTCAGGGCGAACCCGTCCGTCTCCGGCGGGCTGACCCGGTCGGCAGCCGGGATGAACTCCAGCGTGATCGCGCGTCCCAGGCGTAAGTGCTGCATACGCCCGCTTCGCCAGCTGCGTGCATGTGGACAGGTCGAAGTGATGGAAGAAGTTCGTCAGCAGCACGACGTCGTACGGGCCGCCCCAGTCGGTGTCGAAGGCACTCCCCTGACGCAGCGTGTGCTGGTCAGCCACCCCGGCACGCTTCGCGTTCTCCGCCGCCACCGCGAGCACGTTCGGCCAGTCGAGCGTGGTGACGTGGGCCTTCGGGTAGTGCTCGGCGAGCGTGACGCCGAGCAGCCCGTGCCCAACAGCGACATCCAACACCCGCAACGCTTGCCCTCGGTCCCCGCCCACCAGGTGGATGAGGAGCTTCGCCGGAAGCCACATCACCGGCCCCATCGCGCGGGCGAAGGCGACCCAGATCGGGTTGTCGTGCGAGACTGTCCCCTCGGCCGAGGTCGCCGTCCCGCCGTTGCGGACCGCCGCGGTGAGGTGCCGGAAGCAGTCGCGGAGCGGCTCGGCGAGCAGGAACTCCATCGCGCCGCCCAGGTACGCGGGCGAGTGGCGGTTCAGGAAGGCGGCCGCGTCGGGGGTGAGCTCGTACTGGTCGCCGGCCAGGCGGAGGAACCCGACGATTGTGAGGTAATCGGCGAGGATACGGACGCCCCGCAGGCTTCGGCAATAGCAGCGGCGGTGGAGCGCCCAGTGGCGACGTGGGTGAACAGGTCGAGCTCGACCGCCGCCCGCAGGGCCTCGGTCCGCTGGTAGGCGTTCACCGTGTCGAAGAACAGCGCCGGGGACGGGCCGGGTGGAGGCATCGTGGCTCGTGACAACTCAGGGTCGGACGGATGACAGTGACACGCCGCGGAGCTTCATTCTAAGTGTCTGTCCGGAACCGTCCCGACCGCATATGCGAGGGGAGGAGCCATCACTCGCCGGTCGTCGCGCGGAATTCATCGATTGCGTGCTGGACGCCAGCGATCAGGTCGTGGTGTCGCCGAACAGCAGGCGGTCGAGACCCCGCACCAGCCCGGTGATGCCCATCACCCGCCGCACCGCGAGCAGCGTCCCGTTGACTTACGGGTCCGCCCCGCCCCCGGCGTCGTGCCGGATCGTGAGCCGCTCGTTCGGCAGGCCGAAGATCGACTCGAAGGCCAGCACGAAGCCCGGGAGCCGGACCGAGTGGACCTGTGTCCCGTTGATCGTCGCCCCCGCGCGGCCGGGTGGCCGCGCGTCTCCCCGACCGGGACGGCTATCGTGTTCGTTGCCATGTCCCCCAGCGCCTCGGCGAGCTCAAGGGCGGACCCGCTGGGTGCGTCCGGCTTCCCGGCCTTCGCGTAGTCGATGACCTCCCATGACGGGAGGTGCTTCGCGGCCATAAGGGCGAAGTGCTTTGTCAGGGCCGCGGTGAGGGAGAAGTTACCCGCGGCGACGACGCCGAGGCTGTTCTTCTCGGCGGCCCGCGCGATGTCGGCGTAGTCGGCGGCGGACAACCCCGACGTCCCGATCACCACCCGGACGCCGCCTGCAAGGGCGTCGATCGCCCGCCACTTGACGGTGTCCGGCGTCGTGTAGTCGATCAGTACGTCGGCCGGGCGCGCGAGGGCTTCCGCCAGGGTGCCACTGATGAGCACCCCTCGAGCCAGCAGCCCCAGCACCTCCCCGACGTCGCGCCCGGCGTGACTGCGGGCGATCGCCCCGGTCAGCTCGAACTCGTCCGAGGCGAGGATCGCCCTTGTGACGGCGCTGCCGGTCCACCCGCTCACCCCGGCCACGCAGACCCGGATCGCCATTTTAGCCTCCCCGACGTTTGCGTCCGTCCGGGCAATGCCCGGGTCGATGCGGGATGAATCCCCTCGCCGACAGCGCTGTTGTAGGAAGCAGCCTTTCTCGCGGGTTTCGACGGGCTCGGACGACGGTCCGGGGGGTGTCTCGCAGACCCGGGACACCGGGAGCGAGCGTTCGGAACCTACCAGTTCCTGGCTCATCCACGCGTGCGTTGGACTGCCAGTGCGGGTACAACTGGGCCTACGGCAGACGCGCATCCACGGCCGATGGAAAGCCAACTGCTTTCTTCCCTCGGTAACGCCGATCCGGGAGCTCATTCAGGCCGCCACGGAGTCTTGTTATGCGTTCCCAGGTTCTCGCTGGGGCTGTGCTCGCGGCTGCCATCACGGGCACCCCCGCCACCACGGACCCGCCTGCTCCGGCAGAACGCCCGGTGGTCATCGAACTCTGGCCGGGGAAGATCCCGGACGAGGCCGGCGGCATCGGCGCGGAATACGGCCGGATGTCGCCGAAGCTCGACCGGACTCAGGTCGAGGTGACCGAGCTGACCCGGATGGTGACCAACGTCACCAAGCCGACCGTCACCGTCTACCGACCGGCGAAGGGCAAGGACACCGGGACCGCCGTGATTGTTTGCCCCGGGGGCGGGTACTGGAACCTGTATTGGGAGCTCGAGGGCGAGGAGGTCGCGGCCTGGCTCAACTCGATCGGTGTCACCGGCGTCGTCCTCAAGTATCGGGTCCCGCGGCGGCCGGATGAGCCGAAGGGGGAGCCGGCCCGGCGGCCGCTCCAGGACGCCCAGCGGGCCGTGAGCCTCGTGCGGAGCCGGGCGAAGGAGTGGGGCATCGCCCCGGACCGGATCGGCGTGGCAGGGTTCTCGGCCGGCGGCCACCTGGCAGTCGCAACGGCCACAGGCTTCGAGAAACGGACGTACGAACCGGTCGACGCTGTCGACAAGGTGAGCTGCCGGCCGGGCTTCGCCATACCGGTCTATTCGGGCTACCTGAAGGCGAAGGACAAGGACGAACTTGCCCCCGGTCTTACCGTCCCGAAGGACACGCCCCCGATGTTCATCGTCCACGGCGGGGCCGACTTGATCAGCGACCCGGAGAACAGCGTCGTCTTGTACCGGGCGCTCCGCAGCGCGGGGATCCCCGCGGAATTGCACATCTACGCAGGGGCAGCCCACGACTTCGGCGTCCGGCGGGTCGAAAACCCGTGCTCGAGCTGGACGGACACCTGTGCCGCTTGGCTCCGCCACCGGGGCTTCCTCACGCCGGGCACCCGGCCCTGACGGACGTGACGTTCGGGCATCACACGCGGTGTTTTTGGTCAGCTCTGTTGGACGACGGGGGGTCGTGCTCGCCCGCTTTACATCGCCCCTTTCACGAACTCGAACACCAGGAAGTACGGCATCCGGGCGCAGTCTTCGAGTCCGGCCGGCTCGCCACCTGCCCCGCAGTCGGACGGGGCTCGGTGAGCCCCCGGATCGAAAACCCCGCGGCCCGGATGAGACCGCTCCACTCGGCGAGTGTGAGCCGGCGGTATGGCGTCCGCCAGGAGTACTTCAGGCGGGCCATGTTCCAGTCGCAGACCGTCGGTCCGGTGTCGAAGTAGCGGTCGAGGCACAGCGCGAGCTTCCGACCTCCGGGGTCTCGTTTCCACTCCCGGACCGGCGGGTCGTTGCACGGGTGCGGGACGGAGATGGCCGCGCGGCCGCCTGGCCTGAGCACCACCGCCGACCCGGCGAGCGCCGCTCCCGGGTCGGCCACGTCCTGGAGCGACATGCACCCGGTCACAAGATCAAAGCAGCCTGGGGGAAAATGCGAGGCGATTGCAGCGGCATCCGCGCGCTGGTACTCGATGCCGAGGGGCTCTGCCGCTTCCACCACAACCGCCCGCTCGATGAGCCAGTCCGAGATATCGACGCCGGTCACGATGGCCCCGGCCCGGGCGAGCAGCCGGGAGAAGTACCCGTGCCCGCACCCGAGGTCGAGGGCGGTCTGCCCGCGGACGTCCCCACAGACGGCGAGCAGGCCCGGCGCGTGGACGTGGTGGCGGTAGTAGTCGGCCCCCGACTCGACGAACTCGATAAATGCGTACGCCCCGGCGTTCCAGGCATCCCGCGCGTCCAACTCGAAGGATTCCATTAACCGCTCCCAAATGCCGACTGCGTTCGGCGGTCAGTCTACTGCCGGTGAGTCGAGCCGCGAGACCGCACACCGTGACGAGCAGAGGGTCAGTCCGAAATAATCCACCACTGGCGGCGAACCTCTTTTCGGGTCGGTCGTCTATCCAGTACCTGGTGCTCCGACGCACCAACGCGACAGAGCAGCGGGTATGAGCGAGGTGGTCATGCGGATCGGTCACGCGGATAGTTGCTGCGAGCGGACGAACGGGTCGGCCCTTGCCGGCCGCCGGGTCGCTTCGCGCCCCGTGTCCCCGCTACGGCTCTGACACCAGAACCACGAGCGAGTTTCGCCGCGGCCAGGTGTCACCCGACACCTGGCCGCTTCCGTTTGTGGGCCGGGAACCTTGCCGGAAAGACACGGAAGGGCAAGCCGACAGGCGACGGCACCCCGTTCGAACCGGGACGAGGCGAAAGCCCTTGCAGGTTCAACTCCTGTCCCTTCCGCTGACCGACACGGACGAACTCCAGGATGCACAGCCTGCCTCCAAAACAGGCGCAGAGGGTTCGACTCCTTCCGTCCGTGCTGACGTGTCCGTGGCCGAGGAGCAGAGGCACCACCGTGCCAAGGTGGACGAGGCGGGTGCGACTCCCGCTGTGCACTCTTACGCCCTGTGACGCAGCGTGTGTGGCGGCTTGTCTGTCGAACAGGTCAGACGGGTTCGAGTCCCGTACAGGGCGCTTGTGAATCGGGCCGTGGCCGAGCGGCGAGGCACCACCCTGATAAGGTGGGCGACGCAGGTTCGACTCCTGCCGACCCGACTGACCGACACTCCCGTGGCCCGAGCGGCTGAGGGGCCTCTCTTACAAAGAGGATCAGGCAGGTTCGACTCCTGCCGGGAGTACTGCCGGGGGCGCATGTGCCAAGGGTCGGCGAGTCTGCCTTGCAAACAGACTGGGGTGGGTTCGATTCCCACCGTCTCCACTTCCGACGGCCCGCGGGTGTTCCCCGCGGGCCGTCGGCGTTTGATGGCGTCGCGATGTCTTTCGTTACGCCACACGCCGTAGCACCTCTGGCTTCCTGAGATTCGCGCCGAACTCGTCCGGTGAGCCCGATTCTCGTCAGCTCACTCTCGGAGGAGTAGGACGCTGGTCCTCTTCGGCCCTCCCTCGCTCGCTACTGAGTCAGCCCGCCGCTGCTTGCCCATCCGCGATGCCGCTTTCAGCGCGTCGCGCTTCCACTCGTAGCGGCAGTAGCAGAGCCCGAATGCCCGCGCCATCATCAGGTACATCGCCTCGGTCGAAGCCGGCGTCCGCTTCAGCACCGGAGCGTAGTGGAGGTGGCCCACCTCGATCGACCCCGTAGCGGGCGTGATCCGCAGGTAACTCGCGACCCCCGCCGCTAGCCCCGTGGCCGCATTGAGGATCGCGAAGAAGAGTGGGTCAGCTCCCAGGCAAGTCGCCTCCATCCAGGCGCGGTAGGCCGATTGGCTCTGGAATGGGCCATAGGTGAGGTAGGTCCAGGACCGCCCGTCCACCTCCGCCGCGTTCGCTTCGAACAGCGCCTCCGCGTGGCGGTCGGGGTCGAGCGGCTCCAGCCGGCAGTACCTGCCCGCCATCGGCTCGCGCGGAGGTGCGGGCGGAGGCACCCAGCCGGGGAGCGGGATGCCGACCGGCTGGCTGAGGTCGTTGAGGATGGGTTCCATGCCGGTCCCCATGAAGGCCTTCACATACTCAATCAGCTCCATCCCGAAGAAGTCGCCGACCTTTCCCGACGCGCGGTAGCCGTTCGCCTCCTAGTACTACAGTTGTAGATGCTCAGTCGGGCGGTCTGGCCCCGCGCGCCCGGTAGTGGCACGCCCGGGCGTGGTGCTGGTGGGCGCGTCGCCACTCGGACCACGCCAGCACCTGTTCGGCCGGGG
>Ga0247822_10000546_pt1 | contig 20631 bp, 18 predicted proteins | sample 13C_Cellulose_Da_FD_192423 | JGI IMG/M metagenome (GOLD analysis project Ga0247822, IMG submission 192423) | Soil microbial communities from agricultural site in Penn Yan, New York, United States - 13C_Cellulose_Day30 | ecosystem: Environmental > Terrestrial > Soil > Agricultural land | place...
ACATCGGCCAGCCCCGCGGCTCCGACGGTCGCCGCGCTGCTCGGGATGCCCGCGCCGGGGCACGGCCTCGGCCGCACGCTGCTCGAGCTGCTCTCGCTGGACGACGCCGCGCGCGCCCACCGCCACCGCGCCGACGAGCTGCGGCTCACCGCGACCCGCGCCATCGTCGGCGCTGCCGAGGCGCGCGCGGCGGTCGACGTCCTCGAGCATCGCGCCGGCCGCCTGTTCCTCGTGCTGTCCGGGGCCGCGCTCGCGATCATGCTGGCCATCGTGCTCGCACGGCGTGACGTGCTGCACCTCGACGTGCGGTTGCTGGTGGTCACCGTACCCGCCTTCTTCGTCGTCTACTACGGCTTGATCGGCGTCGCGGGGCAGCGGTTCTCGCCGTCGCTGCTGCCGGCGCAGGGCCACTTCGGCTCGCAGCTCGTGCGCTACGGCCTCGCCGCCACGTGCGTGCAGCTGCTCGCCAACCTGTGGGCGCTGCACAAGCAACCCGACCTCAAGCACCGTCTGGCCGCCGCCAACGGCGTCGCCTGGGCGGGGCTGCTGATGTCGGTGACGCTCGCGGGCGTGGTGTGGGCGTACTTTCCCCCGCCGTACGTCGCGGTGCCGAGCCCGTTCTGGATCGTGACCATCCCCGCCGTGAAGGTCGCGGTCGCGTGCACCGCGGTGACCTTCGCGCTCACGCTCGCCGTCGAGGTGATCGTGTTCGCGGCGCGTGCGTGGCATCGCGAGCGGCCCGCCGCCGAGTGACGCGTCGGCACGTGCGCTGCACCCACCAGGTGCATGCAGGCGCGACGCTTCCTCCGACGACTGACCAAGGATGTCTCGCACAAGGACCTCCCCGATCTCGGGGCGATGCTGGCGTACTACGCCGTGCTCGCGCTGTTCCCGATGCTGCTGCTCGTGCTGTCGCTCGCGATGCTCGTGCTCGATCCCAGCACCGTGCGCGAGGGCCTCGGCCTCGCGACCACGGCGATGCCCGACAGCGTGCGCGAGTTGATCAGCACGCGTGTCGAATCGCTCATCGCCAGCTCGCGTGCCGGCTTCGCGATCGTCGGCGCCGCCCTGGCGCTCTGGGGTGCCTCGCGCGGCGTACTGGGCATGATGTCGGCGCTCAACCGCATCGACGAGCAGGTCGAGAAGCGCCCGTGGCTGCGGCGTCAGCTCCTCGCGATCGGCGTGACGCTCGCGGTCGCGATCCTCAGCGTGCTCGCGCTCGGACTGCTGGTCGTCGGCCCGGCGATCGGCCACGCGACCGCCGACCGCTTCGGGTTTGGCGCCGCCTTCGACAGCGCGTGGTCGTGGGGCCGCTGGCTCGGCGCGGGCGTGCTCGTGTGGGGCGTCATCGCCATCCTCTATCGCTTCTTGCCGAACAAGCCGTTCGCGGTGATCACGCCCGGCGCGATCGTCGCCGTGATCGGCTGGCTCGGGATGAGCGCCTTGTTCGGGCTCTATCTGCGTTACTTCAACAGCTACGAGGTGACCTATGGCGCGGTCGGCGGCGCGATCATCTTCTTGACCTGGCTGTGGCTGTCGAACATCGCGATGCTCTTCGGCGCCGAGGTGAATCATTTGCTGCGAGCGCATGAGACTCCGGCGCAGACCGAGCCCGGCATGACGGTGCCCGCGCCCGGCTTGGCCTGACCGATGCACCCCACTCACGCCGTGGAAACCGCGACCAAACACAAACTTCGTGCGGCGCTCTCGGACTGGAACTGGGGCGCCATCGCCGCCGGCGTCGTCGTGGCGCTCGCCTCCCAAATTCTTCTACTCTGGCTCGGCAACGCGTTCGCGCTGAGCGTCGGCGACGAGCAGCCCGCCGGCGGCTTTGCCATCTGGGTCATCGTCGTCCAGCTCGGCTCGCTGTTCCTGGGCGCCGCGTTCGCGGGCTACCTCGCGCGCACGTCGTCGATCTTCAGCGGTGCCGCGGTCGGAGCGTTCACGTGGGCCCTCGCCTTGGTCCTGGGCAGCGCACTGGCGACGCAACCGCTCGCCGGCTGGCGCCCACAGGATGTTTCTGCCGCGGCGTGGACGACGTTCTTCGGCGCCATCCTGAGCCTGATCACCGCGATGCTCGGTGGCGCGCTCGGCAGTCGCAGCGTGCGCCGGATCGTCGACGAGCCGACGCCCTACGAACGGCCGATCGCGACACAAGAGCACATCGCCCCGACGCGACTCTCGCCGTAACCGCGACACCGGTCGGTGACCGCGTGTTACCGTGGGGGTTGATGAGCGACGCAGCGCATCGGCTTCGCAAGGCAGCGATCGAGCGGGCCGCCCAGGGAGCAGCGACGACGCCGGCACCCGACCGGCGCGCCGCGTTCGACAACCGTGACGTGCCTGCTGCCGCGGCCGCGCTGATCGACAAGGTCGCGCGCAACGCCTGGAAGGTCACCGACGAGGACGTCGCGGCGGCGAAGGCCGCGGGCCTGTCCGAAGACGCGATCTTCGAGCTCGCCGTCACGGCGGCGATGGGGCAGGCGACGCGTCAGCTCGACAGCGCGCTCGCCGCGGTCGATGCTGCGTTCGCGCCCGCCGCGAAGGAGAGCGCGTGAGGCTCGGCGTCCTCGACAACGGCCACACGTTCGGCAAGAAGGCGATGTTCGCCATGATCCGCGTGCTGTCGCGGCATCCGGTGCAGGACGTGGTGAAGACGCTGACGTATCGCCCCGAGTTCTTCGGTGCGCCGATGAGCGAGGTGTTCCAGGAGGTCATGCGCGGGCCGTCGGAGTGGTCGATCGCCGAGCGCGAGCTGATGGCCACGTACGTGTCCAAGACCAACGAGTGCGAGTTTTGAACGGCCGCTCACGGCGCGGTCGCGTCGAAGGCTCTCGGTGGTGATGCAACGGTGGACGCGGTCGTCGCGGATCTCGCGACGGCGCCGATCCGCGAGCCGCTGCGCGCGACGCTCGCCTTCCTCGCCAATGTCACGCGCGATCACGCGAGCGTGACCCCCGAGGACGTGAGGCCGATGATCGCGGCCGGGGTCACGCGCGCGCAGATCGACGATGCGCTGCTCGTCGGGTGGGCGTTCAACGTGATCACGCGGCTCGCCGATACGTTCGAGTTCCACGTCGGCCCCCGCTCCGCGTTCGACGCGAGCGCGAAGTTCCTGCTCGGCCGCGGCTACCGCCTCTAGTTAGTTAGGCGATCACCGCGAACGTCTGGTGGTTGAGGGCGAGCAAGCGACCGTCCTCGCCCCACAGCTCGCGCGTCTCGAGGAAGTAGCCCTCGGCGAGCACGGGCACCGTCGCGCGGTAGAGCAGGGGCGCGTCGGGATCGAGGCCCTCGAGCGAGCCGACGATCTCGAGCGTGTACGCGATCGTCCCGATCGGGCGCATCTGCGGCAGGCGGACTAGCACCGCGGGGAACCAGGCATCGATGGTCCCGGCGAGGAACGCGGCCTCGCTCAGGACGCCGCGCTCGCGCGGACGGATCCAGCCGAGCGTGCGCGCCGCGGCGCCCGACATCGGGATGCCCTCGATGACGCGGTACTCGAAGTGCTGCGCGAACTCGGGGAACGGCGCGGTGAACGGCGTCGGTGCGACCTCACGCCACCCCGGCGCCTGCGGTGGCGCGAGCTCCTGCCACCCGACGCCGTCGCTCGCCTTGCGCGTCGCCCCGAGCACCGCGACCGCGTGGGCCTTCACCTCGCCGCGCTGGCTGATCGCCGCGCGCGCCGTGGTCACCGAGCTGCCGGCCCGCAGCACGTCGACGGCGAGGTCGGCGCTGCCCGTCTCGAGCGGCCCCGGCAGCTCGGCCGTGAGCGAGCGCAGCTTGCGCGCCGGGTCCGCGATCCGCGCCTCGATCGCGCGGACCATGCTCGCGACGACGAGCCCACCGTACGCACCGCGGCCCTGCCGCCAGCCCGCGGCGACCTCGAGCCGGTATCCGTCGGACGTACGCGTGGGGAAGGTGACGGCGGCGAGCGACATGCCCACGGCTTACCAGCGCGCGGGATCCATCACCAGCGGTCGTGGCGCACGACGAACACGCGCGGCATGCCGCCTCCTCGCGGCGGGAACCAGTCATCGTCGTCGCGCATCACCTCGACGTGGTAGCCGCCGCCGCCGCCCGGATAGCCGCCGTAGCGCTCCTGGACCATGCGGGCCATCAGCTTCTCGCGCGTGCCCATCATCCACAGCAGCGGAGCGAGCAGCAGCAGCTGGTACGCGCCGAACAGGCCGAACACCGCGAACCCGACCGCGGCGACGCGCGAGACGGTGACCGCCTGATCGGTCGCGCGCACGAAGCTCGTGCGCTTGGCGAGCACGGCGCGCAGGATGCGGCCGCCGTCCATCGGCAGCGCCGGGATCAAGTTGAACCCGGCGAGCACGAGGTTGATCCAGCCGATCAGCGTGAGCAGCTCGGAGTGGAACACCATGCCGAGGCCGAGCCCGATGCCGGCGAGCACGAGCGAGACGACGGGCCCGGCGATCGCGATCGCGATCTCGTGATTCGGGCGGCGCGGGATGCCGTCCATCTTCGCGGCGCCGCCGAAGAACCCGAGCTCGATGCCGGCGATGTGCACGCCGAGCAGGCGCGCGACGACCGCATGCCCGAGCTCGTGCAAGAGCACGGACGCGAACGCGAGCGTCACGACGAAGACGCCGAGCAACCCGCCGAACCCGATGAACACGACACCGAGCAGGATCAGGAAGCTGAGGTTGATGTCGATCGGGAACCCGAGCAGCGTTCCCAAACGCCAGGACTTGAACATGGCCTCAGCGTGGGGCCTTGTGGGCGACTGTCAACGGTTCTTCCGACGAGGAGCCTCCCCGAACGGGTGGGCGCCTCCTTGGCGATGCGGCAGCGCACGAGTATAACGGCGCCAACAATATGAGCGCCCAGTACACATTCGTGATGAAGGACCTGCGCAAGCTGGTCCCGCCGAAGCGCGAGATCCTGAAGGGGATCTGGCTGTCGTTCTATCCGGGCGCGAAGATCGGCGTGCTCGGCAACAACGGCGCTGGCAAGAGCACCTTGCTGCGCATCATGGCCGGCGTCGACAAGGACTTCCTGGGCGAGGCATGGCCCGCGCCGGGCCTCAAGATCGGCTACCTGCCGCAGGAGCCGCAGCTCGATCCGACGAAGGACGTGAAGGGCAACGTCGACGAGGGCGTCGCGCACGTCCGCGCGCTGCTGCAGAAGTTCGAGGACATCTCCATGAAGCTCGGCGAGGACATGCCGCCGGAGAAGATGGAGAAGCTGCTCGAGGAGCAGGGCCGCCTGCAGGATCAGATCGAGGCGGTCAACGCGTGGGAGCTCGACCACACCGTCGAAATGGCGATGGACGCGCTGCGCTGCCCGCCCGGCGACGCCGACGTCACGAAGATCTCCGGTGGTGAGCGCCGCCGCGTCGCGCTGTGCCGGCTCCTGCTCAGCAAGCCGGACATGCTGCTGCTCGACGAGCCCACCAACCACCTCGACGCCGAGAGCGTCGCGTGGCTCGAGCGCATGCTCGAGGAGTTCAAGGGCACGGTCGTCGCGATCACGCACGATCGCTACTTCCTCGACAACGTCGCGAAGTGGATCCTCGAGCTCGATCGCGGCGAGGGCCACCCGTTCGAGGGCAACTACTCCGGCTGGCTCGAGCTCAAGGCCAAGCGCCTCAAGGACGAGGAGCGCCAGGCGGATGCGCGCTCCAAGATGCTCGCCCGCGAGCTCGAGTGGGTGCGGCTGTCGCCGAAGGCGCGCCAGGCCAAGAGCAAGGCTCGCCTCAACCGCTACGACGAGATGGTGGCGGAGGCGCAGAAGGAGCAGCGCGACGCCGCGCTCGAGATCGTGATCCCGCCGGGGCCGCGTCTCGGTGGCGAGGTCGTCTCGTTCGAGGGCGTGTCGAAGTCGTTCGGCGATCGCCTGCTGATCGACAACCTGACCTTCAAGCTGCCGCGCGGCGGCATCGTCGGCGTGATCGGCCCCAACGGCGCCGGCAAGACGACGCTGTTCCGCATGATCATGGGTGTCGAGAAGCCCGACAAGGGCGCGATCAAGATCGGCGATACGGTCAAGCTCGGTTACGTCGATCAGAGCCGCGACGCGCTCGACGACAACAAGACCATCTACGACGAGATCAGCGAGGGCTCGGAGACCATGCAGATGGGCGAGCGCTCGATCAACTCGCGCTCCTACGTCTCGAGCTTCAACTTCAAGGGGCAGGACCAGCAGAAGCGGGTCGGCATCCTCTCGGGTGGTGAGCGCAACCGCGTCCACCTCGCCAAGATGATCAAGCGCGGCGGCAACCTCCTGCTGCTCGACGAGCCGTCGAACGACCTCGATGTCGACACGCTGCGCGCGCTCGAGGACGGCCTCGAGAAGTTCCCGGGCTGCGCGGTCGTGATCTCGCACGATCGCTGGTTCCTCGATCGCATCGCGACGCACATCCTCGCGTTCGAGGGCGACAGCCACGTCGAGTGGTTCGAGGGCAACTTCGCGGACTACGAGGCGGATCGCAAGCGCCGCCTCGGCGACGACGCGGACCAGCCGCATCGCATCAAGTACAAGCCGCTGCCGAAGACGCTCTAAGCTCACCGGCGCCACACCAGCCCCTCGGAGCGCTTGGCGCTCGTTCCTCGGCGCTCACATCGGGCAGCCGGCGCCGAGGATCAGGACGCTGGTGCCGGCGATCGCGGCCTGGCAGACGCTGATGTACTCGACGAGGTCGCAGCCGCACGCGCCGGTGCCGAGGCCCTCGCAGCTCGTTGGCCGCGGCTGGCACGTCCCGACGGCGTCGCACATGCCGATGGGCGTCGCGCAGTATTCCGCCGGGCCGCATGGTGGCGAGCACCCGTCGACGGCGGGGCACGTGCCGGTGGCGGCGACGCCGGTCTCGGCCCGCGAGGCGACGCACCTGTTGTCGTAGGTCTGCCCGTCGCACCCGCAGACGGGGTCGGTAGGCACGCCGGCGCACGTCGTCGGCCGCTCGATACAGGTGGGCGGGCTGCTGCAGTCGCCGAGCGAATGGCCGCAGTAGTGCGTCGCTGGGCACGCCGGATCGCACGCGAGTTGTACGCCCGCGTCGTCGGCAACGTCGACGGGCGCCGGCGGCTCGAAGCCAACGCGGCCACACGCGGCCAGCCAGGCCAGCAGGACGACGCGGCGCACCCGTAGATGGTACTACGAGGTCGACGAAGTCGACCGTGGCTCATCGACCGGCCGCGAACGGGCCGAGCTGCTTGATGCCGCGCGCGCCGTCGGGGCCGGGCGCATAGGCCTTGATCACGCGCCCGGTGGAGTCGGCGTCGCGCACCGCGAGCTCGACGAGGTCACCGGGACGGAGGCCGCGCGCTTCGGCGAGCGGCACGCGCACCTCGGGCTTGCGCTTCTCGACGGTCTTGTCGACGTTGCGGCCGGTGCAGACCGTGCGGTAGATGATGTCGCCGTCGCTGGTGATGTGATCGATCTTGTTGGTCTCGCGGCAGTTGGTGGTGAGGCGATATCTCGAGGTGACGGGTTTCCAGTGCACCACCGCGGCGGCACCCGCGCGCGTGACGCTCGCGACCTCGTCCTCGACGACATGGATGTCTGCGAACCGGCGGAGTGCGTCGTCGAAGCGTTCGCCGGCGGGCGGTTCCACGCCGACGCCGTTCTCGCGATCGCCGAGATCGAGCGGCGCGTGCGGCCCGAACGTCTCGGCGAGCACCTTCGGATCGGTGGCGTGCGCCTGCGCGTCGCTGTACGCGGCGAAGCGCTGGCGCTCGACGGCCATCGCGACGTCGGCGGCCAAGTGCAGCTCGTAGACGAGCTCGCTGCGGTCCGGGACCGCCGCGCCCGCGCGCGCCTCGGCGGTCGCGGCGAGTCCGTTCCCGAGCGCGATGTGGAGCCGCACGAGGTCGAACGTCAGCGGCCGCGCGATCGGCATCCCGAGGCAGTTGACGATGGTGCGGCCACGCGCACGGCACGCACCGACGACCGTGTCCCGCAGGCCTTGAACCTCGTCGACGAGCTCGGCGCTCGCACGACCGCCGAGCAAGGCGCGCTCGAGCTCGACCTTGAGCGCCTCGTAACGCGTGACCAGGTCGGCAGCCGCGACGTCGTCGGTCCAGCGCCGACGCGACTCGTCGAGCGGTGCGAGATAGACCTGCGCGAACCGCGGGCCGAGCGCGTCGGCGCCGGCGATCAACATCGTGCGGCACGCCGCGTAGCGCTCGACGAACGCAGCGGCGAGCTCGGGGCCCACATGCTCCCCGGTGAGCGCCGTGCGCAGCATCTCCGGTGTCACCGTCGACGCGGCGTGGTGGAGCGTCGCGAGGTCGCCGAAACTGAGCGGCAGCGATCCGCGGCGCACCTCGCCACGCAGGTCTGGCTCGCACCGGCCCGAGCTCACGCACGGCACGATCGCGAGCGCGGCATCGACCGGGTGCGGCGCGTCGCCGGCCGCCGCCGCGAGCGTGTCGCGATCCACGTCGTGCCGGAGCAAGTCGTTGTGGATCGCCAGTTCGCGGCACATGATGGCGCGCACGCGCTGCGCCCGGGAGTCAGGCGCGTCCTCGACCGTGCACTCGGGGGTCTCGTACAGCACGAGACGCGCGGGGCCGGTGTCGCGATCGCGTTTGGCGGTCGCGCAGGCAACGAGAGTGAAAGCGAGGAAGATCGTTGGCTTGGCGTACACGGGCCCGGCCTCCCTACTTGTTGCAGACCCGATCGACGTCGGTCAGCGCGTCGAGCACGCGGTTCTGCCGGAACGGGAACTCCTGGCTCAGCTCCTCGCGGGCGTCGATCGCGAGCGTCGTGTCTTTCATCTGGCGAAACAGCTCGACGAAGTTCTTCGCTTGGAACTCGAGATTGCGCAGCTCGTTCATCTTCTTGCCCGCGAGTGCGCTCCCCAGTGCCTCCAACGTCTTGGCGATCTCGTCGAGGCTCGTGTCCGGATAGCGACTCACGGCCGCACGTGCAGCGCGCCGTGCCTCGGCGGTCGAGGTGCAATCGGCCGCATTACCGCCGCCGCAAGCGCTGAACAGCGCGACCATGATCAGTGCTGAAACGTAAATTCGCATGCACGGGAAACCCGCGCCGCGCGAAAAGTCGCATCACTTTGTCGCGAGCACGCGCGAAAAGCTGACGTCGAGCTGGCCGTGGACCCGCCGAAGCACGCTCGAGAGCTCGTCCTCGCCTAGCTTCCACTGTGCGCGCAGCCGGGCTCGCGTCGCCTCCTCGAGGTCGCCTCGCACCTGGGCGAGCCAGCGCGCCGCGGTCGAGCGGTGGACGCTGAACGCAGCACCGAGCTCGTCGATCGACAGGCCGTGGATGAGGTGGAGGCGCAGGATCGTGCGCTCGCGTGCGCTCAGCGCCTCGAGGGCGGCGGTGAACGCGGCCCGCACCGCGGCGCGCGCATCTGCCGAGATCAGCTCGGTCTCGGGATCGAGGTCGAGCGCGAGCTGCTCGAGCAGCGGCTGCGGATCGCCATCGATGCGGCGATCGTCGCGCACGGCGTTGAGGCCGAGCCGCACCGCGGACAGCCGGACCAGTGCGCCGAGATCGCCGCCACCGACGAGGGCGCAGATCCGCGGCACCTGCCCTGGCGGAGCGACGAACAAGCGCTCGCGCAGCCGCTGCAGGAGATCCTCGACCGTTCCCCCGTCGCGCCCCATGCGGCGCAGCGCCTCGCGCGCGGCGGGGAAGTAGCGGTCCTCGAACCGCCCGATCGCGGCGGCATCGCCGGTCGCGCACGCGCTCGCCAGCGCGACGTCATCCGGGGGCAGGGCGGCGGTCACCTCGGCGATTCGCGCCGCGCCTCGCACGCGCTCGGCGACACAACGCGCCAGCGCGGCGTCGGACAGCGACAGCTCGGGCCATGCCGCGCGCCCGCGCCGCGCGAGCTCGTCCAGCGCAACGGCAAGCGGTGTGCGGTCGTCGTCGGCGACGGTCTCGCCGAGCGCGGCCTCGAAGGTCTCCAGTAGCGTGGCCAAGGCCCCTAGTGTAAACGCTCTCGCGTGGAGTGCCCCGGTGAGATCCAGTTGCTTGGCTGGATGCGCGGCGCGCTCGACGCGGGGACCCAGGGCAGCATCGACGAGCACGTCGACGTGTGCGGCGATTGCGTCGCGCTGATCGCCGCGCTCGGCCGGGTGGCACCGGCGTCCGCGGACGATCGCTACGTCATCGGCCACGAGATCGCGCGCGGCGGCATGGGGCGCGTGTTCGCGGCGACCGATCGCCTGCTCGGACGTCCGGTCGCGGTGAAGACCGTGCGCGGCGCGGCGGGTGCGGCGCGGTTCGCGCGCGAGATGCGGATCACGGCGCGCCTGCAGCATCCGGCGATCGTCGCGGTCTACGACGCGGGTGCGTTCCCCGACGGCGAGCCGTTCTACGTCATGCGCCACGTCGATGGGCGCTCGCTCGATCGCGCGGCTGCCGAGGCCACGACGCTCGCGGCGCGGCTCGCACTGCTGCCGTCGGTGATGACCGCGATCGACGCCGTCGCCTACGCGCACGACTGCGGCGTGATCCACCGCGACCTCAAGCCGGCGAACGTGCTCGTCGGCGCGTTCGGCGAGACCGTCGTGCTCGACTGGGGGCTCGCGAAGCAGGTGAGCGAGCCCGACGATGCGCCCTCGGCGAACGCGGCTCCTACCACGGACGGAGATGACCGCACGCGCACCGGCACCGTGCTCGGCACGCCGGCGTACATGGCGCCCGAGCAGGCCCGAGGCCACGCGGGGCCGCGCAGCGACGTCTACGGCCTCGGCGCGATCCTGTTCCACGTGCTCACCGGCGCGCCGCCGCCCGCGGAGCTCGTGCCGATCGCGACGCGCGAGCCGGCAATTGCGCCCGAGCTCGCGGCGATCGTCGACCGTGCGATCGCGCGCGAGCCCGACGCCCGCTATGCCGATGCGCATTCCCTCGCCGACGATCTGCGCCGCTATCTCGCCGGGCGTCTCGTCGAGGCGCACCACTACACCACGGGTGAGCTGGTGCGCCGGTGGGCGCGCCGGCACCGCGCGGCCCTCGTCGCCGCCGCCGTCGCGTTCGTCGCGATCGTCGGCGTCGGTGCGGTCGCGCTCCAGCAGGTGCTCGCGTCGCGCGACGCCGCCGAGGACGCGCGCACGCGTGCTGAAGCGAGCCGCGATACCGCGACCACGCAGCGCGGCGCGGCCGAAGCGCTGATCGCGTTCACCCTCGACGATCTGCGCGTCCGCCTCGAAGCCTTGGGGCGCCTCGACGTGCTGGTCGGCATCAGCACCGCGATCGATGCGTACTACGCCGCGATCCCCGCGAGCACGGACGCACAGCTGCTCCGTCACGCCGACGCGCTCGCGGTGCTCGGCGATGCGCGCCGCGATCTCGGCGATCTCGCCGGCGCGGACGCCGCCTACGAGCGCGAGGAGCAGCGGGCCAAGATTGCCCTCGCGCATCACCACGACGCGGCGAGTGCACGCGCGGTGTGCCTCGCCAAGCTGCGGCGCGGTGATCTGGCGAAGCGGCGCGGTCAGCTCGCCGCGGCGCGGTCCTCGTATGGCGCGTGCCCCGCGCAGCCGGGCGCCGACGCCGAGGTCCAGGTGCTGATCGCGGTCGCCGATCTCGATCGCCTCGAAGGCCACTTCGACGCCGCCGATGCTGCGCTCGCGCGCGCCGAGCCGCTGGTCGCGCAGGTCCCTCCACCGCGCGGCGCCGAGCTCGCCTTCGCCATCAGCGACATGCTCGGCATCGTCGCGACCGATCGAGGCGACCTCGACCGCGCGCGCAGCGCGTTCGCCGCGAACATCGCGCGCGCCGAGCAAGCAGCCGCGGACTCCGGCGACGGCGACGCGCAGTACCGGCTCGCGCAAGCATGGATCCAGCGCGGCCGCGCAGATCGCCGCGCCGGTGAGCTGCCCGCGGCGCTCGACGCGTTCACGCGCGCGCACACCGCGGCGCAGGCCCTCGTCGAGCGCGACCCCGAGAATCTGTTGTGGCTCGACACGCTCGGCACCACCGACGATCAGCTCGGCACCGTCGCGCTCCAGCGCGGTGACCTGGACACCGCGGTGGCGCGGCTCGCGTCCAGCCTCGCGATCAGCGAGCGGCTGGTGCGTCGCGCGCCGGTTAACGATGCATGGGCCCGCGGGCTCGCGGTCTCGGCGCTCCAGCTCGGCGATCTCCAGCGCGCACGCAAGCAGCCGGCCGAGGCTCGCGCGTGCCTCACGCGCGCCGTCGAGATCGCGACGCGGCTCGCGACCGCGAAGCCTGCCGACGCGCAAGCCCAGCGCGACCTCGCGACCATGCTGCTCCACCTCGGCGATCTCGAGCGAGAGCTAGCCATCCCGACGGCGCAGGCGACGCTCGTCCGCTCCGTCGACACGTACCGCGCGATCCTGCAGCGCTCCGACACGCCGCGCGCCCGGATCGACCTGGTCGGCGCGCTGCTCGCGCTCTCCGACGCGCAGCCGCGCGACGTCCGTCGCGCGACCGTGGTCGACGCGGCCGCGATCGTCGCGCCCCTGCGGAGCGCGAAGGGCATCGATGCCGAAGCGATGCAGGCGATCGCAGATGTCGACGAGGTCGCGCGGCTTCTCGCCCGGTGAGGGGCGACACTACAGCGGGCGCAGCCGGACCTCGGCGATCAGCGGTCGATGGTCGCTGGCGCGCCGCGCGAGCTCGCTGTCACAGCGCGCGAGCTGCATGTAGTCCATCGCGCCGCGGATGAAGATCGCGTCGAGCGGCCGCACCGGGCCCCACGCGGGGAACGTCAGCGGGCGGCGGTTCACACCCTCGGCGAAGTGGCGCCCGTTGGTCTCGGCGCCTGGACCGCGGAACCCCGACGGTGCGAGCAGCGCGCCGAGGCCGCCGTACACGTCGTTGAAGTCGCCACCGACGACGACCGGCGTTTCGTGGTGGAGGTGCGAGAACGGATGACTGTCGAGGAACTTCTGGAGCTGGATCTTGCGCTCGTAGCGCGCGAGGCCGAGGTGCATGTTGAACACGTGCACGGTTCGATCGACCGCGTCGTGGCGCACGCGCAGGACGCCGTGGAGCACGCTCCGCTTCTTCTTGAACCGCAGCGACAGGTCGATGTTTGTGCTCTCGATCAACGGATAGCGCGAGAGGATCGCGTTGCCGTACTGGCCGCCGCCGCGCACGTCGACGTTCGGGAACCAGGTCCGGTAGCGAAGACCGAGCTCGTCACCGAGCAGCTCGACCTGGCGATCGCCGTTCGAGCGCGACACGCCGGCGTCCACTTCCTGGAGCATGACGACATCGGCGTCCTGCTTGCGGATCACCTCGACGATCCGGCTCGGCTCGTAGCGGCGATCGACCCCGCCGATGCACTTGTGGATGTTGTAGCTGACGACCCGCAGCCTCACGATGCGACCTCTTGCGCGGCGAGCTGCGCGACCACGAGCGTCTCGTCGTCGGCGAGCGGATGGCCGGCGCGGTGCGCGGCGACCTCGGCGAGCACCACGTCGTGGATGGCCGGTGCGGACAGGCGTGCGCGGTCGAGCCGGCGGAGCAAGTGCTGGAGACGGCGATCGCCGTAAGGCGTGCCACCCGGGTCCTGCGCCTCGATCACGCCGTCGGTATACCAGACCAGCACGTCGCCGGCCTGCAGCGGTTTCTGCAAGACCTTCGGAGCCGAAGGGGCGCCGGCGCCGAGAGGATTCCCGCGACCGACGAGCGCATGCAGCTCGACGGCGCGCTCGGTCGGGCGACACAGGTAGGGCGCGGTGTGGCCGCAGGAGACGAAGCGGACCTCGCGCGCCGCCGGATCGAGGATCGCGGCGAAGCAGGTCATCTCGAGCTGGCCGCCACCGGCGCGGCGAACTGCCGCATCGAGCGCGCCCGCGAGCTCTTGCAGGTCGAGCGCATCACCGCTGCGGCGCACGACCACATCGCACGCACCGGCCGCCGCCGCGGTGACCATCGCCGACGCGACGCCGTGACCCGTGACGTCGCCGATCGTGACGAGCACCCGGCCGTCGCCGAGTGGATAGACGCCCCAGAAGTCACCTGCGCACCGGGTCGCGGGCTGCCACGAACCGACGACCGTGATGTCGCCGTGCACGTGCGGGCCGCGGCCGGGCAGCAGCTCGCCTTGCACGGTGGCGGCGAGCTCGACCTCGCGCGCGAGGTTGGCGCGCTCCGCGGCACGCCGCGCCATCCGCGCGTGCAACAGCGCTTCGGCGAGCCGCTCGGCCGCCCGCTCGAGAAAGTCGAGCGGCCGCCCGCGCAGGCGCTTGCCGGTGACGGGGACGAAGATCAGCGCGAGCAGCTCGTCGGCGCTCGCGATCGGGACGAGCGCATGCGCGCCGTGCGCCTCGAACAGCGCGGCGGCCCGCGGCTGGAGCTCGGCAGGGACGGCGTCGACGTCGTCGGAGAACAGCACATCGCGGCGCTCGGCGAGCCACGACATGAGCGACGGATCCGGCGCTTGCCGCTCGCGGATGCGCGCGCCGTCGTCGGTGGTCCAGCCCCCGTCGTCGGCCGCCGAGACCAGCACGATGGGCCGCACGCCGATCGCGAGCTCGATCGAATCGATCGCCTGGGCCGCGATCGCCTGCGTCGTGGTCATCGTGCGCGCCTTCGCGACCAGCTGCGCGAGCAGGCGATCGAGCGGACTCTCGCCACCACGCCGGCGCGTGCTCATCACCATCGCGGTCGTCGCGATCGACGCGCGGGTGCCGCCGAAGCACAGCGCGAGCCCGATCGCGGTGACCCACCACGGCGAGTCGCCGACCAGCGTCAGCACCGTCCACGCGAGCAGGATCGCGGTCGCGAGGTGCACGACGAGCAGCGGGGCGGTCGTATCCACCGCGCGCACGCGCAAGAGATCTTCGACGACGAGAGCGCGCACGACCAGCAAGCTGCCCACGCCGGACAGCAGCCAGCCGAACGGGAACACGCCGATGCCGTACGCGAGCCCCACGTCGATGAGCCCCGCGTACGTGATCGTGTTCGCCGCGAGCACGAGCCGCAGCATCCGGCGCTCGACCGAGGGCTTGCCGAACACCGCCGCGTTCGACAGCGCGATGAACCCCGGCACCGCGATCAGCGCGGTGTTGAGCAGGGCGAGCCACGCCCAGTCACCCGCGACCGCATACCACAGCCCGGGGAGCCGCTGGATCCCGTCGACAGCGGCGTGGGTCGTGCAGCTGACCACGATCCAGACCACGGAGTTGGCGACGGATAGCCAGACCAGCCAGCGCAGTGGTCGAACCTTGCGCACCAGCGTCAGCTGGAAGGCGCTGCCCGATGCGGCGGCGAGCGGGATCAGCGAGGCGGCGATCTGGAACGCACGCTCGGCGACATCCGGCGACGCCATCGAGGGGTTCAGCGCCATCACGATCGAGTAGGTGAGGACGCACGAGAAGTGGATGAACAGCCAGAACCGCAGCGACGAGGCACCGCGCATGACCGCCACGTACGCGAGCACGATCAGCATCGCCGCCGGCGCGAACGCGAACGGCAGCGAGAGCAGATGCGGTTCGAAGCGACCGGGGAGGTCCTGCATCGCCGGCGTGACTCTACATCGTGTACGATTCGGAGCGTGGCGGATCCGCGCAACCCCAACGGGCGTCGTCCCGGACTCCCCTTGCCACCGCCAGCCGACGAGCCGCTCCCCAACCGCCACCAGGTCCGCCGCCGCGACCACGAGCTGCCGCGGCTCCCCGAGGTCCGCGCGGTCGATGACTCGGCGGAGGTCCGCATCGATCAGCGCGCACTGTCGCCGGGCCGCGACTCGCTGACCGGCGCGCGGTTCGCGACGCCGCCGCGGCAACCCGCGCCTCGGCCGACGGCGCCCGAAAAGCCCGCACGCGCCGCCGCGCCGCGCCCCGGCAGCATGTCCACACCGAAGCCGCCGCCGCGCGCAGGCATGATCCGCGCGAACACCGCCGCGCTATCGACGCTGATCGGCGGCCGCTATCAGATCCAGCAGCGCATCGGCCAGGGCGGCATGGGCAAGGTCTACAAGGTCACCCACGCCCACCTGACGCGCACGTTCGCGCTCAAGATCATCTCGAGCAACGTCGCGGAGACCGACGAGGCCCGCGAGCTGTTCTATCGCGAGGCGCGGTTCGCGTCGGTGATGAGCCACCCGGGCATCACGCAGGTCGTCGACTTCGGCGAGGACGAGAAGGTCGGCATGTTCATGGTGATGGAGTTCGTCGACGGCGAACCCCTGAACCGCGTGCTGTTCCGCGAGAAGCGCATCAACCCGCGCAAGGCGTGCGAGATCGTGCTGCAGGTCGCCGAGGCGCTGCACTACATCCACAAGCAGAACGTCGTCCACTGCGACATCAAGACCGAGAACATCCTGATCGCGCAGGAGGATCACGAGGGGAAGCGCCCGAAGATGGTCGCCAAGCTCCTCGATTTCGGCCTCGCGCGCTCGCTGGTCGCGAGCCGTGCGTCGACGTCGCTGTCAGGCACGCCGCACTACGTCGCGCCCGAGCGCATCCGCGGCGAGCCCGCATCGCCGGCGAGCGACGTCTATGGCGTCGGCATCCTCCTCTACGAGCTGATCTGTGGCGCCGTCCCGTGGGATGGCCCGGTGCAGAAGATCCTCGCCGGCCACCTCGACGAGCAGCCCAAGCCGCCGTCGCAGATCGTCGAGGGGATCGACACCGCGCTCGAGACGCTGATCCTGCACGCGCTCGAGAAGAAGCCGGTGAACCGCCACAAGGACATGGCGGCGTTCATCTACGAGCTGCGCACCGTCATGGACATGATGGGGTTCGGCCGGCGCGAGCGCGGCGGTCAGGGGCGCCGCGTCGTGATCGAGCAGCGCTCGGGCGGCAGCCGCGACGAGCTCGCGCGCGTCGCGTTCGATGCGTGCCGCCTGCCGCTCGCGATGCTGACGGTGCAGGGCGTGATCGTCACCGCGAATCCCGCGTTCGCGCGGTTCGTGATGGGGGCGAACGTCGAGGTCGAGGGCCTGCCCGTGCAGTCGACGGCGCTCGCCAACGCGTGGGGCTCCGCGGTGCAGGACATCCAGCGCACGCTCGCCGGGCAGCCGATCCGCCGGATGATCGAGATCGACGTCGCCGAGGGCGAGGTGCGCCGGCTGCTGCTGTGGCTCGACGCCGTGTCGACGGATCACGTGCTCCTCGGCGTGCAGCCGCTCGAGCTGTAGTACGGTTCGCGCATGCTCGTCACAAAGCTCGCGCGCTCGGCGGTGCTCGCCATGGCGCTCGTCGGTGTGGCCGCCTCGCCCGCCGCCGCCGAATTTCGGCCCAAGGATCCGGTCTCGAGCGATCCGAAGATCACGTTCGAGAAGTACACGCTGCCCAACGGGCTCGAGGTCATCCTCGTCCCCGACAACTCGATCCCGCTCGTCGCCGTCACGGTCTGGTACCACGTCGGCTCCGGCAACGAGAATTACGGACGCAGCGGGTTCGCGCACCTGTTCGAGCACATGCTGTTTCAGGGCAGCAAGCACGTCGGCGTCGACAAGCACTTCGATCTGCTGAAGCAGGCTGGTGTCACCACCGTCAACGGCACCACCAACCCCGATCGCACGAACTACTACGAGGTCGTGCCGTCGCATCAGCTCGAGCTCGCGCTCTGGCTCGAGAGCGACCGCATGGGCTACCTGCTCGAGCCGCCCGCCTCGGTGAAGGACCCGGACCACTTCAAGACCAGCCTCGCGAATCAGATCGATGTCGTGCGCAACGAGCGGCGCAAGAACTACGACAACGTGCCCTACGGCAAGGCGCGGTTCGCCGTGTACGAGGGGCTGTACCCCGAGGGACATCCGTATCGCTACCTGACGATCGGCAAGCACGAGGACCTCGCCGCCGCGTCGCTCGACGACGTGAAGGCGTTCTTCAAGACCTGGTACGTGCCGGCCAACGCGACGCTCACGATCGCGGGCGACTTCGAGACCGCACGAGTGAAGCAGCTCGTCGAGAAGTGGTTCGGCGCGTTCCCCGCGGCGAAGAAGCCGTCCGTCGTGGCGGTGCCTGCGCCGTCGATCACGAGCAAGGAGCTCACGGTCACCGATCCGTTCGCGAAGCTGCGCCAGGTGCAGTTCGTGTGGCACTCGCCGGCGAACTTCGCCGAGGGCGACGCCGAGCTCGACATCGTCGCGAGCGCGCTGCGCCGTGAAGGGCCGGGGCGCTTGTACAAGGCGCTGGTCTACGACCGCATGCTCGCGCAGAGCGTGAGCGCGTATCAATATGGCACCGGGTTCTCCGGCCAGTTCTCGATCTCGGTGACCCTGATGCCCGACGCGAGCGTCGACGAGGTGAAGCGCATCGTGCTCGCGGAGGTCGCGCGCGTCACGCGCGAGCCGCTGGCCGACAAGGAGATCGCGCGCGTGATCGCCGGCAACGATGCCTCGACGATCCGCCGCCTCGAGACGCCGTTCGGCCGCGCCGAGGCGCTGCAGGCCTACAACCACTACCTGGGCTCGCCCGACAAGCTGACCTGGGACCTCGATCGCTATCGCAAGACCACGCCCGACAAGATCCGCGCGGTCGCTGCGAAGTACCTGGGGCCCGAGGCCGTGCTCACCGTGATCACGCTGCCCGCGGCGAAGGAGGGCACCTAGTCATGCGCTTCGCCAAGCTGCTTCCGCTGCTCGTGCTCGCGGCGTGCAGGAGTGCGCCGGCGCCCGAACCGGTGCGTCCCGCGCCGCCCGCCGTCGAGCCGCCCGCTCCCACACCCATGACCTCGAAGGCGGAGACCCAGCCCGTGCACACCGTCGCGCAGACCGCCGCTCCCCAGGACCTCCAGTTCCCCGAGGAGGCGTTCCGCGCGACGCAGCCGGCCGCCGGCGAGCAGCGTCCGTTTCGCTTGCCGGCGGTGAAGCCGTTCACGCTCAAGAGCGGGATCAAGGTCTATCTCGTCGAGCAGCACACGCTGCCGCTCGTGTCGATGGACCTGACCTTCGACGGCGGCTCGGCCTCCGATCCGAAGGGCAAGGAGGGCCTCGCCAGCGTGTGCATGGCGATGCTGACCGAGGGCACCGCGCGCCTCGACAAGATCCAGTTCGCCGAGGCGCTCGCGGACGTCGCGTCGAGCGTCGGTGCGTACGCGTCCGACGACACGCAGGGCATCACGCTCGGCAGCCTCAGCAAGCATCTCGACACCACGTTCGCGTTGTTCGTCGAGACCCTGCGCTCGCCCGGGTTCCGCGCGACGGACTTCGATCGCATGATCAAGCGGCGCATCGAGGGCGTGCGGCAGTCCAAGGGCAACCCGGCGTCGGTCGCGAGCCGCGTCGCCGCGCCGGTGCTGTACGGCACCGCGCACCCGTTCGGCACGGTGACCACCGAGGCGTCGCTCAAGGCGATCACGCTCGAGGACTGCAAGACCTACGCGGCGACCTGGCTCGAGCCGGCGCGGGCGAAGCTGTTCGTCGTCGGTGATCTGACGGAGGCCCAGGTGCGCGCGTACTTCGACGGCGAGGCGCTGGCGAGCTGGAAGGGCGCGCCGCCGAAACCGGCCAGGCTGCCCACGCCGAAGGGCCCTGCGGGCCGCATCTTCTTCGTGCACATGCCGGGTGCGGCACAGTCCCAGGTCTCCGCACTGCACTTCGGCCCCAAGCGCAATGCGCCGGACTACTTCGCCACCTCGATGATGGGAGCGGTGTTCGGAGGTGGGTTCTCGAGCCGGATCAACATGAACCTGCGCGAGGACAAGGGGTACTCGTATGGCGCGCGGGGGGGCTTCAACTACACGCGTAACTACGGCACGTTCAACGCCAACGCCTCGGTGCGGACCGACTCGACGTATCAGACGCTGCTCGAGATCGATCGCGAAGTGAAGGAGCTGTGGTCGGGAGCGCGGCCGATCCAGAAGGACGAGCTGGCGCGCGAGAAGGAAGGCGCGATCCTCGGCCTCCCCGGGCGGTTCCAGACGGCGCAGGCGGCGCTCGGCCAGTACCGGAACCTCGTCTATTACGGGCTCCCGCTCGACTACTACAACAAGTACGTCGCCGGCCTCGCGAAGATCACGGAAGCTGCGGTCAAGACCGCGGCGGCGAAGCACCTCAAGCCCGGGCAGGCGGTCTACCTCGTGGTCGGCGATGGCGATGCGAAGGTGGTCGTCCGCAAGGGTAAGGAGGACGTGCCCTACGAGAAGGACGGCAAGCAGCTCACGCTGCGCGAAGCGCTCGCCGACCTCGCCGCGCGTGGTGATGTAGGCCAGGGTGGGCTCGTCGAGCTCGACACCGACGGCGATCCGATCAAGTAGAGATCGATCGAGAACTCCGAACCGGGGGCGCCGCCTGCTACGATGGTGGGCGATGAATCGTCGCGAGGGTGGATTCACATTGATCGAGATCATGATCGTCGTGGCGATCATCGGCGTGCTGGCGATCGTCGTCGTTCCCGGCTTCTTCCGCGAATCCAGCAAGGCGAAGCATAAGACCGAGGTCACCGCGATGTTCGCCGAGCTGACGGTGAAGCTCGAGCAATACAAGATGGAGAGCTCGACGGGGCAGTACCTCGCGGCCGCGGCGTGTCCGTCGACGGGGCCGAACAAGACAGGCTACGACTTCGTGACGACGTGCGCGACCACCGGCAGCGGCTGGGCGAACCTCCGCGTCGCGCCGCCGAACAACAAGATGTTCTGCAGCTACGAAGTCTCCGTCGGTAACTCGGCGACCACGCCGTCGCCGCCGAGCGGGTTCACGATGACGTCGCCCGCGACCGCATGGTGGTTCGCCGTCGCGACCTGCGACATGGATGCGAGCGGCGGCACCAACGC
>Ga0247822_10000547_pt1 | contig 20625 bp, 14 predicted proteins | sample 13C_Cellulose_Da_FD_192423 | JGI IMG/M metagenome (GOLD analysis project Ga0247822, IMG submission 192423) | Soil microbial communities from agricultural site in Penn Yan, New York, United States - 13C_Cellulose_Day30 | ecosystem: Environmental > Terrestrial > Soil > Agricultural land | place...
AGCCCACCGTGCGCCGCGCCGTCCCCCATTTTCTTCGGACTTCGTGCATGCTGGTCCGACGCGCCACAGGCGCGCCGGGCTTATCGGATCACTGCTGGTCGTCGTCCCCGCCGTAGAACCCGCCCGCCACGGGACCGAGCTGCTCCACGGTCAGCATCTGCTTGGTCGTCACACCGTTCACCGTGAGCGTCACGAGGTACTGGCCGGCTGCGACCGGAGCGCCACCGCCGCGGCCGAACCGTCCGCCGCCTCCGGCCGCGCCGGACGACTCGCCCGGCCGGTCGGACCGCGTCTCGCTGTTCAGCTTGGACGGCTGCACCGGCGTCGCACCACGCCCGCCGCGGAGGTCCCAGTACACGCGGTGCAGGCCCGCCGAACCCGGCGCGGTCAGCTCGCGCACGGTCTCGCCAGCCGCGTCGGTGATGACGATGCGCGCGTTGCCGCTTCCGCCCGCGCCGACGTGGTAGTTGATCGCCGCGCCGTAGGGCGGGTTGTCACCGATGAAGAGCTGATGCCCCTGCGTCGCGCCGAGCAGGTTGGTGGTGCCGAACTGGTACGCGGTGCGGAGCGAGAAGAGGTGCGAGCCCTTCGCGGCGACGGCATCGGTCAGTTCCTGCAGCGCGGAGACATCGTTGACCCACACCGACCGTCCATGCGTCCCGGCGATCAGCTCACGCTGCACCGGGTGCACCTTGAGGTCGTGCACGGGCACGGTCGGCAACCCGGAGCCGAAGCGCTGCCAGTTCGCGCCCTTGTTGGTCGATACATAAGCGCCGACGTCGGTGCCGAGGTACAGAAGGTTGGCGTTCACCGGATCCTCGCGGATCACGTGCACGAAGTGCACGCCGTCGCTCGGCAGCCCGTTCATGAGCGTGCGGAAGCTCTTGCCACCGTCATTCGACACGAACACATAGGGCTTCAGGTCGCCGTCGCGATGCGCGTCGAAGGTCACGTACACCGTGTTGGAATCGGTACGCGAGGCCTCCACGCGCGACACCCAGGTCTTCTCGGGCACCTTGCCCTTGAAGCGCGGCGTGATGTCCTCCCACGTGGTGCCGTCGTTCCGCGTCAGCCAGACGCGGCCGTCGTCGGTGCCAACCCAGATGAGGCCCGGACGGAAGGTCGACTCACCGATGGTCGTGATGGTGCCGTTCACCTCGGCGCCAGTCACGTCCTTCGTGATGCCGCCCGAGGACTGCATCGACGTGCGGATGCGCACCGAATCCTGCCACGAGAGGTCGGGCGAGATGACGTTCCACTGGTCGCCGCGATTCACGGACTTGATCAGCTTGTTGCCGCCGGCGTAGAGCGTGCGCGGATTGTGCACGCTCATCACCATCGGCGCCTGCCCGTTGAAGCGCAGCGTGTTGGCGGAGTCGAGGGCGGCTCGACGCTTGATGTCGTTGAGGCGCGCAGTGATGGCTGGAGTCACCGCCGCGTTCGTGTCGCCGCGCGCGATGCGCAGCGAGTCGCTCCAGGGCGAACGGCGCGGCCTGCCGGCGCCGGAGCGCAGAGACTTTCGCTCCATCGTCTTCAGGTTCACGCGGCCGATGTTGCCGCCCTGCGACTCGTAGAAGATCATGTCCGGGTCATCGGGGTCCTGCGCCGAGTAGAACCCGTCGCCGCCACCGACCTGGAACCAGTCCTGGTGCAGGATGCCGTCGCTGTCCGTCGTGCGGCTGGGGCCGCACCAGGTGCCGTTGTCCTGGAGGCCGCCGCAGACGCGGTAGAAGGGCTGCATGTCGTACGAGATGGCATAGAACTGCCCGACCGCGTGCGTGTTGATGAACTCGTACGCGCCGCCGTTGTCGCGCGTGATGCCGATGCCGCCGTCGCCACCGACCATGAAGTGCTGCGGGTCGTTCGGGTCGATCCACATGGCGTGCCAGTCGATATGGATGTCGTTGGCGCCCTGCGTCGACGTCTTGCCGCCGTCGTTCGAGAAGAAGAAGTCGTTGTTGCCCCAGTACACGCGGTCCGGGTTCACCGGGTCCACGCGCACGAGCGAGAAGTAGAAGGGGCGCGTGTTGCTCTTGTTGATGTGGCGCCAGCTCTCGCCGCCGTCATCGGAGCGGTAGAGGCCGGAGGCCGTCTTCGCGAGCGGATAGATGTCGAGCCCGATGCCGTAGAGCTCGGGATCGCCCGGGTCACCGGGATAGTTGTAGACCTTCCGCGGTCCGGTAGGCTTCACCGGGTTCGGCGCGGTGTCCGCCTCGACCATCGCGTAGAGGATCTTGGGGTTCGCGCGGTGCACGTCGATCATCACGCGACCCTTGTTCTGCGCCGGGAATCCGTTGCCCTTGATCTCGCGCCAGCTCTTGCCGCCGTCGTTCGACTTCCAGAGGCCGGAGCCGGGACCGCCCGAGTTCATGAAGTACGGGCCGCGCCGGAACTCCCAGCTCGTGGCCCAGAGTTCGTTCGGGTCCTTCGGGTTGATGGCGAGGTCGATGAAGCCCGCCTTGTCGCTCACGAACTTGGCGAGCGTCCAGGTCTTGCCGCCGTCCTCGGTGCGATAGAGCCCGCGCTCGGGGTTCGACGCCCAGACATTGCCGAGCGCCGCGACCCAGGCGATGTCCGGGTTGGTCGGGTGCACGATCACGCGGCCGATGTGGCGCGTCTTCTCGAGGCCCGTCTTCACCCAGGTTTTGCCGGCGTCGATGGACTTGTAGACGCCGCCGCCGGGGGAGATGGAGTTGCGTCCGTCCTCCTCACCGGTGCCCGCATAGATCACGTTCGGGTTGGACGGCGCGATGGCGATGTCGCCGATCGAGATCACGTCCTGGGTGTCGAAGACCGGCTTGAAGGTCGTGCCGCCGTTCTCCGTCTTCCAGATGCCGGAGCTTGCGTACGCGATGTAGAAGACCTTGGGGTTGCCGACCACGGCCTCGATGTCGGTCACGCGCGCGGACATGTTCGACGGGCCGACGGAGCGCCAGCGGAACACGTCCTGCGCGGCGGCGTCGAGCGTGCCGGCGTACTGCGCCCCCGCCGCCGCGGGAATCACCGCGACGGCGAGGGCGAGCGACGAGATGAGCTTGATCGATCGTCTGTTGCGGAATCGCATCACTGATCAGTTATCCATTTTGGGCTTGAGGGTCTCGCGCGTGGTCGGGTAGGCGATCCCGAGCTGCTCGAGGTAGGACTTGTACTTCTTGGCGTCGTAGTAGTGCTTCTGGAGCTCGGGCTTGTAGCGGGCCATGATGTCGGCGTTCATCCAGATCGGCGGCTTGTCGGTGGCGGAGATGAACGGCACGTACTTCACGTCCTTCGTCTGCACGTCGCGGAAATACGTCCATGCGTCGGCGACGACCTGCGGCTTCATCAGGATGTCGATCAGCGTCAGCGCCTGCACCTTGGCGCCCTGCACCGCGCCCTTGTGCGCGATCGGCGTCGCCGAGGCGATCGAGCTCGACCAGTTGTGGCCCGGAAGACCGGGGATGTTCGACGGGTAGCGCAGCGTCACGGTCGGCAGGTTCCACGACACGTCGCCGATGTCGTCCGAGCCGCCGCCGAGCATCCGGCTCTCCGGCACCGGCGTGCCCATCGCGAACTCGCTCGCGGTGCTCAGCCCGCTCTCGCGGGCGCCGAGTTCCTTCTGGAGGCCCTTCGCCAGCGTCTGGTCGGCATCGTCCCACGCCGGCATGCCGACGCGCTTGATGTTGTCGAACGTGACCTCGGCGATGGTCTTGTTGAAGTGACCGCTCCAGCCGGAGCCCACCATCATCACGGTGTCGAGCTCGACGTTGGCCATCAGCGCCGCGCCCTGCGCGATGCGCTTGCCGGTCTCGAACAGCGCCTTCGTGCGCTCGTAGTCGCGCTCGCGGAAGTAGAACCAGATGCTCGCCGTGCTCGGCACGACGTTCGGCTGGTCACCGCCGTCCATGATCACATAGTGCGAGCGCGTCGGCAGCTCGTTGTGCTCGCGCTGGTACTCCCAGCCCGTGCCCATCAGCATCGCCGCGTCGAGCGCCGAGCGGCCGCGCCACGGCGAACCCGCCGCGTGCGCGCTCGTGCCCTTGAACTGGAAGATCGCCGAGATCAGCGCCGACTGGCCGCTGGCGCCCCAGGAGACGCCGAGCCCGTTGCCGACATGCGTGAAGAGCGCGACATCGGCGTCCTTGAACAGTCCCTCGCGCACGAGGAACGCCTTGCCCGCCATCTGCTCCTCGGCGATGCCCGGCCAGAGCACGAGCGTGCCGGGGATCTTCTCGCGCGTCATGATCTCCTTCACCACGAGCGCCGCGGCGATGTTGACGGCCTGCCCGGTGTTGTGCCCCTCGCCGTGGCCGGGTGCACCGACCACCTGCGGATCGAGGAATCCGACACCCGGCTTGTTGTTCGACTGCGGGATGCCGTCCACGTCGGAGCCGAGGGCGATCACCGGCTTGCCCGAGCCGTTCGACCATCGCGCCACCCATGCACTGGGCATGCCCGCGTAGCCGAGCGTGATGTCGAATCCGGCCTGCTTGAGGATGCCGGTGAGGTACTTCTGCGTCTCGAACTCCTGGAAGCCGAGCTCGCTGAAGGAGAACTGATGGTCGATCATCTCCTGCACGAGCTTGGCGCGCGCCTCGATCTTCGTGAGCGCCTCGGCCTTGAGGCGCTCGATGCGCGCCGAGTCCGGCGCGGCCTGCGCGCCGGCGCGCGGCGCGATGGTGCACAGCAGTGAGGCGCTGGCGAGCGCGAGGACGAGTCGTGAGACTCGTGTGGCGGGACGGGACATCGAGCGGCTCCTGGGCGGTGGGTGCGAAGGTCCGAGTGCCTACGCAGCAGGCGTCGGCGAGGTTGAGCCAGACGCGGCGGAAGGGGGCTCCGGGAGACAACATATCGCTCTCGACCCGCGTACTCACAAGATGCGCCTCTCCATACTTTCCCGCCGTCTCCACCGCTGGGGGTCCATCGGCATCGGGCTGCCCCTGCTGCTCGTCATCGGCTCCGGCATCCTGCTCCAGGTGAAGAAGCAGTTCCCGTGGGTGCAGCCCGGTGAGCAGCGCACCGCGGTGAGCGCGCCGGCGATGGAGTGGGACGTGATCCTGGCCGCCGCGAAGGCGCATCCCCAAGCCGGCGTCACGGGGTGGGAGGACATCGACCGTCTCGACGTGCGGCCCGGAAAGGGCATCCTCAAGGTGATCACGAAGAGCCGCTGGGAGCTGCAGCTCGCGCTGGGCACGGGCGAGGTGCTGCAGACGGCGTATCGCCGCAGCGATTTGATCGAGACGCTGCACGACGGCTCGTTCTTCGGGGACCCGGCGAAGCTCTGGATCTTCCTGCCGTCGGGGATCGTGCTGTTCGCGCTCTGGGTGACCGGGCTGTACCTGTGGGTGTTGCCGTACCTGACCAAGCGGAAGCGGGCGAGGCTGGCGGCAAAAAAGGTTTGAGGGAGCAGGTGGCAGGTGAGTGGAACTGCAGATTCTCGGCTTTCGAACCTCTCACCTCGCCGCGCCAACTGCGGTAGCTTCGTCGCGAACCTTCACGAGACTCCTGATGCTTAGCTCGCGTACCGTCGGCACCGTCAAGCGCGGCGCCTCGATCGCCCACGCCTCGAAGTTCCCGGCGGCGATCCTCGCCGCGTCCGTCGTCGCGATCCTCGCTGTCTCCGCGCCCGTGCTCCAAGCGCAACGCAGCTCCGCGCGCCCGGCGACGCCCTACGTCCCTGGAGCGAGTTGGGAGCGCCGCGCTCCCGCGGCCGCCGGCATCGACAGCGCCAAGCTCGCCGAGGCGGTCGCTTTCGCGGTCGCCAACGACGCCACGGCGCCGCGGGACATGGAAGAATCGCACTACCGCAGCTTCGGCCGTGAGCCGTTCGGGCAGGGCATCGGCCCCTTCAAGCCGCGCGGTGAGCCGAGCGGCGTGATTCTCCGCGGCGGGTACGTCGTTGCGAGTTGGGGTGAACCTGACCGCGTCGACATGACGCACAGCGTCACCAAGAGCTTCCTCTCTGCCACGGTCGGGCTCGCGGTGGATCGCGGCCTGATCTCATCGGTGCGCGACACGGTCTGGAAGTCGCAGGCGCCAACATACGCACTTCGCCTGCAGGCGCCGAGCGAGCCCGGCGCGCGATACGGCGAGCCGATGTTCCTCTCGCTCTTCGACACGCCGCACAATCGCACCATCACGTGGGACGACATGCTGCGGCAGACGAGCGACTGGGAAGGCTCGCTCTGGGGCAAGCCGGAATGGGCCGACCGTCCGTCGCAGAGCGCCGCCGAGTGGACGACGCGAGCGCGCAAGGCGCCGGGCACGGCGTACGAGTACAACGACGTGCGCGTCAACGTGCTCGCGCTCGCCGCGACGAACGTCTGGCGGCGGTCGCTGCCCGAGGTGCTGAACGAACTCCTGATGGAGCCGATCGGCGCGTCGCGCACCTGGCGCTGGTACGGCTACGACAACGCCTGGATCACGCTCGACGGCAAGCCGGTGCAGGTCGTGAGCGGCGGAGGCCACTGGGGCGGCGGGATGTTCATCAACGCCTGGGACATGGCACGCTTCGGGTTGCTCACGCAGCGGCGCGGCGTCTGGGGGGACAAGCGGATCCTCTCCGAGGAGTGGGTGAAGCTCTCGCTCACGCCCACAGTGCCACAGCCAACCTACGGCTACATGAACTGGTTCCTCAACACCGACCGCAAGTGGATGCCGGCCGCGCCGGCGAGCGCGTTCGGGCATGTGGGCAACGGCACCAACCTCGTGTTCGTGGCGCCGGAGCAGGACCTCGTCATCGTCGTGCGCTGGATCCAGAACGGAGCGATCAACGAGTTCCTCGGCAAGGCGCTCGCCGCGGTGACGCGATGAACGCGCGCCTCTCCAGCAGCGTGCGCAGCGCAGCGCGCACGGCCATCCTGTGCACCGTGACGCTTGCAGGGTGTGCCGCGCCACGACCAGGCACGAGCACGCCCGAGCCGGCGTGGTCCGTCCTCATCCGCAACGGCACCATCGTCGACGGCACCGGCGCGCCGGGCTATCGCGGTGACATCGCCGTCAGTGGCGACCGCATCGTCGCGCTCTCGCGCACGGCGCTCGACGCGTCACGCGCCGCGCGGGTCATCGACGCCGGCGGACTCATCGTCGCGCCGGGCTTCATCGACCTGCACGCGCACATCGACCCGCTGCTGCGCCTGCCCGATTCCAAGAGCCATGTCACGCAAGGCGTGACGCTCGCGCTCGGCGGCCCCGACGGCAGCTCGCCGTGGCCACTCACGTCATACATGGACTCGGCGCAGAAGAGCGGGCTCGGCATGAACGTCGCTTACCTCGTGGGGCACAACACCGTGCGCCGCGAGGTCATGGGCACGGAGAATCGCGCGCCCACGGCCGACGAACTCGCTCGCATGGTCACACTCGTCAGGCAGGGCATGGGCGACGGCGCCTTCGGCATCAGCACCGGACTGCGCTACGTGCCGGGCTTCTATTCCAAGACCGACGAGGTCGTCGCGCTCTCACGCGCCGCCGCCGACTCCGGTGGCTTCTATACGTCGCACCTGCGCGAGGAAGGGCTCGGCTTGTTCGAGGGCGTGGGCGAGGCCATCACGATCGCGCGCGACGCGCGGATCCCGGTCGTGCTCACGCATCACAAGGCCGTCGGCCAGCCGATGTGGGGCAAGAGCGTGGAGACGCTGCGCATGGTGGACGAGGCGCGCGCCGCGGGCCTCGACGTGATGATCGACCAATATCCGTACACGGCGACATCGACGAGCCTCTCCGTGCTGATCCCACCCTGGGCGCTCGCCGGCGGCACGCGCGCGCTCCGCGAGCGACTCGCGCAGCCGGCGCTCCGCGACAGCATCGAACGCGGCGTCGTCGAATACCTCAAGACCGATCGCGGCGGCGGCGACACGCGCCGCGTGCAGTTCGGCCGCGTGGCCTGGGACCACTCACTCGAGGGCAAGACGCTGTTCGACTGGGCGGTGCGGCAGGACGTCGGCCCGTCGCTCGAGGCCGCGGCCAAGCTCGTGCTCGAGGGCGAGCTCAACGGCGGCGCGTCCATGATCTACCACGTGATCGACGAGGGCGACGTGCGCCGCATCATGGCGCACCCGCAGACGATGATCGCGTCCGACGGCCGGCTCACGCAGCCGGGCGAAGGCGTGCCGCATCCGCGTGCTTACGGGACCTTCCCGCGTGTGCTCGGCACCTATGTGCGCGAGCTGAAGGTGCTGACCCTCGAACAGGCCGTGCACAAGATGACCGGCATGCCTGCCACTCGCATGGGCCTGCAGGGTCAGCGAGGCTGCCTCGCCGTCGGCTGCGCGGCAGACATCACGCTGTTCGATGCGGATCGCGTCGGCAGCCCCGCGACCTTCACCGACCCGCACCATTACGCGGTCGGCATCCCGTTCGTACTCGTGAATGGCACGCCGGTGGTCGATGGTGGGGCGTTCACGCCACAGCGCCCGGGCCGCGTGCTCCGGAGGACGGTCCAGCCGGGCAGGCTCGCACCCTGAGGGTCCGTGACGCGTTCGTGACAAAGACGTGACGAGCCCGTTCCATCGATTCGTGGTGTGGCGGACACCGTCCGCCCAAGTTCAATGAATGAAACTCGCACGCGGAGTCGGTCTCTCGGTCGGCACGGGTCTCTTCCTCGTCGGCCTCGCCCGCGCCGCGACTGCGCAGACGACGGTCGACGGGCTCATTTACGCGAGCTATCGCTACGGACTCGAGCGGGATTCGTCGTTGGTGCCCGCCAGCAGACGCAACAACTTCGAGCTTGATCGCGCGTACCTGAACGTCCGCAGCAAGGCTTCCGGCGGCATCGCCACGCGCGTCACCGTCGACGTCGACGGTCGTCGCGCGTCGGCCGGACAGCAGACCATCCGCCTCAAGTACGCGTTCGCGGACTGGACGCCGGAAGGAAGCGCGATCACCTGGCGCTTCGGCATGCAGAACACGCCGGCGGTCGGCTACATCGAGGACACCTGGGGCTACCGCGTCCAGGGACCGGTGCCGATCGACCGGTATCGCTACCTGTCCTCATCCGACATCGGCTTGGGCGCCGAGGGATCGTGGGGCAAGCAGGCGATCACTGCGCATGCCGGCGTGTTCAATGGTGAAGGCTACAACGGTGCCCCCGGCGATCACCGGAAGGACGCCTCGGCGCGCGTCTCGGTGCGGTTGCTCGCCACCGACAATGACAGCCGCACCGGGGGGCTCCGGCTCACCGGTTTCGCATCCGTAGGGCGCGCGACTGGTGGCGCGGTGCGCAACCGATATCTCGGCCTTCTCACATATCAGACGAAAGCGACGACGCTCGGCGCCGAGTACTGGATCACGACCGACTCGACGCTCGCCGACGCCGAGACCGATGGTCGGATCGTCAGCGTCTTTGCGACGCACCAGCGCGTGGGCTCGCCCGTCGGGCTCATCGCCCGTGTCGACCAATGGGACCCGAACACGGCATCTTCGCCCGCGGCGTTCGACGCCGCCAGCAGCCGTCAGGTGCGCGTGATCGCAGGCGTCTCGTACCAGTTGGCGAAGAACGTCCGCCTCCTGCTCGACGCGGACGTGGCCTCGGTGCAGGGGAGCGCGGTACCGAACTCCTTCCAGGCGGACAATCGCTCGGTCGTCTTCCACACCGAGATCAAGTTCTGACCGCCATGACCATCCGACACGGAATGACAATGCTCAATAGGGAATCGAAGCGTGGTGTGCTGCGCGCGGCGCTGGTCGCCGTTGCCGCGACCTCGCTCGTCGCCTGTGGCGACAAGGACACCGTGCAGCTCACCGGGGCGGGCGCGACGTTCCCGTATCCGATCTACTCGAAGTGGTTCGACGCGTTCTACAACGAGACCGGACACCAGGTCAATTATCAGTCGATCGGGTCCGGCGCCGGCGTGAAGCAGTTCACCGAGGGGACGGTCGACTTCGGTGCGACGGACGGCCCCATGACCGATGAAGAGATCGCGGCGGTCGGTGGCGCCGTCGTCCACCTTCCGACGGTGCTCGGCGCCGACGTCGTGACCTGGAACCTGCCCTCGCTGGGCGAGACGCAGCTCCGGTTCGATGGTGCGACGCTCGCCGACATCTTCCTCGGGAAGATCAAGCGGTGGGACGACCCGCGGCTCGCGGCGCTGAACCCGGGAGTCGCACTGCCCTCGCTCGACATCCTCGTGGTGCACCGCGCCGACGGCTCCGGCACGACGTTCATCTGGACCGATTACCTGAGCACCGTCTCTCCCGAGTGGAGCGCGAAGATCGGGCGCGGCAAGTCAGTGAACTGGCCCACCGGCGTCGGCGGCAAGGGGAACGAGGGCGTGACCCAGCAGGTCAAGCAGGTCGAGGGAACGATCGGCTACGTCGAGCTCATCTATGCGAGCGCGAACGGGCTTCCGTACGGGGCGATCAAGAACCGCAGCGGCCAGTTCGTGCTGCCGACCCTCGAGAGCGTGAGCGCGGCGGCCGCAGGTGTGGACCTCGCGGCGGACACCGACTTCCGCGTCTCGATCGTCGATGCCGCCGGGGCCGATGCATATCCGGTGGCATCGTTCACTTGGCTCCTGGTCCGGCCCGATATGGCCGATGCCGCCAAGGCACGGGCGATCCGCGACTTCCTGCGCTGGATGACAAGGCCTGAGGCGGCGGCGATGGCGGCCGAGCTGCACTATGCGCCGTTGCCCAAGAGCGTAGCGGACCTGGTCGCGGCTCGCATCGAGACGCTGACCGCCGGCGGCGCGCCGATCGCGGACGGGAGATGAATCCACGCCGGCGCCTCAGCGGCGGCGGGCGTGGCGACACGGTCTTCAAGGCGCTGCTGTTCCTCGCGGCGAGCACGATCCCCGCGCTCCTCATCGCGCTCGTCATCGAGCTCACGCGCGGGGCGCGGCAGGCCATCGACCGGTTCGGGGCCGGGTTCATCTTCGGCTCCGGCTGGGACCCGGTAGCGGGGACTTTTGGCGCGTGGCCGGCTGTCTTCGGCACGCTGCTGACCTCGGCGCTCGCGCTCCTGCTCGCCGTTCCCCTGGCGCTCGGCGTCGCGATCTACCTCACCGAGTTCGCGCCGATGCGCATCCGGCGGCCGGTGGCGACGATGATCGAGCTGCTCGCCGCGATCCCGTCGGTGGTATACGGCTTGTGGGGCATCTTCGTGATGATCCCCTTCCTGCGCACGTGGGTGTACCCCGTGCTGGAGGCGCGGCTCGGGTTCCTCCCGTTCTTCGCGGGGCCGGTCTACGGCCCATCGGTGCTCTCGGCGTCGCTGATCCTCACGGTGATGATCATCCCGTTCATCATGTCGGTCTCGCGTGAGGTGCTGCTCGCGGTGCCGCCGGGCCAGCGCGAGGCAGCGCTCGCGCTCGGCGCGACGCGCTGGGAGGCGGTGAGCACCGTGATCGTTCCATATGCGAAATCGGGGATCCTGGGCGCGGTCATCCTGGGGCTCGGGCGCGCACTTGGCGAGACGATGGCGGTGACGATGCTGATCGGGAACCGCCACGAGATCGCCGCGAGCCTCTTCGCGCCAGGCTATTCGATGGCGGCGGTCATCGCCAACGAGTTCGCGGACGCCGCGGGCGGGCCGCTGCACGAGTCGGCGCTGATCTACCTCGCGCTGATCCTGTTCGGCGTGACGGTGATCGTGAACGGAGCCGCGCGCCTGATGATCTGGCGCGTGGCACGACGCGGCGGCGCGACATGATGGACCCGCGCGCACGCCGCCGGGCGAAGTCGCGGGTGATGGTCGCGCTGATGGGCGTGACCGTGGTCGTCGCGATGCTGCCGCTGATCCTGATCCTCGCGTCACTCGTCCTGCGCGGGGCGCAGTCGCTCTCGCCCGAGTTCTTCGTGAACCGGCCCGCGCCCGTCGGCGAGCTGGGGGGCGGCGTCGCCCATGCGATCCTCGGCACCCTGATGATCGTCGGCACGGCCGCGCTCGTGGCGGTCCCGGTCGGCATCGCCGCCGGCTTGTATGCGAGCGAGTATCGCGGGACGCGGATGGCACAACTCACGCGCTTCGTCGCCGACGTGCTGAACGGCACGCCATCGATCGTCGTCGGGATCCTCGCGTGGACCTGGGTGGTGGCGGTACAGGGCCACTTCTCGGCCGCGGCGGGATCGTTCGCCCTCGGCCTCCTGATGCTGCCCATGGTGATGCGCACTACCGAGGAGCTGATCAAGCTCGTGCCGAACGAGTTGCGCGAATCGGCGCTCGCCCTCGGCTACCCGAGATGGCGCACCACGTTCGTCGTCCTGCGCACCGCGCTGCCGGGCATCGTCACCGGCACGCTGCTCGCGGTGGCGCGCGTGTCGGGCGAGACGGCGCCGCTCCTCTTCACCGCGCTGGGCTCCGAGTATTTCTCGTTCGACCTCGACCGCCCGATGGCGGCGCTCCCGCTGGTCGTCTTCAAGTACGCGACCGGTCCGTATCCCGAGTGGCACCAGCTGGCGTGGACCGCCTCGCTCGTGCTGATCCTCGTCGTCTTCCTGCTCGGCGTGGCGGCGCGCCTGGCCACCCGGCAGCGGCTCTGATCATGGCAACCAGTCCCGTGAGCGCGATCCGCACCGAGCGGCTGACCGCAGCCTATGGCGACCTCCGCGCCGTGTACGAGGTCTCGCTCGAGCTCGCCCCGAATCGCGTGCACGCCCTCATCGGCCCCTCGGGGTGCGGGAAGTCGACGTTCCTCCGCACGCTGAATCGTCTCCACGAGGAGACGCCGGGTGCGTGGGTGGAGGGGCGCGTCCTCATCCTGGGCGAGGACGTCTATGCGCCCGGCGTGTCGCCGATGCCGCTGCGGCGCCGGGTCGGGATGGTCTTCCAGAAGCCGACTCCCTTCCCGTTCATGTCCATCGCGCAGAACGTGGCTGCCGGTCTCGTGGCCGAGAAGGGGCTCAGCAAGGCCGACGTCGCCGACCGGGTGGAGGAGTCGCTGCGCCGGGCCGCGCTCTGGGACGAGGTGAAGGACCGCCTCGACGCCGATGCGCGCGGGCTCTCGGGGGGCCAGCAGCAGCGGCTCTGCATCGCACGCACCATCGCGCCGCGGCCGACCATCGTCCTGCTCGACGAGCCCACCGCATCGCTGGACCCGCAGGGAACCCAGCGCATCGAGGAGCTGGTGTTCGAGTTGAAGCGCGAGTTCACGATCATCATCGTCACGCACAACATGCAGCAGGCCGCGCGTGTCGCCGACACGACCAGCTTCTTCTACATGGGCGCGATGGTCGAGCACGGCGAGACCAGCCAGATCTTCACCGCTCCCGTGGATTCACGCACCAAGGACTACGTGACCGGACGGTTCGGATGAGCGCGTCGCCCAACACGGCCGCCGCGATCGAGGCGCGGTCCTTCTCGCTCTGGTATGGCGAGCGCCAGGCGCTGCGCGACGTCTCGCTCGAGTTCACGCGCCGGGCTGTCACCGCGATCATCGGCCCGTCGGGCTGCGGCAAGAGCACGTTCTTGCGCAGCGTCAACCGGATGAACGACCTCGTGGCGGGAGTGCGCGTTGCCGGCGAGATGCTGGTGGACGGGCGCTCGGTGTACGACCGCCAGATGGACCTCGTCGCGCACCGCCAGCGGGTGGGGATGGTGTTCCAGCGGGCGAATCCGTTCCCGGGGTCGATCTACCAGAACGTCGCGTACGGGCCCATCCTCAACGCACTGGTGCCGAAGCGCGAGGTGCCCGAGGTCGTGGAGCGTTCGCTGCGGCGGGCCGCGCTCTGGGACGAGGTCAAGGACCGCCTCGAGCGGCCGGCCGCCGGTCTCTCCGGCGGACAGCAGCAGCGGCTGTCGATCGCGCGGGCGCTCGCGAACTCCCCCGAGACGCTCCTGATGGACGAGCCGTGCTCGGCGCTCGACCCCATCGCGACGCAACGTATCGAGGAGCTCATCGTCGAGCTCAAGCGTGATTACACCATCGTCATCGTCACGCACAACATGCAGCAAGCCGCGCGAGTGGCCGATCGCACGGCGTTCTTCGAGGCGGGGCGGCTGGTCGAGTACGGGCGGACCGAGCAGATCTTCACCGCACCGGCGCAACCGCGCACCGAGGCCTACATCACAGGGAGGTTCGGATGACCGGCGAGACACATCGTCACTTCCACGATCAGCTGGCCGAGGTGCGGCAATGGCTCCTCACGATGTCCGGCGCCGCCGAGTCGGCGCTCGAGCTCGCCGTCGAGTCGCTGCTCAACCGCGACCCGGAGCGTGCCGCACACGTGCTCGCCGGTGACCAGGACATCAACCGCCGCGAGGTCGAGATCGAGGAGCGCTGCATCGCCCTGATCGCGCTGCAACAGCCGATGGCGAAGGACCTCCGGATGCTGCTGGCGATGCTCAACATCGCGAGCTCGCTCGAGCGGATCGGCGACCACGCGGTCAACATCGCCGAAGCGGCGACCCGCCTCGCCGGCTCGCGCCGGGACCTGCCCGAGCTGGAGATAGCCAAGACGGCCCGCCTCGCGCGCGCCATGCTGTCCGACGCCATCGATGCCTTCATCCGCGATGACGCGTCGAGCGCCCGCGCCATCTGCCTCCGCGACGACGAGGTGGACGAACTGAACCGCTCCGTCTTCAGGGCCGTGCTCGCGCGGATGGTGCAGGATCCGGAGGTGATAGGCGTCGGCATGGAGCTCGTCCTCGTCTCGCGCAACCTCGAACGTGTCGCCGACCTCGCGACGAACATCGCCGAGGAGGTGGTCTATCTCGTCGAGGCCAAGACCATCAAGCACCATGCCGAGGACGGCCTCACATCCTAGGACGCGGCTCCTTCACCCACTGATCGAGCCAGTTCAGCATCTCGAACAGCGTGTGCCCCACGCTCTCGCGCGCGGCGTAGCCATGTGACTCGGCCGGCAGCTGCACGTACCGCACCGTGCCGCCGTTGCCCTTGAGCGCCGCGTACATCCGCTCGGACTGCATCGGGTACGTGCCGGTGTTGTTGTCGGCCATGCCGTGCACAAGCAGGATCGGCGTCTTGATCTTGTCGGCGTAGGTGAACGGCGACATCTGTTCGTAGAGATCCGGGGCCTGCCAGTACGTGCGCTCCTCGCCCTGGAAGCCGAACGGCGTCAGCGTGCGGTTGTAGGCGCCCGACCGCGCGATGCCGGCGCGGAAGAGCTTCGTGTGCGCCAGCAGGTTCGCCGTCATGAAGGCGCCGTACGAGTGGCCGCCGACGGCGATGCGGTCGCGGTCGCCGACGCCCATCTCGACCAGCTTGTCGACCGCCGCCTCGGCGCTCGCCACGAGCTGCTCCACGTACGTGTCGTTCGACTCCTTCCCGTTCATCGCCACGATCGGCATCGTCGGGTCGTCCATCACGCCGTAACCCTGCAGCAGCGCGAAGAGGTGCGAGGAACCGCCGGGTCGCGTGAAGCGGTACGGCGAGCCGAGAACCTGCGAGGCCGCTTCCGCCGAGCCGAACTCACGCGGGTAGGCCCAGAGCAGGAACGGCAGCGCACCGTCGCGCGCCTTGTCGTAGCCGGGCGGCAGGTAGACCGTCGCCTGCAGCTGCACGCCGTCCTTCCGCTTGTAGCTCACGACTTCCTTCTTGACGCCGGCGAACTGCGGCGCCGGGTCCTTGAACTGCGTGAGCTGCCTGGGCGCCGTGCGGCGCACGAGATCGCGCATCCAGTAGTTGGGCGCCTCATCCACGGACTCGCGCCGCGTGAGCAGGCGCTGGCCGCGGTCATCGAGCACGTCAACGACGGTCTCGTAGTATGGCGCGGACGAGCGGAAGAGACGCGTCGCCTTGCCGGTGGCGAGATCGACGCGGTCGATGAACGGACGGTCGCCCTCGCTCGAGGCGCCATTGCCCCGGAGGAACGCCGACTTGCCGTCGGGCGTGAATGCGAGCACGGAGCGGCCGCGCGCGTCGGTCGTCGTGTGGAACGCACCCGGATCGTTGTAGCGGTCCTCGGTCGAGTTCTCCCAGAGCAGGCGTGGCGCCTTCTTGCCGCTCGGGTCGATCACCCACGTGCGCGCCTTGCGCGTCTTCGAGTTGCCTTCGCGCGCGATCGCGAGGTCCGCGCGGCCCCACGTGAGCCCCCGCGAGCGCCACTCCGACTCGAACAGCGTCGTCGGCGCGGCGGTGAACGGCGCATCGAGCATCAGCACGCGGTCACGCTTCGGGACCTCGCGCGTGGATTCGCCGCCGTCGAGCGCTTCTGTCCAGGTGAGCGTCGCCGCCACGTCGCTGCGCCACGCAGGGTTGCGCGGGCCCGCCTGCGCGCCGTCGCCACCCCAGCCGACGCGCTCGATCAGCGGCCGCGTGGCGATCGCGCGCGCCACCGAACCGTCCGGCGACCAGATCTCGATCTTCGTGGGGAAGTAGTTGAGCGGCACGGTATACGAGAACGGCCGTGCCAGCGACGTCACGAGCAGCCAGCGACCGTCGGGGCTCGCCGAGGCGGCGCTGATGATCGCCGGCTTGCCGATCTCGGCCACTGCACCGGAGAGCGTGACGCGCGCGAGCTGGCTCGTGGCGTAGTGCTCGAAGATGGCCTCGTCGTGCGGGCTCTTCAGCAGGTCCTGGTAAGTGGCCGCGCGGTCCGAGCGGCCGGTGAGCGCCTCCTGCACGATCGGCCCCTCCGGCGTGGCGGCGGACTTGGGCTCCGCGCCACGATTCGCCGGCACGAAGGTGCAGACGAGCGCGTCATTGCCGGTCCAGTCGCAGGGAGCGCCGAGCACCGCATTGAGCCGGCGCGTCGAGAGCTGACGCGCCGTCATCCCCTCGATGTCGGCCACCCAGAGCGTGAGCGCGTCGTCGGTGCTGACGACGAACGACATCAGCTTCCCGTTCGGCGACCAACTCGTGTAGTTGATGCCCGCGTCCGTGGGCAGCGACATCGCCAGCGGCTTGGGCTCGCCGCCCGTGAGCGGCATGACGGCGATGCCGCGCGGCGGGTTCTGTCGTGAGGGTCCGCTCGTGCGCGGGTTGAGCCGGATGCCCGCCACGCGATACTCGGGCGCGGAGATCTCGGCGATCGACGGGAGGCCGGGCCGCTCGAGCAGCACGATCCGCGTGCGATCGGGGCTGACGATGGCGATCGGCGTGGCCGGTGCGTCGAGGATCTGCGCGACGACGGCCGGCGGCTGGCGGTAGGCCTGCGCGGACAGTGCGCCGGTCGGCACGGCCGGCGCGAGCAGGACGGTGGCGAGCAGGGCGAGGGAAAGACGTCTCATGCGGTGCGACTCCGTGGGAGGGGCGACGGGAGATGCGGCCGACGACGCGAATGTCGACGTGAGAATAATGGCAACAAGAACCGCTATTGCCAGTTCGGTGACACCTCTACACTCTTGCACCGCTCGCTTCGGGTGCGCGCTGCTGCCACGCGTTCTCAGCTGAGGGGATTGATATGCGCAGGATTGAGCTGCGAGGACTGACGGTGATCGTCGTGACCTGCGCGGCAGCGTGTGCGATGCCTGAAGCGACCCCTCATCAGGCGCTGGCTCGCTCGGACTCAGGGGGGATAGAGCTCGTGTCGTCCGCGGGCGGTGAAGTGGTGTCGCGCTTTCCAGCCGCTGCGGATTCGTTCCTGATGGAACTGGATGGCACACCGCGAATCTTTAGCGGCAGTTCAAGGCAGTGGGTGCGAGTCTCCCCGCATGGTGATGTCTTTGTCATTGCTTCGGACCTTCGTGCGATCCTTCGGTTCGACGCCGCTGGCCACCCTGTGTCGCAGATCGGCAAGCGTGGTAACGGCCCGGGCGAGATGATGCTTCCCCTGACCTTGATGCTCCGGGGTGACACCGTCGCTGTCGTCGACGCGACCAAGCGCGCATTGCTTCGCTGGTCGAGTTATGGAGATTCGCTTCTCGGTCAGTTGAGTTGGCCCGAGAATCAAAGGCTCGGCACGGTGCTCGCGCTCGCTGGAGAGAATGTGCTCTCTGTGGGCGAGATGAGCGAGCGTCGGCAGGCATGGGGTACGGTCGGTTGGACTGGTCGACCGCATCCGCTCATCGCCTTCGCGATGCCTCCGATCGTCTTGATCAATCTCCCATGCGATAGTCGTCCCACGGAGCGTGCAGCTATCCTGTCGCCCCGGCTCCACATCTCGACCCTGGACGAGACCGCGGTGGTCGCGGGTACCGAGCGGTATGAGCTCTGGGTTTCTGACAGGAACCGTCTAGTGAGGTCCATTCGTCGGGAAATCGAGAGCCGTCCACCGACGAAGAGTGAGGTATCCCTCGCGGCCGGTCGGGGCTATCGCCTGACCATGAATGGGCGAAAGTGCTCCGTGTCGGCAACTGAACTCATCGAGCGAGTTGGCGTAGCATCGGTGTTCCCCGCCATTCATGGACTGTCATTGACCGCTGACGGTTCGATCTGGGTGCTGAGAACGTTCTCGCGGGAGACTGCAGGCACGGTTGACCAATTCAGCCTTGGCGGCACCTATCTCCGAACCTGGCACAACGCTTCACTCCCGCTTGGCTCGCTCCCCGATGGCCGCCTGCTCGTACCGCGTGAAGACGAGGAGAGCGGCGGAACCCTTATCGAACTCGTGCGGTTACGGTAGACCGCCCTCTGGCGGAGCCTTCCGCTCCGCCGCGGCGACGTGCGCATTGAGCAGCATCGTGCGCAGGTCGTCCGCGTTGCGGCCGGACGCCGAGTTCAGCCGCGCGAACGCCACGCGCGCGCCCTCGATGTCGCCGGCGTGCAGCCGTGCCGTCACGGCCGCGTCGACGAAGAGCCCGGGCGGCAGCCAATGCCGGCCGGCGTTTCGCGCGTTCAGGAGCACCTCGACCTCGCGCGCCGCCGACATCCAGCGGTAGGACGCCGCCGCCCGCAGGAACCGCAACGCCGACACCCCGTCCGCCGGCGCCTTCTGCGCGACCATGTAGCGCTCGACGCGGTCGTACCACGCCTCATCGACCTCGCCCATCGTGCCGCCATGTCGATCGCCCTCGACCTCGATCATGTCCGTGAACCAGGTGAACCAGTCGACCGGCGGCCGTCCCGACGCGAGCTCGAGGTCGAGTCGTTGGCCGCGCAGTCGCGCCGCCTGGAACGCGCGGTTCACGGCCAGCGTGTCGGTCGGCGGCAGCGTCTCGCCGCGTCGGAGACGCGCCGCGAGTTCCTGCGACGTCACCCGCGCGTGGGTCAGTGAGGCTTGTCGGTCCGTCGTGAGCGGAACGACTCGCCGGCCGAGCGCCGCCGTAATGTCGTAACGGTCCGTCGAGACGCCGAGGAACCCGTACGCCGAGTGCTTCAGGTAGCGTGCGCGCTCGGCGCCGAGGTCGAGGCGAGGGTAGAAGTCGGAGTTGCCGCGCTGGCCGTCGCGCAGCAGCGGCGCGAGCTCGGCGCGCGTCAGCAGCAGCGTCGCGTTGAGCGCGTCGCTTGTGATCGGACGGAACCGCCGGAGGTCCTGCGCCACGCCGTCGTAGCCGAACACGCGCCAGTCCGGCGCCGGCAGCCGCTCCGCGTTCGTGGCCACCACGAGCACGTCGACCTCGTTCGTGAGGTAGACGGCATACGACCGGAAGTTGCGGTGCAGCGCCTCGAGGACTCCGAGCACGAGATCATCCTCGATCTCGTACAGGTGCAGCCACTGCCCGAACACGCCATCGGGCGTGAGGTAGCGCGAGACGCGCTGGTAGAACTCGTCGGTGAAGAGCCCCGACACGCCGCTGACCCAGGGGTTCGACGGCTCCGAGAGGATCAGGTCGAACTTCCGCCCGCTCGCGGCGAAGAACGACTTGGCATCGTCGTGCACGAAGGTCGACCGCGCGTCGTCGTACACGCGCGCATTCGCCGGCAGGAAGAGCCGGGCCGCCTCGATCATCTCCGGCTCGATGTCGATCGTCACCAGGTGCTCGAGCTGGGGGCTGCCGAGCAGCATGTGCGACGACACGCCGGAGCCATGGCCGATCACCGCCGCCTCGCGCGAACGCGGCGCATGCGCGAGCGTGATCAGCGGCAGGAGAACCTGCGTGGACTCGTCGCCCTTGATCGCCGGCCTGAGGTTGTCCGCCGCGGGCTCATTGAACCACACGCGGGAGATGCTCGCGTCCGGCTTGCCGTTCGTGGCGAGCGAATAGGCGCTGTCGCTGCCCAGCATCACGCTCACCGTCGCGGTGCGCCCGTCCTCGTAGAACACGATGTTGCGGCTGTTGCGCGCGGGGACGGCGCCGTAGCGGAAGACGCCCGCCGAGAGGATGCCGGGGTCGAACGAAGGCGCGAGCGCCGCGCCGGCGAGCACCGCCACCGCGGCCGCCGTCGCCAGCGTCGCCGTCTGCCGCGTATGTGGGCGCGCGGCGGCGGCCCGCCAGAGCAGCCAGACGCCGAGCGCGATGTCCAGTCCGCCGCCGATGATCAGCATGGCGCGCAATCCGACGAGTGGCATCAGCACCAGCGCGGCGAGCGCCACGCCCACGATCGACCCCAGCGTGTTCCACGCGTACACCGCGCCGATCGCGCGCTCGCCGCCGCCCGTGCCGAGCAGCATGCGCGTGATCAACGGCAGGGTGATGCCGGCGCAGAAGGTGGCCGGCAGCATCACCGCCAGCGAGATGCCGTAGCGCGCCACGTTGTAGGCGCGGTAGCCGGTCTCGTTCTCGTCCAGCGCCTCGATCAGCGCCGCCATCCAGTCGAACGCGTTGAGGTAGACGCCGAGCGTCGCGATGGCCAGCGCACCCATCGCGAACTGCACGATGCCGAGCATCCTCATCGGGTCGGCAACGCGGTCGGCGCGCGAGCGGATCCAGAA
>Ga0247822_10000548_pt1 | contig 20617 bp, 21 predicted proteins | sample 13C_Cellulose_Da_FD_192423 | JGI IMG/M metagenome (GOLD analysis project Ga0247822, IMG submission 192423) | Soil microbial communities from agricultural site in Penn Yan, New York, United States - 13C_Cellulose_Day30 | ecosystem: Environmental > Terrestrial > Soil > Agricultural land | place...
ATTTCGGCCTCGAGCGGCTCTACCACCTGTGCGAAACCGCCTTCGAGCTCACCGCGCCGCTGCGCATCGGTCGCGTCATCGCCCGCCCGTTCGTCGGCGAAAATGCCAGCAATTTCAAGCGCACAGGCAACCGTCGCGACTTCGCTATCCCCCCTCCCGAGCCGACCTTGCTCGACCGCGCCAACACCGCCGGCCGGCAGGTCTATGCCCTGGGCAAGATCTCCGACATCTATGCGGGCCACGGCGTCACCCACAAGATGAAGGCCACCGGCAACATGGCCCTGTTCGAGCGGACGCTCGAGGCCATGGAAATGGCCGCCGACGGCGCCTTCATCATGGTCAACTTCGTCGATTTCGACCAGGAATACGGCCACCGCCGCGACATCCCCGGCTACGCCCAGGCCCTCGAGGCGTTCGACGCGCGCATCCCCGAACTGATCAGCAGGCTGCGGCCCGACGACCTTGTGATCTTCACCGCCGACCACGGCAACGATCCATCGTGGCGCGGCTCCGACCACACGCGTGAGCAGGTGCCGATTCTGGCCTTTTCCCCAACGCTTGGCCCCGGAACCATTGGCATCCGCCCGACCTTTGCGGATATAGGAGAAAGCATAGCCCGCTGGCTCGGCCTCGCGCCCGGCAAGCACGGCAAGTCCTTCCTCTAGCTCCGGGGTTCCCCTCATGCGCGGCGTAACGGTGATCGACCACCCGATGGTGCAGCACAAGCTCACCATCATGCGCGACAAGGATACCTCCATCGCCGGATTTCGCAGGCTTTTGAGGGAGATAGCGCACCTCATGTGCTACGAGGTGACACGCGACCTCGAGCTCGAGATGATCTCCATCGAGACACCGATGACGGTCATGGAGGCCCCGACCATCAAGGGCAAGAAGCTGGTTTTCGCGTCGATCCTGCGGGCCGGCAACGGGCTGCTTGACGGTATGCTGGATCTCGTTCCGGCGGCGCGCGTTGCGCATATCGGCATCTATCGCGACCATGAGACGCTGCAGCCGGTGGAGTACTATTTCAAGGCGCCGTCCGAACTGGACAACCGCCTGATCATCGTCGTCGATCCGATGCTGGCGACGGCGAATTCCTCAATTGCGGCAGTGGATAAGCTCAAGGAGCGTGGTGCCAACAACATCCGCTTCCTGTGCCTGCTTGCCGCTCCCGAGGGGATCGAGAAGTTCTCGTCGGCCCACCCGGACGTGCCGATCTACACGGCGGCGATCGACAGCCATCTCAACGAGAAGGGCTACATCATCCCCGGCCTCGGCGATGCCGGCGACCGCATGTACGGCACCAAGTAGACGCACCGGACTGCACTGGAACTCCCGCTCAGGCGCTGCCGAAAACAGCGCCCGCGACCGGCAGAGTTCCATGAACTTCTACCGAGGGTGTTGCCGCAGTCCGACCGGCGCTACTTCTTGAGCGGCAGGCCCAGCCCGATCAGTTCCTTGCGGAGCGATTTGGGGTCGGTGAAATGGATGGCGTTCATGCCGAACTTGCGCGCCGAGATCACGTTCGGCTCGCTGTCGTCGATGAACACGCACATCTCCGGCGCCAGCGCGTAGCGCTCGCAGAACACGCGGTAGAGCCGCGGGTCAGGCTTTACCAGCCCTTCGAGCCCGGACACGACGACACCGTCGAACTTTTCGAGGAACGGCCATTCGCCAAGGCAGCTCGTCCATTTCTCCCACGAGAAGTTCGTGATGGCGAAGGTGGGGATGTCCTGCGCGATCAGCTCGTCATGAATGTCCGACGTACCGGTGATGAACCCGCCCACCGTCTCCTTCCACCTCAGGTCGAAGGCCTGGATCTCGCGCCAGTAGCGCGGATACCGCGTGATCAGCTTGGCCACGCCCTCGGCGAAGATGTCGCCGGCGTCGAACTCGAGGTTCCAGTCCTTGGTGCAGATATTGTCCCAGAACCACTGCGCCTCCTCTTCCGTTTCGAAGAGCTTGCGGAACAGGTACATCGGGTTCCAGTCGACGAATACGCCGCCGAGATCGAAGACTGGGATCAGGGTGTCGTGCATGAAGCTGGCCTCGCCGCAGGTAGGGAGCCCGGCCTATGCCATGCCGGCCCGAAGGCCACAAGCTCAGGTCCCGGTCCCGAGCAAGATCTCTTCCTGAAAGCGCGGCAGGAAGTACTCGATGTGTCCGATGTCGAACGTCTTGTTGATGATGTAGCCGACCAGCGGTTGATACGGATAGTGCACCTCGGCGGCTACGACCCAGCCTTTGGCATTGCGGGCCAACTGGCTGATCTCGGTGGTCGCCGCGAGAGGAAAGGGGCTGCCGACTTCGCGGGCCGCGCCGGTGCCACTGGCGGAGCTCCATCGCACCGTCGCCTTGCCGTCCTTGTCGACCTTTATGAAGGTGACGACCTGACCAAGACCGTTGGCCGACATTGGCTGCAGGATGCTGGCGGCCGCGGTGAAATAGTCGTTGAGACTGGACCGCTCGATCTTGCCCCGTTCGCGGGAAACGAGGTCTGCCATCGAGCTCGCGACCATCGCCACCTTGCGGTCGGCCGTATAGAGGTCCGAACCCTCCACCGCGCCCAGATACAGCGCGAGGAGCAGCGGCACCACCAGGGCGAACTCGACTGCCGCGACGGCCTTGTTGTCGCTGAGGAACGCACCGATGCTGCGGCGTTTCAGATGCAGTCGCTGCATCCGAAGGGCTCGTTTCTGAACACGCGGGAGGCTCCAAGGAGTCGGCTGCCGTCGGGCAGGCTGGCGAAGTTGACGCCGAAGAAGTTGACGATGGTCGGCCATTTGTAGAACGCCCGGACCTGCACCACCTCCGAGCCGATACCGGGCACATAGTCGCTGCTGAGCGTCCAGTCGCACCCATCCTTGCGGCAGTCCTCCCCGATCTCGAGCGGATAGCCCTGCAACGCCGTGCCGAAAGTGCCCAAAACCGCCACGCTGACGCGTAGCCTCTCGTTGGCGCCATGGCTGCAGTCGAACAGGCCGTAGAGGCCTTCGCAGATGGCGCTGCGGAAGTCGTCGCTGTTCCATTCCAGCGTCTGGGCCTGACCGGTGCGCACCAGGCGGGCCGAGTCGTTGACGGCGCTGTCGAGGATCTGGCCGGCGAGGAACACCAGGGCGGTCTCGAGAATGGCGACGACCACCATGAAGAAGGGAATGGCGAGGAAGCCGAACTCGATCAGGGTGGCACCGCGCTCGTCCCGGACGAACGCACGGCCGCGCCGAACCGCGGTCTGCATAAACCCCTTCAGTCCTGTCGCGCGCTTGCGCATCGAGCCCCGCAAAGCAAGCAATTGCCCGAGGCACGCTAGCGCAAAGCACCTATCGATTGGTTAGCGCGAACACGCCATTTGTGCCGTTTGGTACGCGTGCTTAACGACTGGTTAGCGAGCTGCGGACTCGATGGATTTCGAAGCGCCGATGGTCTCGCTCGAGTACCCCGCATCGTCGCCCAGCATGATGATGGGCTGGCATACGGGTTCGCACGCGAGGCTGGTGCGGCTGTTACCCATGTAGACGGTAACGAGGCCCGCCTGGTCCTGCACCACCTCGACCATGGTATCGGCGATCGGGCTGCCTGCATTGTCGAGGACGATGAGGTTGGTCTGGCCGTAGCTCTTGCCGGTGAGGACGAGGGTCTGCGGATCCTGGATCGTGACGTCGGCAATGCCAGGGTTTCCGATGATAACAGTAGCTGCCGGCGCGCTTATCCTGAGGATGCGCGCCATGTTGACGTTGACGCTCACGGGAGCCGTCTCGGCGAGCGCCGGGGCGGCAAGGACGAGCGGAATGGCGATTGCAGCAAGGCTGGAACGGAGCGGCATGGCGACCCTGTACGCGTACACTATCACAAACAGAGTGTTGCGCGGATTGGTGAACAATTCGCAAACGCTGGACATGGACGTCATGGCGTCAGGGTGTGCTTCAGTCTTGCGAGGGGTGTCTTGAGCCGAATACTTGTGGTCCGCAATCGATCAATTTTACGGAGCCTCTTAACGATCTGCTCAGCATGCTAAAAGCCCTTGTAAACCGGGGCTTTCCGGCAATTCTCATTAACTCAATTTCAAGAGGTCCGGACTAGCGTCTGGCTCATGTTCGATGTGTGACGTGTCGAACGGTGCTGACGCATCAAGAGATGCGCCACAAAATGACGTGTGCAAGGAGCCAACAAAAATGAACACTATCGCTCGTTTCGCGAATGACGAGTCTGGTGCCACCGCCATCGAGTACGGCCTGATTGCCGCGCTCATCGCCGTCGGCATCATTGCAGCAGCCACCGCTCTCGGCGGCAGCCTGTCGGGCCTGTTTACCGGTATCTCGAGCCGTATCGGCGACGTCAAGATCCCGGCCGCCACTGCCACCACGCCGTAATAGTCCCAAGGGGCTCACAAGTTTCGAAGGGGACCCGCAAGGGTCCCCTTTCTCGTTTGGGCTTTCTTAACCATACCTGACCAGACTGACTGCTGCCGGGCAGCCGGCTTTTCGCACAGGCCCGCCATGCCCTCCTTCATCACGATCCCCGCGCTCTTCGTCTTTCCGATGCTCATGGCCTTTGCCGCGGCTTCGGACCTTCTGACGATGCGCATCACCAACCGGCTCGTGCTGCTGGTGGTGGCCGGCTTCTTCCTTGTTGCTCTCATCGCAGGGTTGCCACTCGAAACCATCGGCATCCATGTGGCCACGGCTGCGGTGGTGCTCGTCGTGACCATCGGGTTCTTCGCCCTGGGCTGGATCGGCGGCGGCGACGCCAAGCTGATCGCCGCGACGACCCTGTGGTTCGGGCTGGCGGGCATGCTGCCCTACCTGGTCTATGCCTCGCTGCTCGGCGGCAGCCTGACACTCGGCCTACTCGCCATTCGCCAATGGCCCCTGCCGCTTCAGCTCAAGCAGGTCGCCTGGATCGATCGGCTGCACGATGCCAAGACCGGCGTACCCTATGGCATTGCGCTCGCCGCGGCAGCCCTTCTGCTCTATCCGGGCAGCATAATCTTCGAACGACTGCTTGGCTGAAAGTCTTCAGTTTACGGGACGTTAACCGTCATAGACAAGCATCGATTAACCAAACTTTGACCCTTTGCCGCGATAGTCGAAGGCAAGTGTAACCGGGGCTCGTTACGGGCTCGTTGGGTCGGAGTCTGGGCGATGAATGCCTCGCGTATCATCCTGCTGGTTGTTGCGTTGGTGGCCGGCGGGCTCGCGGCGTTCCTCGCCATAAGGGGAAGTGCTCCACAACAGGTGGTAGTCGAAGGCCCGACCCAGGTGGTCGAGGAGCAGAAGGCAAAGATCCTCGTCGCCAGGGCCCCCATCGGCGTCGGCCAGCGCCTCACCCCCGAAACCATCGAATGGCAGGATTGGCCCGAACTGTCGGTCCGGGCCGAGTACATCACCGAAGCCGTGCTTCCCGACGCGCTCACCCAGATGCAGGGGGCGGTCGCCCGCTTCGAGATCTTCACCGGGGAACCGATCTCCGAACAGAAGCTCGTTCGCTCCGATCAGGGGTATCTTTCGGCCGTGCTGACCAAGGGCATGCGCGGCGTGTCCGTTCCGGTGAGCGCCGATGCCGCCGCCGGCGGCTTTGTGGTTCCAAATGACCGCGTCGACGTGGTGATGACCCGAGGCGGCATCAGCCAGACGATCCTCTCGAACGTCAAGGTGCTGGCGATCGGCACACGCCTCGGTCAGGTCAACCAGAACGCCAAGAAGGAAGGCGAGGAGACAACCGCAGGGGCTGACAACAGCACCTTCCAGGGCGGAACCATCGCAACGCTGGAACTGACGCCCGCCCAAGGCGAACTCATCATCAATTCCAGCCGCATGGGCGCGCTTTCGGTAGCGCTGCGCTCGATCGCCGACTTCGCCCAGACACCAGGCGATGCGGTTCGCAACGAGACCAGTCGAGCCGTCAAGATGATCCGCTTCGGCATCGGCGCGACCGTGATGCCGTCGGATTCCGGCCCGGCAGCGGCCGTGACCGAGGCGGCTTACACCGACGGGGCCGCGGCCAGCGACGATGCCGCAGAGGCGGCACCCGCCGGCGAGTCCACCGTCACCGATGAAGCAGAGATCGATCGCCGGCTGGCAGCCGGAGAGACCGGCTCAGAAGAGCAGGCCCAATGATGCGCGAGGATTACGTGATGAACGCGGCGAGTGCCCACAATCCGATGCGCGGCCTGCTTTCCCAGACTGTTCGACTCATGCTGGCAGCTGCTGCCATGGGGACGCTGCTCGGTCTCGCACCCCTCGGCTTCCAGCACGCCTACGGTGCTGAGCAGACCCACCTGCGCGTGTCCTCGCTCGGGGCAACCCAGACGGTCAGCCTCGACGCCAACAAGTCGATGCTGATCGACCTGCCGGTCGACGTGAAGGAGGTCATCGTCTCCCAGCCGGGCGTCGCCAACGCCATCCTGCGCAACAAGCGGCGCGCCATCATCCAGGCCATCGGGGCAGGCGACACCAACATCTTCTTCATGGATGCGAACGGCCGCACCATCGTGGTGCTCGACGTCAGTACCAAGGGCTCGAACAACCAGAGTTCGAGCATCGCCGCGGTGCTGCGCGACACCTTTGCCAAGGTCATCCCCAATTCCAAGATCGACATCGAAGCCGTAGCGATGACCACTATCGATGGCGCGATCATCAACCGCATCGTGCTCTCGGGCCATGCCAACAGCGCCGATGAGGCGCACAAGGCGATGGCGATCGCGGCTCAGTTCGCCGGCGGCCCGGACAATGTGACCAGCGTCCTCAACATCGAGGGCTCCCAGCAGGTCATGCTCAAGGTGACGGTTGCCGAGGTGAACCGCAGCCTTGCCAAGCAGTTCGGCATCGATCTCTCCGGCAGCTTCTCGAGCGGTGGGCTGACGACATCCTTCGTCAGCGAGCAGCCCCTTGGCGGTGCATCCAACATTTTCTCCGACAACGGCATCGGCGGCTCGGTGACGGCGGGGCCGTTCAAGATCGATGCGCAGTTGCGTGCCATGGAGCAGCGCGGTGCCTCGCGCACGCTCGCCGAGCCCGTGCTCACCGCTATCTCCGGCCAGTCCGCCACCTTCAAGGCGGGAGGGCAGTTCCCCGTTCCAACGGGTGTGTCCGATGGCGACGTGTCATTCGCTTACCAGGATTTCGGCGTGTCGCTCCAATTCACCCCCACGATCAAGTCCAACGGCATGATCGGCCTGGAGGTGGATACCGCGAGCAACGAGCTCAGCCCTGAGGGCAGCATCACGGTCGGCACAGTCACGCTGCCAGGCATCAAGAAGCGCGAGGCCAAGACCTCAGTCGAGATCCGCACTGGCGAGACCCTTGCCATCGGCGGCCTGATCCAGGAGACGACCCGCGCCCAGGTGCACCGTCTGCCGGGTCTGGGCGACATACCGATCCTCGGCACCCTGTTCCGCTCGCGCGATTTCATCCGCTCGCAGACCGAAATGGTGATTCTCGTGACCCCCTACCTCGCCCAGGCGACGAGGGAAGTTCCCGAGCTTCCTACGGATCGGATGGTATTTGCTAACGATGCCGAGGCTATTTTCCTCGGGCGCATCGAGACGATGTACGGTGTCGGCCCCGCCGGCACGCGCGGGAGCTACGACGGTGCCGTCGGCTTCGTGCTGGATTGATGGAGTGAGTTTGTCATGAGTCTGCTCTCTCGGGATGGTGGCAAGTCCACCGAGGAACCCGCCCTCGACATCGTGGCTGGTGCCCGCCTGCTCCCGCGCATTACCATCCAGGCTTTCTGCGAGCACAGCCAGACCGCGCAGCTGGTCGAATCCGCGGTGCATGACCGGCGCATGTCGAAGGTCGCACTCACCACGCACAATGGCGGGCTCGACGGGGCGATCGAGACCTATCGGTCCAACCCCACGCCGAACCTGATCATCGTCGAGACCTCCCTCAGCCCCGAGGAGATCCCGTCCGCGCTCGAGCGTCTCGCCGCGGTCTGCGACGCCGCCACAAGGCTGATCGTCCTCGGGCACGTCAACGACGTGCTGCTCTACCGCGAGCTCATCCGCTCCGGCGTCTCCGAATATATCGTGCTGCCGGCCGCGGCGCTGACCATCGTCGACGCCATCAGCGAGCTGTTCGCGGCCGAGGGCGCTGCCCCGATCGGTCGTACCATCGGCTTCATTTCCGCCAAGGGCGGTTCGGGCGGCTCCACCGTCGCCCATAACGTCGCCTGGGCGATCAGCCAGCACCTGCGCCAGGACACGCTGATCCTCGACCTCGACTTCGCCTTCGGCACCGCCGGTCTCAATTACAATCAGGATCCGCCCCACGGCATCGCCGACGCCATCGGCAACAGCCAGAAGATGGACCAGACGATGCTCGACCGCCTGATGAGCAAGGCGGCCAACCATGTGAGCCTGTTGACCGCGCCAGTGGTCCTCGACCGCCCCTTCGATTTCGAGGAGCGCGAGTTCGAGCAGGTGATCGAGCTGAGCCAGAAGTCGATGCCGATCGTGGTGCTCGACATTCCGCACGTCTGGAGCAGCTGGGTTCGCTACACCATCGGCACAATCGACGAGATCATCATCGTCGCCGAGCCGGACTTGGCGAACCTGCGCAACGCCAAGAACCTCTCCGACACCATCAAGGCGCTGCGCCCGACCGAGAGCGAGCCGCTGCTGGTGATCAACAAGGTCGGCATGCCGCGCCGTCCGGAAATTGCCCCGAACGAGTTCGCCACTTCGGTGGAATGTCGCCTGATCGGCCAGCTCGGCTTCGATGCGGCGACCTTCGGCACGGCCGCCAACAACGGCCAGATGATCGCCGAGGTCTCGGCCAACAACAAGTCGAACGAGGCATTCCGCGCCATCGGCATGCATGTGACGGGCCGCAATGCTCCCGAGCGCAACAGCTCGCGCATGCCGAGCCTCAAGCTGCCCTCGTTCATGATGAAGCGGAAGCGCGCCTGAAAGGCTAGTCCTCGATGTTCGGCAAGCGTACCAGTTTCGGCGGCAACACTCCGGGCGCCGCACCCGCTCCGCGGCCCACCGTCGCCCCGGTGGCCGCCGCCGCTGCGCGGCCGGAGCCGTCGCGTGCGCTCGATACGGCCAAGCGCCCCGACGAAATTGTCGATGTGCGCAGCCCGGAAGCTGCGACGCGCGACAAGGAATACTTCCAGACCAAGTCAGCGATCTTCAACGCTCTGATCGACTCGATTGACCTGAGCCAGCTCGCCACCATGGAGCAGGAGACGGCGCGCGAGGAAATCCGCGACATCGTCGCCGAGATCATTGCGCTCAAGTCGATCATCATGTCGATCTCCGAGCAGGAAGACCTGCTCGAGGACATCTGCAACGACGTGCTCGGCTACGGCCCGCTCGAGCCGCTGCTGGCCCGCGACGACATCGCCGACATCATGGTGAACGGGTCGCAGAAATGCTACATCGAGGTGGGCGGCAAGGTGCGGCTGACCAACGTCCGCTTCCGCGACGACGCGCACCTGATGAACGTCTGCCAGCGCATCGTGAGCCAGGTCGGCCGCCGCGTCGATGAAAGCTCGCCGATCTGCGACGCGCGCCTTCCCGACGGTTCGCGCGTCAACGTGATCGCCCCGCCGCTCTCCATCGACGGCGCCGCACTCACCATTCGTAAGTTCAAGAAGGACAAGCTGACCCTCGCGCAGTTGGTCAAGTACAACTCGATTTCGCCCGAAGGCGCCGAGGTGCTGCGCATCCTCGGCCGCGTGCGCGCCAACATCCTGATCTCCGGCGGTACCGGCTCGGGCAAGACGACGCTGCTCAACTGTCTCACCGGCTTCATCGAGAAGGACGAGCGCGTCATCACCTGCGAGGACTCGGCGGAGCTGCAGTTGCAGCAGCCGCACGTGGTGCGCCTCGAAACCCGTCCGCCCAACCTCGAGGGTGAAGGCGAGATTACCATGCGCGATCTCGTCAAGAACTGCCTGCGTATGCGCCCCGAGCGCATCATCGTGGGCGAAGTGCGCGGACCCGAGGCGTTCGACCTCTTACAGGCGATGAACACCGGCCACGACGGCTCGATGGGCACGCTCCACGCCAACTCGCCGCGCGAGGCGCTCAGCCGTCTCGAGTCGATGATCACCATGGGCGGCTACTCGCTGCCCAGCCGCACCATCCGCGAGATGATCGTGTCCTCGATCGACGTGGTGGTCCAAGCCGCCCGTCTCCGCGACGGTTCGCGCCGCATCACCCACATCTCCGAGGTGCTGGGCATGGAAGGTGACGTGATCGTCACCCAGGACGTGTTCCTCTACGACATCGTCGGCGAGGACGCGAACGGCAACCTGCTCGGCCGGCACCGCTCCACCGGTATCACCAAGCCGAACTTCACCGAACGGGCCCGTTACTACAACGAGGAAGCCAACCTCGTCGACGCGCTGGAGCGCTCGAACATCGAGCACCACGAGATCCTCAGTGCATAAGGGGCGCGCATGAATCCGCTCATTCTCGCGATCCTCGCGGCGGTCTGTGTCGCCGCCGCCGGCTTCGCGCTGGTGCCCTCGATCCTGGGCAACAGCGCCCGTGCCGACAAGCGCATCAAGGCCATGCACGGCGACGTCCGCGCCAATCGCGCGACCGCCGAAGTGGCCCGCACGCGCGATACGCGCCGCAAGGAACTGCAGCAGACGCTGAAGGCGCAGACCACGGCGCTCGAGAAAAAGAAGAAGAGCATCCCGCTCCGCGACCGGCTCTACCAGGCGGGGATGAAGCTGAAGCCCGCGGGCTTCATCCGCAACTCGATCATCCTTGGCGCGTTGGTGTTCGTTGTCACGTTCATCCTCCAGCTCGAGCTCATCTACTGCCTCGTCTTCGCTATTACCGGTGGCTACCTGCTGCCGCGCATGTATGTCGGCCGGCGGCGAAAGAAGTATCAGAACGCATTCCTCGACGAGCTGCCCAACGCCGTCGAGGCCATCGTGCGCGGCGTGAAGTCGGGTCTGCCGCTCAACGACTCGATGCGCCTCGTGGCGCGCGAGGCCAAGGAGCCGATCAAGTCGGACTTCCAGCGCGTGCTCGACCAGCAATCGGTCGGCAAGACCATCCAGGAGGCGGTGGTCACGCTCTATGACCGCGTGCCGCTGCCCGAAGTGAACTTCTTCGTCGTGGTTATCACCGTGCAGGCCCAGTCGGGCGGCAACCTCTCCGAGGCGCTGGGCAACCTCGCCCGCGTGCTGCGCAACCGCAAGAAGATGAAGGAGAAGGTGAAAGCCATGTCCTCGGAAGCCAAGGCCTCCGCAGGTATCATCGGTTCGCTCCCCATCATCGTCGCCATCCTCGTCTCGCTGACGACACCCACCTACCTGCTGCCGATGATCGAGACGCCGATCGGCAACCTGCTGCTTGGTGTCGCGGCGATCCTGATGTTCATGGGCGGGTTCATCATGAACCGCATGGTCCAGTTCGACGTGTAGGGGCGCCCAGTGGATCTCGTAGCAACCCTCACCAATACGCAGTTCCTCGTCGCGGTCCTCGCTGCCGTCTCTGCCGCGGCTGTCGTCTTCTCGATCGGCGCCACGTTCTTCTCGGGCGGCTCCAAGGTGCGCGAGCGCATAAAGCGCGTGGCGCTCGAGCGCGAGAAGATGCGGGCCCAGGAAATGGCGCGCCTCCGTGGCGCCGGGAGTCCTGACCAGCCGACGCGGAGCATCCGCCAGGCGGCTGGCAAGGACTATATGAAGAACGTCGTCGACAAGTTCTCGCTCGAGAAGGCGTTCGTCGACGACAAGACAGTCGATGCGCTCGCTCGTGCCGGCTATCGCGGCCAATCCGCGATGACGACCTGGCTGTTCGTGCGCTTCGTTACGCCTTTCGCGCTGTTCTTCCTTGCCTTTGCCTACATGAGCCTGACGGTGTTCGCCGACAAGCCGCTGTGGATGAACGCCATCTACGCGCTGCTCGTCGGCCTGATCGGCTCCTACCTGCCGATCGTCTTGCTCAAGAACCAGACCACCAAGCGCCAGGCCTCGATCCGCCGCGCCTGGCCGGACGCGCTGGACCTCGTGCTGCTCTGCGTCGAATCCGGTATGTCGGTCGAGCACGCGCTGAAGCGCGTCGCCAAGGAGATCGGCTCCCAGAGCGTGGAGCTCGCCGAGGAGATGACCCTAACCACGGCCGAGCTCAGCTTCCTCGAGGACCGGACGCGCGCCTACGACAACTTCGGCCGCCGTACGGGCCTCGACAACGTCAAAGCGGTGATGCAAGCGCTGATCCAGGCCGAGCGGCACGGTACCTCCGTGGGCACCTCGCTGCGCGTCATGGCCGAGGAAGGCCGCGAGCAGCGTATGATGGACGCCGAAAAGAAAGCCGCTGCGCTGCCGCCCAAGCTCACCGTGCCGCTGATCGTGTTCTTCCTGCCCGTGCTGTTCATCGTCATCATTTCCCCTGCGATCATCCGGGTGTTCGCGCAGGGTTTCTTCAACGGCAGCGGCTGAGACGAAGCCGGCTGGACGGGTGGCAAATGAAGAGGGCGCCTCGTGGGCGCCCTTCTTTTGTATTCGGGGTATGCGGGGTAGGCGCGCGCTAGCCCTGCTTCTTCACCAGGTCCCAGCGGTTCTGCTGGGTGAGGAGCGAGCGGATATAGGCCATGTTGGCCTCGACGCCGTCGGCGGGCAGTTCGGCCGCGAACAGGGTGCGGCTTTCGTCGAAGCGCCCCTGCAGCCCCACGATCAGTGCCAGGTTCTGGCGGATCTGGCTGTTGGCGCCGCGCATGGAGACGGCGGCACGCAGTTCTTTCTCCGCCTTGTCCAGCTCGTTGGTCATGGCATAGGACAGCCCCAGATTGGCGCGGATACCCGCCTGGTCCGGTGCGATCTTCTGCGCCTGGGCGTAGAACGTCCGTGCTTCCTTGTTGCGCCCGCTCTGGTCGAGGATGGCGCCTTTCACCATCAACTCGTTCCAGCCCGGCGTCGCCGGGTCTATGGCGCGATCGATGACGTTGAGCGCCCGGTCGAACTGGCCCGACGCCGACAGCGCCTTGGCGAAGGCGACCAGCATCTCGCGGTCGTTCTTGAACTTCATCACGCCGTTCTCGAGCACGGCGACGGCCTGCGCGCTCTGGCCGTTCGCCCGCAGCGCCGAGGCGTAATAGAAGATGGTCGACCGGTCGCCCGGGTTCTTCTTGTAGTGCTGTTCGAGCTTGGCGAGCGCGGCGGCCTGCTTGTTGGCCGGCATCGCGGACGCACCGGTATCGCCGATGCTGCCCGTCGTCATCGGGCTGGTGGCACAGGCCGAGAGTACAAGGGATGCGGCACCGGCGAGGAGCAGGGCCCGCAATGGCTTGAGGTCTGATTGAAAGAGTCGAGAGAACACTTTGGTCGTCCTGCGAAGCGGATTGCCGAGCCCGGTAACCAGCAATAATTGATTAACCCTAACAGCGCGTTAAGTAGCTCTGCGGAGGGCGTTGTCACTTCTACGAGTGGGGCGTACACCTTGCTGAAGCTCCTCACTCGCAGAGTTCTCTGATGGCCAAATCCGCCCCGCTCCCCCTGATCGCCGTCGAGGAGGGGAAGGTGCCTTCGACCCTGCCTCCAGGCGCCGCGCGCTGGGCCGCTTCGCATGCCTTTTCCGGCCAGCGCGGCAAGCTGCTGGCGCTGCCGGGGGAGGACGGATCGCTCGACGGATACCTCTTTGGCCTCGGCGCGGCCGAGGGGCGCTCGCCGCTGCTTCTCGGCACCGCAGCTGCCGCGCTCGAGCCCGGCAGCTATCGGCTATCCGGTGCTTTCGGTGATCCGACACTGGCGGAGCTAGGCTTCCGCCTCGGCGCCTATCGCTTCGACCGTTACCGCAAGGCGCGCGAGCCCGTGCTGCTCGACGCGGTCGATGGCGCTGATTCCGCCGAAGTGGCGCGCCTCGCCGACGCGGCCTATCTCGCCCGCGATCTGATCAACACCCCGGCCAACGACCTCGGTCCCGAGGCGTTCGAGCAGGAAATCCGCGCCTTCTGCTCGCGGCACAAGCTCGACATCAAGGTGATCGCCGGCGACGAGCTGCTGAAGCAGAACTTCCCGATGATCCATGCCGTCGGCCGCGCCGCTGCCGAGGCGCCGCGGCTGGTCGAGTTCAGCTGGGGCAACGCCGGAGATCCCAAGGTCACCCTCGTCGGCAAGGGTGTTACCTTCGACACCGGCGGGCTCGACATCAAGCCGTCCTCCGGCATGCTGCTTATGAAGAAGGATATGGGCGGCGCCGCCAATGTGCTCGGGCTCGCCCATGCCATCATCGACGCTGGCCTGCGGGTGCGGCTCCGGGTGCTGATCCCGATCGTCGAGAACGCCATCTCCGGTCCGGCCTTCCGCCCGGGCGATATCCTGCGGGCCCGCAACGGCACCACCGTCGAGATCGGCAATACGGACGCTGAAGGCCGGCTGATCCTTGGCGATGCGCTGGCGCTGGCCGACGAGGAAAGCCCCGAACTGATCGTCGACATGGCGACGCTCACCGGCGCCGCCCGCTCGGCACTGGGACCGGACCTGCCGCCGCTCTATGCGACCGACGATACGCTGGCGCGCGACTTGATGGCGGCCGGTGCCGTGTCCGACGACCCGCTCTGGCACATGCCGCTCTGGCCGGCCTATGACACGATGCTCAACTCCAAGATCGCCGATGTGAACAACGCGGGATCGACGCCGTTTGCCGGCTCGATCACGGCGGCGCTGTTCCTCAAGCGCTTCGTCAAGCAGGCCAAGGCCTGGGTGCATCTCGATATCTATGGCTGGGCCCCGGAGGCGAAGCCGGGCCGCACGTTCGGTGGCACCGACCAGGGCATTCGCGCCGTCTATGGGTACCTGAAACAACGATATTGTTGACAAGGTCAACGATATCGGCGCCAATCTCGTCCATCATGGATGAGACCCAGATTGCCGAGATTCGTCGCTTCAACCGCGCCTTCGCGCGCTGGCTGGGGCTGTTCGACGAGCATTACTCGAAGACCGAGCGCAGTCCGGCCGAAAGCCGGCTGTTCTACGAGCTGTCGGAAGCTGGCCATTCGAGCGGCGCCGATCTCGCCCGGGCGATGGGGGTAGATCCGGCCTATCTCAGTCGCATGCTGCAGAAGCTCGTCGCCGAGGGGCTGGTTTCCGTATCGCCGGGGGTCGCGGACCGCCGCCGCAGCCAGCTGGCGCTCACTTCCGACGGCGACAAGGCGGCGGCTAAGGTCGAGGCTGCCGCCGACCGGGCCATCGCCGATCTCATCGCGCCGCTGTCATTGACCGAGCGGCGCGAGCTGGTGTCCGCCATGCAGACCATCGCCCGTATTCTCGATGGCGGCGACCAGGCGGCCTCGATCGTTCTCAGGCCGCATCACATCGGCGACGTCGCCCACGTGGTGGCGCGGCAATCGCGGCTCTACGCCGACGAGTTCGGCTGGGACGGCAGCTACGAGGCGCTGGCTGCCGAGATCGGCGGCAAGTTCCTCGAGGCGTTCGACCCGGCGACCGACAGCTGCTGGATCGCCGAACGCGACGGCAGGGTGATCGGCTCGGTATTCGTCGTCGATGCCGGGCAGGGGGTCGCGCAGCTGCGCCTGCTCTATGTCGAGCCCGAGGCACGCGGCCTCGGGGTGGGCAAGCTGCTGGTCGACCAGGTCGTCCGCTTCGCCCGCGAGAAGCGCTACGGCAAGGTGCGGCTCTGGACCCAGGCGAGCCTGGTTGCCGCCCGCAAGCTCTACGCCGCCGCGGGGTTCGTTCTCACCGAGAGCAAGCCGCACCACAGCTTCGGCAAGGACCTCGTGGGCGAGTATTGGGAACTGAAGCTCTAGGGGGCAGAGGGCCGGTGCGCGTGGGTGGGGCAGCGCGCTCGACGCCCTAGTACCCCCGCCCGAAGTCGATCACGTTGGGCAGCGGCTGGCCGGCCGCGTGGTCGCGTATCACCTTGGAGAAGTACGCAACGCCCGTGCGCTCGCTCGAGGCGGCCGCGATGTGCGGGGTGATGTAGACACTGTCCATGGCCCAGAGGGGGCTGTCCTGCGGCAGCGGCTCGACCTCGAACACGTCGAGGCTCGCCGCCTTGAGCGTGCCGTCCTCGAGCGCCCGGACGATGTCCGCTTCCTTCTGGTGCCCGCCGCGACCGGCGTTGACGATCACCGGCCCTTCGCCGTCGAGGCCGCCGCGCCGGAGCTGGGCGAAGGTCTCGTAGTTGAGGATGCCCTGCGTTTCTGGCGTGAGCGGCAGCAGGTTCACGAGGATGTCCGTGCCGTTGAGGAAGGCCTCGAACTGGTCGATGCCGGTGAACACCTCGACGCCCTCGATCTGCTTGGCCGAACGGCTCCAGCCGCGCAGTTTGTAGCCGAACACCTTGAGGTGCTTGATGGCATCGAGGCCGAGCTGGCCGAGGCCCATGATGCCCACGCTCGCGTCCCAGGCGGGAGCCGGATAGAGCTGCGACCAGCGGCGCGCCTGCTGGTCGCGCTTGAAGCGCGTGATGAGGCGCTGGTGCATGGTGACCTGCGCGACGACGTAGTCGCTCATGCGCTGCTGCAGGTCCTCATCCATGAAGCGGACGATCGGCACGTCGGCAGGGCGAGAGGGATTGCGCAGCAGGGCGTCGACGCCGGCGCCCAGCGACAGGATGGCCTTGAGGTTGTTGAGGCCGACGAACGCATCCGGCATGGGCTTCCAGATGAAGATGTAGTCGATCTCGTCGGGATCGTACTGGTCGGCCCGCGTCACCACGCGGTGGCCGGGCAGGGCGGCGGCGAAGCCATCGGCCCAGCGGCGCTCGTTGAAATCGGCAAGATGCAGCAGCAGGGTCACGGTGGCTTCTCCCCAAAAAGAACGAGCCGCACCAAAGGCGCGGCTCTGAAAATCAGTCGGCTGTGAAAGCCTCAGTGGGAGGCCGGCGCAGCCGGGGCCTCTGCAGGGGCTTCGGCTGGCGCCGCGGCGCCACCCTCGGCCGGAGCCGCTTCGCCCGCGGCGGGAGCGGCGCCTTCAGCCGGCGCGGCGCCTTCGGCCGGAGCCGCATCAGCGGCCGGGAACGGCACCGGCGAGGCCGACAGCGTCGCGAGGTAGGCGAGGATGTTGGCGCGCTCGGCCGGATCCTTGATGCCGCCGAAGTTCATCTTCGTGCCCGGCGTGTAGGTCTTGGGCGAGGTGAGGAACGCGTCGAGGTTCTCGTACGACCAGACGTCGCCGTTCTTCTGATGCTCGAGCATGCCGTCCGAATAGGCGAAGCCAGCATGGCTGCCTTCGACGCGGCCGACCACGCCATAGAGCTCGGGGCCCTGCTTGTTGCCGGCGCCTTCCTCGAAGTTGTGGCAGCTGGTGCACTTGCGCGCCGCAGCCTGGCCGGCAGCCGGGTCGGCGCTGGCGAGCAGCACACCGATCGGCACAGCGGGAGCCTCGGCCTCGGCGGCGGCGCCGCCATGGCCGTCGCCCGCTTCCGCCTCGGCGAGCGCATAGCCCGGGCCGCGACCTTCGATTGGGCTGTAGATGGCCTCGGCCAGGAACCCCACGCCCATGACGAACAGGAGGGTACCGAGAACGGCGCCAATGATCTTATTGAGTTCGAACGAATCCATCGCGGGTATCTTAGCCTTTGACGCCGGAATGATGAACGGCGGAACGATGCGAGGCCATACATAGCCTGCCCCGGCGCTTCAAGCCCCAGTCCCGACGCGCGCGAAAGATAGTCGGTCGCCGGGAGGGGTGCAACGGGGTTCGCATCCGCTGCGACATAGTGGAAACAGGAGTGTACTCCTCAACATTGACTTGGGCCGGCGCCGGTTCCATTAAGGCGCCCGCCAGCTGTGGGGAGTTCCAGTCCATGACCAGAAAGATCGCGTTCCAGGGTGAGCCGGGGGCCTTCAGCCATGCCGCGACCCATGCGCTCTTTCCCGACGACGAGGCGCTGCCCTGCACGACCTTCGAGGACACCATTGCCGCCGTGCAGAACGGCGACGCCGAGTACGGCGTGGTACCGGTGGAAAACTCGCTCTACGGGCGCATCACCGACATCTACCACCTGCTGCCCGAGAGCGGCCTGTTCATCACCGGCGAGCATTTCCTGCGCATCGAGATGAACCTGCTCGGCCTTCCGGGCACTAGGCTCGAGGACATCAAGGCGGTGCAGTCCCTGTCGGTGGCGCTCGGCCAGTGCCGCAAGTTCATCAACAAGCACAAGCTGAGGACCATCAACGGCATCGACACCGCCGGCTCGGCTCGCGAGATCGCGCAGAAGGGCGACAGGACGGTGGGCGCCATCGCCTCCCGCTTCGCCGCCGAGGTCTATGGCCTCGACGTGGTGGCGGGCAATATCGAGGACGCCGCCCACAACACCACCCGTTTCCTCGTCATCTCGAAGAAGGCCGAGGAGCCCAAGCCGGGCAGCGCCAAGGTGAAGACCACCTTCGTGTTCCGCGTCCGCAACGTGCCGGCGGCGCTCTACAAGGCGATGGGCGGCTTTGCCACCAATGGCGTGAACATGACCAAGCTCGAGAGCTACATGCTCGACGGCTCGTTCACCGCCACGCAGTTCTATGCCGATATCGAGGGGCACCCGTCCGATCGGGCCGTGCAGCTCGCCTTCGAGGAGCTGAGGTTCTTCACCGACCACTTCCACGTGCTCGGCGTCTACCCGGCGGCTTCGCCGGACGGCGCTCAGTAGAAGTCGTCGTCCTCGTCGGCGCCGATGGTGATCCCGCCGGCCTCGACGCCCCAGTCGAGGTCGTCGGTCGGCTCCTCGCGCCGCGCGTCGGCCTCGAGGATCTGGTGCTCGAACGCCGGCAGGTAGAGCGGGGCGCCGACTTCGCGGACAGCGGCACGCTGCATCTGGCTCAGCGCGATGAGTTCATGGGGAACGCGGATACTCTTCAACATGACAAGCCTCCTTTGGGGCTCGTGATGTTGACTAGAATGCGCCCGACTTTGTTAACAAGGCCTGAGGCATACGTTCAGGGTTCACCGACTAGGCGCCCAGTCCCGCGTCGCGCTTGAGCGCTCCCAGCAGGTATTTCAGCCCGGCGATGTCGTGGTTCGCCTCGATGCGCGGCACCATGCGGTCGACCGATATGCCGACGCTGGCGCTGAGCGCTTCCAGCGCGGCGGAGACCTGGAACAGGTCGCGACGCAGGTCGTGGCCATGCGGAAGATTCTCGATGAGCCGGTCGGCCAGCTCGTGCGCCTGCTGGATGGCGCGGCGCGTGCTGTCGGCCTCGACCAGCAACTCGTCGCTGGCGGTGGCCCGCCCGCGGGCGGCGTTTCGATAGCCGTCCGCCACATTGTTCCAATGCGCGATCATGCCCTGCCAATGGGCGATGTAGCGGCCAGCTTCCTGTTCGTCCTGGCTCCCTCTGGCGATCATTGCCGGGCTCCGTTTACGCAGAACTGGGCGAATCAACGGCAGGACTGGGGCAAAGGTTGCATCTTGCCTTCGCCGCAATGAGCAGCCATATACCGGACCGGGAGGTTGGCGCGGACGTGTTCCTCGCCAACCGGGTCAGGACCGGAAGGTAGCAGCCCCAACGAGACCTTCACGGGTCGTTGCCAGCCTCCTACTTCCCCACATCTTTATCGGTCGGGCCGTCATGTCGCGGGCATGATCTTTTGCGATCCGTGCCTGCGCTCGCTATATGCTCTGCCATGGCTGAAGGAATGTTCCCCGACGATATGCTGCCGCCCGCCACCTCGCCGGCGTCGTCGCCCTATCTCGTGCTCGCCCGCAAGTACCGGCCGCTGAGCTTCGATTCCCTGATCGGCCAGGACGCGATGGTGCAGACGCTGCGCAACGCGTTCAAATCCGGCCGTATCCACCACGCCTTCATCCTCACCGGCGTGCGCGGGGTGGGCAAGACCACCACCGCCCGCATCCTCGCCCGCGCCTTCAACTACGAGGACGAGGCCGGCCGCCGCCCGACGCTGGATTTCACCAAGGAAGGCATTCACGACCGCGCCATCATCGAAGGCCGCCATGTCGACGTGGTCGAGATGGACGCTGCCTCGAACACCGGCATCAACGATATCCGCGAGATCATCGACTCGGTGAAGTACGGGCCCGTCTCGGCGCCCTACAAGGTCTACATCATCGACGAAGTGCACATGCTCTCGACGGCGGCCTTCAATGGGCTGCTGAAGACGCTCGAAGAGCCGCCGCCCTATGTGAAGTTCATCTTCGCCACCACCGAGATCAGGAAGGTCCCGGTGACGATCCTGTCGCGCTGCATGCGCTTCGACCTGCGCCGCGTGCCGCCCGACGTGATGAACGCTCACCTCGTCGACCTGCTCGGCCGCGAGAAGATCGAATACGAGCCCGAGGCGCTGGCCATGATCGTGCGCGCCGGCGAAGGCAGCGTGCGCGACAACCAGTCCCTGCTCGACCAGGCCATCAGCCATGGCGACGGCAAGGTCACGGCCGCGACGGTGAAGGCCATGCTCGGGCTGGGCGACCGCGCCCGCACCATCGACCTGTTCGAGGCGCTGATGGCCGGGCGCATCGGCGACGCGCTGACGAACCTGCGCGAACTCTACGATGCCGGCGCCGACCCGCTGACGATCATCGCCGACCTCTGCGACTTCACCCACCTCGTCACCCGCATCAAGGTCGTCCCGGCCGCGGCCGACGACGTGTCGCTGACGCCCGACGAGCGGACACGCGGGGCGCAGATGGCCCAGAAGCTCGGGATGCGCGTACTGAGCCGCACGTGGCAGATTC
>Ga0247822_10000549_pt1 | contig 20601 bp, 20 predicted proteins | sample 13C_Cellulose_Da_FD_192423 | JGI IMG/M metagenome (GOLD analysis project Ga0247822, IMG submission 192423) | Soil microbial communities from agricultural site in Penn Yan, New York, United States - 13C_Cellulose_Day30 | ecosystem: Environmental > Terrestrial > Soil > Agricultural land | place...
AGCTTGCCCATGTGGAAGAAGGCTGTGCGTTGCGACACGCGGGCCGCCTGGGCCATGGAGTGGGTGACGATGACGATGCAGTAGCGCTCGCGCAGTTCGTCGATCAGCTCCTCGATCTTGGCCGTGGCGATCGGATCCAGGGCCGAGCAGGGCTCATCCATCAGGATGACTTCGGGTTCGACCGCGATGGCGCGGGCGATGACCAGACGCTGCTGCTGGCCGCCCGACAGGCCGGTGCCCGGCGAGTGCAGGCGGTCGGCGACCTCGTCCCACAGACCGGCGCGCTTCAGCGCCTTCTGCACGATCTCGTCCAGTTCGCCCTTGGAGGAAGACAGGCCGTGAATCTTCGGCCCATAGGCGACGTTCTCATAGATCGTCTTGGGGAAGGGGTTCGGCTTCTGGAACACCATGCCGACCTGGGCGCGCAGCAGCACCGGGTCGATCTTGCGGTCGTTGATGTCGCCGCCGTCCATCTCGATCTCGCCGGTGACACGGCAGCCCGGAATGGTGTCGTTCATGCGGTTCATCGTCCGCAGGAAGGTCGACTTGCCGCAGCCCGACGGGCCGATCAGGGCCGTGACGGTCTTGTCCGGGATGTCCAGCGAGACGCCGAACAGGGCCTGCTTCTCGCCATAGAAGACGGAAACGTCGCGCGCGGCGATCTTGATGGGGCCGAGCGGCGCCGAGGCGTGGGCGCCCACGGCCGGGGCGGTCGACAGGGGCGCAGCGGCGGCGGAACCGCCGTCGGCCAGACCCTCGGGGGCGCGGAAGATTTTGGACATCATAAGACTACCACCGGCGTTCGAAGCGCCGACGCAGCAGGATCGCGGCGGCGTTCATGACGATCATGAAGGCGAGGAGCACAAGAATGGCGGCGGCGGTCCGCTCGTGGAACGCGCGCTCCGAGGCGTTCTCCCAGATGTAGATCAGCGAAGGCAGGGCGCCGACCGGTTCGTCGATGGCGTGGGGCACGCCGGGGACGAAGCTGATCATGCCGATCAGCAGCAAAGGCGCCGTCTCGCCCAAGGCGTGGGCCATGGCGATGATCGAACCCGTCATGACGCCCGGCATGGCCAGGGGCAGGACGTGGCCGAACACCGTCTGGGTGCGGCTGGCGCCCATGGCCAGGGCGGCCTCGCGGATCGAGGGCGGCACCGCCTTCAGCGACGAGCGCGTGGCGATGATCACCGTCGGCAGGGCCATCAGGGCCAGCACCAGACCGCCGACCAGCGGGCTGGCGCGCGGCAGGTGCATGAAGTTGATGAACAGGGCCAGACCCAGCAGGCCGTAAACAATCGACGGCACGGCGGCCAGGTTGTTGATATTGACCTCGATGATCGCCGTGATGCGGTTGCGCGGCGAGTATTCCTCCAGCCAGACGGCGGCGCAGACGCCGACCGGGATGGCGATCAGGGCCGTGACCAGCAGCATCAGGGCCGAGCCGACCACCGCGCCCAGCAAGCCCGCCAGCTCCGGCTGGGTCGAGTCGCCCTTGGTGAACAGGGTCGTGTTGAAGTGGGCCCGCACAGCGCCCGACTCCTTCATCCGGTCCAGCCAGGCCATCTGCTCATTGCTGACGCGGCGCTGATCCTCGGGCACGGCTCTGGAGATCTCACCCTTCAGGTAGAGGTCGGCGTTGTCGGACAGAGGGGCGGTCACCGGCACGGTCTGACCCAGCAGGCTGGGCTGACGCGCGATCATGCCCGCCGCTTGGAACTTCAACTCGGACGAGAACAGGGCCTTCATGGCCACCGCCTTCGTGCCCTGGGCGTCGTCCTGAACGCCCAGACGACGCAGTTGCTGTTCGGCGACGATCTGCTCGAAATTGGCGCCCTGCGGATAGGACCGGTCGATGCGCGACGCGTCCATGTGAACCGGCAGGGTCACGCTGTGGCTGTAGAAGGCCGTGCGGCCCTGCATGATGATGCTGCCCAGCAGGATCACCAGGAAGACCAGGGCGAAGCCGATGGCCGCGCGGCCATACCACTTGAAGCGGGTCTCGCGCGCATAGCGGCCGCGCAGGCGCGCTTGCAGGCGCTGGGTGCGCGGGCTGACGGCGCTCGGGTTTTGGGCGGCGTCAGTCATACTGTTCCCGATAGGCTTGCACGATGCGCATGGCGACGATGTTGAGCAGCAGGGTGACCACGAACAGGGTCAGGCCCAGACCGAAGGCGGCCAGGGTCTTGGGACTGTTGAACTCCTGGTCCCCGGTCAGCAGGGTGACGATCTGCACCGTGACGGTCGTGACCGTGTCCAGCGGGTTCAGCGTCAGCTTGGCGGCCAGACCGGCGGCCATGGTCACGATCATGGTCTCGCCGATGGCGCGCGAAACCGCCAGCAGGAAGGCCCCGGCGATGCCCGGCAGGGCGGCGGGCAGCAACACCTTCTTGACCGTTTCGGACTTGGTCGCGCCCATGGCGTAGGAACCGTCGCGCAGGGATTGCGGCACAGCGTTCATGATGTCGTCGGACAGGGAGCTGACGAAGGGGATCAGCATGATGCCCATGACCGCGCCGGCCACCAGCGCCATCTGGTTCTGCACCAGCAGCAGGTATTGGCCCACGCCGTCCAGCGGTCCTCCGGCCAGCCAGCCGCCTATGGTGTTGAAGAAGACGCGGAAGGCCGGCCCCACCGTCAGCGCAGCGAAGAAGCCGTAGACCACGGTCGGAACCCCGGCCAGGACCTCGAGCATGGGCTTGACCACGGCGCGGGTGCGACGCCCGGCGTACTCCGACAGGTAGATGGCCGAGAACAGGCCGATCGGACCCGCCACCAGCATGGCGATCAGCATGATCAGGAAGGTGCCCGCAAACAAGGGCACGGCCCCGAAGGCGCCAGACGAGCCGATCTGATCGGCGCGGATGGCCATCTGCGGGCTCCACTTGGTCCCGAACAGGAACTCCGTGACCGGCACCGAGGCGAAGAAACGCAAGCTGTCCCACACCAGGGAGAAGATGATGCCGACCGTCGTCAGCACCGCCACCGCCGAACAGGCGAACAGGACGATGCTGATCCAGCTCTCCACCCGATTGCGCGCCCGCAAATCGGGACGGATTCGAACGAAAACAAAGACGCCGCCCAGCACCGCCGCGATCAGGGCCGCAACACCGCCGCCCCAGTTCAGGGCCGACGAGATGCGATGGGCGCGACGTCCCTCGGCCGGCAGTTCCTCGGCATAGGGAGCGGGCCAGATTTGCTGGGCTTCCAGACCATCGCCGATGCGGCGCGCGTCCGAGAAGAAGGCCTCCCGCCGGAAGGGCTCCAGTTGGGTGACGCTGTCAGGCGCGCCGGCGGCCAGCATCTGACGTTCCAGCGGGGCCGAGAAGATCGAGGCGGCGATCAGCACCACCAGGGCCGGCATGCCGACCCAGATCAGGGCGTAGAGGCCATGCTGGCCCGGACGTGAATGCGCCCTGACGCCTGCGGCGCGACGCGTCGCCAGACGACGCCCGCCCAGATAGGCGAGCCCCGAGAAGGCGATCAGCAGTAACAGGAAAATCCAGATCATCCGGGTCCGTGCACGCGTGAATCATTAACGTGCCGGGTTCGGCGCGTTTCGGCCGGGAAACTGCCTGCGATTGGCGAGCGGATTAAGACGAGCGCGTGACAGTTCTGTTACGGCGCACATCCTTCATGTCGCAGGCTCGACCTCAGCCACATCGCGCGCGGGCGCCAGAGGGAAGCAAGCGGCGAATATCGCCCCCTGCCCCAGCGCGCTGTCCACGCTCAAACCGCCCCGGTGGCGGATGATGATATGGCGCACGATGGCCAGTCCCAGTCCCGTTCCCTGACGTTCCCCGCTCTTCTGGCCCTCGACACGATAGAATCGCTCGGTAAGGCGCGGCAGATGCTCGCGCGCCATGCCCGGGCCGTGGTCGCGCACGGTCACAACCGCATACTTCTGGCCCGCCTCGCGGTCCGGCGTCGCCAGCGACAGGCGCGTGCCTTCGGGCATGCGAGCGGCCATGGCCTCACCCAGGGTGCGGTCGCGATCAATGGTCAGTTCGACCACGCCGCCGTTGCTGGAATATTTCAGGGCGTTGTCGATCAGGTTCTGAATGACCTGCACGATCTCATCGCGGTCGCCCGCCACGGTCGCCCCGCCCTGCCCCAGGTCCGCCCTGATAGTCACGCCACGCTCGCGCGAGATGACGCTGACGGCGTCCACGACGTCCGACGCCGCGCGCGCCAGATCGACCCGACCCAGCGGCGCGATATGCTCATTCAGTTCAATCCGGCTGAGCGAAAGCAGGTCGGCCACCAGACGACCCATGCGGTCGGCCTGAATGGCCATGATGTCGAGAAACTTGTCTCGCGCCTTGGGGTCGTCCTTGGCATGCCCCTTCAGCGTCTCGATGAATCCCGACAGGGACGCGAGGGGCGTACGCAACTCGTGGCTGGCGTTCGCCAGGAAATCGACGCGCATCATCTCCATGCGACGGGCATCGGTTTCATCGCGCAAAGCCAGCAAGGCCAGAGCGCCCGCCCCCCACAGGTGAGCGTCACGTTCAGGCAGAGGACGGACAAAGGCGCGCCAGTGTCGCTCCTGGGCGCCGCCTCCCACATAGTCGACCGTGCTGCTGAACTCACCGAAAAGGGCCTCGTCCACCGCTTCCAGAACCTTGGGATCACGGATCACCGAGACCAGCAGGCCGCCGCCGCTCCCGCTCAGGCGAAACAGTTCACGCGCGGCGGCGTTGGCCAGAGCAATGCGGCGCCCGGCTATATCGTCCGCCTCGCCGCCGCTGATGATCAGGATGGGATCATCCAGCGCTTCGAACACGTCCCCCAACAGGGCGCCGTCAGGCGCGATATCGACCGGAGCGCTGCCGTCCAGATCGCTGATGCTGACCAGGGGCTGAGGCCGGCGATTGACCAGCCAGGTCGCCGTCGCCACGGCCACCGCTCCCGCCGCCAGCCAGCCCGCCAGTTCAGGCTTCATGACCGCCAGCACCACCATGACCAGAATAGCCACGCCGCCGCTGGCGCCAGCTGTCCAGAGTCTGGACGAGGCGGTAGGGGCGACCGGCGAAGGCGAATGCTCGTAAGGCATGAAGATCGACGTTATCTCATTGTTCAGCGACTGCCCGTTAGACTGTTTGCGACTCGAAGGGCCATCGGGCGAAGATTCTGACGCATAGCGTAGTTTATTCACCGATTTGCGGCAGTCTTTTCGAGACTTGGAGAGGGCGAGTGACGTGAATACGATCCTGAACTGCCTGGTTCAGCAACACGACTGGCGAATTCTGCCGCTAGCCCTGCTCGTATCCATATTCAGCCTGCTGATCGCCCTTTCCCTGTTTGATCGCGCTCGCAACGTCGCCCGGCGATCGCGCCGGGCCTATCTGATAGCCGTGCCGCTGGTGGCGGGGCTCGGCGTCTGGAGCACCCATTTCATCGCCATGCAGGCCTACGATATCGGCGTGCCGGTGCGATATGACGTGAGGGAAACCGCAACCTCGCTCGCTGTGGTGGTGGTCGCCTTCTATGTCGCCATGCAGTTGGCTTTGGCCGAGGCGGGACGAACCAGCCGCGTGGTCGCCGCCCTGACCTGCGGCCTCGGCGTCGCCGCCATGCATTTCATGGGCATGGCGGGGCTGCGGCTTTCCGGGGCCACGCTGTCATGGAACGCTCCTTTGGTCGTGGTGGCGGTCGTCGGCGGCATGTTGCTGGTCAGCGCCATCGCCCTGCTGCCCTGGCGCGTCGGCGCCAAGCGGGTGATCGTCGCCACCATCCTGGCCGCCCTGGGCGTCTGCTGGCTGCACTTCGTCGCCATGAGCGCCGTGATCGTGACCTCCACGCCCGGCGTCCTTCTTCCGGTCGCCGCCGCAGCAGAAACAACCCTGACCTTGTGGATCGGGGCCAGCGTAGGCTTGCTGGCCATCATCGCGGCCTTCCTGACCGGCATGGTCTGGTGGTCGCGGCACAGCGCCCTGGGTCAGTTGCGCGAAGCTATCGAGGCCATGCCCGACGGGCTGGGCTTCTACGACGCGGACGACCGCCTGGCGATCTGGAACCAGCGTTACGCCGAAGTGAACCCTGAAGTAGCCGCCGCTCTCAAGGTCGGCATCACCTTCAGGGAAATCCTGGAAGCAGGCCTCAAGGCGGGGATCTACCCCTGCGCCGCGGGGCGCGAGCAGGCCTGGGTCGCGGAACGCATGGCCAACCGTCGCCGTCCCCAGGGCGCGATGGAGCAGAACATCGGTGATCGCTGGCAGCGGGTTCAGGACCGCAAGACCGCCGAGGGCGGCACCGTCACCGTCTGCTCCGACATCACCGACCTGAAGCGCGACGCCCAGGCCCTGGCCGAGGCGCGTGACGCCGCCAACGCCGCCAACCGGGCCAAGAGCCAGTTCCTGGCCAATATGAGCCACGAAATCCGCACCCCACTGAACGGCGTCATCGGCGTGGCGCAGGCCCTGGCTCGCACAGATCTGGACGAGCAGCAGCGCGAGATGCTGGAGCTGATCCACTCGTCTAGCCGCACCCTTCAAGCCCTGCTCAGCGACATTCTTGATCTGGCCCGTGTTGAGTCCGGTCGCCTGGAACTGAACCATGAGCCTTTCGATCTCGCGCGCGCGGCTGCGGAAGCGGCCCAGCTCTATGCCGCCGCCGCGCGTGACAAAGGACTGCAGTTCGTTGTCGAGGTCGCGCCAGAAGCTCATCGATGGGTCTATGGCGACGCCGTCCGGCTGAAGCAGATCCTGACCAATCTGGTCTCCAATGCGGTCAAGTTCACCGCTTCCGGCTTCGTCAGCCTGACGGTGGACGCCGCCCCGCATGGCCTGCGCTTTGTGGTTCAGGACACCGGCATCGGTTTCGACGCCGAAACCCGCGACCGCCTGTTCAGTCGCTTTGAACAGGCTGACGGGGACATTACCCGCCGCTTCGGCGGGTCAGGTCTGGGGCTGGCCATCAGCCGCGAGCTGGCGGCGATGATGGGCGGCAGCCTGGGCTGCGAGAGCGAACCGGGCGGGGGAGCGGCCTTCATACTGACCTTGCCCTTGCGGCCCGCCGAACAACCTGCGCCGCCAGCGCCAACTATTGTCGCCCTGGAAAGCTCGCCTCTTGTCGAGCAGGCACGTCCCCTGCGCATTCTGGTCGCCGACGACCACCCCACGAACCGGCGCGTGGTCGAACTTATCCTGGATCAGGAAGCCGTCGACCTGGTCTCTGTCGAGGACGGCGCCCAGGCGGTCGAAGCCTGCCGCGCCTCAGTCTTTGATCTGGTGCTGATGGACATGCAGATGCCGGTCATGGACGGCCTGACCGCCACGCGCGAAATCCGCCTGCACGAAGTCGCCATGGGCATGCCGCGGACGCCGGTCGTCATGCTGACCGCCAACGCCCTGCCCGAACACATCGCCGCGGGCATCGAGGCCGGCGCCAACCGCCATCTGGCCAAGCCGTTCAGCGTCGAGGCCCTGCTAGCCATGGTGGCGGAGCTGACCTCGGAAACGCCTCAGGCCGCTGTTCAGGCGGCCTGAGGATCTCTGCTCCTATTCGTAGCCGTGGGCGGCCTCGTTGATGACCTGTGACGGCATGGTCGAGAAGTCGATGCTGACCGGCTTCACCGCCTTGGCCTGAAACGTCTTGATGACGTGCTCCAGCCGCTTGCGGACCTCCTTCGTCGCCTCGGCGTCCGGGTCGAGACCCAGCGGCGCCAGGCAGAATTCGATGATCGCATGGGGTCTGTTCAGAGGTTCCATAGGCTCATTCCTTTCCTAGGCGGCGTGGAACTGGGCGGTTTCGGTGGAATCTTTCAAAGCCGTGGTCGAGGACTGGCCGTTCGAGATGACCGTAGCGACCTGATCGAAGTAGCCGGTGCCGACTTCGCGCTGGTGACGGGTGGCGGTGTAGCCCGCCGCCTCGTTCGAGAACTCGCGCTGCTGCAGCTCGGAATAGGCCGCCATGCCGCGATCGCGATAGCCGTCGGCCAGCTCGAACATCGAGTTGTTCAGGCTGTGGAAGCCGGCCAGGGTCACGAACTGGAACTTGTAGCCCATGGCCCCCAGCTCGCGCTGGAACTTGGCGATGGTGGCGTCGTCCAGCTTGGCCTTCCAGTTGAAGGAGGGCGAGCAGTTGTAGGCCATCAGCTTGCCCGGATGCTTCTTCTGGATCGCCTCGGCGAACTTTTTGGCGTCGTCCAGGTCGGGGTGCGAGGTCTCCCACCACAGCAAGTCGGCGATGTTGGCGTAGGACAGGCCGCGCGCGATGCAGTGGTCCAGGCCGGTGCCTTCCTTCAGGCGGAAGAAGCCCTCCGGCGTGCGGTTTTCGCGGTCGATGAAGGGCTGGTCACGCTCATCGATGTCCGAGGTGATCAGCTGGGCGCTCTCGGCGTCGGTGCGGGCGACCGTGATGGTCGGCGTGCCCATGACGTCGGCGGCCAGACGGGCGGCGACCAGGTTGCGCTCATGCGCCTGGGTCGGGATCAGAACCTTGCCGCCCAGGTGGCCGCACTTCTTTTCACTGGCCAGCTGGTCCTCGAAGTGGACGCCCGCGGCGCCCGCCTCGATAAAGGCCTTCATGATCTCGAAACTGTTCAGCGGACCGCCGAAACCGGCTTCGGCGTCGGCGACGATGGGAGCGAACCAGTCGCGCCTGGCTCCGCCTTCGGCGTGCTCGATCTGGTCGGCACGCTGCAGAGTGCGGTTGATGCGGCGGCACAGTTCCGGCGCGGCGTTGGCCGGATACAGCGACTGGTCCGGGTACATGGCCCCGGCGGTGTTGGCGTCGGCGGCGACCTGCCAGCCCGACAGATAGATGGCCTTCAGACCGGCGCGAACCATCTGCATCGCCTGATTGCCGGTGACAGCGCCCAGGGCGTTGATGAAGGGCTCGTCGTGCAGCAGTTGCCACAGGCGGTTGGCGCCGCGCTCGGCCAGGGTGTGGGTGATCGGCACCGAGCCGCGCAGGCGCAGAACGTCCTCCGGCGTATAGGGGCGTTCGATGCCGTCGAAACGGCCAGCAGGCGAAGGAACCAGATCGGCGAAGGTCGTCATGTTCGTCTCGGTCTCGATAAGGCGCGGCTGCTGCCGCTGTCCCGGAGACCTGAACACGCCATCGTCATGATTGACACACCAATGGCCCAATCATTAAAGTCAAACAGTCACATCATGACGCTTGCCATTAAGTCACATCATGACATCATCGCGACATGAACGCCGTCGTTGATCGCAAACTCTTCCTCGGCGGCCGCCTGAAGCGGCTGCGGCGTGATCTCGGCCTGTCGCAGACGGCGATGGCGGGCGATCTGGGTGTGTCCCCCTCCTATCTAAACCATATCGAGCGCAACCAGCGCCCCGTCTCGGCCCAACTGCTGCTGCGGCTGGCCGAGACCTATGATGTGGACCTGCGAAACCTCGGCCAGTCCGGCGGCCCGGCCTCCGAGGCCGAATTGGCCGAAGCCTTCGCCGACCCCCTGTTCCAGGGTCTGGCTGTGCCGCGCCACGAGATCGTACAACTGGCCGAGGATCAGCCCGCCGCCGCCGACGCCATCCTGCGGCTCTACCGCGCCTTCTCCGACCGCCGCGTGCGCGACCGGGCCGAGGCCGAGGTGGCCGGCGCCGCCTCCCCCGCCGACAGCCCGTCGGAATGGGTGCGCGAATATATCCAGAGCCGCCACAACCACGTCCCGGAGCTGGACGCCCTCGGCGAGACACTGCACGACACCCTGCGCGCCGAGGCGTCGTCGCCGGACGAGAGCTTTGAGGCCCTTGCCCGCGCTCGTCTTTTCGCCCGTCACGGCCTGACCGTCCGCACCCTGCCCGCCGAGGTCATGGTGGAATGGACCCGCCGCTTCGACCCGCACCGGGGGCGGCTGCTGCTGTCCGACACGCTGGGGCCGTCGTCGCGCGCCTTCGCCGTCGCCTGCCAATTGGCCCTGATGGAGCACGGGCCCGAGCTTCAGGCCCTGACCGAGGCCGCCAATGCGCCCGACGCCCCGACCCGCAACCTGCTGAAGACCTCGCTGACCAACAGCCTGGCCGCAGCCATCCTGATGCCCTACACCGCCTTCCAGCGCACGGCGGAAGAGACCGGCTATGATCTGGCCCGGCTTCAGGCCCGCTTCGGCGTCGGCTTTGAACAGGCCGCGCACCGCCTGACCACGCTTTCCCGGCCAACGGCCAGAGGCGTGCCCTTCTTCCTCATGCGGGTCGATCAGGCAGGCAACGTCTCCAAGAGGTACGCCTCCGGCGCCTTTCCGTTTTCGCGCTTCGGCGGAGCCTGTCCACGCTGGCGGCTGCACTCGGCATTCAGAACCCCGGGCCGGATCGTCACCCAGATCATCGAGACGCCGGATGGCGGCCGCTGGTTCACCCTGGCCCGCACCGTCGACCGTCAGGGCCAGGACGCCTTCACCGAAGGTCAGGATCTGGCCATCGGCCTGGGCTGCGAGCTGAAGCACGCCCACCGGCTGACCTACGCTCGCGGTCTGGACCTGCAAAAGCCCGAGGTCACGCCCATAGGCCCCGCCTGCCGACTGTGTGAACGCCATCCCTGCGCCGAACGGGCCGCCCCGCCAGTCGGCCGCGCCCTGACGGTCGACGACTGGTCCAAGTCCGTCAGCCCCTACCCGTTCGCCTGAGAAGTCAGTGCGCCAGCAGCAGCGCGACCGGGCTTTCCGTAATCAGGGTCTGCGTCACGCCGCCGAAGATCCACTGACGCATCCGCGCGTGCCCCCAGGCGCCGCTGACGATGGCGCCGGCCTTGATCTCGGCGGCGCAGTCCAGCAGGCGGCGGCCCGCCGCGCGGTCGTCATGGGCGCGGGCCTCGGCCTCGGCCTTGACGTCGTGGCGTTTCAGCCATGCCGCCACATCGGCGGTGCGCAGGCGGGCGCCGTCCGTGTCCCCAGGATCGCACAGCTCCAGCACGCGCACGCTCTCGGCCTCGCGCAGCAGGGGAATGGCGGCGACCGTGGCCAAGCGGCTCTCGCGACTGTCGGTCCAGGCCAGCAGGACCGGCGCGCCCGCGACCGGCTGCGCCGGGTTAGGCGGCACGATCAGGACCGAACGCCCGGCCCGCATGGTCAGGTCCGATGGAATGGGCGCGCGCCAACCGCTGACGTTGGCCGCGTCGCGGCCGACGATCAGCAAGTCGGCGGCGCGGGCATGCCTGACCAGCAGGCTGGTCGGGTCGCCCACGTCGGCGCGCCATTCACACGAGACTCCGCTCCGGGTTGCGATCTCGCGGAACCGCCCTTCGGCCCCCTTCAATGCGCTCTCGGCACGCTCGTGCTGGGCTGTCAGCACCTCCCCCAGAAGGATGCCCGCCCCATAGGCGTCAGCCATCGGGGTCTCGGGCGCGCAGGCGGAAACCCCGATCAGATGAGCGCCGTGCGCCCTGGCCAGCGCCACGGCCTGCTCGACCCTCTGGATATTGTCGGGTTCGTCATCGACATAGACGATCAGGCTGGACCAGGTCATGGCGACCTCCTCTCGTTCCAGAACGATAGAACGCCCGGCGCGAGCATGGGTCCTTGATCCCGATCAAATAACAGCGATCAGATCAGGATGACCTTGCCGTTCTCGATCCGGTGCGGAACACCGGTCCGGCGGAACAGTTCGGCGATCTCAACCGCCGGATCGGTCACGCCCTGATCCAGCACCCGCTCAATAGCCCCCGCCAGCGACGGGTCGCCCGAGACTCGGGTCAGGGCGTCCAGCCATTCAGCGCGGGTCAGGACGCCGTCCTCCCGATTGGCGACCAGAACCGGCCGCAGGAAATCGAACCAGTCGCCGCCGTCGCGCCGCTTCTGCGCGCCTTCGGCCGCCATGGCGAAGACCGCGCCGCAAGCGTAATAGGCGCGATGCTCGCCCCGGTCGCCCGCTTCGGCCACCGGCTTGTTGCGGGCCAGATCGATGCAGTCGTCCACCTCGGTTTGCAGTTCGGCGCGGGCGTCATACGTCGGATCCAGCGCCTTGAAGCCTCGCACCGCCATCAGGTCGGCCCCGCCCTCCGTGATCCAGGCGTCGCGCGCGAACTGGTAGCGTACGGCCTGACCCAGCCAGAAGTGCGCGCTTTCATGACCGATGAACCAGCGCGAGCGTTCCTGCACTTCCTTGCTCGGGTTCAGAACGCCGACGCCCTCGAATTTCATGACGATCAGGCCCGGCAGAACGCTGCCGCCCATGCTGGACAGGCGCGCGGTCGGACCGTTCCAGCTGACCATGACGGTCGAGGCCTCGCTGCCCACTCCGGGCGGTCCCAGACGGCGCAGGTAGTAGTCGTCGATGCGCGGGGCGAAGCTGCGGATCTCCTCGCCGATCCAGGGCGGCAGGTTGGGGTCGATGACGGTCGTCAGTCCCTCGCCGGGCGTAACCCGCGCCGCGCCCAGCAGGACGTAGCTGCGCTCGGTCGTGGTGGTCAGGGAAGCACGCCGTTCGCCGTTGAACAGCACCGGGCCGGCCGTGTCTCGCCAGGTCACGGCAGACGGCCCGCCCTCCAGATCAACGCCGTTCAGATCGGCGGGCATGGCCTCGGCCGCCGCAACGGACGGCAGGGCGAAGACGTCGAACTGGCGGGTCGGAAGGGCGACCGCCCCGTCGGAGAAGGTCAGCGCGCCGTACTCGGCCTCCAGTTCCACCCCCTTGGGTCGGATCGAGAAGCGGACGCGGCTCGGCACCGGGCCGCCGTCCGTGCTGCGGATTACGTCGTAGTGGCCGCGCCGTTCCATGACCACGCCGGGCGTCTCGAGCGTCCACTGCGTCGGCCGCCAAGGCTGACGTCCATCGGCCATCAGGGCCGAGTCCATGAAGGCCCAGACCGGGGCCGCACGATGGAAGACGTAGTCGACGGTCCAGCGATCGCCATCGCGCGTGACCTCGACGCCAGGCGCGACCCGTGCATCCCACGTGCCTGGCGGCAGGGGCGCGGCGGCGCAGGCGCCCAGCAGGGCGGCGGCCAGAATGGTCGAGGCGGCGAGGACTTTCAGGCGCAAGGCGGCGGACTCCATACAGTTCAGCTCGAACATAGCCGCGGTCGAGACAACGTCAGCTTACGGTTTGCTCAGGATTGCGCCCGTGCGAGGGCGCGCGTCGCCGCCGTCAGTTCGCTGGCCATGACCGACTTCAAACGCTGCGGAGCCTCGATCGTCACCTGCTCGCCCCAGGTGAACAGGTGCCAGGCCAGCTCGCGCATCCCCGACGCCCGGAACCGCACCAGAACCGAACCGTCCGCCTGATCCTCGATGGCCTGCGTCGGGTGCCAGCGCCAGCCGCGCGCCTCGGCCGCGCCCGCGGGGGCGATGCGCAACACCACTTCCTCGATCTCGTCCTGATAGATGCCGAACGACTGGCTAGCGAAGGCGGCGAGGTCGAAGTCAGCCGGCGGCCGCGCCGTCCCCTCGCCCGCCTCAACCGAACTCATGCGGTCCAGGCGGAAGGTCTGGATGCGTCCGCTTTCACGGTCCGCCGCCACCAGATAGTTGGCGCGCCCGAACATCAGGCCGCACGGCGCGACACTGCGGCTGCGCGCCTCGGCACCCGGCCGGGCGTAGATAAAGCTCAGCGGCCTCTCGGCCAGCACTGCGCCGCGGATCTCGGCCAGCACCGTCTCGTCGGCGGTGGGGCGCGGCCCGGCCTGGACGGCGATGGTCTCCGCCCTCACCAGAGCCTCCAGATCAGGAGCCATCCGGTTCAGGGTGGTCGAGCGCATGGCCGCCTTGACCTTGCGCTCCAGCCCCTCCAGCGCCGCCGCCCGCGCCGGTTCGCCTGCTGCGCGCAGAGCGGCCGCCGCCTTGGTCAGCTCCAGCATCTCGGTCGCGGTCGGCGCCTGTTCAAAAGCCGACAGACCGCCACGAATGCGCCAGCGCTTGCTCGGCGGATCGCTGATCTCCTCGACCTGCGGGAACAACATCAGGACGGCGTCGCGCATCCGTTCGGCCGTGCGCCGTCCGACGCGCAGTTGCCCCGCCATCTCGTTGAGCGTCAGCCCCTCGGCGCTGGCCGCCATGCCCCGGGCCAGGTCAATGACCATCGCCGCCTTGTCGTGCCGCAACCTGCTTCTCCACAAAGATACGTCCGAATTTGACGCAATGCTGTCGCATCCTCTCAACATCAGCAAGAGGCAATCGCTTCAGGAGATCAATACATGGCCTTCGCCCGCACCCCGACGGTTCAAAAGCCCACCCGCAAGACCTTCGCCGACCGCTACATGATCGTGCCGTGCGAGGCCGAGGGCGATCTGGCCGTCATCTGGGACCGTCAGGAAGAACAGGTCGTGGACGTCATCTCGGCGTCGGCCAGCAGCCGGTACTCCGACGAGGACGCCCTGTGGGATGAGTTCCACGCCGTCCCCGCCGCCGCGCAGGCTGACTGGCGCATGGCGGCCTAAGGCCATTTATCGATCCGGGCGCCCGGATCAGGAGCGTGACGAAGGCGTGAAGCGGGCGTTGCGGTCGACGACGCGGGCGCGGATTTCCCCACGCATCCGCTCCAGTTCGCCTGCGTCGATCAGCCGACCGCGCAGCACCACGTCGCCGATGCGCCGCGTCGCGCTGACGTCGACCAGCGGATTGGCGTCCAGCACCAGCAGATCGGCTGACTTGCCGGCGGCCACGGCGCCGTAGCGCTCGCCCTGATTGAGGAAGCGCGGCCCGTCCACGACCGATCCCATCAGAGCCTCGCGCGGGGTCAGGCCCAACTTCACATAGAGCTCCAGTTCGTCGTGCAGCGAGAAGCCCGGATAGTTGAACGAGTTGAGGAAGCCCGCATCCGTCCCGGTCAGGATCACCACGCCCGCGTCGCGCAGCATGGGCAGGGTGCGCGCGGTGACGTCCTTGACGAAGTGGCGGTCCGCCACCTGCTGCGGCGTGGCCTGCGCCGCTCGCTGGACGCGCCAGTCATAGGTGGCGCGAATGCCCGGACCGACATAGGCCAGGCCGGCATCGTGCGAGTGGTCTTCCAGATCGAGGTTGGCCAGCGTCGTCGAGCCGTAGAGGGTCGGCGACACCGCCGTGCCCAGTTCCCGTAAACGCGCATAGACCCGCCGCGCCGTCTCCACATCGAAGGTGTCGGCGTAGCGCCGCATGGTCTGGGCGTAGGTGTATTTGCCCGCCAGATAGTCGGCGGCGATGGCCGCCTCATCTCTCGAACCGGCCTTCATGGCGTAGTCGAGGTGCTCGATCGACGACAGGCCGGCCTCGGCGGCCTCCAGCACAGTGATGCTGGCCGGGATGTGAGCCGAGGTCTTCATGCCACGCTTCTTCGCCTCGCGCACGGCGTAGAGGAAGAGTTCGGGCTTCAGGGTGTTGTCGGTGATCTTGACGAAGTCGACCCGCAGAGCCTGCAGCCGGTCCAAGGCCGCATCCACGTCGGCCTCGCTGCCGGTCTCGATCACGCCCTTCCAGACGGGCGCGATGCCCTCGATCTTGGGACCGGAGGTGAAGATGCGCGGGCTGTCGGGCGTCGGCGGGGCGTCGCGCCAGTCCAGCACCTGCTGGGCCAGATCGCCCGCCGCATCGCGCACTGCGACCACGCCGTTGACGACATAGAGGGGCATCAGTTCCGCGTTCTCACCGACCAGTGTCTCGCCGCCGCCAAAGTGGACGTGCATGTCCCACAGGCCCGGCATGACATAGCGGTCGCCCAGGTCCGTCGTCCGCGCCGCGCGATAGCGGGAGGCCTCCCCTTCGGGCAGGACGGCGACGATGTCGCCGCCGCGCACGGCCACCAGTTGATCGCTTGTCGTCGTGCCTTTCTCGACATCGACCACCGTGGCTGAGGTCAGCAGCAGGTCGACCGTCTCCACCGGTTTATCAACAGCCGTCAGCGGCGCCGAGGCGCAGGCGGACAACAGGGCGGCGGCGGCGATCAGGATGGTGCGCATGATCATCCGCTATACGCCGCTGCGCGCGCTCCGCAAGCGGATCAGCGATAGCGGCGGTTCATCTCATCCCGACTGGCGACGCACAGGTCGCGCAGCACGCCCATGTCCACCTGATCCAGACGCTTGATGTAGAGACAGGCCACACGGGTCGTGTGCGGTCCCAGACGCGCCAGCAGGGCCTCGGTCTGCGGCGTCGAGGCCAGATAGAGGGTCAGGGCCGTCTTGCGCGGCGAGAAACCCATGCGCGGCCAGTCGGTGCTCTTGCCGTTGGCGGTGACGTTGGCGTAGCGCCCGAAGCCGACGATGGATGGCCCCCACAGGACCGGAGCCTCGCCCGTCACCTCCTGCATCAGGGCGCACAGCATGCGACTTTCCTCGCGCCGCCGCACCGGCTCGGCGGCGGCCAGAAAATCCTCGACCGAGACATCGGTCGGCTGGGTCCTGGGTTCAGACATGAGGCGCCTCCACGGCTTCGATCGCCAGCCCCGGCGCCGTCGAACAGGCGGCCAGGGTCCAGTCACCCTGACTGCGCATCCGCCGCCAGGCCCCGGCGGGCGCGGCGACCTGCCTCTGGTCCGGCCCCAGCACCAGCGGCCTTACCCCTTGATCCGTGACGATCTCCAGCATCAGCGGCGCCCCCATGTAGAAGGCCCAGATCTCGGTCGCCTCGACCGGACGCCAGTCGTCGGCGTCATCAGCCGTCAGCAGTCGATAGACGGTCGCAGCCTCCGACCCGCAGGCCGCCAGCCCCGGATCTCGCGCCATCGGCCGAAAATGCCCGCCCTCGGGATGGGGGCTCAGCGACAGATTGGCGATGATCTCGTCCGCACTGAACACGATCTCCCCCTCCTCCGTCATAGCCGCCCCGTTACTGGTTTCAGGGTCTTGATGGCGGTGTTCGCGGCGGGACTCAACGGCCAGGGACAAAAGGCGGCGCCGAACGCCACTGGCCGCCCTCGAAAACGAAGTCGTCGCCGCCGCGCCATGGGACGCGGCTCAGCGGTCCGCCGGTCAGACCGTAGCCGACGACGGCGTAGTGCACGCCCGGCTTAAGCGGGCTCGCTTCCACTGTCGTCTCGAACCCTTCAGGCGCCTCGCCATAGACGACCTGCCTCAGGTCGCGACACTCTCTGCCGCGCGCCTCGATCGACCAGACGGGCCGCATCATGGTGTTGGACAGCTCATGCACCGCCAGGCCGCCGAGGCAGGCCTTCTCGGACTTCGCCGGATCGGCGCCGAAGCTCGCCATCGGCCGTTCCAGAGAGCCGCTGATGCGGACGGGGATCATAGCCGAACAGGCCGTGACCGAGGCCGCCAGCAACAGGACGAGACCGGATCGAACCCCCGGCCTCACAGCGCCTTCACAATCCCCTCGACCATATTCTTGGCGTCGGCGAACAGCATCATGGTGTTATCGCGGAAGAAGAGTTCGTTCTCGACGCCGGCGTAGCCCGCCGCCATGCCGCGCTTGATGAAGAGCACGGTTCCAGCCTTCTCCACATCCAGCACCGGCATGCCGTAGATGGGCGATTGCGGATCGGTCTTGGCGGCGGGGGTGGTGACGTCGTTGGCGCCGATGACGAAGGCCACGTCGGCCGAGCTGAACTCGGAGTTGATGTCCTCCAGCTCGAACACCTCGTCATAAGGGACATTGGCCTCGGCCAGCAGGACGTTCATGTGGCCCGGCATCCGGCCCGCGACGGGGTGGATGGCGTATTTCACCTCGACGCCCTCTTCCTTGAGCACATCGGCCATTTCCCGCAGGGCGTGCTGCGCCTGGGCTACGGCCATCCCATACCCCGGGACGATGATGACCTTCGACGCGTTCTTCATGATGAAGGCGGCGTCCTCGGCCGAGCCCTGCTTGACGGGGCGCGTCTCGACCGCGCCGCCTTCAGCCGCCGCCGCGTCCCCGCCGCCAAAACCGCCCAGAATGACGCTGATGAAGCTGCGATTCATGCCCTTGCACATGATGTAGCTCAGGATGGCCCCCGACGAACCGACAAGGGCGCCGGTGATGATCAGGGCGATATTCTCCAACGTGAAGCCCAGAGCCGCTGCGGCCCAGCCGGAATAGGAGTTCAGCATCGACACCACGACGGGCATGTCGGCGCCGCCGATGGGGATGATCAGGGTCGCACCCAGAATCAGGCTGAGAGCGAAGACGCCCCAGAACGCCCAGATGGCCGTACCGCCGGTGCCGATCAGGACACCGATCAGGAAGACCAGCGCCAGGGCCAGGCCGATGTTGATCAGGTGCCGCGCCGGCAGCAGGATCGGCGAACCGCTCATCCGCCCATCCAGCTTGGCGAAGGCGATGACCGAGCCGGTGAAGGTGATGGCTCCGATGGCCACGCCGAGACTCAGCTCAACGATCGACAGGGTCTTGATGCCGCCCTGTGCGGTCATAATGCCGAAGGCGTCGGGAGCGTAAACGGCGCCGACCGCCACCAGACACGCCGCCAGACCGACGAGCGAGTGGAAGGCTGCGACCAGTTGTGGCATGGCCGTCATCGGCACCCGCTTGGCGATAAGAGCCCCCGCTCCGCCGCCGACCACGACGCCGCCCCCAATCAGGGCCAGGGTCGTCAGGTCCAGCGCGCCCGACGTGCCCAGAGTCAGCAGGGTCACGCCGACGGCCAGGGCCATGCCGATCATGCCAAGCGTATTGCCCCGGCGGCTGGTCTCGGGGCTGGAAAGCCCTCGAAGGGAGAGGATGAACAGAACCCCTGCGGCCAGATAGGCCAGCGCGGCTATGGATGCGTTCATCTTATCCCCTCCCCCAGGGTTTGTTCAGCGTGTCAGAAAACGTTGACGACAGCCGGCGCGGCCGGGTCGTTGGTGCCAGCTGCAGTCGCCACGCCGTTCTTGACGACGGCGACGCCGACGCCGCCCTCGCCGCCCGTCTTGGTCACGCGGCAGCTGCCATTATCGCTGGGCAGACGGCCAGCCATGCGGCCCGTACCCGTGTGGTTGATGCGGTTCATGTGGATGCCGCGGATGGTCACCGGCGCGAACTGGCACTGCAACGCCCAGCTGGCGCCCTGCGGCGCGGCGACGGACCAGTGCAGGCCGCCGTAAGGGTTCTGGCCGACTTCTTCCGTCTTCTGGGCCGAGGCGGCGCCCGAGACGGCGACAGCGGCGGTCAGTGCGGCGGCGAAAATCAGGGTGGTCTTCATCACGGTTACTCTCAGCGTTTGGTCAGGCTTTGGGTGCGGGACAGTCGCCACAGCGCGGCGGCGATGAACAGCGGCCCCAGGAATATCATGGCCCAGTCGAAGACGGTCATCTCGCGGTTCTGGATGACGATGCGCGTCAGCACGGCGGCGAAGACCAGCACCACGCCGCAGTCCTGAAACCGCAGCTTGCCGATGGGGTCTTTCACCCGCACCCAGCTCCAGATCCACAGAGCCACGCCCAGACCGGTGACGGCCCAGGAAACATAGAAGGCGAACAGGACAGGTGAAAAGATCACGAGGCCTTTGGCCTTTCCTTCTTCTTGTACATGGCCAGCATCCGTCGCGTGACCATGAACCCGCCGAAGATGTTGACGCTGGCCAGCGTCACGGCGACCACGCCCGCGCCCTTGGCGATCCAGGCGTTCGGCCCGCCCGCCTGGGCGCTCATGGCCGCCGCGGCGATCAGGCCGCCGACGATGATGACGCTGGAAATGGCGTTGGTCACGGCCATCAGCGGCGTATGCAGCGCGGGCGTCACACTCCACACCACATAATAGCCGACGAAAATGGCCAGCACGAAGATGGCCAGGCGGAAGACGGTGGGATCGACGTGTTCCATCATGCGTCCTTTCTATTGGTCCGCAGGTGCATCTCAATCCGCACAAGCAGGCAAAGCGCACAGCCAAACGCAATCGTCAGGCAGATTGACGGCACCACCGTCTGCGCGCCCAACACGAACTGCACCACCGGATGCCCGACATCCTTGATCGCGAACGGCGCCACAAACCCGATTACATAGAGCATCGGGAGGACGAAGATCAGCACGAGACCAATCCGCCAGGAAAACAGCCCCAGGTCCTTGATCATCCCTTCACGCCTTCATGCACGACCGCCCCGCCATGCGTCACGACGGCGGCCTTGAGGATTTCGTCTTCCAGATCCAGCGTCACCGCGCCGTCCTTCAGCATCAACCCGACGAAGGCCGTCAGGTTGCGCGCATAGAGGGCGCTGGCGTCGGCGGCGATGCGGCCCGGCAGGTTGGTGTAGCCGACGATGGAGACCCCATTCGCGGTCGTCACGACCTCGCCCGCCCTGGCGCCCGCGACATTGCCGCCCGCCTCGACCGCCAGATCGATCAGGACCGAGCCAGGCTTCATCGAGGCCACCTGTTCGGCGCTGACCAGCACGGGCGCCGCGCGGCCCGGGATCAGGGCCGTGGTGATGACGATGTCCTGCTTCCTGATGTGCTCGCCGGTCAGAGCCGCCTGCTTGGCCTGGTACTCGGGAGACATGGGCTTGGCGTAGCCGCCCGCCGTCTGGGCGTTCCTGAATTCCTCGTCCTCGACCGCCAGGAACTTGGCGCCCAGGCTCTCGACCTGTTCCTTGGTGGCAGGGCGCACGTCGGTGGCGGTGACCACCGCGCCCAGACGACGCGCCGTAGCAATAGCCTGAAGGCCCGCCACGCCGACGCCCATGACGAAGACCTTGGCCGGGGCGACCGTGCCCGCCGCCGTCATCATCATCGGGAAGCCCTTGCCGAAGGCGTAGGCCGCCTCGATCACAGCACGGTATCCGGCCAGATTGGCCTGGGACG
>Ga0247822_10000550_pt1 | contig 20564 bp, 18 predicted proteins | sample 13C_Cellulose_Da_FD_192423 | JGI IMG/M metagenome (GOLD analysis project Ga0247822, IMG submission 192423) | Soil microbial communities from agricultural site in Penn Yan, New York, United States - 13C_Cellulose_Day30 | ecosystem: Environmental > Terrestrial > Soil > Agricultural land | place...
CGCGCCGCGCGCTATGCCATCGACGCCGAACGCGCGACGCGTGTAGAGGGCGCGCGTGGCCGTGTAGGGTCGCTCACGCGCCAGCGCCTCGGCGTCTTCGGCGGCGGGCTTGGCGAAGGCCGGCAGGACCACGCGCATCACCGGGCCTCCGACGATGATGGCCGTGATCAGCGCCAGCGAGAGGCGCAGGTAGCCGCGCCACATCGACCACGCGAAGACGACCGCCACCGGGACCGCCGCGAACGAGAGCAGCAGCAGGTACGGCATCAACACCCGGTGGTCGAACGTGCTGAACGGCGCGACGTCACCGAGCACCGGGACGCTGCCGCTGCCCTCGGTGAGGAGGGCGAACCGGTCGAGCCGCCAGTCCCACGCCACCAGGCCGAGGACGCACCCGCCGAGGATGCCGAGGTGCCGGCGCACCCACGTGGAGACGTAGAGACCGCGCTCGTCCCACCGCACGCTCGGCGTGCCCGCGTAGAGCGCCACGACGATGCCGGCCACCAGCACGACGAGCACCGAGGCCAGCGAGTTGAGCGCGCGCTCGAACGGCAGCCAGTAAGCGTAGAAGCCCAGGTCACGCCCGAAGTAGGGTTCGATCTCCGCGAACGGGCGCCCGTTGAACGCGAGCGCGATGGTCGTCCAGTCGTGATCGAGCGCCGCGAACAGCAGCGCGAGCGCGAGCGCGCCGATGAACGCGACGCCGGTGAGCCGTCGCGTGGGGACGGCCTCGCCGAACTCGAGGTTGCCCACGCGCTGTGGCAGCACCAGCGAGACGATCGACTGCCGGACGGCGTAGAAGTTCGCGAGTGCGAACGCGAGCACGACCGCGAACACCGAGAGCTTCGTCGCCGCCTGCGTGGCCAGCGCCGAGCGCCAGAGGGCGTCGGAGGCGAGCGCGTGATGGAACGCCCACTGCCCGTAGAGCGCCGAGAGCCAGCGGCCGGCGAGGAGGGCGAGCGCGATCCCGGCGACGAGCCAGAGGAGACCGCGCTTGCGCCTCATCTCAATGCGACGCGGCCGATACCGTGACGCCCTGCGTCGCGAGCCAGCCCTCGACCTCGGCGCGCAGCTGGGCGAGCCGCGCCTCCGAGTTCGCCTCGAACCGAAGGACGAGGATGGGCTGCGTGTTCGAGCTCCGGATCAGGCCCCAGCCGCCGTCGAAGAGGATCCGCACGCCGTCCACGTCGCTGACCTTGTACCGGGCGGAGAAGTGCGCGAGCGCGGCGCGCACGATGTCCTCCTTGCGATCGTCCGGGCAATCGACGCGCATCTCCGGCGTCGACACGAAGCGCGGCACGTCGGCCAGCAACTCCTTGACCGTGCGGCCCGAGTCGGCGACGATGCGCAGCAGTCGCGCGGCGCCGTACAGCGCGTCGTCGTGGCCGTAGAACCCCTCGGCGAAGAACATGTGGCCCGACATCTCGCCGGCGAGCGGCGCGTCCAGTTCCTTCATCTTGTCCTTGATGAGGGAGTGCCCGGTCTTCCACATCACCGGCTTCCCGCCGGCCTTGGCGATGCCGTCGGGGAGCGCCTGCGAACACTTCACGTCGAAGATCACCGGCTGGCCGGTCCCGGTGCGCGCGAGCACGTCGCGCGCGTAGATCAGCAGCAGGTAGTCGCCCCAGATGATGGTGCCGTCGCCGTCGACGATGCCGATGCGGTCGGCGTCGCCGTCGAACCCGATGCCGACCTCGCTCTTCGACGCGCGCACCGCGCGGATCATGTCCTGGAGGTTCTCCACCACCGTCGGGTCCGGGTGGTGGTTCGGGAAGGTGCCGTCGCTCTCGGCGAACAGCATCGTGGGCTTGAGCCCGAGCGCCTTGAAGAGCTTCGGCGCCACGACGGCGCCGACGCCGTTGCCGCAGTCGAACACGACCTTCATCGTGGACGGCAGGCGGCCGACACGCGCCACGATGTCGTCGATGTAGCGGTCGATCACCTGCTCCTCCCGCACCTTGCCCTCGCCGGACGGGAATCTCCCCGCCTGGATGAGCGAGCGGAGGTGCAGGATGCCGTCGCCGTGCAGCGAGGCGGTGCCGACGCTGCACTTGAACCCGTTGTACTCCGGCGGGTTGTGCGAGCCCGTGATCTGGATGCCGGCGACGACGGGCAGGTGATGCAGGCTCCAATAGAGCAGCGGCGTCGGGACGATCCCGATGTCGATCACGTCGACGCCGCAGTGCGTCAGCCCGTACACGAGGGCGTCGCGGAGCGCGGTGCCGCTCGGGCGGTTGTCGCGCCCGACGGCGACCGCGCCCTTGAGGCCACGCTCCGCGAGGAGCGCCGCGTACCCCCGGCCGATGGCTTTCGCCGCCTCGACCGTGAGGTCCGAGCCGTAGATGCCCCGGATATCGTACTGACGGAAGATGCCCGGGGAGATCACGCTAGCGCTCCGGGGCCGGCGCCCTCATGCCCGCGGCCGGCGAGAAGTTGTACGGCTTGAAGCCGTGCGCGGCCGTGAGGTTCACGAGTTGCGACGGGAAGACGCCCATGCCGAGGATGATCACCGCGGAGACGGCCACCACCGTGCGCGTCAGGCTGCCGAGCGGCGGCGCCTCGAGCGCGTCCGCCGGCCGTTCCTTCATGAACATCACGCGGACGACCTGCAGGTAGTAGCCCGCGGAGATGACCGACGTCAGCACGAGGATGACGGCGAGCGACCCGAGCGACACCGGCGACGCGAGCGCCGCCTGCAGGATGTACCACTTGCCGAAGAAGCCGATGCCGCCGAACACGGGGAAGCCCATCAGCGAGAGCATGAACACCGCCATCGCGATCGCCAGCCAGGGGCGCGTGTGCCAGAGGCCGTCGTAGTCGCTGATCAGCGTCGCCCGCTCGCCCGAGTGCTCGAGCGCCGCGACGATGCCGAACGCGCCGAAGGTCGCGACGGTGTAGGCGAAGGCATAGAACAGGAACGCCGTCGAGGCGAAGGCCGACGACGCGACGATGGCGACGAGCAGGTAGCCGGTGTGCACGATGCTCGAGTAGGCAAGCATGCGCTTGATGTTGCGCTGTGAGAGCGCGACGACGTTGCCGACGACCATCGTGACGACGGCGAGCACCCAGAGCGGGCGTCCCCACGCGTCGATCACGTAGTAGAACGACTCGAACCAGAGGCGCAGGAAGGTGGCCAGCGCGGCCGTCTTCACGGCGGCCGCCATGAACGCGGTGACCGGCGTCGGTGAACCCTCATACACGTCCGGGGCCCACATGTGGAACGGCACGGCGGCGATCTTGAACCCGAGGCCGACGACGAGCATGCCGATGCCGATGAGCAGCATCGGGTTCGCGTGGAGCCCGAACCGCTGGATGGCCGCGCCGATCTGCGTGAACTGCGTGGAGCCGGTGGCGCCGTAGGTGAGCGCGATGCCGTAGAGCAGGAAGCCGGTCGCGAACGCGCCCAGCAGGAAGTACTTGAGCGACGCCTCGGCCGAACGAACGCTGGCGCGGTTGATGCCTGCCAGCACGTAGACCGCCACCGACATGATCTCGATGCCGAGGAACACGACCATCAGGTCGCGGCCGGCGGCGAGCACCATCATGCCTGCTGTCGCGAACAGCACCAGCACGTGCGCCTCGCCCTGCATGATGCCCTTGCGCGCGTTGTGCTCGATCGAGAGCGCCACCGTGGCGAGGGCGGCGAGCAGCAGGATGATGTCGGCGATCCAGCGGAAGCCGTCGACGGCGATGGGACCGTTGGTGGCCGAGGTGGCGCCGCCGGCGGCCATCCAGGCGACGGCGGCGATGGTCACGGCGACCAGCGCCATCGCGCCGATGCCGACGGTGCGCTGGTGCGCCGCCGAATCCGGCCGCAGGGCGGAGACGAGCATGAGCACCATCGAGCCGACCATCAGGATCAGGTCGGGGAGGAGCGCGCCCATGAGCTGCGAGGGGATGAACAGGTCGTAGGTCATGTCAGCGCTCCCCGGCGTTCGCGGCCCGGACCGGGCTGGTGCGCGCGGACTCGACCGCCTGCACCATCCGCGCGGCCGCGGCCTCGGTCTTCTGCAGGATCGGCTTGGGATAGACGCCGAACCAGACGATCGAGAGCAGCAGCGGCGCCAGCAGGCCGATCTCCCGCCAGTTGAGGTCGTTCCCCTTCAACGCGAGGTTCTCGGGCTTCACGAGCGGGTTGTAGATGATGCGTTGCACGGCCCAGAGCAGGTAGGCGGCCGCGAAGATGACGGTCGTCGTCGCGACGAACGTGTAGAAGGGCTGCGTCGGGAAGGAGCCGAGCAGCGCGAGGAACTCGCCGACGAACCCGACCGTGCCGGGCACGCCGATGGAGCTGAACGCGACGATCGTCAGGCAGGTGGCGAAGATCGGCATCACCTTGGCGATGCCGCCGAAATCATCGAGCAACCGCGTGTGGCGCCGCTCGTAGATCATGCCGATCAGCAGGAACAGCGCGCCCGTGCCGATGCCGTGGGCGATCGTGACGAGCAGCGCACCCTGCATGGCCTCGGTCGTCATCGCGAAGATGCCGAGCATGACGAAGCCGAGGTGGCTGACCGACGAGTAGGCCACGAGCTTCTTGAAGTCCGGCTGCGCGAGCGCGACGAGCGCGCCGTAGACGATGCCGACGACGGCGAGCACCAGCATCACGGTGCGCACGGTCGGGTGCATCGCGACCTCGGGGAACAGCGGCACCGCGTACCGGATGAAGCCGAAGGTGCCCATCTTGAGCATGATCGCGGCCAGGATCACCGAGCCCGCGGTCGGCGCCTCGACGTGCGCGTCGGGCAGCCAGGTGTGGAACGGGAACATCGGCACCTTCACCGCGAACGCGAGCGCGAACGCCGTGAACAGCCAGAACGCCCCGGGCACCCTGCCGTCGCGCGTCGCCTGCAGGATGGCGTCATAGGCGAACACCGGCGCGCCGGCTTCCCCCGTCTGCAGGCCGAGCCAGATGACGGCAACGAGCATCAGCAACGAGCCGAGCATCGTGTAGATGAAGAACTTGAGGCTCGCGTAGAGGCGGCGCTGGCCGCCCCAGATGCCAATGATCAGGTACATCGGCACGAGCATCACTTCCCACATCACGTAGAAGAGCACGAGGTCGAGCGCCATGAAGACGCCGAGCATGCCCGTGGTCAGGATCAGCAGCAGCGCATAGTAGCTGGCCGTCTTCTCGCGGATCGACGTCCAGCCGCCGAGCACGGTGAGGGGCATGAGCAGCGTCGTGAGCAGCACGAGCATCAGCGCGATGCCGTCGATGCCCACGGTGAAGCGGGCGCCCCACTGCGGGATCCACGGCAGGTCCACGTACGCCTGCCACGCCAGGCTGCCGACGTCGACGGACCACCAGAGGCCGAGCGAGAGCACCGCCTCGGCGGTGAAGAACCAGAGTGCGAGCGTGCGCGAGGCACGCATCGCGCCGTCGGCGTCGGCGCGGGAGGCGGAACCCTGCAGGAAGAGCGCGAGGGCGCCGACGAGCGGCAGCCCGAGGAGCACCGGCAGGATCCAGCCGTTATAGCCGATCGAATCGAGGAACGCGGTCACTTGTGTAGGCTCACCGGAGGGAGAAGGCGCTCAGCACGCCGATGACACCGAGCACGAGCACCCAGGCATAGGTGCCCACGCGCCCGGACTGCAGCTGCGAGCCCACCCACCCGAGTCCGCGCGCGAGGAATGCGCTGCCGTTGACGAACAGCCCGTCGATCAAGCCGGCATCGACGCCCTTCCACAGCACGTTCTGCGACACGGCCAGCGTCGGCTTGACGACGGTCTTGTCATACGCCTCGTCGACGTACCACTTGTCGAGCAGCACCTTCTCGATGCCCTGCTCCGCGGGCGCGTCCTTGGCCGTCACGAGCTTGGCCGGCTTGAGTCGCAGGGCCGCGAACGCGATGCCGGCCACGGCGATCAGCACCGCGGTGCCGATCAGCGCGTACTCGGTGGCGTGCGAGAGGTGCGTCGCCTCGCCGTGCGTGACGATCAGCGTCCCCTGGCCGACGACCGGCTCCAGCCAGTGGTGGAGGGCCTCCGTCGGGCCGAGGAAGCTGAGGACAGCCGGCACGTTGAGCCAGCCGCCGACGAGCGCGAGCACGCCGAGCACGACGAGCGGGCCGGTCATGATCCATGGCGCCTCGCCCATGTGGGCTCGCTCCTTCTCGCCCGTGCGGTTGGCGCCGTGGAAGGTGTAGAGCATCATGCGCGTCATGTAGATGGCCGTCATCAGCGCGGCGGCGAGGCCCAGCGCGTAGACGCCGTAGAGCACCGCGCTGCCGGGGATGCCCAGCAGGCTGGCGTCCGCGAGCGTGGAGCCGTGCGTGCGCGCGAACACCGACGCGAGGATCTCGTCCTTGGAGAAGAAGCCGGAGAAGAACGGGATGCCGGCGATCGCCAGCGTCGCGATCCACATCAGCACGAAGGTCACGGGCATCGGCGCGCGAAGGCCGCCCATGTTGCGCATGTCCTGCGCATCCTCGTGGCTGTGCGTGGCGTGGTAGGCGCGGTGCATGATGTGGATCACCGAGCCCGCCCCGAGGAAGAGCAGCGCCTTGAAGAACGCGTGCGTCACCAGGTGGAACACGCCCGCCGTGTAGGCGCCGACGCCCACGCCCACGAACATGTAGCCGAGCTGCGAGACGGTGGAGTACGCGAGGACCTTCTTGATGTCCCACTGCTTGAGGCCGATCGTCGCCGCGAACACGGCCGTCAGCGCACCGATGGCGGCGACGGTGAGCTGGGCGACGGGTGCCGCCGCGAACAGCGTCGCGCTGCGGGCCACAAGGTAGACGCCGGCGGTGACCATCGTCGCCGCATGGATCAGCGCCGAGACCGGCGTCGGGCCGGCCATCGCGTCGGGGAGCCAGATGTAGAGCGGGATCTGCGCCGACTTGCCGGCCGCGCCGAGGAACAGGAACAGCGCGATCGCCGTGGCCACCAGCGCGCCGACCGGCAGTTCCGCCGCCGCCGCGCCGACGCCGCCGAACGTGAGCGTCCCGAAGTTCGCGAACATCATGAACATCGCGATCAGGAACCCGAAGTCGCCGATGCGGTTCACGATGAACGCCTTCTTGCCGGCGTCCGCGTTGGCCTTCTCCGTGAACCAGAACCCGATCAACAGGTACGAACAGAGCCCGACGCCTTCCCAGCCGACGAACATCAGCGGGTAGCTCGCGCCGAGCACCAGCAGCAGCATGAAGAAGACGAACAGGTTGAGATACGCGAAGTAGCGCGGATATCCCGGGTCGGCGCCCATGTAACCGACGCTGAACAGGTGGATCAGCATGCCGACGCCGGTGATGACGAGCACCATCACCATCGACAGCTGGTCGAGCTGGAAGGCGACGTCGATGTCGAGCGCGCCGGCCGGCATCCACTTGAAGAGCGTCTGCACGTACGGGTCGTTCATGCCCTCGCCCGCGCCGAGCATCGCCGCGAAGATGGCGACGGCGAGGCCGAAGGCGAGCACCATGACGCCGGGGCCGACGAGCGAGACGATGCCCGCGAAGCGGTGCCGCGTCGCGTGGGCGTCGTGATCGTCGTGGGCCTCGTGCGCGGACGCCGCGCCGTGGGCGTCGTGACCGTGGGCGGACGGGTCCGCCGGACCCGGCTTGCCGGCCGCCAGCATCGACAGCGTGCCGTTCACCAGGAAGCCGAGCAGCGGCAGCACCGGCAGCAGCCAGACGAAGCGCGCGACGGTGTCGGCGAGCACGTGGCCCGTGGCCGGGAGTTCGTTCTGCATGTGTAAGAGCATCAGCCCTTCAGCAGGTTGATGTCCTCAAGATTCACCGACTGGCGGTGACGGAAGATCGAGATGATGATCGCGAGCCCGACGGCGGCCTCGGCCGCGGCCACGGTCATCACGAACACGACGAACACCTGCCCGGTGGCGCCGTACAGCTTCGACAGCGCGACGAACGTCAGGTTCACGGCGTTCAGCATGAGCTCGACGCACATGAAGATGATGATGGCGTTGCGGCGGGTCAGCACGCCGACGACGCCGATGGTGAAGAGGACCGCGGAGAAGAAGAGCGATTCAGCGAGCATTCGGTCAGCCCCTCTTGCGGCCGAGGACGACCGCGCCGACGATGGCCGTCAGCAGCAGCATCGAGGTCAGCTCGAACGCGAGCAGGTACTCGCGGAAGAGCGGCTCGGCGATCGGGGCGATGATGCCGCCGGGCCCCTGCACCACCTCGGCGCCGGACGACGCCGGCAACTCGATCTGCCCGGGGAACCGCGCCCGCGCCAGCACGCTCACCTCGGCGAGCAGGAGCGCGCCGACGAATCCGGCCGCGATGCGGCCGGCGTTGCCGCGGATGTCCACCACCGTGGCGTCACCGAGGTTCAGCAGCATGACCACGAACAGGAACACCACCATGATCGCGCCGGCATAGACGAGCACCTGGATGGCGCCGATGAACTGCGCGTCGAGCAGCACGTACAGGGCGGCGAGGCAGAAGAGCACGTTGACCAGCCAGAGCGCCGCGGCGACCGGGCTCTTGCGGGTCACGAACACGATGGCCGAGACCACCGCGATGATCCCGAACAGGTAGAAATGGAAGCCGTAGAAGAGCGAATTGAACTCGTTCGTCATGTTCACTCACCCCGCGGGTCGGCGGGGTCCCACAGCTCGCTCACCGGATGCGTCTGCGCGGTGAGGCGCTCGAGGTCGTAGACGAACCGCTCGCGGTTGAATTCGGCGTTCTCGTAGTGCCGGCCGAGATGGATCGCCTCTTCCGGGCAGACCTCCTGGCAGTACCCGCAGAAGATGCAGCGGAACTCGTCGATCTCGAACACGAGCGGGTAGCGGTTGCCCGCCTCGTCCTCGCCCGGCACGAGCTTGATGCAGTTGGCCGGGCAGACCGTCGGGCAGAGCCCGCAGGCGACGCACTTGGCGGCGCCGGTCTCCGTCGTGAGCATGCGGTGCGTGCCGCGCCAGCGGTCCGGCAGTCCCCACTTCTCGTCGGGGTACTGCAGCGTGACCTTGTGCGGGTGCACCATGTGCTTGAACGTGAGCGCGAGTCCGCTCAGCGTGGCGCGCACGTAGCTCACCTCGCCGACCGGCCGCTCCATGACCTTCACGTTGATGCCCATCAGCGGATCTCCCCCGGGGCGAAGTTCGCACGGCGCGGCGCCCGCCGGCGCAGCGCCTCGAGGCGCGCGCCGCTGACGCGGGTGTCCGCCGGGCTGATCAGGCGCCCGCGGTCGAGGATGAAGAACAGGATCACGACGAGCACGAGGTTGAGGCCCATCATCGTGAGCAGGTAGGCCCAGCTCCCGCGCACGAGCCCGAGTGCGTCGAGGCCGAGGATGGTGCTGGCGACGATGACGATGTAGGCGAGCGCCGTCGGCAGCATGAACTTCCACCCCAGCGACATCAGCTGGTCATAGCGGAAGCGTGGCAGCGTCCAGCGCACCCAGATGAAGAAGAACATGAAGAACAGCACCTTGGCCGCGAACATCGCGATCGTCGCAAGCGACTTGCCGACCGTCGCCGGCCCGATGTTGTCCCACTGCGTGAACGGGATGTCCCAGCCGCCGAGGAACAGCGTCACGAACAGCGCGCTGGCGGTGATCAGGTTGGCGTACTCGGCGATGAAGAACAGCGAGAACTTGAACGCGCTGTATTCGGTGTGGTAGCCGGTGATCAGCTCGGACTCCGCCTCGGGCAGGTCGAACGGCAGCCGGTTGGTCTCGGCGAACCCGGCCACGAGGAAGATGAACGCCGCCACCGAGATCAGCAGCACGTTCCAGCCCATCGTCGCCTGCTGCACGATGATCTGGTTGAGCGAGACGTTGCCGGCCATCAGAAGCACCACCACGCAGCTCATGCCCATCGCGAGCTCGTAGCTGATCACCTGCGCGGTCGAGCGGAGGCCGCCGAGCAGCGCGTACTTGTTGTTCGACGACCAGCCGGCGATGACGATGCCGTAGACACCGATCGACGTGATGGCGAGCGTGAACAGGAAGCCGATCGGCATGTCGGCGACGACCATGTCGATGCGGCCCCACGGCGTCGGCAGCGGCGCGCCGAACGGGATCACCGCCCACGCGATCAGCGCGGGGATGAACGCGAGGGCCGGCGCGAGCACGAACAGCGGCTTGTTCACCGCCCCCGGCATCGCCTCTTCCTTCATGAGGTTCTTGAGGCCGTCCGCGAGCACCTGGAACAGTCCCCAGGGGCCGACGCGGTTCGGGCCGATGCGGTCCTGGATCCACGCCGAGATCTTGCGCTCGGCGAAGGTCGTGTACGCGACCGCGATCATGTAGACCGTGAAGACGAGCAGCAACTTGATCAGCGTCGCGACGAGGAACACGCCGGCCGACGGAGGCAACTGCATCGGATCCATTACACGGCCTCCACGTGGGCGCCCGCGACCTTGTGCTCGTCGGTCGCATGCGCGACCGGGGCGCCCATCAGGCCGAGCCGGTCGTAGCTGAGGCCGGCGAACGGGGCGACCTGCGCGGCGAGGTCCGCGAAGACGGCGCCGGGCAGGAAGTACTCGCCCTTGATGCCGAGCGCGCCATTGAGGTCGCCCAACGCGTACCAGCTCGGCCGCGCGTGGCCCGGAGCCGCCTTGGCCTGCAGGAAGCGCTGGACGCGCCCACGCAGGTTGGTGAACGTCCCCTCTTCCTCGGCGACGTTGGCGATCGGCAGCACGACGGCCGGCGTCGGCAGCCCGATCGGCATCACGGTGCCGACGACGATGATCGCGCCCGCCTTGCGGACGGCCGCGGCATCGACGCCACCGAGATCGTCCTCGGCCAGCACGAGCACGTCACCGTCGCGGAGGCCGCCGAGCAGGTCGTTGTCGCGACGCGTGAAGCCTAGCAGCTCGGCACCCGTCACGTTGGGCGCGCGGTCCGCTCGCAGCGCGAGGTCCGGCACGCCCGGCAGCGGCGCCTCCGGGCCCGTGGCGCAGCGGAACACGCCCTCGCCCTTGGATGCGTCGATCAGCTGGCGGAGCAGGAAGAGCGCCTCGTTGGAGAGCTTGGGGCTCGCCACCACGTACGCGCGCTTGCCCTTGAGCAGCTTCACCGCCTCGGCCACCGCGATGTCCCAGTCGACCGGGGACAGCACATCGTGCAGGCGGATGGACGGCGCCTGGATGCGGTCGGCGCGGTTCATCCAGCGGTAGTCGAGACGGCCTTCGTCGCAGAGGTAGAACTTGTTGACCGCGTCGTTGGAGCGCGGCTTCTGGCGGACGACCACGTTGTCGCGGGTCTCGACGATGGTGTTGCAGCCCTGCGAGCAACCGCTGCAGATGGAGGCGGTGCGGTCGAGCTCCCAGGCGCGGGCCTTGTTCAGGAAGTCCTTGGAGACGAGCGCGCCGACCGGGCAGAGGTCGACCACGTTCGCCGCCCACGGCTGCGTGAGGTCGGCGTCGGACGCCCGCGCGATCACGGCGCGGTCGCCGCGCTCGGAGACGGCGAGCACCGGCTCATGGTGCACGTCATCCATGAAGCGGACGCAGCGCGTGCAGAGGATGCAGCGGTTGGTGACGAAGAGGACGTCGCCGCCGAAATCCTCGACCGGATTGAAGCGCTTGGGCTCGTGATAGCGGGACTCGGCCGGACCTTCCTGGAAGGTGTAGTCCTGCAGCTCGCACTCGCCCGACTGGTCGCAGATCGGACAGTCGAGCGGGTGGTTGATGAGCAGGAACTCGAGCACGCCCTTGCGGGCCTCGAGCGCGGCCTCGGAGTGGACGTGCACCACCTGCCCCTCGCCGACCGCGGTCGCGCACGACGGCGCGAGCTTCGGCATCTTCTCCACCTCGACGAGGCACATGCGGCAGACGCCGGCCACCGGGAGTCCCGGGTGGTAGCAGTAGTGCGGGATGAGCACGCCGGCGACCTTGGCGGCCTCCAGCAGCGACGTGCCCTCTGGCACGCTCACGGCGCGCCCCTCGATCGTGAGGTTGACCATCTTGACGTCGGACATGGTCAGCGCGCTCCTGCGCCGGCGGACATCGCGACGGTGGACGAGCGACGGCCCTTGATCAGCGCCTCGAACTCGCCGCGGAACTTCTTGATGCCGCTGACCACCGGTGCGCCGCAGGAATCGCTGAGCACGCAGATCGTCTTGCCAGTCATCTGCTCGGCGAGGTCGAAGATCGTGTCGAGGTCCTCGAACGTGCCCTGCCCCGCGACGATGCGCTCGAGGATCTTGGTCATCCAGGCCGTGCCCTCGCGGCACTGCGTGCACTGGGCGCAGCTCTCGTGCGCGTAGAAGCGCGCGATGCGGGCCAGCTGCCGCGGCATCGACTGGGCGTCGTCGAAGATGATGACGCCGCCGGAGCCGAGCATCGTGCCGACGGCGAGGAAGCCCTCGTAGTCCATGACCACGGACTCGGCCTCCTCGATGGTGATGGTCGGCACCGACGAGCCGCCGGGGATCAGCGCCTTGAACTTGCGGCCGGGCAGCGGGCCACCGCAGAGGTCGTACAGGAACTCCTTGAAGGAGAAGCCCATCACGACCTCATAGTTGCCGGGCTTGGCGACGTTGCCGCAGACCGAGAAGAGCTTGCTGCCGGTGCTCTTGGGATTGGAGAGGCACATCGCCTTGTACCACTCGGCGCCGTTGTTCAGGATGTGCGGCACGGCGGTGAGCGTCTCGACGTTGTTGATCGTCGTGGGCATGCCGAAGAGCCCGCTGACGGCCGGGAACGGCGGCTTGATGCGCGGGTTGCCGCGCTTGCCCTCGAGCGAGTTCATCAGGGCGGTCTCCTCGCCGCAGATGTACGCGCCGGCTCCCTTGTGCAGCCAGATGTCGATGTTCTTGCCGGAGCCCATGGCGTTCTTGCCGATGATGCCCGCGGCACGCGCCTCGGCGAGGGCCGCTTCCATCACGCTGATGGGCTCGGTGAACTCGCCGCGGACGTAGATGTACGCCGTCTCGGCGCCGATCGCGTATGCGCCGATCGCACAGCCCTCGATGAGGGCGTGCGGGGTCCAGCGCATGATCTCACGGTCCTTGAAGGTGCCGGGCTCGGACTCGTCGGCGTTGCAGCACAGGTAGTGCGGCTTGCCGTCGCCGAGCTTCATGAACGACCACTTGAGGCCGGTCGGGAATCCGGCGCCGCCGCGACCGCGGAGCCCCGAATCCTTGACGACCTGCTGGATGGCCGTCGGCTCCATGCCGAGCGCCTGCTGCAGCGCCTTGTAGCCGCCGCGTGCCTTCCAGCCATCGAGCGTGCGCGCCTCGGCATCGCCGAAGTGCTTCGACAGCACCGGGGTCTCGCGGGGATGACTCTTGTGGGGATAGCCCATTTCTTGGACGACAGGTGGCAGGTGGCAGGTGACAGGTGGGAGGTAACGGTAGAAAACCTCGCCTTCACCATTCAGCTCGACACTTCCTCACTTCCCTTCCCTCCCTCGCGCGGTGATGCGGCCACTCGCGCGAGGCAGATCCCTACTTCAACGAGGCCAGGATCCCCGGCACCTTCTCGGGGGTCACGTTCTCGATGTAGTCCTCGTTGATCTGCACCGGCGTCGCGAAGCCGCAGGCACCGAGGCACTCGACCTCGATCACCGTGTACTTGCCGTCGGCCGACGTCAGGCCCAGCTCCTTGCAGCCGGTGTGCTCGAGAAACGCCTTCACCACGTCATCGGCGCCGGCGCAGAGGCATGGCGACGTCGTGCAGATCTGGATGTGGTGCTTCCCCACCGGATGCTGGTGGTACATGGTGTAGAACGTCACCACGCCCTTCACGTAGGCGGCGGTGCAGCCCAGCTGCTCGCCCACCTCCTTCATCGCCTCCTCGCTGATCCAGCCGCGGTCCTGCTGCACCATCCAGAGGGCGGGCAGGAGCGTGGCGCGCTTGTCCGGATAGCGCGTGATCAGGTCGGCGAGCTCCGTGGAACGCGCGGAGCCCGGCGTGAAGACGGGCACGTACTCCTCGTGCACTCCTGGCGTCTGGCTGTCCTTCTTGGGCGCTGATGGTCCGTGGCTCACCGGTCGATCTCCCCCATCACGATGTCGATTGACGCGTTGATCGCGATGACGTCGGAGAGCAGGTGCCCCTCCACCATCTTCGGGATCGCCGAGAGGTTCACGTAGCTGGGCGGCCGGATGCGCCAGCGCACCGGCTTGGCCGTGCCGTCGGAGACGAAGTAGTAGCCCTTCTCGCCCTTCGGGCTCTCCGTCGCGACATACGACTCGCCGATCGGCGGCCGCGGCCCCTCCATCACGAGCTTGAAGTGATGGATCATCGACTCCATGCCGCTCGTGGCCTTCGTCTTGGGCGGCAGGATCAGCCGCGGGTCGTCGATGTTCACCGGCCCGTCGGGCAGTCGCTTGAGCGCCTGCTCGAGGATGCGCACCGACTGGCGCAGCTCCTCCTGACGGACGAGGAAGCGGTCGTAGACGTCGCCGTTCGTGCCCACCGGGACGTCGAAGTCGTACGTCTCGTAGTCGAGGTACGGGAAGTCCTTGCGGACGTCGTACGCCACGCCGGAGGCGCGCAGCATCGGCCCGGAGAGGCCGTAGTTGAGCGCTTCCTGCGGCGACATCACGCCGAGCCCGACCGTGCGGCCGACCCAGATCGCGTTCTTGTTGAGCATCCGCTCGATCTCGTCGAGCGTCTTGGGGAACTTCTCGAGGAAGTGCCGGAGCTGGTCCGTCCAGCCCTCCGGCACGTCGGCGATCATGCCGCCGACGCGGGTGCCGCTCGTGGTGAGGCGGGCGCCGGTCCAGCGCTCGAGCAGGTTGTAGACGTTCTCGCGCTCCTGGAAGGCCCAGAGGAACGGCGTGAACGCGCCGATGTCGATGCAGGTGGTGCCGAGCCAGACGAGGTGCGAGATGATCCGCGAGAGCTCGGACGCGATGACGCGGAGCACCTTGCAGCGCTCGGTGATCTCGATGCCGAACAGCCGCTCCGCGCCGAGCGCGAACGAGACGTTGTTCCCCATCGAGTTCAGGTAGTCCTCGCGGTCCGTCCACGGGATGATCTGGTTGTACTGCCGGTACTCGCCGATCTTCTCGAAACCGCAGTGCAGGTATCCCACGTGCGGGATGCAGCGCACCACCGTCTCGCCATCGAGCTCGAGCACGAGGCGCAGCACGCCGTGCGTCGCCGGGTGCTGCGGCCCGATGTTGATCAGCATGTGCTCGCCCTCGAGCTCCGGCTCCATGCTCTCGTGCGGCGTCATGAAGCCCTCGGCGCCGAGCGGCACGCGCATCGGCTTGCCGTCGGGACCGAGGCCCGTGGTGGAGAGGGCGACCTCGAGCGTGCGCTTCTTCGTGGACGTCGTCATCACTCGCCTACCTTCTCGTTCGTGAGGCGCTGGCGCATGTCGGCCGGCAGGTCCTCGAACGCGTCGGAGATCGAGAGTTCTTCCATCGAATAACGCGCCTCGGGGTTGGCGGCGAGGGCCTGCTTGAGCTGCTCCGAGCGGCTGAAGCGGCCGCGGAGCGGGAAGTCCTTGCGCAGCGGGAAGCCTTCCTTGTACTGCTCCCACATCAGGATGCGGCGCAGGTCGGGGTGTCCCTCGAACACGATGCCGAACATGTCGTAGCACTCGCGCTCGAGCCAATCGGCGCCCTTCCAGACACCGTGGACGCTCGGCACGCGGAGCGGCGTCGAGCCGTCCTTCGGGATCTCCGCCTTGAGGCGCAAGAACCGGCGGTGCTTGAGCGACCGCACATGCCAGACGACCTCGATCGGGCGCACTCCGTCGCGGTACTCCACGGCCGTGACGTCCGAGAGGTACTCATATGACTGCGACGGGTCCGACTCGAGCCAGGCGCAGATCTCGGCGATGCGGGCGGCCTCGACGTAGACCGTCGTCTCGCTCCAGACCACCTCGGCGCGCATGATGGCGCCGCCGAACCTGGCGCGGAGCGCGTCGACCGTCGGGTTCATCGGGCCACCGCGGTGCGGCACGTTCTTCGGAGTCGCAGGCGTCTGCCCGGGCTGGCCGGGATACACTACCTGGAAAGTGGCTACGGAATGATCGCTCACGGCGCCGACCGCGTCTGATTGACCGAGTTGCCGAACGGCTCCGAGAGTTCGTCGATGCGCTCGGGCGGGATGTAGAGCTGCGACTTGGGGTCGGGCATCAGCTCGTCGCGCAGCGCGGTGTCCGACATGCGCTCGCCCTTGATCTGCTGCTGCAGCATCATGATCCCATAGATGAGGCCTTCGGGGCGCGGCGGGCAGCCGGGCACGTAGACGTCCACCGGGATGATCGTGTCGATGCCCTGCACCACGGCGTAGTTGTCGAACATGCCGCCGGTCGAGGCGCAGGCGCCCATCGAGATCACCCACTTGGGCTGCAACATCTGCTGATAGATGCGACGGATGACGGGCGCGAGCTTGAACGGCACGCGGCCGGCGCAGATCAGCACGTCGGACTGGCGCGGCGAGTAGCTCATGCGCTCCATGCCGAAACGCGCCAGGTCGAACTTGGACGCGGCGCTGGCCATGAACTCGATCGCGCAGCAGGCGGTGCCGAACGGCATGGGCCAGAGCGAACCGGCGCGGCCCCAGTTGACGAGCATGTCGAGTCGCGTCGTGACCCACCCTTCCTGCGACTCGGGGCTATAGGAGACGCTGGCGACGCTCTCCGCGCCGGCGTGCTCGGGCTTGGCGATCAATCCCATTGGAGGGCTCCCTTCTTCCAGACATAGATGTAGCCGGCGAGGAGGATCGCCATGAAGACGAGCATCTCACCAAGGCCGAAGAACGACAGCGACCCCGTGGGGCAGACGCCCGCCACCAGCGGCGCCGTGCACGAGAGCTGCTGGTAGTAGGCGGCCCACGGGAGCATGAACACGGTCTCGATGTCGAACACGATGAAGAGCATCGCGACCATGTAGAACTTCACCGAGAAGCGCTCGCGCGCGTCGCCGAGTACCGGCATGCCGGACTCGTAGGCCTCTTGCTTGACAGGCGTCGGCCGCGCGCGCGTGATCAGGTGCGAAGCCCCGATCATGAGCACGGCGTTCATGGCGACGAAGCCGAAGAGGAGGAGGAGTGGGAGGTACGTCCGAGCCATTTTGGTGATCGCGGATCGTGGAGTTCGTGAAATATTTCACGAGCGAAGTTCTGAGCGGGATATTAGCCGGGTGCCTGAGTCGAAGCAACCGCAACGTGAAGTGGTTTCAACAGATGCGTCGGCAATCCCGAACGCTGTGGTCAGGTATGTGCGCGACGAAGGTTAAGATTGACCGTGCGCGCGACGCGGAGCAGGTTGCTTCGGCGCGTTCGCCGTCGGCGCGCCGTTCCTGGTACCACCCACCTTTCACCAAACAACCGTGTCCATTAAGAACGACCGCTGGATCACCGAGATGGCCACCAAGCACGGGATGATCGAGCCGTTCGAGAGCTCCCAGCAGCGCAACGGCGTCGTGTCCTACGGCGTGAGCGCCTATGGCTACGACATGCGCGTGGCGCCGGAGTTCAAGATATTCACGAACGTCCTGAGCTCGATCGTCGATCCCAAGCACTTCGATCCCAAGTCGTTCGTCGAGTTCGAGGGCGACGTGTGCATCGTGCCGCCCAACTCGTTCGCGCTCGCGCGGAGCATCGAGTACTTCCGGATCCCGCGCAACGTCATGACGATCACCGTCGGCAAGTCCACGTACGCGCGGTGCGGCATCATCACCAACGTCACGCCGTTCGAGCCCGAGTGGGAAGGCTACGTGACGCTCGAGATCTCGAACACGACGCCGCTGCCGGCCAAGATCTACGCCAACGAGGGGATCGCGCAGGTGCTGTTCTTCGAGGGCGACGAGGAGCCGCTGGTCAGCTACAAGGACAAGAAAGGCAAGTATCAGGGACAGATCGGCGTGACGCTCCCGAAGATCTGATGCCAGCGCCCTCCGTCCGCGCGCCGTACAATCGCCGTGGGATGCAGCCATCCAGTCGCCGGCCGGAGGTCATGGGAGTGAAGTCCAAGCTCGTCGTCGCCGTTCTCTCGGCGCTGCTGGTCGCTGCGTGCGCGCCACGGTCAACAGGCTCGCTGGCTGGCGGCGCGCCTCGTCCGGTCAGCATCGCCGCCATCCCGCACGTCCCCGCCGACGTCCACTTCATGTCCGGTATGATCCATCATCACGCGCAGGCCGTGATGATGGCGCAGTGGGCGCCCACGCACGGCGCCAGCGCCGAGCTGCTGCGTCTCGCGGAGCGCATCGTCGTCGCGCAAAACGATGAGATAGCGCTGATGCAGAGCTGGCTCCGCGACAAGGGTGAGCCCGTGCCCGACGCGAACCCCGGCCCGATGCGCATGCGCATGGACGGCATGGAGCACGAGATGCTCATGCCCGGGATGCTCACGGACGCACAGGTGAAGCAGCTCGACGCGGCGCGCGGTGCCGCGTTCGACATCCTCTTCCTGCGCTTCATGATCCAGCATCACGAAGGCGCGATCACGATGGTGAACGAACTCTTCGGTTCACCCGGCGCCGGGCAGGACGAGGTCGTGTTCCGCTTCGCGTCGGATGTGTACGCGGACCAGACGACCGAGATCGACCGCATGGAGCAGATGCTCGCCGCCCGTGGCGCCTCGCTGGACGGCACCCGCTAGTCCGTCGCACTCCCCCACTCCCGAAGGAGCAGGAACAAATGGTCTCTCCACGGTCGTATCGCCCCGCGCCGGCGGCGTTGGTCACCGGAACGCTCGCCCTGCTCCTGCTCGCGGGCGCCTGCGCCCGCGGCGGCGTGTCGTCGGCGCCGGCGCCGAGCATGTCCGCAACGGCCCCGAGTCCCGACCCACGCGTCGGGCTCAAGGCCGGGCTCTTTGACGCCGCCGAGGCTTCGTGGAACGTGCGCCTCGTCTCGAGCACGCCGGCGCCGAAGGATTTCCTCGGCGTCACCAACTCGGACCTCGCGTTCAGCGGGCCGTACGCCATCCAGGGCAACTACAACGGCTTCATGGTGTGGGACATCACCAACTCGCGAAGGCCGTCGCTGAAGAAGTCGTTCCTCTGCCCTGCCTCGCAGAGCGACGTCTCGGTCTACAAGAACCTTCTCTTCGTCTCGGCCGAGGGGCTCACCGGGCGGCTCGACTGCGGCACGCAGGGCGTACGCGACACGGTCAGCCATGAGCGCGTGCGCGGCATCCGCATCTTCGACGCCACCGACATCACAAACCCGAAGTACGTCACCAACGTCCAGACCTGCCGCGGTTCGCACACGCACACTGTCGTGAGCGACCCCAAGGACCCGGACAACGTCTACATCTACGTTTCGGGTTCGGCGCGCGTGCGCTCGCCCAACGAACTGGCCGGCTGCTCCGAACTGACGCCGGATCAGGATGCGAATACGGCGCTCTTCCGCATCGAAGTCATCAAGGTGCCACTGTCGAACCCGGAGCGCGCGGCGATCGTGAGCAGCCCGCGCATCTTCAACGACCTCACCGCGCCGCCGCGCCACGCCGAGCCAGTGGACTCGGCGGCACTCGCGCGCGCGGCAGCACGCGCCGCCACGGCCGGCCCGGCGCGCCAGCGCCCGGGCGGCGCCCGCGGTGGCCCGACGCAGTGCCATGACATCACAGTGTATCCGGCCGTCGGCCTCGCGGGTGGCGCCTGCGGCGGCTACGGCCTGCTGCTCGACATCAGCGATGTCGCGAACCCCGTGCGCATCGGCGCGGTCGCCGATTCCAACTTCTCGTTCTGGCACTCCGCCACCTTCAGCAACGACGGCTCGAAGGTGCTCTTCACGGACGAGTGGGGCGGCGGTTCCGCGCCACGTTGCCGCGCGACCGACAAGATGGAGTGGGGCGCCAACGCGTTCTTCACGATCGTCGACCGCAAGATGACGTTCCAGAGCTACTACAAGATGCCGGCCGCCCAGACCGCGCAGGAGAATTGCGTGGCGCACAACGGCTCGCCGATCCCGATCCCGGGACGCGAGGTCATGGTGCAGGGCTGGTACCAGGGCGGCATCTCGATCTTCGACTGGACCGACATCAAGAACCCGACGGAGATCGCGTACTTCGACCGCGGCCCGGTGGACTCCACGAAGCTCGTCAGCGGCGGCTCGTGGTCGGTGTACTGGTACAACGGCCGCATCGTGAGCTCCGAGATCGCGCGCGGACTGGACATCTTCGAACTGCAGCCGAGCGCGTTCATCTCGGCCAACGAGCTCGAGGCGGCGCGGTCGGTGCGGTTCGCGGAGCTGAACCCGCAGGAACAGCCAAAAATGGTGTGGCCGGCGACGTTCGCGCTGGCGCGCGCCTATGCGGACCAGCTCGAGCGGAGCTCCGGCATCGCGGCTGACCGCCTTGCGGCGGCGAGGTCGGACCTTGCGCGCGCAGAGAAACTGAGTGGGTCCAAGCGCAGCGAGGCGCTCACGACGCTCGCCACGCGACTCCATACCGAGGCGCGTTCCGCCAAGGATGCGCCGAAGGCTCACACGTTCGCTTCGGCGGTGGGTGACTTGGCGAACGTCGCGAAGTAGGCGCAGTCGGGCAGAAAAGAGAGGGGGCTGTCCGCGCGAAGTTGCGCGGACAGCCCACTCTTCATTCACGCGATCTTCGGCCGAATCACCCGACACGTACGCCAGCGGCGCCGAGTTCCGTCGAGCGTCATCAGGACCAGCGCGCCGCGCTCACCCCCCGGCGCGCTTCATCAGCAGCTGGTTCACCTTCTTCGGGTCCGCGCGGCC
>Ga0247822_10000551_pt1 | contig 20548 bp, 17 predicted proteins | sample 13C_Cellulose_Da_FD_192423 | JGI IMG/M metagenome (GOLD analysis project Ga0247822, IMG submission 192423) | Soil microbial communities from agricultural site in Penn Yan, New York, United States - 13C_Cellulose_Day30 | ecosystem: Environmental > Terrestrial > Soil > Agricultural land | place...
GAAAGACTAAGTTCTTGTTTCGCACCTTGCTAGCAGCGCTAGCAAAAACGCCGGAAATGAAAATTTCCGGCGTTTTTTTATGCCTGTTATTTCCCTCGATCACCCTTGCTGAATGCGGTATTCCGGCTGGCGAGACTTTTGCGGTCGCGCGCGTATCGGATGGCGATACCTTGAAGCTGCAAGATGGTCGCTCGGTGCGCGTGCTCGGTATCAATGCCCCGGAAATTACTCATGGTAGTAAGGTTGGTCAGCCGCTCGGACGTGAATCGCGTGCGGCGGCGCAAGCGTTTATCAATGCCGCTAATGGTAAGGTTCGCCTGGGTTTTGAACAGGAAACAAGCGATCGCTACGGACGTTTGCTCGCGCATGTGTATGACCCGCGCGGACGGAGTCTGGCGGTAGCGCAGCTGCGAGTTGGTATGGCGCTGCAAATTGCAGTCCCACCTAATACCAGCCAAGCGCAATGTTTGCTCGATGTTGAATGGGATGTGCGCAAAAAAGCGCTGGGCATGTGGCGTGATAGTTACTGGCAGCCGCTGCCCACCAAATCGATGCGCGGCGATGAAACCGGCTTTCGTCAGGTGCGCGGCCGTATCACCAAAGTGAGTATCAATTCGGCGGTGTGGCTGGAGTTTGAAGGTAAGTTAGTCGCGCGAGTTGCACGTAAGGATTGGCCCGCATTTGCTCAGCAAAAGTCGGATTGGTTGGCATTGAAAGGCAGTGAGATGGAATTGCGCGGCTGGATCAATGCGCAAAAATCAAAGCCAAATACGAAGTCGAAAAGCGCGCAGCCATTCAAGCCGCTGGTGATGCAGCTGCGATTGCCCTCATCCATGAGGATAATCGCGCCTAAGTAAGTTAGAAAAGCTCTTCCGGCAGGGTCGCCTGTTCAGTAGTTTCGTTACCGGCAGCTGATGTCCGGCCAGTATCTTCCCCTAAGAACACTTCGAATATCGCGTCAGGGTCGCCCGGCATAGCTGGTTTTCCTGTGTCTGAATTGATGCGAACGGTCACTATTCCTTCCGGTTGGCGCGCCAGCTGGTCAGGTACACCTTCCAGTGCGATGCGCATAAAGTCGATCCACATTGGCAGCGCCGCCGAGCTGCCAAACTCTTTGCGTCCTAACAGTGTATTGGCGTCAAAGCCTACCCATACGCTGGTGACAATATTAGGATTGTAGCCGGAGAACCAGCTGTCGCGCGGACCGTTGGTGGTGCCGGTTTTACCTGCGATATCGTTGCGGCCGAGTTGCTTGGCTAAGCGGCCGGTGCCTTTATCGACTACGTCGCGCAGCATCGAATCAATTATGTAGGCAATGCGTGCATCAATAATGCGTGGTGCACGCTGGCTGCTGTCCATGCTTGGGGTAGATGGCAGGACAGAGCCGTCGTCGGCGTAGCGAACCTGATTGCTCTCGCACTCTTTGCATACTCGTTTCGGATTGGCTTCGTAAACCACCTTACCGGTGCCATCCTCAATACGGGTGACAAGGTAAGGATCAACTTTGAAGCCGCCATTGGCGAAGCTGGCGTAAGCAGTTGCCATCTGGATCGGGGTGAGCGCGTGGGTGCCTAGAGCCAGCGTTAAGTCGCGCGGAAATTCCTTCGGGTTAAAACCAAAGCGGGCGAGACTGTCGAGCGCGGTTTGCATGCCGATGCTGCGCAGCAGACGGATCGATACCAGATTGCGTGAGCGATACAGAGCTTGACGCAAGCGCATTGGCCCGGTGAATTTGCCGTCATCATTTTCCGGGCGCCAGGCTACGCCGGTACCGGTATTTTCAATGACTATAGGCGCATCATTAATAATGGATGCGGGCGTAAAACCATTTTCCAGCGCAGCGGTGTAAATCAATGGTTTAAAGCTGGAGCCAGGCTGGCGCGAACCCTGGGTTGCGCGGTTGTAATGGCTTTGATTGAAGTCCAGTCCACCAACCAGTGAGCGTATCGCACCGTCCATTGGGTCAAGCGACACCAAGGCTGCCTGAATTGCGGGCACTTGACTGAAGTGCCATTGGTCATCATGGTCTTTGGTGACGCGCACCACATCGCCGGGTTTTAAAAACTCGGTAACGGTTTTGTAGGCTGCGCCGCGGCTATCTTCGGTGATGTAAGGGCGCACATTGGAAAGGCCTTGCTCCCAACCCAGCTCCACAAAGTCGCCATTGCTTAACAGCACACGCAATGACTTTTCGCCCACATCAACTACTGCTGCAGGTTCTTGTCCGCCCAAGGGCGTGATGTCTTGTAGTTGGTCTTGCCAATCGATCAGGTCGGTGTCAGCTGAAGGTTTAAGGCGCAGCTCGGGGCCGCGATAGCCGTGACGCTGGTCATAATTTAATAGGCCAGTTAATACCGCAGCTTGTGCAGTTGCCTGCATTGCGCTGTCGACGCTGGTGTAAACCTTATAGCCATCGGTGTAAGCCTTGTCGCCAAAGCGATCAAGCACTTCCTGGCGCGCCATCTCGGAAATATACGGTGCTTGAACATCCAATGTGGTGCCATGGTAACTAGCAGTGTTGGGTTCATTGATCGCTGCCTCGTAGGTGGCTTGGTCAATGTGACGCAGCTCGTACATGCGTCCGATAATCCAGTTGCGACGGATCATCGCCCGCTTGAGATTGGCGAGTGGGTTATATGCAGAGGGAGCTTTTAATACACCCACAATCATGGCGTATTGGGCGACACTTAACTGGTGGACGTCCTTGCCGTAATAGATCTGCGCAGCGGCTTGTAAGCCATAAGCACGGTTGCCAAAGAACATTTTATTGTTGAACAATTCAAGGATTTCTTCCTTGGTAAATTTCCTTTCAATTTCAAGGGATAAGAGAATTTCGTTAAACTTGCGTGAGAAGATTTGTTTGCGAGTGAGAAAGAAATCACGCGCCAACTGTTGAGTAATAGTGCTTCCGCCTGATTGGATGGCACCTGACTTCAGAATTTGTGATGCGGCGCGCAACATGCCTTTTGGAGAAACTCCATGATGCTCGAAGAACTCTGCATCTTCGGCGGAGAGGAGTGCTTTTATATAAAGGGGCGGTATCTGGTTGTAGGTCAGCGGAGTGCGACGCTGTTCTCCAAATTCACCAATCAATTTGCCGTCGCTTGAATAAACCCTCAAAGGGGTCTGTAATTTAACTTCCCTCAAAGATTCGACTGATGGCAATTTAGGGCTCAAATAAAGATAGAGTCCGGCGAATGTCACCAAGGTAACGCTGAAGCCGGCCAGTAACAGCCAGAATATAATGCCGAAGAAGGATTTTTTACTGAACATTTTTTCTATGTGAATTAATGAGTTAGCGCGGTTCGCCGCAGGTGGCGGGCATTATACGGGCTTTTTGCCTGTTTACATATTCATCGGTTTGTTGCAGGCTTAAGTTAAAGTGCTATAACATAAACAACGTCTAAGTTACGGATATAGATAGAAAAATGGGCATTTTAAATTTCCTTGAAAAGAAGGCAAAACCGGTTGTCGGACTGGATATCAGTTCCACGTCGGTAAAATTGCTTGAGCTTAGCCGAAGTGGCGACCGCTATCGTGTTGAGTCCTATACCGTAAAAGCTCTGCCGCCCAACGCTGTGGTGGAGAAGAATATTGCTGACCCCGTCGCTGTGGCGGAGGTCGTTAAATCCATGGTTAAGCAATCAAAAACCAAGTTGAAGCATGCCGCGGTTGCGGTTGCAGGCTCGGCTGTGATCACCAAAATGATCGATATGCCAATCGACTTGAATGACGATGCCATGGAGAGCCAGATTGCTGCTGAGGCTGATCAATATATCCCCTTCCCGCTTGAGGAGGTTGCACTCGACTTCGAAGTGCAAGGGATTTCTCCGCGTAATCCAGATCAGGTTGAAGTGCTTTTAGCTGCTTGCCGCCGCGAGAATGTCGAGGTTCGCCAGCAGGTGTTGGCTGACTCTGATTTGATCGCTGAAAAAGTAGATATCGAAGCCTACTGTATGGAGCGCGCCTTTGAGTTGATCGCTGAGCAGTTGGAGGATCAGGAAGGTCAAGTAGTTGCCATTATCGATATTGGCGCCACCATGACCACGCTCAGCGTATTGGTTGATGGTAAAACGGTTTATACCCGCGAACAGTTATTTGGTGGTCGTCAGCTGACTGAAGAGATTCAGCGTCGCTACGGCCTATCGCGCGAGGAAGCTGGTCTTGCCAAGAAGCAGGGCGGGTTACCAGATGACTACGATATGGAAGTGCTTACTCCATTTAAAGATGCAGTGGTACAGCAAGTTACTCGCTCGCTCCAGTTCTTCTTCTCTGCCAGCCAATATAACGATGTTGATTACATCATTCTTGCGGGTGGTGTTGCCTCGTTGGAAGGTTTGGTTGGTTTGATTGAAGAAAAATTGGGCACCCAGACAGTAGTAGCAAATCCCTTTGCGCGCATGTCGGTCTCATCAAGAGTCAATGCGGTGTCGCTTGCTAATGATGCTCCCGCGTTAATGATCGTTACCGGTTTGGCGATGAGGAGTTTTGATTAATGGCCAAAATTAACTTATTGCCTTGGCGCGAAGCGTATCGGCAAGAGAAGAAGCGTGAATTTCTCGGCATTATTGCCGGCGTTGGGTTGGTAGCAGTGTTTGCAGCTTATCTTTGGGTATCCAGCGTACAGTCTGCAATCGAAAACCAAAATGCACGCAATCAAATGCTGAATCAGGAAATTGCCAAACTTGATGCGCAAGTAAAAGAAATTAGCGAAATCAAAAAGGTGCGCGATGATTTATTGGCGCGTATTAAGGTTATTACTGATCTGGAAGGAACTCGTCCGGTTATTGTTCGCTACTTTGATGAGCTCGCCAGAGCTATTCCTGATGGGGTTTGGATTAGTTCGGCTGAGCGTAAGGGCAATGTAGTAACTATTGAGGGGGTGGCTGAATCCTACAATCGTATTGCTAGTTTCTTGCGTAATTTGGAGGCTTCTGATTGGTATGCATCTCACAATCTAATTTCGGTGGATGCAGCTCCAGAAGAGGGGGAAGATGCAAGCAAATTCAAGATGACGGTTGAAACCTCTGCACCTGCTGATTTGGTTGCTGAGCCAGCGAAGACTGCAGGAGGTAAACAATAAATGTCACTGCAAGATAGTCTCGAACAACTCAAAGAGTTTGATGTTAATAACATCGACTTTGAAAAAATTGGAGTCTGGCCATGGCCAGCTAAGGTATTTGTTTGTCTTCTGCTCGTTATATTGATTTTTGCAGGTACTTATTATTTAAAAATTAGCGATCTTAATCTTGAGCTGGAGTCGGTTACGTCTAAAGAGCAGACGCTTAGGGCCACCTTTGAAAAGCGTAGTTTTGAAGCGGCAAATTTAGACGCCTACAAGGCTCAAATGGAGGAGATGAAGGTTACTTTTGATTCCTTATTGTCTCGGTTGCCGGCAAAAACAGAAGTTCCAGGATTGCTTGAGGATATTGGTACCCGAGGTAGCGAAAGCGGACTTACTAACGTCAATATTAATTTTCAGCCCGATGTAATTGCGGAGTACTACATTGAGGTACCGATTAATATTTCTGCAGATGGTGGATATCATGACATGGGTGGTTTTGTCAGTGGGGTTGCGGGAATGCCTCGTATTGTGACCCTTCATGACTTCTCTATCACTGCTGCTAAAGGAAGTAAAACATTAAGTATGAAAATATTAGCGAAAACATATCGCTATAAATCGCAGGAGGCCGCAGCAAAATGAAACGGTCATTATTAATTCTGCAAGTAATTTGTGTACTGGGCTTAATTGGTTGCGGGCAGTCATCCCAACAGGATTTGGTTAATTTTATGGAGGAAACAAAGCGCAGGCCTAAGGGGCAGATTGAGCCTTTGCCGACGTTTAGTCCGTACCAGCCATTTACTTATAGTGCTATGACTTTACGCAGTCCATTTGAAAAACCTATTCCGGTTGATGAGTCTGCTGCAAAGGGTGGAAGGGCTGTGGCTCCCGATTTGACCAGAGAAAAAGAGTTTTTAGAGGGTTTCAATATCACTTCGCTCAAAATGGTTGGAACTATTAGCAAGGCTGGTCAGCTTTGGGCGCTTATCGATGATGGAGCGAACAGTGTTGTACCTGCGACTGTTGGTAATTACTTGGGGATGAACCACGGCAAAATTATATCTACCAGTTCAGCGCAAATTGAAGTGATGGAAATTGTGGGTGATGGTTCCAATGGTTGGGTTGAACGTCCCAGAATTATTAAATTAGAAGAGAAGGAATAAGCGGACATGCGTGCTCTATTCACTCCGGGGTTGAATATGCGTAAATTTGTTGTGGTATTAATTGGGATGATGGTATCGCCATTGGCGTTGGCCAGCACACTAAAAGAAATTAATTTTTTTCAATTGCCGGGCGAGCGTTTTGAAGTTCGCATGGCATTTGACACACTCCCTCAAACCCCTAAAGGGTATACCATTGAGAAACCTGCACGTATTGTGCTTGATTTTCCTGAGGTGGTAAGTGGGTTGAAGGAACGTAGGTTTCCACTTGCAGTTGATAATGGTCAAAGTGCAATGGTTTTGACTAGCGAGGGGCGTACTCGTCTTATTTTAAATCTAAACGATTTGGCTTCCTATACTACGCGTACTGATGGCAATAATTTTATTGTTGAAGTTGGTGCTGCGAAGGGGGCGGATAGCGGTCAAACCTCTCGCCCTGCAGTTGAGGTGGCTGCGAAGTCTGCGCATCAGCAAAATGATGCTATTGGTAATCAAACTAAAATTACCAACATTGATTTTCGTCGTGGTACTGCAGGCGAAGGGCGAGTTATCGTAACTCTGTCAAATCCTAAAGTAAGCGCAGATATGGTGGGTACTGGTGCTGGCGTGAAGCTATCTTTTAAAGATGCATGGTTACCTCCTGAGCTTCGTCGTCGCTTGGATGTTGTCGATTTCGCAACTCCTGTTTCTTTGGTAAGTTCTACTCAGGAAGGTGAGAGTTCAGTACTTAATGTGAGTGCTGGTGGTGATTTTGATTATCTGGCATATCAAACAGATAATGAGTATGTGCTCAGTATTAAGCCACTGACTGAACAGGAAAAGCAGGAAAAGAAAAAGGATTTCGAATATACCGGTGAAAAGTTGTCACTGGATTTTCAGGATATTGAAGTGCGTGCCGTACTGCAAATTATCGCAGATTTTACCGAATTGAATTTGGTTGCCAGTGATACGGTTCAAGGGCGTATTACGTTGCGCTTACAAAATGTGCCATGGGATCAGGCTCTGGAGATGGTTCTTAAAAATAAAGGATTGGATAAGCGTCAGGTGGGTAATGTGTTGATGGTGGCTCCAGCTGCTGAAATTGCAGAGCGCGAACGCCAAGAGATTACAACTAAGAAGCAGTTGGAGGAGCTAGCCCCCTTAAGAACAGAATACATCCGTGTGCGCTATGCCAACGCTAAAGAAATGTTTGAGTTATTTCGCGGCGAAAGTAATGGTGGTGGTGCGAGCGGTGGTGGTGGGCAAGGTGGAAATCGTGCTACAGGTAGCGTACTTTCGGAGCGTGGACAAGGTGTAGTGGATGAGCGCACCAACTCTATAATTATCACTGATACTGCTGAGCGTATAGAAGCATTCAAACGGCTGGTGGATCAAATTGATATTCCTATTCGCCAAGTGATGATTGAGGCTCGTATTGTTATCGCCAACACTGACTTCGAGCGTGAGCTGGGGGTTAGGTGGGGCGGTATAGGTTACAACGAGAATAAAAATCGAATTATTGATTTTGCGGGATCGCGCGAAGGGCTTGATGACACCGGTGGTACAAGTCCACGAGATTGGTTCGTTTCAAATCCAGCAGACGGAAAGTCATTCGATCCAGAAGAGGCTAACGTAGTAAATCTTGCGGTCAATAATACAAATGCCGCAACTGCCGCGATTGGTGTGCTTACTGATAACACCTATCTTGATTTGGAGTTGAGTGCGTTAGAAACCTCTGGATATGCAGAAATTGTGTCTCAACCTAAAGTCATTACCAGTGATAAGCAGTTGGCGATTATTAAGTCAGGTAAGGAAATTGGTTATCAGGAAACTGCGCCAAGTGGTGGTACAACAACCGGGTTCCGTGAGGCGGTTTTGAAGTTAGAAGTTACTCCGCAAATTACACCGGATAACCGTATCATTATGGATTTGATTGTTTGGAAAGACTCTATTGGTCAAGTAACTGAAACTGGTGTTCCAACAGTAGATATCACTCGCTTGGAGACCAAGGTGCTAGTCAACAATGGACAAACTGTGGTGTTGGGTGGCGTATTCTCTCTAGAGGGTACCAAAGGCGAAACAAAGGTGCCTGTCTTGGGTGATATACCATATCTTGGACGTTTGTTTAAGAAAACTATTGATAGTCAATTCAAAACTGAATTGTTGATTTTTGTTACTCCCAAGTTGATGTCGGAAACTCTTTCAAACTAATGCGTAAACCCAATGTGTTTCTTGTCGGCCCCATGGGGGCCGGCAAATCTACCATCGGCCGTTTGTTGGCTGCCGAATTAAACCTTAGCTTTCGCGATAGTGATCGCGTAATTGAAGAGCGTACAGGTGCAGATATTCCTTGGATCTTCGATATGGAAGGTGAAGAGGGATTTCGGGAGCGCGAATCCGCTGTATTAACAGAACTCTCCAAAGAGCGCGATGCTGTAATTGCAACAGGTGGTGGGATTGTAATTCGCGCGGAAAACCGGGCGATCATGAAAGCATCCGGTTTTGTTTGTTACTTAACGGCGTCTATTGATCAGTTAGTTGAGCGCACTGCGCGCGATAAAAAACGTCCTTTATTGCAAGTTGAAAATCCTCGGCAGAAAATCATCGATCTGGTTGCCCTACGCGATCCCCTGTATCAGGATGCAGCTGATTTTGTGGTGAACACAGATCGTCGCTCCCCCAAGGCTGTAGCTCAAGAGATTGCTTCGCTAGTACAAGATGCCTAAGTTGGTGGTTGCTCGATAACTCCCGGTGATTTGCTTTGGCATAGAGTTAGAACCTTTCTTGTAACATCAGAATGCTCCCCCTTCATCGCTGATATCAGCCAGTGCTTTGTGATAAAGTGCGGCTGATTTCGTATGTCTTCGTAAAAGGCTCATTTTTATGCAGGTTTTAACCGTCAATCTGGATGATCGCAGCTATCCAATTTATATCGGCGAGCAATTGCTGTCCCAGCCTGATTTGCTTCTGCAGCATATTCGCGGGCGGCAAGTTTGCATTGTCACAAATGAAACTGTGGCTCCTTTGTACCTCGATAAGTTGAGTGATGCGCTCAGTAAATATCAGGTTGATAGTGTGATTTTGCCCGATGGCGAAAGCTATAAAACGCTGGAAATATGGGGCAGTATTTTTGATAAATTGCTCAGTGCACGGCATAACCGGACTACAACCCTGATCGCGTTAGGTGGTGGGGTCGTAGGCGATATGACTGGTTTTGCTGCCGCTTGTTATCAGCGTGGAGTTGATTTCATCCAGATTCCTACGACCTTGCTGTCGATGGTAGATTCATCCGTTGGTGGTAAAACTGGTGTGAACCACCCGCTCGGAAAAAATATGATCGGCGCTTTTTATCAGCCGTTGTGCGTACTTGCTGATACCTCTCTGTTAACTACTTTACCCCCGCGTGAATTATCTGCTGGCATTGCCGAAATTGTTAAATACGGATTAATTTCAGACTACGAATTTTTTGTCTGGCTCGAAAATAATATGGATGCGTTGCTTGCAGGCGATATGACTGCACTAGCTTACGCGGTGAAGCGCTCCTGTGAGAATAAAGCTGATGTTGTTGCCCAGGATGAGCGCGAGGGTGGCTTGCGCGCCATTTTAAATTTGGGCCATACCTTTGGCCATGCGATTGAAACTGCACAAGGTTATGGCAATTGGTTGCACGGTGAGGCGGTTGCTGCGGGCATGGTAATGGCTGCAGACTTGTCATGGCGTCGCGGCGCCATTAGTGAACAAGAATTGACCCGCACCATTCAGTTGTTACAACGTGCAAATCTGCCGGTAAAAGCACCTGCTGATATGACGCCAATGCAATTTATGGAATTAATGGGTGTCGATAAGAAAGTATTGGATGGTCGCTTGCGCCTGGTATTGCTTGAGTCGATGGGTAAAGCGCTTATCACCAGCGATATAGATGCAGAAATGCTGCAAGCTACTTTTGACGCATGCAAAGCGAATTAACGAAATAGGATACGAGAGAATTACATCATGACGAGAGAGCCACCGTTGCGCGCCCAGCCGGATAGCCGTCTGCTCGATCACGGCGATTCACAACAAGGTTATTTGTTCGCTGCTGAGCCGGATGACGACCAAGCGGAAGATCAGTTGTTAGCCGATTATCGCCAGCGCTACGGATTATCAGAAGACCCTTTCGCGCATGATTACTCCTTCCCGTTATTCACTGGTGCAGGGCGTCGCCAGCTGCTTGATCAGTTGTTGCATCTGTGCCAATTCAGTAACAGTGTTATTACGGTTCTGGGTGAATATGGTGTTGGCAAAACCCGTATTGCCCATGCGTTTATGGATTCTTTGTCTGATCAGGACCAAATTTGTTTTTTGAGCTTGAGTTCCGGCCAGAGCCTGGAGCAAATTTTATTATCGATCATCCAATCGTTCGGAATTGAAATAAACGGCGAACTATCGACCGAGAATTTACTTGCGAGCCTTGAGGCATTTATCGCGGAAGAGGTGGTGAGCGAGGATGATGGTCTCGCCGTTGTTGTTCTGGATAACGCACATCTGTTAGATGATCAATCGATTTCCGTTATCGCTTCTTTGCTCAATAATTTCCCGCAACAAAATCGTCTGCACCTTGCGCTGTTTGCCGAGCCGGAATTAATGCCGCGCCTTGATCGCTTGAGTCCGGAAAGTTTGTTAATTAATGATTTCCATATGCAGCCGTTTGGTTTATTGGAAACAGTGGATTACTTAAATTTCCGTATGGAAATGGCGGATTATCTTGGGCCGGAAATTTTTACTGAAGCTATGGTTGAACCCTGGTGGCGTCAGACGCGCGGACAATTGAGTGTACTGCATGAGCTAGCGCAAGAGCGCTTGCTTGAGTCAGTAACTCCCGCTGCAAAGTCGCACAAGCGTCCTTTGCCCGTTGTCCACATAGTGGCGATATCTGCGTTAATTGCCGTTGTTGGCGTTGTCTTCTTGTATATGGGTGATGAGGACACTACTGAACCTGGTCAATCCTTGGCGACATCAACACCTGTTCCTACGATTGCGCCTCAACCCGTTGCATCTCAAGCAGCCGCATCGACTGCCCCGCAACCGACTGCTGCAAGCACCGGTAATCAGGAATTAACCTCAACCCAAACACCAGTGCAGCCGTTGATGCAATCCTTGCCCCAGCCGCTGCAACCTAATCAGCAAGCACAAACAGCTCCGCAGGCTGTGCCGTCCTCGCCGGCGGCATCAGCAACAACAGCGAACGACGTGGACGATGGTTTTCCGAAAGAAAAAGTAGTTCCTTTGGCGCAACTGCCAACAGCGCAGCCGCAGAAAGTAGAGTCGGTACCGGCAGTGTCTACACCGGTAACACAAGCGGCTTCATCACCCACGCCAAGTGCACAGGTACCGGTGCAAGAAATAAAACCTGCACCTAAACCGGAAGCAGTTAAGCCGGCAGCTACTGCTACAGCGAGCGGAGGCGGTGGTGCGCAAGAACGGACTATCCTCGGGTGGAAACCCAATGAATATACAATTCAGTTGTTGGGCGTTAGCAATGAAAAAGCGGCGCGTGATTTTGTAGCGGCACAGGCTAATAAAAATGTGTTGTTGATCTTTAAAAGCAAACGTCAGGGTAAGGATTGGTTTGTGGTAATTACCGGTCGTTACACCAGCTCAGCGCAAGCGCGTCAGGCAATTGCTAATTTGCCCGCAGCACAGCGTGATGCAAAGCCATGGCCGCGCGATGTAAAAGCTATTCAAAATGAAATCCGTTCGGCGATGTAGCAGAACTAAAATGTACCCAGCATAAAAAACGCGGCATCAGCCGCGTTTTTTATTACTTGCAGTAAGGAAACTGAAAGCAAATATTATTCATCGCTTTCCAGCAGCTCGCGATATTCAGCTGCATCGAGCGCTTCTTCAAGTTCTGACAAGTCATCAGGCTTAACGCGGAAGAACCAGCCGTCGTCGTAAGGTGAGCTGTTAACAGTTTCCGGTGCATCTTGCAGCGCTTCGTTTACGGCAACAACTTCACCTGAGACCAAGGTGTAGATGTCGGATGCGGCTTTAACTGATTCAACCACACCCGCTTCTTCGCCAACGGCAACACGTGAACCCACTTCTGGAGTTTCTACAAAAACTACATCGCCTAATGCATCTTGTGCGTGGTCGGTAATTCCAATAGTGACGGTGCCGTCTTCTTCGATACGTGCCCACTCGTGGCTGCTCAAATATTTCAGTTCTTTGCGAATATCGCTCATGGTGTTGTTCCTGTAATTGTACCTGTGATTGTTCCGGTAAGAATTTTTAACAATTTACTATTTCAGATTCAAATAACTGCTTTGCCGTTGCGTACAAAATTGGGGGCGACTACTTCAACTGTCACTTGCTTGCCGCGCATCTCCACTTGGCAGTGGCTGCCAATGCTGCGGGGTACGCGTGCTAAAGCAATAGAATAGCCCAAGCTGGGCGAAAATGTCCCGCTGGTGATAACGCCTTTTTCATCGCTGCCATCTACGCTGACAATTTGTTCTGCGCGCAATACGCCGCGCTCGCGCAGCACCAGTCCCACCAGTTTTTGGGTCGATGCTGCTGCTTTTTGTGCTTCCAAAACCGGGCGGCCGATAAAATCGCGTTCTGCCGGTTGCCATGCAATTGTCCAGCCCATGTTGGCTGCTAGCGGTGATATCCCCTCATCCATCTCATGGCCGTAAAGATTCATGCCTGCTTCCAAACGCAAGGTGTCGCGCGCGCCCAAGCCGCAAGGTGCGACTCCGGCATCGGCCAGCGCCTGCCAGAACACAGCGGCTTTTTCACTGGGCAACATGATTTCCAGGCCATCTTCACCGGTATAACCGGTGCGGCCAATAAATAGATCGCCAGCAGGTAACCCCTGGAATATCTTCAGGCTGGCAATGACTGCTGCTTGATCGGCACTGACCAGTGATGATGCTATGCGGATTGCCTCCGGGCCTTGCACTGCGATCATCGCCAGTTCGGGGCGTTCGGTGATAACCACAGAGAATTTTTCCGCCACCTGGTTCATCCAAGCGAGGTCTTTTTCGCGGGTGCTGCAATTGACGACTACGCGATACCAATCGCCCAGGTTGTAGACGATCAGGTCATCAATCACGCCGCCTTCGTGGTTGAGCATGCCGCTGTAGAGCGCTTTGCCGAGCAACGAATCCAGCTTGGCAACGTCGTTGGCGAGCAGATATTGAAGGTAGGCTTTGGCATCGTTGCCAGTCACATCGACTACAGTCATGTGGGATACGTCAAACATCCCTGCCGATTTACGCACTTTATGGTGCTCTTCGATTTGCGAGCCGTAATGAAGTGGCATATCCCAGCCGCCAAAGTCCACGAGTTTGCCGCCCATGGCTTGATGGGTGGCATAAAGAGCGGTTTTGTTGCCCATTGGTTTACCTGCGCAGGAGGGTGGGTTGGAAAAAGGGCGTCATTCTAGGCGGGTGGGCGGATGCTGTCCAACGAATCGGCGCGGGCGGTGGAAATGCCCGCGCATTCACTCGGGTTAGCGCCCGTAGTAAGCGGTAAAGCTGGCTTTGTCGATACGGTTGGCGTTGATCATATAGCCGATCAAAGCAGCAGTAGCATCTGCCGGGACTTCGAGTTTGTCGGTCTTGAGTGCGTGCAGGGTGAAAATATAGCGATGTGCTTTGTCGCCTACCGGTGGGCATGCGCCGCCAAAGCCGGGTGCGCCAAAATCAGTGCGGCCTTGCAAACTACCGGCCGGCAGTTTTTTCCCGTCAGCCGTGCCGACGCCCGCTGCTAATTTAGTAGTAGTGGCGGGCAGGTTATAAACCACCCAGTGCCACCAGCCGGAGCCGGTTGGCGCATCCGGATCATAAACCGTCAGCGCAAAACTCTTGGTTCCCGCGGGCACGTTGCTCCATACCAGCTCCGGTGAAATATTGTTGCCGGTGCAACCAAAACCATTAAATACCTGATCAGCTCCCAGAGTCGATTCGGTTTTAATGGTGGGGCTGGATAATTGAAAATCGGCCGCCGTGGCGATACCGCTCATCAGCAGGCCACTCATTAGCCCCAAGGTTAATTTCAAACTATTTTTGGTAAACATATTGATGTTCCTTTTGTCTGTTTCTCGTTCTGTTTATTTCTCTGTGTTTTGTTCTGGTGTCTCTGTTTCCGGATCAGGTTTTGATTCAGGTTTGGGTGATTTTTTTACCACCTTTTCGCCATCTTCTTTATCCGGATTTTCTTTGCGCGCTTCATCTACTGTTGCCTGTAGTGACTGCATGCTATCCATAAATTCGTCCACGCTGTGGTCGCTGCTGACGCGCACGACAGGCGGATAAATATTGCCCATATAAAGCTCATCGGAGAAATGATTGCTCGCCTGGTATTTTTTGGTGGTGGTGATGGCGATTACTAATATCGACAGCGCCGCCAAATAAATTTTCAAGCGTCCAGGGCGTTTGTTGCCCACAGTGATCATATGGAAATACAACACCAATGCGCAGATCACTACCACCGGTGCCGTAGTGAATGTCACCAGCGATTCCCAGCTAAGTGCATAAGCGAGCACGCCACTCAGATGTTCCCACACCTCCATTCCTGCAAGGCCGACACTGGCGATAAATAAATGGCGACCAAAACGCGCGTGACCATTAAACAGGCGACTGAACAGCGCCCAGATTCCGCTCCAGCCAATGGCGAAGCCAAGTACGCTAACCAACTCAAGGAGATATTTGCTCAGCGTGCCCTGGTTTAAATCCGCAACCCATGTGCTCACCAAACCAGTGATGGAAAGTAATACCAAACCTGTGACGGCTGGCAGCCAGCCCTCCCAGCGATGGTTGGTGTAGTCGGTCACTTCTGCAGCGACTTGATAATCGGCGGTGCGAATGCGCAAGCGCGTGTGGCCGAGGCGATAAATTTTATCGCCGTTAACCACAAAGAAATTTTCGCGCGTGTTGGCGTGGGTGATGCCGTTATAGCTGCCCAAATCGGAAATCACCAATTCATCTAATTGGCTCAATTCAATTTGTGCGTGATGCGCCGCCGTGTGCGGATCATCGAGAATAATGTCGTTATCATAGGCGCGCCCGATGCGAATAGGCAGTTGGGTAATTTTGGTGCGATGCAGCACTTCGCCATCGGGTGTTAGCTGTTCAACAAAAATGGATTGGCTCATTGTGCGGCCTCCACTTTTTTACTGCTATTTTGTGCAGACGCTTCTTTTGTTGCGAGTGGCTGCGCTTCTACATCATCAGTTGATTCTGCATCACCAGAACGATTTTTCTCACCGGTTTTTTGTGTGGTGCGATCTAATCCCTGTAAAAATTGCTCAACGAGTTTCATGCCGTTGCTGTAAGAAACGCCCTGCATATTGATCATGCTTTGCAAACTCATTTGGCTGTCGTCGGTGCTCGCGGTGATCAAAGTGAAATCGTAGAGCCCTTTAAATTTGTGGTAAGCCTCGGCGCAGACGAGCGCGCGCAGTGAAATATTATTGTGTGCAATAAATTTTTCCGTGCAGGCGGCGGGCGTAATAGTTTCGCTTTTTGCGGTGCTGTACACCTGGCCGTTAAACATATTGGATGCAAGCTTGGAGAATTGCATAGCATTGAGTTTTTTATTGTGCGCGTATTTGTGATGCATGCTGATATGGCCGGTTTGCAAATCACCAGAGACAAAAATTGCCGACTCCATTGAGCAGTTGATGCTGGCGATGGTGTAAGCCTTTTTCGCCGAGCTGTCGGTGTTGCCCCAGCAGCGTACTTGATCCGACTCGCGCACCGGTACGCGATAAGGGCCGAGGTCTTTGATGCTAAATGGCTTCTCCAATAATTTATCCACCATCACCGATTGATGCTCCAGCAATTGCTCGCCGATGATAGGTTTGAAATCGGTAGGTGGTGTCATGTCGTGAGTGACGCGTGCCAGCAACGCCTGCACATAGCGCACCGGTACTAAAAAACTCACCAGTTCGCCATCGAGACGATGCGCAACATTCACCCCGGCAACTTGCCCATCAGCCGTCACGTTCGGGCCGCCGCTCATGCCGGCATTCACTGCGCCGGTAAACATCAGTTGATCGGAAAAACCGCGCGCGCTTATCCCGTTATAAGTACCCTCGGAAATGGTAAAGCCCAAATCGAGCGGATTGCCGAGCGAATACAGATGTTGGCCCTGAGTTAATTTCACCAGCGCCGGTTGATCGCTCGCGAGCGTGTGCGGCGCTTGTGTAGGTGTATGAGGCACTTTGAAAAAACCGGTGCCATTGCGGGCGACGCGCACTACAGCGAGATCGTGCAACACATCCACCGCAAGCAATTCAATCGATCCGCTTTTGCCCTGGGTATCTTTGTACTCGCCAAAGTAAGTTTCCGGTTCCAGCGCAATTTGCGAGACCACATGGAAATTGGTCACCACCAGATTGGAGTTGCCGATTAAAAATCCCGATCCCACCGACGATTGGCTGTTGCCATTCTTCAAGAGCACGCGCAATTGCAACAGATCCTGCTGCGCTGAGGCGTAGAGCTGCTGGGCGGCCGATGAGGGGAGTGGTGGCGGAGATGCGGTTTCTGTCTGGGCTGACAGGTTCAAGCTGATGGCCAGAGTGATGGCGCCAGTCAGCATACGGTAGGGAAAGCTCATGAAAATCCTTGCGGCAATTTACAGTGGAGGTGAACGGTTGATCATTGGAATTGATCGTACAAGGATAGTAGCGGCAATTTCCCGGCGGAGGTAGAAAGATTTGTATCCATCTACCCGAATGTTGAATTGCGTGCAGGTCAAACGCAGGTGCGATTTGATCTGGCCAATTCAATGATCCGGCGTGCGCGCCAGTGCCCAAATATCCACTCGTTTGGCGCCGCTTTTACGTAATAGTTCACTCAATGTGCGGGCGGTCGCGGTAGTCGTCACCACATCGTCCACCAGCGCGATATGGGCATCGCCCAATTTGTGTTGGATGGCGGGAGCAATTGCAAATGATTGGTGCAGGTTTCTAAGTCGCTCGACGCGCCCGAGCCCTTTCTGTGAATGGTGATAGCGGGTTTGGCGGCAGGCGGATAACACTGGAATCCCAAGATTTTTGCCCAGCCATTGGGCAATCTGCTCGCTCTGGTTAAAACCGCGCTGCCAGCGTTTGCGCCAGTGGATGGGCACGGGCACAAGAAAGTCTGGCCGATCTGCTGCGCGGCAGGTCTCGCTCAGGAGTTGGGCAAGCAGCTTGCCGCTGCTCAATTGGCGGCGGTATTTAAACTGCTGGATTAGAAAATCGAGCGGGTGTTCGTAACTAAAGGCGATGCTCGATTGGTTAAACGCGGGCGGTTTATTCAGGCACTTACCGCACAGCGGTGCATCGCTGGTTAGCGGCAGAGCGCAGCAACTACATAGATAAAGTTGGTGGCTCAAGCGTGGCAGTGCTGCATCGCATGCGGGGCAGAGCAGTTGATAATCGCCGTGCGCCAAACCGCAAATCAGGCAGGGGGCGGGCAGTAAATGGTTGAAGGTGCGAGTGGCGAGCAGAGCGGTAAAACGCAGCATAAAAGTCCTTGTAGATGCATTCCTTGAGGCAGCATTTTCGGCAGCAGCGGGTATTTTGTCAAAACTGAGTTGTAAACCAGCTTTTTACTTTTTGGTTGACAGCTTTTTTGGCTCGGTTAAGATGCGGCATAGCCCTACAAAATTTATGGATTACCCCTATGAATGCCAGTTTAGCTCCCACCCTCAGACACGATTGGACGCGCGCCGAAATCACCGCTCTGTTTGCCCTGCCTTTCAGCGACCTGATGTTCCAGGCGCAAACTGTGCATCGCGCCCATTTCAATCCCAATGAAGTGCAGGTCAGCACCCTTTGCTCGATTAAAACCGGAGCCTGCCCGGAAGACTGCGCTTACTGTCCGCAATCGGCTCGTTACGACACCGGCCTTGAGCGCGAAAAATTAATGGCGGTAGAAAAGGTTATCGAAGAAGCGCGTCAAGCCAAGGCGTCAGGTGCGACCCGTTTTTGTATGGGCGCTGCATGGCGTTCGCCGAAAAACCGCGATATGCCCTACGTGACGACTATGGTGCAGGGCGTTAAGTCGCTCGGCCTTGAAACCTGTATGACGCTCGGCATGCTCGACGAAGCGCAAGCGCAAGAGCTGGCCGATGCCGGTCTGGATTATTACAACCACAACCTCGATACCTCGCCTGAATACTACGGCGAAATTATCACCACCCGTAACTATCAAGATCGTTTGGCGACTCTCGCCAACGTGCGTAAAGCGGGCATGAAAGTCTGCTGTGGCGGTATCGTGGGTATGGGCGAAGAAGAAAGCGATCGCGCTGGTCTGCTGCAACAACTCGCGAATATGCCGGATCATCCAGAATCAGTGCCTATCAACATGCTGGTAAAAGTGAGCGGCACGCCGCTGGAAAATGAAGCCGATCTCGATCCATTTGATTTCATCCGCACCATTGCCGTTGCACGTATCTTGATGCCGCAATCCCATGTGCGCCTGTCGGCTGGTCGCGAGCAAATGAATGAACAAGTTCAGGCAATGGCATTCCTCGCTGGCGCCAACTCGATTTTCTACGGCGAAAAATTATTGACCACTCCAAACCCTGAAGCCAACAAGGATATGCTGTTGTTCAAAAAGCTCGGCATCAAACCTGAAGCTTACGAAGTGCATGAAGATGAAAGCGAGCAGGAAGCATCGATAGTGCATCAGCTGCAAGAAGCAGCAATGGATTCGATGTTCTACAACGCGGCAAAATAATCTTCAGTTAGTGATTGTCCATTCGGTGGCCGCGCGTGTTTTTTAAAATACGGGCGGCCGCCCTACATGTGCCTCATCCATGTCATCTCATCTCGATCAAACTCTCGCTCCTGCCCTCGCTGAACGTCGCGCGGCGCATTTGTATCGCACGCGAAAATTATTGCAGTCACCGCAAACGCCACAGGTTGTGGTTGATGGTAAAAATTATCTCGCATTTTGCAGCAACGATTATCTTGGGCTTGCCAATCATCCCGCTGTGATTGCGGCATTGCAAAGCTCTGTAGAAAAGTTTGGCGTTGGTAGTGGTGCATCCCATTTGGTTGCCGGACATTCCAGCGAGCATCATGCACTGGAAGAAGAGCTGGCTGAGTTTACCGGACGCGAGCGCGCACTATTATTTTCCACCGGTTACATGGCGAATATGGGCGCGATCACCGCGTTAGTGGGGCAAGGCGATGCGGTATTTGAAGACCGCTTGAATCACGCGAGTTTATTGGATGCAGGATTATTGAGCGGCGCACGCTTCCAACGCTTCTTGCATAATGATCTGGAAAATTTGCAGGTTCGTTTGGATAAAACCGAAGCGCAGCGTAAATTAATTGTGGTTGATGGTGTGTTCAGTATGGATGGCGATTGCGCGCCTCTGCCTGAGCTTGCTGCACTCGCGCAAAAAAATAATGCCTGGTTGATGGTAGATGACGCGCACGGTTTTGGTTGCTTGGGAAAAACCGGCGCAGGTTGTGCTGAACACTTTGGTTTAACGCAAGACCAGCTGCCGATTTTAATGGGCACGCTTGGCAAAGCCGCAGGTAGTTTCGGTGCTTTTATCGCGGGCAGTGAAACTTTAATTGAAACGCTTATTCAATTTGCGCGCCCTTATATCTACACCACCGCTATGCCGCCCGCAGTTGCGGCAGCCACGCGTGCGAGTTTGCAGTTAATTAAAACCGAGCAGTGGCGACGCGAACATCTCAACAAATTAATTGCGCATTTTCGCGCGGGCGCGCAGGCGCTCAATTTGCAATTAATGGATTCCTTCTCGCCGATCCAGCCTATTGTGGTTGGCGATGAAGCAACAACGCTGGCGATAGCCGAGAAACTTTATGCACGCGGAATTTTAATTATTGCGATCCGCCCGCCCACGGTTCCTGTCGGTAGCTCGCGGTTGCGCATTACCTTTTCGGCGGAGCACAGCATCGCGCAGGTGGATCAATTATTAACGGCGTTAGCAGAGGTTATGCAGGGAATTGGGCACGAGGTTGTGAATGACTAATCTGGTGTTAATTCACGGCTGGGGTTGCGATAGCCGAACCTGGCAGCCAGTGCTGGAATCCCTGCAATCCTTTGCGAAAATTACGCTGATCGATCTACCTGGCTTTGGCGCAACTCCGGCGTTGCCAGAATTTACTCTCGACGCAGTACTTGAACAAATCGCACCACAACTGCCGGCTGATTCAATCCTTGTCGGTTGGTCGCTCGGCGGTATGCTTGCGGTGCAATTGGCCGCGCGTTTTCCCGAGCGCGTTCGCGCCCTTATTACTTTGGCTGCAAATGTAAAGTTTATCGCGGCACCGGATTATCCCACGGCTATGCCGCGTGCAATCAATCGCCAATTTAATCAGGGCTTTGCG
>Ga0247822_10000554_pt1 | contig 20519 bp, 21 predicted proteins | sample 13C_Cellulose_Da_FD_192423 | JGI IMG/M metagenome (GOLD analysis project Ga0247822, IMG submission 192423) | Soil microbial communities from agricultural site in Penn Yan, New York, United States - 13C_Cellulose_Day30 | ecosystem: Environmental > Terrestrial > Soil > Agricultural land | place...
TGAACGAGCCCAGGAGGCACGCGCCGTAGGGCGGCAGCGGCTGCTCGCCGCACGGGTTGGTCGCGGCGATCGTCTCGCAGTACCAGAGGTTGTTCATCTGGTTGATGCGGTCGATGAAGAGCACGCCGGGCTCCGCCCAGTCCCAGGTGCTGCGCATCGTCAGCTCCCAGAGCTCGTGCGGGTCGACCTCGTTGTAGACCCTGCCGCCGAACTTGAGTGGGAATGCTCGGCCGGTCGCGAGGCAGTCCATGAACTCGTCAGTGATGGCCAGTGAGACGTTGAAGCCAGTCAGACGCAGCGTGTCCTGCAGCGCCATGACCAGCTGCATGCGGCGCGGGTCGTCGCCGGGAAGCTGGTCGACGTGCTCCCAGAGAGCCGCGAGGCTGCCGGTCGGCTGCTTGGCGTAGACGAAGTTCATGACGTCAGGGTGGTCGATGCGCATGACACCCATCTGCGCGCCGCGTCGGTTGCCGGCGGAGGACGTGGCCTTGCAGATCGCGTCCATGATAGGCATGAAGGCCAGGGGTCCGTCGGTCGTCGACTGCACGCCTCGGATCAGGTCGCCGCGAGGACGCAGCGTCGAGAAGTCGTAGCCGATGCCGCCGCCCATCCGCATCGTGGCAGCCGCCTCCTTGGCGATGTCCATGATGCTGCTGTCGCCGTGGACGAAGCTGTCCTGGATGGTGCCGGACACAAAGCAGTTGTACGGGGTGATGTGCTTCGGCGAGCCGATCGCGGCCTGCACCCGCCCGGCGGGCATGAAGCGCATGCTGAGAAGCGCGTCGCGGAATGCATGGTAGTGGGTGCTGTTGTCAGCGAGCCCAGCGGCGATGCGGTTCATCGCGGCCTCGAAGGTCTCGCCTGAACTGCGGTACTTCTCGGCGTGGACCTGCTCCGAGTGAGGGTGCTGGGGACCGTACAACGCGGTAACTCCTGGGCGAATGGGGTTGCATAGCTTGCCGAAACGGTTCCTCGTCGGCAATCTGTCAGTGGTCAGGAACTTGACTCGCTCGACCCCTCGACCAGTGGTTCGAGGAGGCGGGCAGCCTCGCGCAGTTGATCAAGGCACTCTCGGAGGAGCGTGGTCCTGAGACGCTTCTGGGCCAGCATCAGGGCCATGCTACCGACGGCTGGCGCCGCCTGCTCGAAGGACGCCTGGACAACTGCGCCGCTCATCGAAAGTCCCGCTCTGGCAGCTCGTGCCAGCCGTGGCCCCAGCGCAGGCCGATCCTGGCGCCGGACACCGTGAGGCCCTCTCGCGTCTCTGCCAGCCTGGGCGAGTGAAGGTTGGTGTCGTGGAACTGCGCCCTCACGAGCAGGAGGTTGCCCTCCACCTTCTGCACCAGCGCCACCTCGCCCTTCAGCTCGGGATGCTCCGCGCCTACGTAGATGCAGCGGCGGATCACAGCCGCACCACCGTCACGCGCTCCGCCGCGCGAGTGAGACCCGTGTAGAGCCAGCGCCAGCGGTTCTCGCCGAATGCTCCGGCCTCGTCGAAGAGGATCACGTCGTTCCACTGGCTGCCCTGGGCCTTGTGCACAGTCAGCGCGTAGCCATACGCGAACTCCTGGGCCTCCTTGCGCTCCCAGAACGGCAGCTTGTCCTCGACGCCCAGGAAGCCGTGGGTGTGGGCCTCGCACTCCAGCTCCTGGTTCCCGTCCACCGCCGCGACGCGCAGCAGCAGGCGGGTGCTCTCGACCTTCTCCGCCGAGACGCAGTCCCACAGCGCTCCGTTGAGCAGGCCGAGCTCGCTGTTGTTGCGCAGGCAGACCATGCGGTCGCCCGGCTCCGGCAGTGGGTTGCTCCGGCCCAGTAGTTCGCGGTTGCGTGTGTTGCAGGCGTGGCGAGTGCGGTTGCGGCCCACCAGCAGCTGGTCGACCTCCAGCGCGCGCTCGCTGCCCACTCGCTCCACGACGCTGCTTCCGCCGTAGTCGCCGAGCCGTAGGTTCTCATGGTTGCGAACCCGCGTGGCCATCGCGATGATCGGGTTGTCGCGCGCCTGCCGCTGGATGTCCGTGAGCATGATGTCCGGCTTGGCCTCGGTGAAGTAGCCGCCGCCCATGACTGGTGGCAGCTGCGCCGGGTCGCCGAGCACCAGCACCTTCGTGCCGAAGGACAGCAGGTCCGCGCCCATCGTCGCGTCCACCATCGAGCACTCGTCGATGACGACCAGCTTGGCGTTCTTGACGTCGCTCTCCTGGTTCAGCGAGAAGGACGGTCGCGCCGCGTTGCGGTGCTCCTCCTCGATGCGGCGTCGCAGGTCGAGGATGCGGGGTTGGTCGTTGATCCACTTGCCCAGGGCCTCGTCGCCAAGCCCAGCGGGGGCGGCCATGCGCATCTGCGCGCCGAGGGCCAGCAGCTCCGCCTCGAGCTCCTTCAGTCTGGTGGCGGCGCGGTCCTTGCTCGTGTAGATGAGGCTGTGGATGGTGCGAGCGCCGGTGCAGCCGCGCTGCTGGAGGACGTGCGCTGCCTTGCCGGTGTAGGCCGCGAACAGCGTCGTGCCACGCACGTCCGCCGCGAGGTGCTTGGCCATGGTCGTCTTGCCGGTACCGGCGTAGCCGAACAGGCGGAAGACCTGACTGGAGGGATCGTTGAGCCAGTCGCGGACCGCGACTAGCGCGGCGTCCTGCTGGGGCGTCCACTGCATCATGAGTTTCCCTTTCTGGGCGACGCGGACCTGCGCGCTAGTGTGGCCCAGCGCGCAGGTCCTGAAGCTAGGAGGGCTGGTCAGCCCTCCTAGCCGTTCAGTACGGCGCCTTGCCGGCCGGAGCCGCGCCTTCGCCGCTGTCGGCAGCGGTCTCGCGGCGCTCCTCCATCGGCTTCGCCACGCCGGACGTCACCAGGTCGCGGAAGGCGCGCGCCTCCTCCAGAAGACCACGGTGCGTGTTCGGGTTGATCAGCGACGCACCCCAGCTGTCGAGCAGCGGACGGAACTCGATGTTCGCGTAGGTACCCTTGGCGTTCTTATCCTTGAACGTCGTGAGGCGGATGCGGTTCGCGAACAGCGGAGGCTTGCCCTTCAGCATGTAGAGCGCCGTCGTCAGCTTGCGCAGCGGCGTGATCTTCGTGCTGGTGCAGGACAGGACGCAGAAGCCGGTGACCTCCTCGCCAGTGGAGTCGAGCGTCAGCGCGTAGAGGTAGTGCGTCTCAATGAGCTCGTTGCCGCTGGGGAGCATCATCGGGCCGATGCCGTCGCGCCGAGCGGACAGCGACCTGACAACGAGATCGTCGCCCGGCTGGTAGCGCGCCACCAGTCCGCCGCCCTTGCTGCGCGGCACCCACTCATTGTAGGTGAGATCCTTGTGGCATGGGATCAGGTGGATGAACTCGCCCGGCGCCCACACCTCGCCGGTCACCGAGTTGAACATGTCGCCAAGCTTGAGATCGCCCGCCTCGACCTGCGGAGAGTTGGACTGCATGACCTCGATGAACGGGATCGACAGGTCCTTCGAGGAAGTACCCTCGAAGCCGGCGCCGCTGTCGGAGCCGTAGTCGAAGGCCGCGACTGCCGTGCTCTGCACGGTAGTTGCGACCGCCTTGGTCGTCTCTTCCGCCTTGGGAGCGGTGCTGGTTGCGCTGCGCGCCATCGGGTAGTCCTCTGCTGTTGCTGCGGTCACTTTCCGGGCCACCGGAGCAAGGCCCTTGGTCAGCCGACCATCTCACCACTAAGCAGGTGACGCTAGGAGGTACCTTGCCGCGCGGTCGCGACGAAGGCAATCAGGGTTTGCGCTCGAGTTTCACCTTCGCGACGCGCTGGCGGAACACGCCGAACACGTCCAGCGGCACCTCGACGCCGCTCTCAAGACGTTCCCTCAGATACGCCACCAGCGTCTGGGGATGCACGCGGCGCTTGATGACGGCGCGCACCTTCTTCTTCCGCTGCTCAAGGTCGCGCTTGAACTTCTCGGCCCACTTCTCCTCGTCGCGGTCGAAGTCAATGACAAACTCGCGCTTGATGAGGTTGCCAGAGTTGTGCTCCTCGAGCCACGCGAACGCCTCCTCCTCGCGCGGCTTGGGGATGCTGCCGCGCAGCTGCTCGCGCACCTCGATCTTGGTGCCGTCGGCGAGCGTGAAGTCGCGCATGTTGGCGGTGTCCATGAGCCCAGGGAGCTCGTGCTCGGCGAGGTGGCGCAGCCGCACCTGGGCAGCCTTCAGCTCCTCCTCGAGCCGAGCCACCTCCGCCTCCTGCCGCTTCATGGCGATCGCCGTCTGGGTGATCGCGCCCATGAGGTTGTCACCTGGCGCGTCCTTGAACTCGCCGTAGTCGTGCGTCTCAGACATCTTCCATAGCCTTCTCAATTGCTGCCCAGGCTCGCTCGTGGCCGAACCACGTAAAGAGCTGCTCCACTGTTACAGTCAGGTCGTTCAGCTCGTAGCCGGTCGGCTCGTCCTCGACGAACACCTCCGTCGCCGTGGTGTCGCCGTAGGCGTGGCGCTCCTCGAAACGCTGACGCTCGAAGTGCACTACGAGACGATGCTCAAGCAGGTAGCTGCCGAACTCCCACTCTATGATCGAGCGGCCGACAAGTTTCTCTGGTGCTGCCACTGGTTTCCCTTTCTGTTTGGCGCGACTCCGTCATGCCGCGCCGGCATGCCGAAGGCAATGCTATTCCTGGGCGCGAAACAGGTCCTGAGCCTGCACCTCGGTGTAGCATTGCTTGGAGCCGCGCCACTGCAGCATGCGCACGTCGCCGTTGCCGTACTCAGCGGCGATCGCCACCGCCATGCCGATGAACACGGGACTGCCGATGAGCAGGATGTAGTCGCGCAGCGGGTCGTAGGCCTGCAGGATGCTGTGGCACCGCGTGACCAGCGCGTTCATGTCGATGAACGGATTGGCCGTTGGGTGGAAGATCTCGCAGAGCTCGCCGTAGCGGCGCGCGTCGCTGAGGTTGTACCCAGGGACCAGCCGGCCCAGCTTGTTGACCTTGTTCGGGTTGTGAACAAAGAAGACGGTCATCAGATCCACTCCATCAATTCGTCGCCCGTTATCTGGCTGGCCACGTCTAGCTTGTTGCGCAGGGAGCGGACCACGTGCTCGTCTACCCGGCTCTCCTCGGCGATCAGGTCGGTGTAGAGCACGCTGTCCCGCTGGCCGATGCGGTGCATGCGGTCCTCGCTCTGCAGCCGGTCGAGCAGGCGGAACGTGTTGTTGTAGTAGATCGCGCGCTTGCCCTGCACGAGCGTGATGCCCTCCTTGCCCTTCGCAGGATTGGCCACGAACCACTTGACGTCGCCCGCCTTGAACGCCGCCTTGGCGCGCTCGCCCTCGTCCTCGGTGACCCGGCCGTCGAAACGCGCCGCCTGGGTCGGCCCGCCGAGCGCGTCGATGATCAGGTCTATGTCCTTCGAGAACCTCGCCCACACGATGCCCTGGGTGTGGGTCTCCTCGGCCTCCTCGACGAAGGCGTCGAGCCGAGGGTTGCCGCCCTCCAACATGTGCAGCTCGGCGTGCTCGTCGTCGGTGTCGATGGGCACGTAGCCACAGCAGATCTGCTGCGCGCGGAGGATGCGCGTTATCGCCAGCTGCGCTGTGACGCGCTTGCCCTCTCCGAGCGTCGCGACGAAGTCCTTCTTGAGCTCGTCCATGAGCCGGCGCTGCTCGGTCGTCAGCTTGTAGTAGCGACGCGTGTAGACCTTCTCAGGCAGGTCGAGCACGTCCTTCTTGAGCACTCGATTAGAGATCTCCTGGAGGTAGCCGTGCAGCTCGTCCAGGTTGCGGTACTCGACCAGCTGGTCGTAGCCAGGGTCGTAGCCGCTCTGGGCCTTCACCTCGCTGGCGAGCAGCCACACCCCGAAGTGGCGCTTGAAGACGTGGAAGTTGGGGAACGCCGCGGCTTCCCAGAACGTCTCGTCGAGGAACTTGATCTGGCTGTAGATGTCGAACGGTCCCTGGCTGACCGGCGTTCCGGTGGCGATCCGACGGTACCTCGCGCGCTTCGCCACCGCCAGGGCGCGGATGGTGCGCTTGGCCCCTGGCGCCTTGATGTTGTGCGCCTCGTCGCCAGCGATCATGCAGGGACGGCTCTGCAGCATCCGGCGGAGCGTCGTGTTGCCGGCGTCGGTCATGATCGCGTCGTAGCTCATAAGAAGCCACGGGAAGCCACCGGGCTTCACCAGATCCTCCATGGCCCACTTGTGCTTCTTCGTGCCCGACTTGGCCGTGCTCCAGGCCTCGGCACGGAACACACCACGCAGCCGCTCGGGCAGGTGCGTGGGGAGCTCGTCGGTCAGCCAGTTGCGGTGCACCCCGTTGGAGGCGAGGACCACGACGCCCTGGATGTGCCCCTCCTCGAAGAGCTGGCAGGCGTTGTCGATGATGCTCTTGGTCTTGCCGGTGCCCTGCTCCCACAGCAGGCCGAACGCCGGCTCGTGGACGCGCGTGGCGAGGAAGTCGGCCTGGTGGGAGTATGGCGGCAGCGCCGGTACGTAGGTCATGGTGGGATCCCTTTCTTCCTCGGCACATGGCGCATCCCGCGCGCGTTGGCAATCACTGTTCACGTCGCGCTCGACCCTGGGCCCAGGGGACGCGGGTCGAGGGATGGGTCGAGTTGGTTGAGACCGTGGAAAACAGGACCTTCCCTCGACTCCCTCTACCTTCTTAACTAAAAGAGGAGGAGTATAGGAAACCAGGGCCTAGCTCGAGCGGAGCCGGAACCCTAGCAACCTGCAAAGCGGTCGAGGGCAGTCGAGTAGTCGAGTGTTCCCTGGGGAAACAACGACTTAGCTCCCTGGGCACGCTCGACCAACTCGAGTGCGGCCCTACGAAACGAGCTCGTAGTGCGGCCCGTCGAGGAAGTCCGGGCCTGGGTGCCTCCGAGCGTACGCCAGGACGGCCTCTTGCAAGCCCAGGGGCGTCCCCGGGAGCAGCTCCAGGCGCCGGTCCCACACCCCACCCCAGCGCAACGCTACGCCGAGCTGGCGCGCCGCCTTGTGCGCCGCAGCTGCGACCGGATAGATGAGCGGCCACTCCCAGCGCGGAGCTCCGTCGTGGTAGGGCACCAGGTCCACCGCGTGGCCCCAGCCGTCCGGCTGCGCGAGGTGCCGCGAGGCGAGGGTCTGCGACGCACCCCGCCGCACGAGCTCCGCCTGCTGGGCCGCGCTCCGCAGTCCATCGACCACTGAGAAGTCCTGCTCGGTCAGCTCGATTGCCCGATTGACCACCGCGACAAGCATGGGGTGGACACCCCGCAGCTTCGCGACGCTCCGCGCGCCGAGCTGGTAGGTCATTTGTTGATCAGCTCCTTGATGCCCAGCCAGAGCGCTGCCAGGAGCCCGGTGCTCACGACGCCGACAGCGGTGAGAATGCCCTTCCGCTGCACGTTTTCCATTGAGACCCGCCATTCGCGGAGGTGCTGGAAGTCCTTCTGCATCTCGATGGGGTCGGTCGTCGAGATGCCGATCGAGGTCAGCGTCTCCGCGACCGTTTCGCGGAGCAGCTTGCGCAGGTCGTCGACGCTCGGCCCGGCCTGCTGGGCCGCAGAGCGCGCCGCACGCTGCGCAATCTCAGTGAGCATCGCGCGCGTCTGGTCGTCGAATGACATGGCGGGTCCTCGGCCGGCGTCTTCCTGCCTCTCGGTATACCTCAGAAACGATTTGCGGGGCAATGGGTTGCGTCAGCTATCCCATTGCTGGCCCGCAATCATCAAGGGATGAACGGCTCGCGCGTCGTCACCAGCGCCATCGTCAGCGACGATAAGTCCACTGCGCCGAGAACCTTATCCACCGCGTCGCTGTCGAAGCGCAGGCTCCGCGTTTCCAGCGGACGCGCGCCGGACGCCACCAGCGCATCGGTAAGATAGAGGCCGACCCCGACCGTCACGGACCGGTCGGAGAAATCCAGCGTTGCGGACACGATCTTGAAAGCCGTCGCCTCCACGCCGGTGTCCATTCTGATTGGTGATGAAAGCTGCATGACCTGGCCCCTTCAGCCGATACGTCGCGGATAATCCGCGACCGTGGTGACAGTCCCCTGGATTACGGAGTTTGTCGAATTGGCGATGTTCTGATTGACCCCGAGGCCCGGCATGTACGCGTGCATTCTGCTGCCGAAAACCCGAGGTGGGGTGAAGCCTGCGTACAACGCTGCGGCATATGCTGCAACGTCTGCCGTAACCCCAGGGTGACTTGCACCAGCACATTCAGCCAGATAGCCAGTGTAGACGCCCCAAAACCCATCAGAGGAAGTACCGAAGTACTGTGAGGAACCATTTCCACCCCATGTTCCTGAGCTGACGCCCGATGCCTCCAACACACCGTCCAGGTACAGACTAGTAGTTGTTCCTGATCCGTAGTCGATGGCGAGCAAAACGTGGTGCCAGGCGCCATCAGTCAGGCCCGTTCGCGTGGACGCAAAACTTATACGCGCTGTAGTTCCCGACTTGCCGTTGAACTCCAGAATGCGCGTGGTGGTGCGGAAATAGATGTTCCACCCACTCGCTGAGCTGAGATTGCTGGATCGGGCGGCGAGGTTCATGTTGGAGGTTGATGCGCTGCTCTTGAACCAAAAGGTCACAAGCGTCGCGGTGGTGGCGCCGGTCCAAGCCTGAGTAACCGCACCGTTGGCTGCAGAGAATGCCACGACCTATTGCTCCACCATGACGACGCAGAGCAATTCCGCATCACCAGTCGCCGTGTCGTTCGCCACGTCGCGACGGATGCGCAAACGGAACAACTCGCCAGCCGCAAGGCTGTCCATGTCCGCGCCGTTGCTGATGTTCACAGAGGAGCGGAGGACTTGGCCCGACGTGCCTGGCACCGTCGCGGCGGTGATCGTCTGCGCGGTCGCGAAGCTGTCGCTGTCGATGTCCAGGCCGGACGTGTCAGTACGCTCAAACGCCACGTCCCATCCGATCGTGCCGGAGGTAGCGGATGATGCCGAGAAATAGGCGTAAACCGTCACGCCGCCGCCGCCATAGCTGAACGGCAGCACGCCAGAGAAGATGGCCGCCTCCTGCGTGCCCGTGTCGAATAAGAGTAGCGGGCGCTGGTTCCTCGTTGCCAACGCAGCCCAATTTGTCCCAGGCGCCTCGTTGTCGAACGGTCGCCACGTGATCTGCCAAGCGTCGCCGCCGCCACCGCCGCCCGTCTCGGCCGCCCATTGCGGGTTCGCTCCGGCGCCCTGCGTCTTCAGGACGTGCCCAGAGGTGCCAGGAGCGAGCGCCACCCAGTCGGTTCCGTTGTAGTAGAGGATCGTCCCCTGGGTCGTCGAGATCCCGTCGAGCAGCGTCTGGATGTTGCTGGAGGGCGGAGCCACCCAGGAGGGGTTGGCGCCCGCGCCGCCAGTCTGGAGGATGTGCCCCGACGTCCCTGGGCTTAGTGCCACCCAATCCGTGCCGTTGTAGTAGAGCAGCACGCCCTGCGTCGTCGAGATCCCGTCGAGCAGCGTCTGGATGCTGCCACCACTGCCAGCGCTGCCACCGATGATGGCCACCAGGCCGTTGGTCGTGCCGTCGGTCCAGACCAGCGCCGACTCCTCTGCCGCGATCGTGACCGTGGCGCTGCCGCGCACGAAGTCGACGTCGTCAGTGGTGCTGGCGTTGGACACCAGCATGATCCGCTCGACCGCAGGCACCGTGACCGTCCGGCCGGATGTAGCTGCGCCGGTCGCCCGTATGTGAGCGTTGCGCTGCCACTCGTCCGTCGTGACGGTCCCGTTGCCTGAGGCGACGCTAACGAGGAGCGTCTCCGTGACCGCGCTCGCAATGTCGAGGAGCGCTGCGTTCACGGTCGTCGATTTGTTGTTCTGCGTGGGCGCGACCAGGTCGAGCCCGAGGTTGCCGCTCATACTGTTGCTTCTCCTGGAAGTCCTCGCCCAACGGACGAACTCATCTGGTAGACCTTGACCACCACGGGGTCGCCAGGGGTCAGGCCGTCGCTCGTCTGGTTGGCAGCGGAGTAGGTTGTCGTCGGGCTGGTGAGCCCAGAGATCGTGCGGACCGTCGCGGTGTCGCTGGGATTGCGGATGTCCACCTCGTACGCTTCGGCCGTCTCGCTCAGAGGCACCGTGTCGCTGTAGTCTAGCCACTCACCGCCGATGCGCGTGCGCCGCACCCAATCGAGCGTCAGGTTGTTGCTGCCGTCCCGTGCACCAGTGATGTGGACCGGAGCGTAAGGCTGCTCCGCACGACCGGCGCTGGTGCGCGCCACCGTGTTGGCGTAGTCGATAGAGTCATAGAGGCCGAGGAAGCGGAAACTCTCCACGCTGCCCAGGGCGGACAGAGCGGAGGTGATCCTCAGGTCCACGCCGTCCAGCAGGATGAAAATGCTGCCGCGAGGGAAGGCTCCGGCGTTCTCCGTGCCACGCTGCCCGCGCAACAACCTCGAGAGCGTGAAGGTTCCGTCTCCGTTGTCCGTCGCGTTTACGTGGGCGATCATCTCGACCGCACCGTCAGACGACACAAGGACGCCAACGTTGGCCCCGTTGAGAGCCTCCAGGTCTGTGCAGGACTCAACCCGAACGGCGCCGGACTGCATGACCAGAGTGATTTCTGTCTCGTCGTCCCACGTGAAGTACGAGACGGGAGGAACTGGCACCTCCTCCGTCACCGAGCCCCACGCTACAAGCCCAGGGAGGACGTCCACGAAGCTGTAGGTGCCTCCGGCCGCTCGCCACGCCTCCGCTCCGTACCACGCGCTTCCGGCGTAGCTGCCGCCGAACAGGTAGGCGCGCAGGGAGAGGCCTCCAGTGTCGTCGGTGTCGGTGAGCAGAGGAAGGGCTGGTGCGAAGCCTCGCACCGCAGCGGAGGTGGGCAGCACGTCGTCCGGCCGCCCTGTGCCGCTGTCCGCCTCGGCCGTGAGCGCGTAGTCCGTCGGGTCCTCGACGACGCCTTCGAACTGGGTTTCCCAGTTGGCGCCCAGGACGGCGGACAGCAGGCGCAGCCGAACCGTGGAGCCGTCCCTCAGAGTGAGCGTCACGGGGTCGGTCGGCTCGAGGGCAAGGTGGCTCGAGGAGCCACGGAACACGAACTTGGTCCGCTCGCGCCACGCGGCGGTGACGTGCTGTTTCGCCATGGACTTGGCCTCGTCTCCGTCCATGACGATAGGCACGTCGACGGTGCTGTCCTCCTTGCTCACCATCGTCGCGGTCGGCGACTCCGGCCGCTGCCACTGCTGGGCGTTGTTCTCGTAGCCACGCTCGGGGTCGATGTAGCGAACCACCATCCGGCGCGGCAGCTCCGTATCCTGGGCCTCTGTAGACTTGACGACCGCCTCCTCGTCGGTGCGCACGAGCTCCTCGTAGGGGATCGTGTCGACGATCGCCCCACCGCGCTTGACGAACTTGATGACCCCATCGCTCTCTACGCTGTCGAAGTTGTAGCGCGCGGCCAGCGGCGTGATCCGGCTGCGACCAGTCATTGGACGAGCCAGCACGTACCCGTCGACGTAGTCGTCCTCGAGCTGAGTGACGTTGATTTCGCCTTCTGACAAACTGGCTTCGGAGCAGATCTGCGCGACCACCTCTGCTACAGTCGGGCTGCTTGGCTCGCTGCGGCCGATCAGCACGCGGCGGAAGCCAGCACCCCAGGTGTAGATCGCCTGCCGCTCGCTGTCGTAAGTCTGCGCCCCAGCCGAGAGGAACCCGGTCACGGTGCTGGTGCTGATTATCTCGCCGGTCGAAGTGTCGATCAGATAGCCGTAGCCGTTGCCCATGATGCCGTAGGTGCCGTTCACCAGGCGGTGTCCCGGCCGTCCGGCTTCCTCGTAAGCTGGCGCCGCAATGTTCCAGACCACCGCACCCGACGACGAGAACTTGATCAGCCTCGCCGGGCCGGTCGTCGCCAGCATTGTAACGATCACGCTGTCATCCAGCCCATCGTAAAGAATATTCCGGACGATGGGGCTGCCAGACGTGCCCAGATCCACGGTCTCGTAAGTGCCCAGCACCTGAGCCGTCACTCCGGTAGTCTTTCCGTCCTCTGCGCCACCCACCACGCCGTACGCTATGATGGTGGCTAACACTTTCGTGAGTACGAGCGTCGTGCCCGACGAGCCTGCACAATAGAGGTCCGTCTCGTCCAGTCGCTGCTCGCCCTCGCACCACAGAGCGTACTGCGGAACCGTGAAGACAGGAAAGGTGGCGGTGCCCCAGACGTATGCCATCTCATCACAGTCAATGCAATAGCTGCCCACTGAGGTAAAGAACGGTGCAATGATCAGGAAGCGCCGCACTTCGAGCTCACTGTAGACGCTGAAAGCCGTCGCTACTCTGTTCCATGCAGTCGTCACATGCGTCGTCGTAATGGTCAGCGAAGAACTGTAACTGCCAAACCGTGCGAGCTCAGCACCCGTATTTTTGTCGTACTTGACGATCGGTGAGCTGTTGCCACTGCCGACCACCAGCATGATGTAGTCGCCGACTTCGGCGAGCGCCCTGGAATAGTCGGCATCGGCGGTGCCCAGAGTGCGCGCTTCCATGGTGTCGATGTCTGTCTCGAGCAGAGACGCCACCCCACCCACATTTTGATACGTGTAGGCCTTGCGCCGCTGCCAGTCGATGGACTGGAGCAAGTCGTGGTCCGCCGAACCACCGCTCGCTGGGCCGTCCTGCACCGTGATCGTGCCGACTGTCAGCCCGGTCATGACCACCTCAGCAGAGACGCTGGGTATGCGGTTGCCGAACTGCTCCAGCGGAAGCAGCGTGAACCACGCGGTCACTTCGCCGCGATAGGGAACCGCCTCGTCGGTACCGACGGCTGCCTCGTAGGTGGGGTCGGGCATCTGTGTTTCGCTGCCCGTGTTCCAGCGCCAGTCCAGCCCAGGCACAACGAGATTTACGCTGCCACCTGTGGCGTCGTAAACGAGCTTGTCGTCCATCCACAGTCGGCGGATCATATCCGCTTCGCCCTTGCAGAACGAAATGCCGAACGACGCGTAATATTTGTAGGTCGTGTGGCGAGCACCACCGCCACCCTTGCCGCCAACGCGCCTCGAGTCGGCATCCTCGATGATGCCTGTTGACCATATGAGATTGCCCGCCAGCCGCATCGTCCCGTAGACGACGGGGATGCCCGCGCCGTAGGTGCTTGATTGCACTGCGAGATCGCCCAGGCGAGGGCCCTGGGTGTTCTGTCCCTTCGGAGGGAACAACAGCCCGCCGGCCAGACCGCCCAGGGCCCAGCCGATGGACGCACCCATCGGTCCGAAGAAGGACCCGATGATCGCTCCACCACCAGCGAAGGCGAGCTGAGCCATGCTCTAGGGCTCCTGCCAGCGGAACGCGCTGACTGGCCTGTAGGTGCCCCGCAGGTCCTCCCTGACGCCCTTCTCCGGCAGGTAGGCGTGGACCACCGCCGGCTGGCTGTAGAGCGGATGAACGGAGGCCAGTCCCACGTGAGATCCCCATCGCCCCGCGTTGAACACCAGCAGATCTCCCTCCTGGGCTGTGGAGAGGTTGACCTGAACGAGATGCTGCTCGATCTCCCTGCGCATCAGGTGCGAAGTTGGCCTCCTAGGATACGGTGCTGGGTCAGGCAGAGCAAGCCCAGAACGCGACGCGCTGAGCAGCACCAGGCCGATGCAGTCCAGGCCCGTCTCGGAGCGGCCGAGGTGTCTCCAGGGCACGCCCAGGAGCGCGCGAGCCTGCCTCAGCACCTCGGCGCCGATCATCGGATCGGCGTCTGGATGATGGTGGCCGCGCCTGGGATGTGTGGGTGGCCGCGGAAGTTGAGCTTGTTCAGGAAGTGATCTCGGCAGCGCGAGAGCCGCTTGGAGCAGCCGGGCTGGAGGCGCAGCTGGTCGCCGGCCGAGATCTCGAAGGGGAACGGCAGGAAAACGCGCATCGCGAAGGCTCCAGACGACCACTCGAGGATGTCTCGTGAGATACCGGCGTTAAGTCCAGTCTCAAAGGTAGCGACGCCGGCTCGGAAGTATTCATCATCCAGGGCGCCGACAGCGCCGTCGTCCACCAGGCTGAAGGTTTCCCGATCAGTCGCGGTGGAGATCTCAGCCGGCCGCGTCCACGCGGTGCGCGCCGTCCAGACGACGCCACCGTCCGTCGTCGTGTTGCCGACAGTGGTGTCGAAGGTCGGCGCGGTGCCGCCCGACGTGCCGGCGTCGGTGCACTCGTAGATGCGGCTCTCCTCCTGGTATGCGGCGGTCGCCCCAAGGTCGGTCGCCACGCGGACGAAGTCGCCCAGCACGTAGGGAGTGCTGGTCGCGTGCAGCGACGGAGCGATGGGGATCTTGCAGCGGGGTCCGCCCAAGTCTTCGCCGCACTCGGCCAGGTAGAGCTCGCCGATCGTCTGCTGCAGCCGCTGAGAAAGGCCCCGGATCTCGACGGTGAACGTGCCGTTGTCCTTCTGGGACACCTCGCCGAGGAAGCCAGTGAGCAGCGTCACGATGCCGCTGGCGACGTTGCTCCACTGCACGCCGAACATGCGGATGCGCGCGCCGTTCCACAGCCCCGCGCGCAGCTCGTGCTCGCTGATGCCGTCGTCGTCCACGAGCCCGATGATCGTCGTCTCGGTGACGGACATGTCGGACTCGCTGCTGACAGCATTGCGCTCGTGGCTGTAGGTGGACTGGTAGACGTGTCCGCTGACCGTCAGGTCTGCGTCGTGGTCGGTGCTGCGGTAGACCACTCCGTCGCGACGCGTCATCTCGACGCAGGTCGCGAGAGCGGTCTCCTCCTGGGCGATGTGCAGAAGCAGTCCGGCGGAAAGGGTGCGCATGTCAGAGGCCGATGCCGATGATTGGGATGCTCGGGACGGAGCCGGCGTCGAAGTGCTTGAGGTTGACGTCGAGCTTGTCTGTGTCGAAGCGAACAGGCACATCAAACTCGCACCGATAGGTGATGGCGACTCCGTTGGCTGGCGCCGAGTTCATCGTGATGACACCAGTATTGTAGTTGACGGAGAACAGCGCCGTCGGCACTCCACTCAGCAGCACAGTGACGCTGCCGGTAACCAGCTTCGTCAGCGTGCGGTCGAAGGTCGTGCCTCCGTCGTCCGTGTAGCGCTTGAACGCCTGGAATGTGGTCAGCGCTCCGGTGCCCGTGCCCAGGGTCTGCAGGGAGACCGTGTAGTCGGAGTAATCCTTGAACCGGAAGCCGCGCAGCCGGCCGCGCCGAGCGTAGAAGAAAGTCAGCACCGTCCGCAGGTCGGAGAGGCTCTGGATGCCGTAGCCAACATCCCACGACGGCTTGGACTGCGACCATACGGCGTTGCGCTTCTCGGAGCCGTTCGCCAGCCGAGAGACCTGCGTGAAGAACTCCGGCCCGCCCTGGGCACCCTGCTCGATGTCCTCGGGCAGCCGGATCTCGTCGAAGCTCATGCGTTCCTCCACAGCGAGCGCTGCGCCGACAGCTGACCACGCTTCTGGATCTGCTGCTGGGAGGCGCGGAAGGCGTTCGGGTCGTTGGCCATGATCTGGAAATTCTGCACCACGGTGTTCTGCTGCGTCGGCCCAGAGGAGGCCGACCGCTGCTGAGCTGGGGTCGTCACGTCGACGCGCTCCCCAGGAGATGCGCGGAACGACACCAGCTGGCTGTCGACGCCACCGTCCCCACCCACCATGAAGCTGCCGCCAGTGGCGAACGCCTTGGGCGCACCCATGCTGCCACCGCCGCTCATGCCGCCGATGATCGCCGGCGCCACGGTGCCGATCAGCTTGCCCCAGTCGAAGCTGCCGCCAGTCGCGGTACCGCCGGTTCCCGTCGCGCCGGACATCCCGCTGCCTGCACCCATGATCGCCTGGAGAGCATTGGCCATGAGCTGGTTCATCGCGATGCGAGTGCCGGTCGCATAGAGACTGTCGGCCAGCTTCTGCAGGTTGAACTCGCCCGTTCGGGTGAACTCGATCCACGCCTCGGTGGCCTCGTCAAGCGCGCCAACGATCGCGTCGCTGATCGACTTGCCCAGGTCGTTCGAACGCTCGGCGAGGCGAGCGAAGGCGTTGCTGATGCCACCAGTCATGCTGTTGTCGAGCGCCGTCGTGGTCACGCGCAGCCGCAACATCTCCTCGCCGTACTGCTGGGCGTTGATGCGGCCCTGCTGGTAGAGCGTGTTCAGGTCCTCGAGCCGCTCCTGCAGCTTCTCCTGCGGACCCACCAGATCGTCGTAGAGCTGGTTCTGGCGGTCCAGCAGCTCGTTCTCACGCGCCAGCTGGATGACCTGGGCTCGCTCCGCCTCGGTCAGCGAGCGCCGCAGCCGCTCCTCGAAGCGAAGCACCTCGGCCAGCGCCTTGCGCTCGTCGCGGTTGGCGCGGAGGATGCTGTTCTCGCCCTGCAGCTCAGCCAGGAGCTCGGCGAAGGTGACCTGCCGGCGACCCTTGCGCGCGTTGGCGTCGGCCGCTGGCGTCCGGTTGGTGCCAGTGCGCTCCAGGGCCGCGCGAGCAGCGGCGTCCTCACCGGCCTGCAGCCGCTCGCGCTCGCGACGCTGCTCTCCGATCGCGTTGGCCCGTGTCGCGACGCGGTCCACCAGCTCGGTGCCCGCTGCGAGGGCTCGCTCCACGAACTGTCCGACCGGCCTCGACTCGCCTATGCTGCGGATGCCCGCGTCGAAGCCCGCCGCGACCGACTCGCCAAGAGACTGTCCACCACGCGACGCGATCGTCTCCGCTCGGCCCAGCGATACCGGATCGAGCAGGGACCGGCCCGCCCAGGCGCCGATCGTGTTGATCCCGCTGATGATTGAGTTGATCGTCCGCTCGACCAGTTCGGTGATGCCGTTCAGCGCGCGGGCGAAGAGATCGTAGAGCGCGCCAGGCAGGTTGCTAAACGCCGCGACGATGGCGCGGTAGCAGCCCACGAACAGGGCGATGACGCTGTCCACGACGATGCCCGCGCCACGCAGCACGTCCTGGAAGTTGAGCTGAAGCCCAGAGAAGGCGGAGCCAACGCTGCCAGCGATGTTGCTGAAGGCGGAGCTGATGTACTCGGCGGCCTGCCGCGCTGGCTCGCCGAAGGCGTCCGTCCAGAATTTGCGCGACTCGCTGAAGATCGTCTTGATGGTCTCCCACGCGCTCTGCGCCTGCGCCTTGATCTCCTCCCAGGCGGCCTGCGACACCTCCTGCAGATTGGCCATGCCACCGGCCGTGACCATGATCTGGTCGGAGAAGGCGATCAGGTATGCGGTCGTCGCCAGGAGGACGGTGGCGAGCGCCGTGAACGGGTTGGCCAGAGCGGCCACCGCCAGCGCGCGCAGGCCGAGGATCAGCGCATTGATGCCCTTCCCCACCAGCACCGTGGCGATCACGATGCCGGCAGCGGCGGCTGAGCGAGCGAGAGTCTCGAGGTTGGTAGACACTGCGGTCAGCACCGTGACAAGGGCACGACTCGAGCCGGCCCAGGCGTCGAAGCGGCCGACCAGCGCCAGCACGTTGTTCTGCAGCACCTGGAACGCACCAGCGATCGTCGGGACGGAATTGGCGAAGTTGTTGGACACCTCCTCGCGCGCCTTCCTGAAGGCGTCGAGCACCTGCCGAGCAGTGATCTTGCCCTCCTCGCCCAGCTTGCGCAGCTGACCGCGAGTGACGCCCAGGCCTCGAGCGATGACGTCCGCCACGTTGGGCAGCTGCTCGAGGACGCTGTTCAGCTCATCACCACGCAGCGTTCCGGAGGCGAGGCCCTGCCCAAGCTGCACTATGGCGGCGTTAGCAGCGGAGGCGGAGGCTCCGGACGTTGCCACCAGCTGGTTCAGCGTCTCCGTGAACTGTATAGTCTCACGCTGCGAGATCCCCAGGTCCTTGACCGCCTGCCCGACGCGCGCGTAGATGTCGACGGTGCTCTCGAAGGACTGGCGCGTCCGGTTGGAGATCTCGAGCAGCTCCTGCATGACGACTCGAGTGCCGGCCATGCTGCCCGTGACCTGCCGCACGCGGCCAGACATGTTGGTGAACGTGTCAGCCAGGCGGATGAACTCGCGGGCGACGGCCACCGCGCCGACACCGGCCAGCGCGGCCTTCAGCGCGTCGATGCCGGAGGCGGCGCGCTTGCCTGCCTCGCCAACCTCTTCGATCTCACGCTTCACTACACGAGTGTTGCGTGCCTCGACCGAGATGATAATCCGTTCAGTTGCCACGGCCCAGCACCCTCGCTCGGTTGCGGACGTACTCCATAGCGGTCTGCACCGCCGTCTGCACGAAGCCGGCCGGCGCCTGCGCCGAGTAGCCGTCGTTCAGACGACCAATATACGGCAAGTTGTTGGTGATGAAAATGGTCTGCCCTTGGCCTCGTCCAGCCACCGCCGCTCGCCCCTGGTCCAGCGCAGCCTGGGCATTGGCCGCGCCGGTCGAGCCACCCTCGCCCTCGGAGTAGGCCGGGATCGCCTCGGTCTCGGCAGCGCCGACGCTGACCTGCCAGTTGGAGCGAGCTCGGCCGGTGTCGACTGGAGTCGTGAGGACCAGCTCTCGGTCGCACAGCAGCGCCGTCTCGCGCACGATGCGATCCACCCCGACTTCCACCTCGCGGACCCGACGGCGCATGCGCACTGAGAAGTCCCGAAGGCTCACTTCTTGCTCCTCGCGCTGGGCGCCGGCTTCTTGCCGTCTTGATACCTCAGGTACGCTCCGTCCATCTCACGAATGTGGTGGTGCAGGTCGTCGCGCTGCTCGCCTTGGAAGCCGTTGGCGTCGGCATAGCGGTCGGTGGCCGTCCACGGGATGCTGGCGAGCCCCATGCCCGCCGGCCGGCAGGTGTGGAGCTCGTCGAACGCCATCCAGTAGATCTCGAGGCCGACCGCCAGACGGGGTGCGTTGGCGATCTTGTCCGGCAGTGGCCTGCCGGCGCGGATGGCCTGTGTGACGATGGACTTCTCGATCGGTCCCTGCTCCAGCTGATAGAGCAGGAACGCAATCAGTTTCCCGCGTCGCCCTCTCGCAGCTCCTGGCGGAACAGCGTGTGCCTCGTGGCCTGCTCGCGGATGTCGGTGAACAGGTCCGGCAGCGCCTCGAAGGTGGTGATGACGTTCTCCCGAGAGAATGGGAGCACCCCGCCGTCCGGCGCGTCGATCCCGTCCACCCACTCGCCGTCGCGCTTCACCTCCCAGCGCTTCACCACCGTCTCGGCGAACACCTCTCGGAGCAGCCGGTTGCTGATGGTGTCGTCGAGCACGCCCAGGTCGATGGCGCGGCGATGGGGCTTCACCTTGGCGTCGAGCCGCAGCGCGTACGCCTTGTTCGCGCCGCCGGCTCGGGCGACTGTCACGCGGAAATCGCCGTAGTCCAGTATGATCCCCTGCTCCTCCATGCGCCTGTCGGTGCCGAAGGTGGCGTACATGCCAGTCATCAGTAGCTTCCCTTTCGTTGGCGCCGCTTACATCGCGGCAGTCGGCAGATAGTCGAAGAACACCATCAGCATGGTGTGGTTCAGGTTGGTGTCGATCTTCGCTGCGGTCGCGGCCTGGGAGTCGAGAGGCAGCGTGATCGGCTGGTCCTGCTGAACGTCGAGGCGGCCATCGCCCAGGGCGATCAGCGGGATGTCCACCGCGATGCCGGCGTTGTCCTTCGCGAGGACGAAGTCCAGCGTCACGTCGGAGTTGGCGCGGATCGCGGCGACCGCGCTGACCGTCGAGAAGTAGGCGGTGATGTCCGCGCTGACCATGAAGGTGCCGGCCGTCACGTCGAACGCGCCCAGGACCGACACAGCCTTGTTCGGTGACACGTTGTTGTTGACCGTGACGTTCATCTCTGTCAGGTAGGCGAACAGCGGCTCCGGCGCCTCGTCGCTCGAGCTCACCAGCGACATGCGGAGCCGGCTGAAGTCGGAGGACGTGTTGAAGGCGTCGCTGTCGAGCAGCGTCGGCCGGTTGCCGCTCTTCAGGCCAACCGAGTCATCAACCGTCTCGTGGTCGCACGCGACGAAGGTGCAGTCCATCATCACCTTGTTGGCCTGCGGGATCTTGATCGTCGCCTCGTTCCAGAGAGCGCCGGTCAGGTACTCCGCCTGCTCGTCGTTGGGCGACGCGATGACCGGCGCGCCGAGGCTGCGCTCCAGCTGGTAGGTGCGGCGCACGATGTCGGTGCCCGTCTCGTTCTTCAGCACCTTGCCGAAGAAGATCTGGATGGTCAGGCCAGAGCCGGTCTCGGTGGACATGTCCGCCTCGGACTTGTCCACGACGAGAGCGTTCGCGGCGACCGAGCGGACGCGCTTGAAGCCGTTGTTGGCTGCGGTGACAAACTTCAGCGCCGCCTCGTCACCACCGACGTAGATCCACTCACCGGGGATCAGGCCGAGGGTCGTGAAGTCCAGGGTCGTCGACGTGTAGGTCGCGAAGGAGCCAGTCGTCGTGACGTTGATGTCGCCCGAGGCGCACTGATAGCCGACCTCGACCACCTTCGAGGTGGCCGGCGCGTTGGTCTCGGCCGTGAGGGCTGGCGTCAGGGTCAGCGAGGTGTTGGAGGTGACCGTGGTCACTCGGCGCATGCCGTTGTTGCTCGTGACGCCCATGCCGCTCGTCTTGACCAGCGAGCCCACGGTGAAGCCAGTGGTGTCCGTGATCGCGATGGTCGACGTGGTGACCGCGCCGATGTCCTCGAACTCCGCCTTCGTCCGGTGGTCGGCGAAGAACAGACCCTGGAAC
>Ga0247822_10000555_pt1 | contig 20513 bp, 15 predicted proteins | sample 13C_Cellulose_Da_FD_192423 | JGI IMG/M metagenome (GOLD analysis project Ga0247822, IMG submission 192423) | Soil microbial communities from agricultural site in Penn Yan, New York, United States - 13C_Cellulose_Day30 | ecosystem: Environmental > Terrestrial > Soil > Agricultural land | place...
CGTCCCAGCGTCCCTTACGGCGGTTCGAGCCGCCACACGCAGCAGCTCGCCGCGGGCTTGTTCGCTGCCGCCAGCGGTGCGCCCGGTGAGACCGCACCCGCAGCGACCGGCTCGATGACGATGGCGGAGGCGTATCGCCTCGCGCTGAAGGTGAGCGACCCGGTCGCGCTCGCCGAGCTCGCCATCGAGGGCGCGGCGATCAACGCACACGAGCGCAACACGGATCTCTATCCGAACGTCAGCATCAACGGACAGGGACGCATCCAGAGCCAGAGCCTGCTCGGGGTGCAGCCCAAGCGGCTCATCGTCGGCTCCCTCGATGTCTCGCAGCCGCTGTTCCGCAAGGGCTACTTCGCCGCGCGCGACGCCGGCCGTCTGGAGATCGAGAGTGCCCGGGCCGCGGAGGGCCGCTCGCGCGAGCAGCTCGCGCGTGACGTCGCGGTCGTGTTCGTCAACTCGGTGCGCGCACGCAAGCTGCGCGACGTCGCGGTCGGCAACGTCGCGCGCGCCAAGTCGACGGCCGATCGCGTCACCGCGAGCAAGAAGGCGGGTGGCGCGCTGCCGTCCGCCGAGCAGCTCGCGCTCCTCGACCTCAAGCGCGCCGAGCGCCAGGCCGTGGACGCGCAGCGCGACGTCGCGCTCGCCGATGCCACGTTCCGGCGGATCGTCGGGGTGGCGCCGCCGGCGGAGCTCGAGCTGCCCGCGACCCCCGAGCTGCCCGCGGAAGCCGCGGGGCTCGAGCTCGCGAAGGGCCGCAAGGACCTCAAGGCGCTCGATCTCGCGGTGCAGCAGTCGCGCGCCAACGAGAGCGCGGTCGCCGGCCGGAGGTGGTGGCCTCGCCTGGACCTCAGCGCCTCGGCGCAGGCCGGCTACGCGCTCATCGACATCCCCCAGGACATGGGGGGCTCCGTCGAAGTGACGAACGACAACCCCGTCGCGTGGAACGTGGGGGCCGTGATCTCGATCCCGATCTATCAGAAGGGCGTCGAGACGGTGAACGTCGAGCGCGCCGCGAACAACACGCGGATCGCGCAGAAGACGCTCGAGCTGCAGGCGAAGCTCGCCACCGAGGAGGCGCAGCTCGCCGCCGCGCGGCTGTCCGCGGCCACGCGCTCCGTCGAGCTCGCCGCGCAGCAGCTCAAGACCGCGAAGGAGCACTTCGACCTGATCAACCGCCAGTTCAAGCTCGGCGCGATCACGTTCCTCGAGGTGACCAACGCGCAGAGCGTGATCGTCGAGGCGGAGAACGCGAACGAGTCGGCGCTGATGGACCGCGAGCTCGCGGTCTACGAGTACCTGTTCGCGATCGGCGCGCTCGACCTGAAGAAGGCCAAGTAGCGCGCCCTCGACCCAATGCTGGTCACTTAGCGAGATTGCGGCAAGCAAGCCCGCGGTCCACGCGGATGGTTTGCGTGCCACAGATCGTGAGCCGCCAAGATCGCCAAGATCGCCAAGCCGGGGCCAGGCCACCGTGATTCTCTCGGGCCTGTCACGCATCCTCGTCGAGAGAATGTGACGCTTCAGGCTCTGAAATCTGGGATGCGAAGGCCCGAGAACTTCCTTCTGCTTGGCGATCTTGGCGATCTTGGCGACTCTCCTTCTGGGAGAACGAATTGCCGAAGGATGCGTAGCGCGCTCGCCGTAACGGCCGTTAGACCTGCACTTCGGAGAACTGGCCCTTCTGTAGATACATCGTGCGGTGCGCGCGGCGCGCGACGTTGGGATCGTGGGTCACGACCAGCAGCGTCTTGCCGAGCTGGTTGAGCATGTCGAGCAGATCGAGCACCTCGTGCGCCGACTGGCTGTCGAGGTCGCCGGTGGGCTCGTCGGCGAGGATGATCGAGGGGTCGGCGACGATCGCGCGAGCGATCGCCACGCGCTGCTCCTGACCACCCGAGAGCTGGCGCGGGAAGTGACGCGCGCGATCGGCGAGGCCGACGAGCTCGAGCGCGGACCGGGCGCGCCGGCGACGCTCGGCGCGGTTGACGCCGAACACGAGGAGCGGGACCTCCACGTTCTCCTCGGCGCGCAGGACGTCGATCAGGTGGTAGCGCTGGAAGATGAAGCCGACGTTGCGCGCGCGCCAGTCGCACAGCTCGTTGTCGGACATCATCGACGGCTCGGCGTTGCCGACGATGACCTTGCCGGCGGTCGGCTGATCGATGCCCGCGGTCAGGTTCAGCAGCGTCGACTTGCCGGAGCCCGACGGGCCCATCATGGCGAGGTATTCACCGGGCGCGACCTCGAAGTTGACGTCGCGGAGGATGGTCGTCTCCTCGTTGCCCTGGCGGTACACCTTGCCAACGTTGTAGTAGCGAACACCGACGGGCTGGCTCATGAGGTCCTCACTTATCCGACGTCGCGGAGCGCCACGTGGAGCGGGGCACGCACGGCGAGCCACGCAGCGATGGCGCTGCCGACAAGGGGAACGAACAGGCTCGCGGCGAGGCCACCGAGCAGGCCAAGCGTGTTGATCTTCAGGTTGTCGAGGAACATCGCGTTGAGCGAGACGCCGTCCTTCATCGCCCACCACGTCAACGCCGCACCGAGGAGGCCGGCGAGCATGCACACCAGCAGCGATTCGCCGACCACCGACAGGGCGAGCACGCGGCGCTTCACACCGAGGACACGCAGCGTGGCGAGCTCGGCGCGGCGCTCGCGCACGGAGATCATCGTCGAGTTCGCGATGCCGAGCGCGGTGGTCACGAGCAGCACCAGGCCGAGCGCGCCGAGCAGGTTCGGGATCACGTGTGACCGCTTGGCGCCGCGCATCTGCAGCATCGTGTCCTCCGTGATGAGGTGCTGCGCGTAGCTCGCGGTGACCTCATCGACGGCCTTCGCGACCGGGCGGAAGTCCGTCTTCTTGTCGAGCATCACGTAGAAGTCCGCGACGTTGCCTTTCCGCCCGCCCAGCTCGTCCAGGTATTCGTAGTGGACGCCGACCAGCGGCCCCGACATGCCGCCCGGCCGGACGACGCCGGCGATCTTCAGCGAGAGCTTGCCGGTTTGGTACGGCACCTCCCACATCGAGCCGGCCTTGAGGTTGTATTGCTTCGCGATCGTCGGGGTGACGAACGCGGCCGTCTTGTCGTTCAGCCAGGTGTCGAACTCCGCCTTCGAGACCGACCACAGATCGGAGAGCATGCGGAAGCTCTCGACGTCACCGCCGACGATGCCGACGCGTCCGCCATCGGGGATCTTGGTGCCGTCGAAGACGGCGTAGGCGACCTTCACGACGCCGGGGACCGCCGCGATCTTGTCCTTGAGCGAGAGCGGGAGCTGCTGCGTACGCTCCGCGGCGAGGTTGCGCGGCTTGAGCCACAGACGCTGATATGGGACCGCTTCCTTGAGCGCGAGCACGCGCCGGATCTCGGCGCGCACGGAGAAGAACGCGGTGAGCACGGCGACCGTCAGCGCGACGGACACCGCGGTGAGCAGCGTGCGCCACGGACGACGGCGCAGCGACCAGATCGTGAGCTGTGCGAACACGCTGTAGAGCGTCCCCTTCGTCCACGATACTGCAGGACCTCGAGCCGTCGCAACCGCTTGACTGGTCGATAAACGGGTGCGAGCGTCGTAAGGCAGAACGCGAATGCTTTTCTTTCACTACGTCGCAAGAAAGCTGATTCGCAGGATCGGCAACAACGCGATCACGATCATCGTGATCGGGTTCGTGCTCACCGGGTGCATGCTCGGAGTCTCGTTCCTGCTCGGCCTGCGCAACGCGGCGAGCGAGTCGTTCCCGCCGGAGCACATCATCGTCACGACCCCGGGGGCGATCGACGAGGCGACCGGGCAGGGCATCACGCAGGACACCGTTCGCCAGATCGCGGTGCTGCCCGGCATTCGCGGCGGCGACAAGAAGGCCGTCTCCCCCGAGCTCGTGGCGCGCACCCTGCTTGACCCGGAGCTGACGGCCAGCGGGATCGACGAGCAGCAGAACGTGCGCGGCGTCGAGCCGATCGCCTACGAGCTCCACGGCGTCAAGATCGTCGAGGGGCGCATGCCCGCGGAGGGCGCGCCCGAGATGATCGTGGGCGTCCAGGCGCGCAAGCGTCATCCGGGCCTCAAGCTCGGCGCGGTGGTCAAGCTCCCGCAGGAGGATTGGACGGTCGTCGGCTACTTCTCGGCGGGTGGATCGACTTACGAGAACGAGCTGTGGGCCGATCGGCTGCGCGTGTCGAAGCCGCTGAAGCTCGACCGGATCAACAGCCTCATGATCGCCGCGAGCTCGACGGCGGACGCGGCAAGCCTGATCGCGAAGATCAACGACAGCAAGGCGTTCGAGGCGAGCGCGAAGACCGAGCGCGAGTTCCGTGGCTCGCAGGCACAGCTCGCCCAGGTCACCAAGATCATCTCGCTGCTGGTGCTCATCCTCTGCGTGATCGGCGTGTTCGTGACCGCGACCAACCTGCACGCCTCGCTGATCACCCGCATGCCCGAGTTCGCGTCGTTGATCACGCTCGGCGTGCGCCGCAACCGCGTCGCGGGGCTCGTGCTGGCCGAGAGCCTGCTGCTCTCGCTGACCGGCGCCGCGATCGCGGTCGGGCTCGCGCTGCTCGCGAACGGCACATCGAGCGCCGCGATCAGCGCGATGGCCGCCTTCGATCTCAAGGTCGGGCTGATCCCGATCGGGTTCGGCGTCGGGCTCGCTCTGGTCATCGGGTTGATCGGCGGCATGTTCCCGTCGCTGATCGTGAAGCGGCTCGACCTGATCCGCGGCCTGCGCTGAGCGATGCGCGAGGTGCTCGCACGGTTGCCGGCGGTGCACGTGCTCGCGGATGCGGCGGCCCAGCGTGCGACCGCGCCACGGTGGGCGCTCGTCGAGGCCGCGCGCCGCAGCATCGTGGAACGGCGCGCGGCGATCGTCGCGGGCACCAGCACGGATCCGGTGATCGACGCGGACGTCGTGGCCGCGCTGGCGGCGGAGCTGGCGCGGCCGGCGTTGCGCAGGGTGATCAACGCGACCGGCGTCGTGCTGCACACGAACCTCGGGCGCGCGCCGCTGGCGGCCGCGGCGCGCGCGGCGATCGATGACATCGCGCATGGCTATTCGAACCTCGAGTACGACCTCGTCGCGGGGCAGCGCGGGTCGCGTCACGATCACCTGCGCGAGCTATTGCGCGAGCTCACGGGCGCGGAGGATGCGCTGGTCGTCAACAACAACGCCGCGGCGACGGTGCTCGGACTCGCCGCACTCGCGACCGACAAGGAGATCGTCGTCTCGCGCGGCGAGCTGATCGAGATCGGTGGCTCGTTCCGGCTGCCGGAGATCCTGAAGCTGTCACGCGGTGTGCTCGTCGAGGTCGGCACCACCAACAAGACGCACGCCCACGACTACGAGCGCGCGATCGGTCCGGCGACCGGCTTGCTGCTGAAGGTCCACCGCTCGAACTTCGCGATCGTCGGCTTCACGGCGGAGGTCAGCCCGGAGCAGCTCGTCGCGATCGGCCGCGCGCGCGGCGTGGCGACGATGGTCGACCTCGGCTCGGGCGCGCTCGTCGATCGCGCGACGCAGCGCGCGTGGGGGCTGCCCGCCGAGCCAACGGTCGGCGAGACCGTCGCCGCGGGTGTGGACCTCGTGACGTTCTCGGGCGACAAGCTGCTCGGCGGTCCGCAGGCCGGCATCGCCGTCGGTACGCGCGCGGCGGTCGAGGCGGCCCGCAAGCATCCGCTGATGCGCGCGCTGCGCCCCGACAAGCTCACGCTCGCCGCGCTCGCCGCGACGCTCTCGCTATATCGCGAGCACCGGGTCACCGACGTCCCCGCGAACCGCATGCTCGCCGCGAGCGCCGACGCTCTGCGCGTGACCGCGGAGGAGCTCGCGCGCGCGATCGGGGCGGTGGCCGGCCTGTCGATCACGGTCGAGCCGTGCACGTCGGCGGTCGGCGGCGGCGCGATGCCGACCGCGCAGCTGCCCTCGTTCGCGGTGACCATCGCGGGGGCGCCGACGGAGGCCGTCGATCGCGAGCTGCGGCGCGCGGCGATCGTCGGGCGGATCGAAGATGGCCGCGTGTGGCTCGACGTGCGCACGCTCGCGCCCGACGAGCTCGCGGTGGTGGCGGCGGCGGTGCGCGCGCTGGCTCCGCGTTAGCGATAACGAGTCGGCATCGCTGCGGCGAGCGCGGCGGCCTCGGTCGCCGCCCGCGCGCCGAGCACGACCGCGCCGACGATCGCACCGGCGACCACCAGGCGCAGCGCGCCGAGGATGAGGCCGTCGGCGGTCTGGAACCGGTCCCACCAGCCGAGCCGCGTCTGCAGCACGCGCTCGCTGCCCTCGGGGAGCGTCGCGTAGCGCGCCGGCACCCGCGGGGACTCGGTGACCTCGGGGAGCGTGGTGCCGTCACGCGCGGCGGCCGCCACCAAGGCCTCGGTGGCGAGTAGCTCGTCGAGCACCGCGTTGCGCAGGCGGTGCAGCTCGCGCATCGCACTTCCCGTCCAGCTGTCGATCACCCCGAGCCACTGGCCGAGCGTCTCCTCGGTGGGCGAGGCGAGCTCGAGCTCGCCCAGGCAGTCAGCCCAGCTCTCGACCTCGAGGCGCGCGGCGAGGATGCCGCCGAGCTCGAGCTCGCTCGCCGAGGAGTGCACGTCCCCGAGCACCGTGTAGAGCTCGTGCGCGGTGGACAGCGCGCGCTCGGCCTCGGACTGCGAGACGCGGCCGTCCGCGGTGATCACGGCGATCACGTTGGCGAGCGCACCGACCGCGTCGTCGAGGTCGGCCTCGGTGTGCTCGGCGTAGTGGAGCATCGCGACCAGCGCGCGCAGGTACGCGGCCCAGCCGCCACCCAGCCGCTCCGCCGCGGCGATGCACGCCGTGCGGCATCGGCGATCGTGCTCGATCAGGGCGCGGCGGCTCGCCTCGAGATCGGCCTTCGCGGTCGCGATCAAGGCGGGGAGCTCGCCGCGGCGGTACACCATGCCGCGATAGCGCACGTGCTTGTCGGGCGCCTTGAGGAAGCCTTGCTGCAGCCCCTCGAGCATGGCGACCTCACGCGCGAGGTCGCGATTGCGATCGAGCTCGGTGGCGAGCTCGCTCGGGTACAGCGCATCGAGCGCCTCGACGACGTTCGCCGTCGGGGCCGGTGCATGCCAGAGCTCGTCGGCGCGGCGCGTGTGGCGCGTGAGGGAGCGGCCGAGGTACGCCCCGCGGTAGCACGGATCCAGGCTCGGACGGGCGAGGTCCTCATCGAGGCGCGCGAGCGTGGCTTCCATCGTCGACGGCTCCGGCGCCTCGTCCCCGTAGAGCGCCGCCGTGACGCGGCGGCGCAGCGCCTCGGCATCCTCGAACAGCAGCCACGCGGAGCGATCGTCGAGCGGCGCGGCGATGTACGTGCGCTTGGCCTGGTCCTCGCGCTCGTTGCTCGGCGGGTGCGTGGACCACATGCGCGGCGGCGCGGCGAGCTGCGCCCGGAACAACCGGCGCGCCTGGGGCGGGTCATCGGACGGCGGGACGGTGCCGTAGTGCGGCTCGCCGAGGATGATGCGCGCGCGCTCGAGCATGTGGGTCTGCAGCGCGAACACGTCCTCGACAGCGCGCCCCGCGCGATGCTCCGAAGCGACGAAGCCGAGCGCGAGGTCCATCGCGTGATCGACCGCCTCGAGCCGGTACAGCGCGTTGACGAGGCTGTCGCTGCCGGTGAGCGCGACGGCCACGCGATCGGCCTGGAACTCCATCTCGCGCGACAGCACGCGCTCCGCGATCACGACCCAGCCGAACAGCGTGTCGACGAGCGCGCGGATCGCCCACACGATCAGCCGCAACAGCCAGCCGACCCACGCGATGCGGAAGTCCATCGCCGACAGGCCGGCGAGGAAGCGGTCGAAGGCGTCGCGCCGCGCGACGAGGTGGCCGGCGATCTGCTGGCCGATGTAGACCCAGCGCCCGATCGCCATCGTGCGCTGCGCGAAGTGTCCGAGCTCGTGCGCGAGCACCGCCTTCACCTCGCCCAGCGTGAGCACGTTGGCGAGGCCGAGCCCGATCTCGAGGTTCTTGCGCGACGGGATGATGAGGTTCAGCAGCGTCAGATCGTAGAACACGCCCGCGTTGACGTGGTGCGAGACGAACACGCGATACGGGCGCGGCGCGCGGGCCTCGTCGGCGAGCTTGTGGAGGAAGGCGAACAGCCGCGGCTGCTCGGCGGCGGTGACCTCGATCGTGTCGCGGACGCCGCCGCGCTTCACGAAGAACACGGCCTTGATCATGAACAGCGACAAGAAGCCGATCGCGACGCCGCCGACCATCAGCCAGAACCACTCGTCGTGGACCGTGCCCGCCGCGCGGAACAGGCGATACGACGTCCATGCGAAGTACCCCGCGAGCGCGAAGTACGCGGCGAGAAACGCGAGCAAGGCCAGGAAGGCGAGCCACGCGTGGCGCCGGTACGCGCTTGACGGGCTCGTGAAGCTCGGCGGTACCTGCGTAGGGCCAGCGGGGTACACGTCCATGACCCGGCAATAGCCCCGTCGGGAACGCCCACGCAAGCCTCGTGTTGGGCGCTTGACCGGAGCGGAGGATCGCGGTTACCTGCGCGACGATGACTCCGCGCGTGGTCGCCATCGGTGGCGGCAAGGGGGGCGTGGGCAAGAGCCTCGTCGCCGCCAACGTGGGCATCTTCCTGTCGACGCTGGGCAAGCGCGTCGTGCTCGTCGATGCGTCGTTCGGCGCGCCGAACCTGCACGTGTTCGCCGGCGTGCCGCGCCCGGTTCGGGCGCTTTCGGAGGGCCTGGCGGACGGCGGCTCGCTCGTCGAGGCCGCGGTCGCGACCCACGTCCCCGGGGTGAAGCTGATCGCGGGGGTGTTCGATCCTCCGAACATGGCCGAGCCGGACCCCCTGGCCGTGCGCCGGCTGGGCGAGCAGCTGCGGACGCTGCCGGCCGACTGGGTCGTCGTCGATCTCGGGACGGGGCTGACGTCACCGACGCTCGAGCTGTTCCTCGAGGCCGACATCGGCCTCGCCGTCGCGGTGCCCGATCCGACGTCGATCGAGCTGATGCACCGGTTCGTGAAGGCGGCGTTCCTGAAGAGCCTCGAGCGTCGCGGCCTGGGCCACCTCGCCCAGCTGCGGCCGCACGCGGGCCACGTGTTCGAGGGCGGAGCGCCGAGTGCGCTCGAGCTGTGGCTCGCCGCGGTCGAGCGTGAAGCGCCCGAGCTCGACGAGCTACGCGACGCGATCCTCGCGTTCTCGCCGCACCTGGTGATCAACGCCGCGCGCAGCAAGAGCGACATGGAGCTCGGGCGCGCGGTGGCCTCGGTGATGCGGCGGCGGCTCGGCTGTCCGATCCGCTATCTCGGGCACCTCGAGTACGACGAGGCGGTGTGGGCGTCGACGCGCCGCCGGCGGCCGCTGCTCATCGAGCACCCGGAGACGCGCGTCGCCAAGTGTTTCGAGCGCGTCGCGCGCGGGCTGCTCGCGGTGCGGCCGCTCGTCGAGACCGACGTGCTGCCGAGCGACTCGTACTACGACCTGCTCGAGGTCCCCCCGACGGCGAGCTTCGAGGACATCCGGCGTGCGAACCGTCGCATCCGCGACATCTACGGCGCCGAGTCGATCGCGATCAGCGGCCTCTACGACGCGCCGAGCCTGGAGGCCGTGCATCGCCGCCTCGACCTCGCGTACACGACGCTGATGGATGCGGCCAAGCGCAAGGACTACGACATGGAGCTGTTCCCGGACGGCGTGCCGATGCCGGTGCCGCCGGCGGCGCCGACAGAGCCCGTGATCCAGGCGCGCGCCGCGACCAAGGTCGACGATCCGGCGACCCTCACGATCCGTCCGCCGATGCCCGAGCTGTCTCCACATACCGAGTACTCGGGGATGCTGCTGCGGCAGATCCGCGAGGCGGTGGGGGTCGAGCTGCGCGAGATCGCCGAGCGCTCGAAGATCGGCATGGCGTACCTGCACGCGCTCGAGGGCGAGGTGTTCGCGAAGCTGCCGGCCGCGGTGTACGTGCGCGGTTTTCTCGTCGAGTACGCACGCGCGCTCGGGCTCGACGCCGAGCGGGTCAAGCAGACCTACCTGGCGCGCTTCCGCGCCGCGCGGCCGTCACCCGATGACGACGAGGCTGACGGAGTTTCGCGGCCCACCAAGTCTTGATACGCTGGCTCCATGGCCACCCTGATCGACAACCCCAAGCGCGCGCGCCAGCTCGCCCGCGCGATCGCCTCGGACCTGACCCTCTATCACGAGCCCAAGATCCTCGAGGGCATCAACAACGACAACCTGTTCGAGGTCATGTCGGACGAGATCAACGAGGGCCGCGACCTGTTCAAGAGCCGCGTCACGGAGGACATCTTCGGCCAGCACATCTACGAGCGCGCGATCGTGGACGTGCTGATCAAGTCGAAGGGTCACGTGAAGTCGAAGATCTGGTGATCGAGGACGACGGCGTCGACGAGGGCGACGGCGATCAGGAAACTGGGTTTCGCTTCGTCATCGACGCCGAGGACGCGGGCGGCCGCCTCGATGCGGTGCTCGCCAAGCAGCTCGCGATGCCGCGCGCGCAGGTGCAGCGGCTGATCGACGACGGGCGCGTCCGCATCGACGGCGCGACCCCGACCAAGGGCGGCGTCAAGCTGCGCATGGGCGAGGTGGTCGACGGCACCATCCCGGCACCCGAGCCGCTCGAGGTGGTGGCGGAGGACCTCCCCCTCGTCGTGCTCTACGAGGATGCCGATCTGATCGTCGTCGACAAGCCGGCCGGCTTGGTCGTGCACCCGGCGGCGGGCCACACGCGCGGCACGCTCGTCAACGCGCTCCTGTTCCACTGCAAGGACCTGTCGGGCATCGGCGGCGTCCTGCGGCCCGGCATCGTGCACCGGCTCGACAAGGACACGAGTGGGGTGATGGTCGCGACCAAGTCCGAGCGCGCGCACGCGGGGCTGACCGCGGCGTTCGCCGCGAAGAGCCGCGGCGAGCCGGGGGGCCTCGAGCGCACGTACCTCGCCATCGCCGCGCCGCCCCCCGTCGGTGCCGGCGGCACGCTGCGCACGAGCTACGGCCGCCACCCGGTACATCGCAAGAAGTTCTCGTCGAAGGTGACGAGCGGCAAGCCGGCGGTCACGCACTGGAAGCTCGTCGAACCGCTTCACGGCGCCGCGCTACTGCGCCTGCGCCTCGAGACCGGGCGCACGCATCAGATCCGCGTGCACGCCGCGGATCACGGCTGGCCCCTGCTCGGCGATCCGGTCTACGGCCATCGCCCGCGTGACGAGCGCGTCGCCGCCGCGGCCGCCGCGCTCCGCCGCCAGGCCCTCCACGCGAGCACGCTCTCGTTCGCGCACCCGGTCACCGGCGAGCGCCTCGCCTTCGAGTCCCCGCTGCCCGCGGACTTCGCGGCGGCGCTCGCCGCGCTTCGCTGAGCGGCTGCTGATACGCTTCCACCATGGTGTCGAGTCGCCGGCGACCCATCGCAGCCCTATCGCTGGTCGCCGCGTTCTGGTGCGTTGGTTGCCGCGCGCACGAGCCGGCCACCTCGGCCGTCGCGACCGCACCCGCTACGACTACCCGCACCAACGAGGGGAGCCATATGGAGGAACACTTCATCTTCCGCGGTGAACCGAGCGAGCGAGAGCGGTCGCGAGAGCGGGTTCGTCAGGCGTTCGTGACGTTCGCCGGGCAGACGAGCCAAGACATGCGGATGCCGCGGATCGGCAGCCTCGAGGAGCACCTCGCAGACCACTTCGTCGAGGTGACGCCGCAGGGGGCGACGCTGCACGTCGTCACCAATCCGGCACAGAACCCGACGTGGGATCTGTCATTCGACGTCGGTCCGGACGACGCGGTGACGAACATCATCGTCGGCGAGGACGCGCCGCCACCGCCCGATTAGCGCTCGTTACGTCGGACCTCGTGTCAGGTTTCGAGGCCGTACTGGCGCAGCTTCTTCCACAGCGTCGTGCGGTTGATGCCGAGCATCGCCGCCGCCTTGGTCTTCTGGCCGTCGCACATCTCGAGGACCTTGAGGATGTGCGCGCGCTCGAGCTCGTCGAGCGTGGGCACGTGATCGCCGGTGAAGGTCTGGAGGCCGGGCACGGCCGCGCGCCCATGGGGCGAGGCGACGTCGGCGACGTCGAGCACGTCTCCCGAGGCGAGGATGACCGCGCGCTCGATCGCGTTCTCGAGCTCGCGCACGTTACCGGGCCACGGCTGCGCGGCGAGGTGGGCGAGGGCGGCATCGGTGATCGCGGGGCGGCTCTTCTCGGCGCGCAGCGCGGCCTGCTCGGCGAAGTGGCGGGCGAGCAGCGGGATGTCGCCGCGGCGGTCGCGCAGCGCGGGGACCTCGATGGTGATCACGGCGAGACGGTAGTAGAGGTCCTCGCGGAACGCGCCGGTCTTGGTCTGCTCGGCGAGGGCGCGGTTGGTCGCGGCGATGACGCGGGCGTCGACGCGGATCGCCGAGGTGCCGCCGACCGGCTTGACCTCACCGTCCTGCAGCGCGCGCAGCAGCTTGGGCTGGAGCTCGAGCGGCAGCTCGCCGATCTCGTCGAGGAACAGGGTGCCGCCGTCGGCGGCGAGGAACAGGCCGCGCTTCGCGGTGTCGGCGCCGGTGAACGCCCCGCGCACGTGACCGAACAGCTCGCTGTCGAGGAGGTTGCCGACGAGCGCGCCGCAGTTGACTGGCGTGAACGTGCGGCCCGCACGCCGGCCGCTGAAGTGCAGCGCGCGCGCGACCAGCTCCTTGCCGGTGCCGCTCTCGCCGGTGATCAGCACCGTCGCATCGGAGTGAGCGACCTTGTCGATCGTCGCGCGCAGCTGCTGCATCGCCGGCGAGTCGCCGATCATCGAGCCGTACGCGAGGCGCTTGGTCAGCTCGCCGTGCGCGCGGCGCAGCTCGTCCTCGTCGAGCGCGCGGCGGACCACGAGGCGCAGCTCGTCGGGTGAGAACGGCTTGCCGATGTAGTCGCGCGCGCCGAGCTTCATGCCGCGCACCGCCGTGTCGATCGATGGATAGGCGGTGATCAGGAGCACCGCAGGTGGGGCCTCGCCGACCAGCAGGCGTGGCAACAGCGAGACGCCGTCCTGATCGGGCAGGTTGATGTCGCACAGGATCAGATCGAACCGGCGGCGCGCGACGGCGGCGAGCGCGCCCGCGGCGGTGTCGATTGCCTCGATCTCGTAGCCCGCACGGCCGAGGACGTCGCTGCACAGCGCCCGGATGCCGCGCTCGTCGTCGACGACCAGGATGCTGCTCACGCCGCCATCATACCGAGGCGTCACCCGCTCGCGTTGGGGATCACGAGGCGAAACTCGGCGCCGCGGCCGCCGGCACCGTCACCGACCTCGATCGAGCCGCCGGCGGTGGTGACCAGGTGCTTGCACACCGCGAGGCCCAGGCCGGTGCCGACGCCGGCGGCCTTGGTCGTGAAGAACGGATCGAACACGCGGCCGCGATCCTTGGCCGGGATGCCCGGGCCGTCGTCACCGACGGTGATCAGGGTGGCGACACCGCCGGGCGCGGGCTTGACGCCGATCGAGATCGTGCCACCGTCGCCGAGCGCCTGCGCCGCGTTCTGCACCAGGTTGACGAGGACCTGCTGGAGGGCGCTCGCCTCGATCGCGATGGGCTTGTCGGACGCCACGTCGGTGACGAGCCGCGCCTTCGCCTTCTCGAGCTGCAGCTCGAGCAGCGCGCCGACGTGGCGGACCACCGTCGCGGGCACGGTCGCGGGCGGCGGCTCGGGCTTGCTCGTGGCCGTGATGACACGATCACTCGTACGCGGCGTCCGCGCGTACTCGAGCAGGCCGCCGATGATGCCCTTCATGCGCTCCGCTTCGCTCGCGATCAGGTCGAGGCCCGCGCGATCGGGGTGGCCCTCCGGCTTGTCCTCGGCGAGCAGCTTCGCGTAGCCGAGCACCGTGGTGAGCGGGTTGTTGATCTCGTGCGCGACCTGCGCGGACATCACGCCGACGGACGCCAGGCGATCTCCGCGTGCGAGCGCGGTCTGCAGCTCGTGGCGCTCGGCGATCCGCCGGGCCATCTCGTCGATGCGCTGGCCGAGCGCGCCGATCTCGCCGGGGCCCTCGATCGACGGCGCGGGATCCGGGGTGCCGGTCGCGATCGCGTCGGCGCGACGCGCGAGCGCGGCGAGTGGGCGCGTGAGCCGGGTCGCGAAGTAGCCACCGAGGGCGAGGGCGACGGCGAGCGCGGCGCCGCCGATGATCAGCGTATCTCGCGTGGTGCGGCGCGCGAGCGCGTACGCCTCCGCCTCGGGTTGCTCTTTCAGGATTGTCCACCGCACGCCGCGCAGCGACTGATAGCTAGACAGGTTGCGGTACGCGCTGACCCAGCCGTTGGCGGCGAGCGTGCCCTCGACCGACGAGCCGAGCGCACGATCGACCGCTGCATCGGTGCCGGCGAGCGAGGTCGCAGCGAGCGGCGTCTCCTCGCTCGTCGCGACCGGGACGCCCGCGCCGTCGACCACGCGCAGCCGGGCGCCCGCGCCGAGCCGGGCCGCGGCGAGCAGCTCGCGCACGAACCCGAGGTCGAGGCGCGCGACGAACACGCCCATCAGCTCGCCCGTCCGGCCGCGCGCCTGGACCACCAGGTGCACGACGGGGCGCCCATCGACGCGCACGACATCGCCGACGTAGCCGCCGAAGCTGTGCGAGTTGATCGCCACCCCAGGCGGCACCGGATCGCCGTAGCGCGGCGCACCATCGGGCGCGACGATCGACAGCGAGCGGACGATCGGAACGTCGCGCCGCACGCGGGCGAGCAAGCGCTGCGAGGCCGGCGCGTCGTCCGGCGCATCCGCCCAGGTGGCCGCGGCGAGCTCGAGCGTGCGCCGCGAGTCCTGCAGCGTGCCGTCGAGCACCGCGCCGAGCGCACGGATATGCGCGAGCGCGCCGCGATCGACCTCGCGCTCGACATCGGCCCGCGCGCGCAGGATCGCGAGCACGCCGACGATCACCGTCGGTACGACGGCCGCGAGTGCGAGCACGAGCAGCACGCGCCAGCGCAACGACCCGCGTCCGCGCGCATCGCGGCGTGCGCCTCCACGCGCGGCGGCGTGCCCCGTCTCGTGGTCCTCGCGCGTCGGTGCCTGATCGCTCATCGCGCGCCCTCGAGGAGAACGAATCCGCACGCGCACGCGCGACCACGGTGCCGCCGCATCATCATCATCGCGTTCGCGTGCACGACCGATCGCGCACGCTCGATCATCGCGCGTCTCCCGCGAGGCGCTGCCAGCCGCGGCGCACGCCCGCGATCGCCTCCTCGGGCGTGGCGTCCTTCGCCACGACGGCGGCGAGCGCGGGGTTGAGGTCGTCGAACAACAGCGGCGTGAGCGGATCGCGCGGCAACGGCACGGCGTCACGCAGCGCATCGGCGGCGGCGCGCGCGAGGGGAGGCGCCGCGGCGAGCGCGGACGTGCGCGTCGGGATCGTCGAGAACGCCTGTGCGAGGCGGGTCGCCACCGGCACGCTCGCGAGCTCGGCCGCGAGCCGCCAGCCTTGCTCGGGGCGAGCGGCGCACGTCGGGACCACGAGCAGCTGGCCGCCGCGCGGTGCCCCGGCGAGCGGGCTGACCGCGATGCGCGAGGCATCTCCGAGCTCGCCGAACTGCCACGGCCCCGTGATCCAGTACGCGACCTCGCCTGCGCGGAACCGGCGCAGCTCCTCGGGCGCCTCGCTGCCGGCCGCGGGTGGGGGCGCGGCGACCTCGCCGAACAGCGCGGCGAACGTCGCGAGCGCGCGCGTCGCACCGCCGGCAGCGGTCGCGCCGTCGCGCACCGCGTGGGGAGCGCCGAGCGCGTCCGGCGCGAGGTCGCCGCCTTCGGCGCGCAGCCACGGGACGAACCAGTAGGCGTCGACGCGGACGCCGAGCCGATGCGGGCGCGCCGGGGTGCGTGCGGCCCGCGCGGCCGCGCCCACGTCGTCGATCGACGGCGACGCGGGGGCGGGCAGGGCGGCGTCACGCACCACGAGCAAGCCGTCGACGGTCTGCGGCACGCCCCACCACGCGCCGTCCTGTTGCCCGAGCGCGGCCGCCTCCGGTGTCCAGTCCAGGGACGCGAGCTCGCCGGGCACGGGGACGAGCTGTGCGCGCAGGCCGGGCAACCACGTCGCGTCGATGCGGATGAGATCGGGGCAGCGCTGCCCGGTCGCGAGGATCTCGCCGATCACCTGCTGGCCGCGTGCGAACGGCACCAGGGACGACTCGACGGTGAGGCCGCGCTCGGCGATCACCGCATTGAACAGCTCGGTCTCGGCGGGGCTGAACGTGTGCAAGAACCGGATCGCCGCCGGCGCGGGCGGGTCACCGCAGGCCACGGCACACGCACACGCGAGGATCGCCGTCAGCCGCTGCACGCCGGCAATGTAGCGCGAACCCACGGGAGCCCCGGGGGACCCGCGTGCTATCTACGGCCGGTGCGGAGCATGACCGGCTTCGGGCGCGGTGTCGTCGAGCACGCAGGCGTGCGTGCGACCGTCGACATCCGCGCCGTCAATCATCGCTTTCTCGATCTCAAGCTGCGCGGAGCCCCGCTGCCCCCTGCGGTCGAGGAGGTCGTCTCGGCCAAGATCCGAGCGGCCGTCGAGCGCGGTTCGGTGGCGGTCTCGATCCACGTTACGCGCCACGGCGCGGCCGCGGCGACCACGATCGATCCGACGGCCGCCGCGGCGGCGCACCAGGCGCTCAGCCAGCTCGCGACGACCCTCGGACTTCCGGGCCCGGACCTCGCGCTCGTGCTCGCTCAGCCCGGCGTGGTGGTCACGGCCGAGCGCTGCGACGAAGAGCACCCGCCGGTGCTCGAGGCCCTCGGGGCCGCGCTCGCCCAGCTCGAGCAGATGCGGACGACAGAAGGCGAGGCGCTCGCGGCCGACCTCCTCGCGCGGGTCGACGAGCTGACCGCGCTGCGCGTGCAGGTCGCCACGCTCGCCGCCACGGTGCCGCAGCAGCTGTCCCGCCGGCTCGACGAGCGCGTGCGCCGCCTGCTCGCCACGCAGGACGGGGCCGAGGTCGACCCGGCACGCCTGGCCCAGGAGGTCGCCCTGCTCGCCGATCGCTCCGACATCACCGAGGAGCTGGTCCGCCTCGCGAGCCACCTCGATCAGGCGCGCGCCCTGGTCACGACGAAGGGCTCGGTGGGCCGTCGCCTCGACTTCCTGGTCCAGGAGATCGGCCGCGAGCTCAACACCATCGGCAGCAAGGCGACGGTGACGGAGATCAGCACCGCGATCGTCGACGCGAAGGCCGTGCTCGAGAAGGTGCGCGAGCAGATACAGAACGTCGAGTGAGCCTGTAAGATGCCGGGCGTGACCGATCGTGGTGTCCTCGTGATCGTCTCGTCGCCGTCCGGCGCCGGCAAGACGACCCTGACGCGCCGGCTGCTCGGCGAGTTCAGCCCGCTGCTCGAGTTCAGTGTTTCGCACACCACGCGGCCGCGCCGCACCGGCGAGGTCGAGGGTCGCGACTATCACTTCATCAACCCCGATGAGTTCGAGGGCATGGTCCAGCGCGGCGAGTTCGCCGAGCACGCGTTCGTGCACAAGAACCGCTACGGCACCGCGATGGCTCCGGTCGAGGCCGCGCTGTCCTCCGGCCGCGACATGATCTTCGACGTCGACTGGCAAGGCGGCGAGGCGCTGTCGGCGCGCTGGCCGCTCGACTCGCTCAAGATCTTCATCCTGCCTCCCGACCTGACCACCCTCGAGTCCCGCCTGCGCTCGCGCGCCACGGACACCCCCCAGGTGATCGAGACGCGCCTCCAGAACGCGCTCGACGAGCTCACCCACTACCCCGAGTACCCGTACCTGATCGTCAACGACGACATCGACCGGGCTTACGCGGTCTTGCGCGCCATCTACCTGACCCGCCGCTACGGAGTGGCAGACCGGCCCGACGTTGACTACCCGCTCTCCGAGCTCGCGAAGATCGTGGGTAACAACGCGAGCGCCGTCGCTCACGCGAAGCGACTCGTGGGGAGCGCCTGAGACACGCGGGCCGTCGCACCTAGCGCACGATTGACGAGTGGATCGCGTTGGTTCAACCTCGTCTTATGAGGGGAATCGTCGCGGTCGCCGGTCTGGTGGTAGGCGTCGGGCTCACGATGGTCACCGGCTGCTCGCGCACCTTCTCGGGGAGTGCGATCCAGCCCAATCCCCTGGCCGTCCCGACGGAGACGCTGCGTAACTCGGAGAAGATCACGATCGTGCGCGGCGACATGGAGCTCGACGCGCCCGACCCCGCGCAGGTCACCCAGCGCTCCTCGGTCGTTCACAATCACAAGTACCCGCTGATCAACCAGGCGCACTTCACCCTCGTCTCGCGCGACCGCCTGCGCTTCCACGTCCAGATCGATCACAAGTGGCAAGAGTACGCGGACCTCAACACGTGGACCGTGAGGCTCGAGGACGACCGCGGCCGCAAGTGGACCCCGCAGTCCGTCGAGCATGCGCGCACCAAGATCATGACGACGATGTGGGATCGCGAGCAGCAGACGGCGCGCCGCAACGGCTTCGGCGACATCGTCGCGCTCAACGAGGACGGCTGGAAGCGCCGCCAGACCCTCGGCTCGCTGTCCGTGTTCCGCGGCAAGGCCGACTTCGTGTTCTATCAACGCGATCTGTTCGACCGCGACGTGCGCCGGCTCCGGCTCGTGGTCAGCCGCCCGGGCGAGGCGTTCGAGTTCACCTGGAACTTCCAGGACCCGATCGCCTCGCAGTAACAACCTGGCTGGTCGGTCAATTGGGCCCAGATGTAGCGCGTGGTACCTTGTGCGAACGGGTCTTCGCGCAAGATGCATCAGCTCGACCAGATCCTCTCAGAGGTCGCCGGATACTTCCCCAACGCCGATCTGCCGCTGGTCCGGCGCGCGTACACGTTCGCCGCGCAGGCGCATGACGGGCAAACCCGCAAGTCGGGCGATCCGTACGTCACGCATCCGCTCGCGGTGGCGCAGATCATCGCCCAGCTGAAGCTCGACGTCGCGAGCGTGTGCGCGGGCCTCTTGCACGACTGTGTCGAGGACACCTCGGCGACGGTCGAGCAGCTGGGCGAGCTGTTCGGCAAGGAGATCGCGTTCCTCGTCGACGGCGTCACCAAGCTCGGCAAGCTGCCGTACTCGACGCGCGAGGAGCAGCAGGCGGAGAACTTCCGCAAGATGCTGCTCGCGATGGCGCGCGATATCCGCGTCATCCTCGTCAAGCTGTGCGACCGCCTCGACAACATGCGGTCGCTGCATCACCTGCCGCCCGAGAAGCAGGAGCGCATCGCGGCGGAGACGATGCAGATCTACGCGCCGCTCGCGAACCGCCTCGGTATCCAGTGGGTCAAGGTCGAGCTCGAGGACCTCGCGTTCAAGTACATCTATCCGGGTGAGTACGATCAGCTCGCGCAGGACGTCGCGAAGAGCCGCGCCGAACGCCTCGAGTACATCCACAGCGTCGAGAAGCTGATCAAGAAGGAGATGGAGGCGGGCGGTGTGCCCTGCGAGGTGCACGGCCGCGCGAAGCACCTCTACTCCATCTATCAGAAGATGAAGCGCACGCAGCGCCCGTTCGAGGAGATCCACGACGCGATCGGGTTCCGCGTGATCACCGACTCGCAGATGCACTGCTATCAGGCGCTCGGCGTCGCGCATCAGACGTGGACCCCGATCCCCGGCCGGTTCAAGGACTACATCGCGCTGCCCAAGCCGAACCTCTACCAGTCGCTGCACACGGCGGTGATCGGTCCGCGCGGCGAGCGCATCGAGATCCAGATCCGCACGACGGAGATGAACGTCGTCGCGGAGCACGGCATCGCCGCGCACTGGAAGTACAAGGAAGGCTCGGCGGTCGCGCCCGACGACAAGAAGTTCGCGTGGCTGCGCCAGCTGATGGAGAGCCAGAAGGAGCTGCGCGATCCGACGGAGTTCCTCGAGAGCGTCAAGATCGACCTGTTCGGCGACGAGGTCTACGTGTTCACGCCGGGCGGCGACGTGAAGGCGCTGCCCAAGGGCAGTTGCCCGATCGACTTCGCGTACGCGGTGCACTCGTCGATCGGCGACCACTGCTCGGGCGCGCGCGTCAACGGCATGATCGTCCCGCTGCGCTATCAGCTGCGCAACGGCGACACGATCGAGATCATCACCAACCCGAACCAGAAGCCGAACAAGGACTGGCTCAAGCTGGTGAAGACGGCGCGCGCGCGCACCAAGGTGCGCTGGCTGCTGCGCCAGGAGCAGCGCGACAAGGCGGTCGCGCTCGGGACCGACCTGCTCGACAAGGGGCTGCGCAAGCACGGGACGACGCTGCAGCGCGCGGAGAAGCAGCTCAAGGTCGCCGCGCAGGAGCTCAAGTGCATGACCGTCGACGAGCTGATCATCCAGGTCGGCTACGGAAAGATCACGGCGCAGCAGGTGCTCGAGAAGGCGCTGCCCGAGCTGGCCAAGAAGGAGGCCGAGCTCCCCGCGAAGACCGAGAGCATGCTGAAGACGCTGCTCAAGAAGGTCACGCGGCGGACGTCGTCGAGCGGCATCAAGGTCGCCGGCGAGGAGGACATCCTCGTGCGGTTCGCGAAGTGCTGCT
>Ga0247822_10000557_pt1 | contig 20478 bp, 14 predicted proteins | sample 13C_Cellulose_Da_FD_192423 | JGI IMG/M metagenome (GOLD analysis project Ga0247822, IMG submission 192423) | Soil microbial communities from agricultural site in Penn Yan, New York, United States - 13C_Cellulose_Day30 | ecosystem: Environmental > Terrestrial > Soil > Agricultural land | place...
AGCAGCGCCTGGCCGTTCACGAACCTGGACGAGGTCGGGTCGGCGCAGCGGGCCAACTTCTTCGCCGGCGACTCGGACCTGCGGGGCGGGGTGCGGCTGGCGCTGCGGGACGCCGACGGGGACGGCCGGGCCGACCTGCTGACCGGCAGCGGCGAGGGTGAGGCGAGCCGGGTGCGGGTGTACTGGGCCGCCAACCTGCTTGCCGACTCGAACCCCGCCGCGGACCAGGAACTCGACCCGTTCGGGGCGGTCCTGGCCGACGGGGTGTTCGTCGGGTAGCTCGGGTAGCTCGGGTCGGTGAGTTCGAGTGCCCTCTTGTGAAGAGGGATCAGATTAGTGCCCTGCTTCTACGTCAGTATGCGCGGGCCGGAATCGGTTCCTGCAGGAACTTATGCAGGTCTACGGGTTATCGTGAGGTTTCATTGTTGCGGCCGTGGCGGACCTGAACTACTTAGTTTCACATCAGTACCTATGGATCAACGACTATCCAGGACGCCGTAGGTGCTGTCACCGGAGATCAATAGATGTTTCGCCTCTTCGCCCACCCACGCCGATCCGCGGGTTGCCAGCGCGTGACCGGCCTCGGCCTCGACATGGTGCTCGAGGACCGCTTGGCCCCGGCGCTATTCACCGGCCGCACCTGGACCATTACCGGTCAGGACTCGGACGGCACCTCCTGGTCTGGATCCACCTTGATATTCACCCAGGAGACGTCCGTCACTTCGGGCTTGCAACTGGAAGGCTTCTTCGATTGGGTGAGCGACACCGGGGCGAGCGGCCGCGAGTTGTTCAACGGTTCCTATACCACTGCCGGTCGGGCGCTCGACATGACCGGGTTCGATCTGGTCAACCCGGTCGGGATCGTGACCGGGCACTATACGGCCGACCTCGACGTAACGGGCAACGCGATCATCAACGGGCTGTGGGACACCAACATCACGGGAACCTGGTCGGCCACCGCCCCGCCTCTGCCGAACACCCCGCCGGTCATTTCGGACGTGCCAGACCAGCCGGCGGTCGTGGTCGGCACGGCGGTCGGCCCGGTCGCGTTTACCGTGGGCGACGCGGAGACCGCGGCCGGAAGCCTGACCGTGACCGCGACGACGAGCAACGCCGCACTCCTTCCCCCTGGGACCATCGTATTTGGTGGATCGGGGGCGAACCGGACGGTCACACTGAACCCGACCGGCGGGCCAGGCACGGCCGACGTGACGGTCACGGTGACCGACGCCGGCGGCCTGTCCGTATCCGACACCTTCAGGATCACGGTCGTTGCAGCGAACACGCCGCCGGTCATTTCGGACGTGCCGGACCAGCCGGCGGTCGTGGCCGGCACGGTGGTCGGCCCGGTCGCGTTTACCGTGGGCGACGCGGAAACCGCGGCCGGAAGCCTGACCGTGACCGCGGCGACGAGCAACGCCATCCTGGTCCCGACAGGTAACATCGCCATCGGCGGGAGCGGAGCGAACCGGATCGTCACCGTCACCCCGACCGCCGATCAGACCGGGACGGCGACCATTACCCTCACGGTCAGTGACGCGAGCGGGGGAACGGCCACTGACACGTTTACTGTCACCTTCACCCCGCCAGTCCTGCCACTGACGGCTCGCCCGGCCGCGGTCGGCGGCCGGCTCGATGGCTCCGCCCGCGTGCTCACCCCGGCCAACGGGAAGTACGACCTCGGCAGTACCCTCGACTTCTTCCCCGGCCAGCCGGTCAACGTGCGGACCGCGACCGCGGACGTGACCGGCGACGGCGTGCCGGACTTCATCGGCGGCACCGGGCCGGGCGCCGTCACCCGCGTGTCGGTCCGCGACGGGGCGACCGGCCAGGAAGTCGTCTCCTGGCAGCCGTTCGAGTCGGCGTTCACCGGCGGAGTGTTCATCGCCGCCCTGGACATGGACGGGGACGGCAAGGCGGAGGTGGTCGTCAGCCCCGACCAGGGCGGCGGACCGGTCGCGGCCGTGTTCGCCGGCTCGAAGCTCGCGGCTGGCACCGGCGGGGACGCCGCGCAGATCGTGCGGTTCTTCGGCATCGACGACCCGGCCTTCCGCGGCGGCGCCCGGCCGGCGCTGGGGGACGTGACCGGGGACAGCAAGGCGGACCTGATCGTCTCGGCCGGGTTCCTGGGCGGGCCGCGGATCACCATCTGGGACGGGGCGTCGGTCCTCGCCGGGACGCCGGCCCAGCGGCTGAACTTCTTCGCGTTCGAGGACACGCTGCGGAACGGGGCGTTCGTGGCGGCCGGGGACGTGACCGGGGACGGCGTCGCGGAGGTGGCGTTCGGCGGCGGCCCCGGCGGCGCGCCGCGGGTGCGGCTGTTCGACGGCCAGGCGCTGCTGGCGGCCGGGCCGTTCACGAACCTGGACGAGGTCGGGTCGGCGCAGCGGGCCAACTTCTTCGCCGGCGACTCGGACCTGCGGGGCGGGGTGCGGCTGGCGCTGCGGGACGCCGATGGAGACGGGGAAGCGGACCTGGTCACCGGCAGCGGCGAGGGGGAGCCGAGCCGGGTGCGGGTGTACCGGGCCGCCAACCTGCTGGCGAACCCGAGCCCCGCCGCCGACCAGGAGTTGGACCCGTTCGGGGCGGTCCTGGCCGACGGGGTGTTCGTCGGGTAGGGCCGGTGTCGGTCGGACGGGCGTTCGGCCGGGGCAATTTTGGGGATACGGGAAGCCGGCGGACCCCTTGCGGCCCGCCGGTGTCATTCTCAGGGTGGGGCGGTACGTCGTCCCCGAAGCCCGCGGCTGGTAAAGTCTTCCGGTTGGCGAAACCGGGAGGGTTAATCTTGAACGGCATCCGCACCGTCTTTTATGTTGGACACTCCGCACAACCGGTAAACCGCCCCCGACTCGCTACACCGGGGCCGGCTCGACTCTCTCCGTGAGGCCACCCGCCATGCCCCGCCGTTCCGTTCGTCTCGGACGCCACCTGTTTCTGGAAGACCGCCTCGCCCCGGCGGTGGCCGGCGACCTTGACCCGATCTTCGGGTCGGGCGGCGTCTCCACCATCCCGTTCCTGCCGTCCGCCCCATTCTCGTTCGAGACGCCGACCGCCCACGGGGTGGCCCTCCAGCCCAACGGGCAGGCCATCCTGGTCGGCAGCGTGCCGTCCCTGGCGACCACCGGCGGGACCGACTTTGGGGTGGCCCGGCTGCTCCTGACCGGGCAGCCCGACCCGACGTTCAACGCCGGGCTGGGGACGATCCGCATCCCGTTCGACCTGGGGGGGCTCAACGACGACGTCGCCCATTCCGTGGCGATCCAGTCGGACGGCAAGATCGTGATCGCCGGGTCCGCCTCCACCTCCTCCACCGGCCAGGACTTCGCGGTCGTGCGGCTCAACGCCGACGGCACCCCGGACGCGACGTTCGGCACCAAGGGGGTCGTGACCGTCCCGTTCACCAGCGGCTCGTCCACGTTCTCCGACGACGTGGCCTACGCGGTGGCGGTCCAGGACGACGGCAAGATCGTCCTGGCCGGGTCGTCCCGGCTGGACTTCGCGGCCGCCCGGCTCAACGCCGACGGCAGCCTCGACACGACCTTCGCCGGTAAGGGCCAGACGACCATCGTCTTCGGCCCCGGCGGGTTCAACGCCGACGCGGCCCGGGCGATGGTCATCCAGGACGACGGCAAGATCGTCCTGGCCGGGTACTCGGACACGAACGACTTCCAGCACGACTTCGCGGTGGTGCGGCTCAACCCCAACGGCACCCCGGACTCGGCGTTCGGCAACAAGGGGCGGTCGAGCATCGGGTTCGACCTGGGCGGGACCAACGACGACAAGGCGTTCGGGGTGGCGCTACAGTCCGGCGGGCAGATCGTGGTGGTCGGACGGGCCGAGCTGTCCTTCGGCGGGTTCGGCTCCAACTTCAGCGACATGGCCGTCGCCCGGCTGAACCCGGACGGCACCCCGGACCAGAGCTTCGGCACCGCCGGCGTCCAGACGGTCGGGTTCGACCTGGGCGGCAGCTTCGAGGACGAGGCCCGCGCGGTCCTGGTGCAGCCGGACGACAAGATCGTGATCGCCGGGGCCGCCGAGCGGTCGTTCGGGTTCTCCACCGCCGGCAGCTTCGTGACGATGCGGATGGCCGCGGACGGGACGTTCGACCCCACGTTCGCGACGGGCGGCAAGTCGGTGATCCCGGTCGGCACCGGGCAGTTCTTCTTCTTCGGAACGGCCATCCCCGGGGCCAGCGCGCTGGCGCTGCAGGCGGACGGGAACATCGTGGCGGCCGGGACCGGGTCGGCCACGTTCACGGCGATGCGGTTCTACGGCGAGGCGCCGCCGGTCCCGCCGGAGCCGCCGGTCCCGCCGGAGCCGCCGTCCAAGCAGCCGATCCTGCCGGTCCCGCTGGACCAGCTCCCGCGGCTGCCGGACCCGGTCCTGGCCGGCGGGGCGGCGAACGGGTCGGCCACCGTGCTGTTCAACCAGGACGGGACGTTCGGGCCGGGGACGGTCCACAACTTCTTCCCCGGCCAGTCGGTCGTGGTCCGTACTGCGGTGGCGGACGTCAACGGCGACCTGGTCCCCGACTTCATCGGTGCCACCGGGGTCGGGATCACGTCCCGGGTCACGGTCATCGACGGCAAGGGGGCGGGCACCCTGGCGTCGTTCCAGCCGTTCGAGGACGGGTTCACCGGCGGAGTGTTCGTGGCCGCCGCCGACCTCAACGGGGACGGCCGGGCCGACCTGGTCGTCACCCCGGACCAGGGCGGCGGGCCGGTCGTCGCGGTGTACGACTCGGCCGCCCTGCTGGGCGGGGAGCGGGCCGACCGGGCGCAGTTCGCCCGGTTCCTGGGGATCGAGGACCCGAACTTCCGCGGCGGCGCCCGGGCGACCCTGGGCGATGTGAACGGGGACGGCACCCCGGACCTGATCGTGTCCGCCGGGTTCGGCGGCGGGCCGCGGATCGCCGTGCTCAACGGCGCGGACGTGGCGGCCGGCCTGCCGGTGCCGGGGCACCTCGTCTCGGACTTCTTCGCGTTCGAGCCGGGGCTGCGCAACGGCGCATACGTGGCAGCGGGGGATATGGACGGGGACGGGTTCGCGGACCTGGCGTTCGGCGGCGGCCCCGGCGGCGCGCCGCGGGTGCGCGTCGTCAGCGGCCAGGGGCTGGCGACGGTCGGGGCGTTCACCAGCCTCGACCAGTTGACCGGCACGGCGGAGGTCGGGAACTTCTTCGCTGGCGACCCGAACCAGCGCGGCGGGGCGCGGGTGCAGCTCCGCGATGTGGACGGGGACGGGCTGGCGGACCTGTCGGTCGGCAGCGGCGAGGGCGAGCCGGGCCGGGTGTCGGTGTACTCCGCTGCGTCGCTCACGGCCCCCTCGCCGGCCGTGGCACGGACGCAAACCCTCTTCGGCGCCGACCCGCTGGCGGACGGGGTCTACGTCGGCTGATGAACTGGTCTGTACAACCCAGTCGCCGCGGGGACGCATGTCCCCGCGGCTTTTTCGTCGGCGGGCTGACTGACCAGAACGACGTTTTCCTTCCACTTTCGTGGTGCGTGCTGCCTAACGTAATGCGTGCTGCCTAAAGTGTTCGGTTGAGTTCGCCTCCGACGCTCGCCGGAGGCGGACTGTACAGGGAGGTCCGCCCCTGGGGCTGCCAACCGGATCGGTGCCTCCGTTATTCACACCAAGGAAAGCCACATGGCACGCCAACCCCGACGCCCCTACCGCCCATTTCTGCTCCCGCTGGAAGCCCGCGACGTGCCCGCCCTGGTCGGCGGCCTCGACCCGTCGTTTGGCACTGGCGGGTCGGTGACGACCGACTTCGGGTTCACCGACGCGGCCGCCGCTGTGGCCGTCCAGGCGGACGGCAAGATCGTGGCCGTCGGCTCCGCCGACGGCGGGTCCGCGGACTTCGCCATCGCCCGGTACAACCCGGACGGGACGCTCGACACCACCTTCGACACCGACGGCAAGGTGGACATCACGCTGGGCGGGATCGATAAGGCGACCGCGGTGGCCGTCCAGGCGGACGGCAAGATCGTGGTCGCCGGGTACACCAACGGGACCGGCGCCACCGAGTTCGACTTCGCGGTGGTGCGGCTGAACCCGGATGGGTCGCTGGACACGACGTTCGACGCGGACGGGAAGGTGCTGATCGGCTTCAACATTGGCGGGGCCGGCCGGCAGGACGACAAGGCCAACGCCGTGGCGATCCAGGCCGACGGGTCCATCGTGCTGGCCGGGTCGGTCGAGCGAGCCGGGCTGGATGACGTGGACTTCGGTTTGGTCCGGCTGCTGCCCACCGGCGCCCTCGACGCGACGTTCAGCGGGGACGGCAAGGCGGTGGTGGCGTTCGACCTGGCCGTCGGGTTCCGCGAGGACGTGGCCAACGCGGTAGCCATCCAGTCCGACGGTAAGATCGTGGCCGCCGGGTACGCCCAGAAGTCGGCCACGGACTTCGACTTCGCGGTGGCGCGGCTCGACGCCGCCGGCGCGCTCGACCCCAGTTTCGACGGCGACGGGCGGGCGACGGTGGACTTCGGGTTCGACGACCGGGCGTCCGGGGTCGTGATCCAGTCGGACAGTAAGATCGTGGTTGCCGGGACCGACGACGGGGGGGCGGCCGACTTCGCCCTCACCCGACTGAACACCGACGGCACCCTGGACGCCACGTTCAACGCGGCCGGGACCGGCGCCATCGGCAGCGCCCCCGGCAAGCTGACCTTCAACTTTGGCTCGCTGGGCGTCGTCGAGCGGGCCAACGCCGTGGCCCTGCAGGGCGACGGCAAGATTGTCGTGGCGGGCTTCACCGCGCTGGACGGCGTGGTCGGCAACCCGAACAACATCGCCGTGGCGCGCGTCAACCCTGACGGGACGCTCGACGCGACCTTCGGCACCGACGGCAAGGCGGCGATCGACCTGGGCGGCGACGACCAGGCCTTCGGCGTGGCCCTCCAGTCGAACGGGCGCGTCGTCGTGGCCGGGTCCACGGCCGGCAACTTCGCGGTCGCGCGGCTGTTCGGGACCGTCGGGTCGGCCAACCAGGCGCTCGCCACGGGAACGCCGGACGGCAAGGGGGTGCTGTACACGGTGGCCCCAGGTGCGACCCAGTTCACCAGCCCCGGCACGTCGATCGACCTGCTGCCGGGGACCACGGCCACGAGCGTGCGGACCGCGGTGGCCGACGTGAACGGGGACGGGGTGCTCGACCGGGTGATCGTGTCTGGCCCCGGCGCGCCGGTGACGCTCACCGTCCGCAGCGGGGTGGACAACTCGGTCCTGGGCACTTCGTTCGGGGTGTTCGAGGCGTCGTTCACCGGCGGGGCGTTCGTCGCCGCGACGGACATGGACGGGGACGGGCGGGCGGAGGTGATCGTCAGCCCGGACCAGGGCGGCGGCCCGGTCGTGGCGGTCTACAGCGGGACGAAGCTCGCCGCCGGGCTGACCGGCGACGCCGCCCAGATCGTGCGGTTCTTCGGGATCGACGACCCCGACTTCCGCGGCGGCGCGCGGGTGGCGGCGGGCGACGTGAACGCCGACGGCACCCCGGACCTGATCGTGTCCGCCGGGTTCCTCGGCGGTCCGCGGATCGCCGTGTTCACCGGCGTCGAGGTCGCGGCCGGCGACACCACGCCCGGCCGGCTCGTCACGGACTTCTTCGCGTTCGAGAACACGGTCCGCAACGGCGTGTTCGTGGCCTCGGGCGATGTCGATGGGGACGGGTTCGACGACCTGGTGTTCGGCGGCGGGCCGACCGCCGGGCCGCGGGTCCGGGTGGTCAGCGGGCAGGAGCTGCTGACCGTACCGGGCCTGACCGACCTGGACACTGCGGTGCCCGCCAACCCCGGCTTGCAGATCGGCAACTTCTTCGCCGGCGACCCGGCGACGCGGGGCGGCGTGCCGGTGGCGGTCAAGGATGTCGATGCCGACAACCGGGCCGACGTGGTCGCGGCCAGCGGCGAGAACCTGGAAGACTTCCCGGCCTTGCCGAGCCGGGTGCTGGTCTACCTCGACCAGACCGTCCTGGGCGGCAGTTCGACCCCGGCAGCCGACCAGACCCTCGACCCGTTCGCCTCGGCTACACTGGCGAACGGTGTGTACGTGGGCTGAGCCAGTTGCCGTCTCCCGTCGGTCGAATCTGAATGACTCGACCCTGACCGACACAACCCGACCGGGTTGTGTCGGTCAGTTGCCATCGGGCTTGCCCGCCTTCTTCGGCACGTCCTTGCTCTTGCCGCCCGCCTTCTCCTTCGGCGCGTCCTTCTTGCCCTTCGCCTTCTCGTCCTTCTTGGCCGGGGCGAAGACGTTCTCCTTCTCCAGCGGCAACTGGAAGGCGTCGGCCACCCGGGTCATGTAGTTGCACCAGCCGCCATACCACACCAGGTCCAGCGCCCGGTGCCGGCCGAACGACTCGGCCAGCCCGCGCAAGTCCGCGTCGGTCAGCTTGCCCGGCTCCTTAGCCTGCTTGTAGGCGAACTGAAACGCTGTCTGCTCCGCCGGGGAGAAGTCCGACCAGTCCCCCTCGGCCAGTTTCGTCGTCCGCGCCTTGATCTCGTCCGGCTTGAGGCCCGCGACCGCGAGCAACATTTCGCTGTGGCCCATTCAGTAGAAGCAGTCGTTGGTCCGGGTGATGACCCAGAAGTAAGTGTTCGAGAACACCCGGTCGAACCGCGCCTCCTGCTGGAAGGTGCCCATCGTCTCGAACCACGCCCGGGTGAGCGCCGGCTGGTAGCCCATGCTGATCCGGGTCCAGACGATTTTGCCGGCCTGGTTCTTGGCCTCCGGCGGCAGCTTCTCCAGTGCCTCGGGCGGCGGGTACGGGACGCGGGGCTTGCGTGCCTTCTGGGCGGCCATCGCCTGTTGCAGGTCGCCCGCGCTGCCGCCGAGCCAGTCGGGCCGGTCGTCGGAGACGCTGCGCTCGGAGGCGGTCGTCTCCTTCCAGTCGCGTCGCGCCGGCACCTCGACCGCCTCGGAGGAGTCGAACTTCTCGTCCAGCGGCGGCAGCGGGCCGCCCGGCTCGACCTCAACGTCCAGGGCCAGGAGGATGCGGGCCTGGAAGTTGGCGTAGGCCAGCGTGTGGACGAACCCGACCACCCGCTCCGGGCCGAAGCGCGCGACCAGTTCGGCCACCTCGGCGTCGGTGACGGTGGACGCGGCCCGGGACATCTTCCGGGCGAACGCCCGCAGCAGCCGGTCGCTCTTCGAGAGGTCCTTCGCGTCGCCGGCCAGGGCCTCCAGTTCGTCGTCACCGAGCCCGGCACGGCGGAGGTCGGCCTCGGCGTACTCCTTCTGGTAGTCGCAGCCCAGCGCGTCGGCGGCCCACCACCGCAGCTTGCCCGCGACCACCGGGCCGAGCGGGTTCTTCGCGCGGTGGACGTGGTCCAGTTCGAGCATCGCGGCGGTGGTCTGCGGCAGGGACTCGGCGAGCGTCCGCGCCCAGTTCGGCAGCTTCGGGCTTTGCCGGGGCAGGTGCTTCCAGGCGTCGGCGTGGGAGAGCTTTGGGAACCGAGGCCCGTCCGGCGGCGGGTCGGCCGCCGCGGCCGGCCCGCCGGCCAGCGCGGCGAGCAGGAGAACATGATTCATGCGGACGCTCCAGGCGATCAGTGCAGTGTGGCGTCTATTCGACCAGGGTTCCCTCTTCTGTGCAAGCGGACAGACCGCACGGAGATCTTTCGTCGGGTGGGTCAAGCGAGTCTTCGAGCGCCGACCCACCAGCGGGGGTCAGAGCGCCAGAGCGCCACTTTGTAGGTGTGCCGGTTTGGCGCTCTGACCCCCCCTCTTTCGGCCGTCCCCTCAACCGGTGGGGGTCAGGCTGCCAGGCTGCCACTTCCAGAGTGTGCCGATGTGGCAGCCTGGGTGGTCAAACCGTGACCACTCGCCCGACCCTTCACCAGGAATATACATCAGTATATTAACCAAGTCAGGTAGGTCGGCACCCGGCACGGTGGGTCGGTGCCCGCAAAGCCGGGCTTGACCCACCCTACGAGAAGCGGGGTATCTGGGGGGCAGTTCGGCTTGCCGGGGCCGGCGGGGTTGCTATTCTCCCGCGGCTTATCGCCGGCCCGCGCCCGGAGCCGGCCTCCCCACCCCGTCGAGGAAGGGTTCCCCCGATGCCGAAGGGATTCATGCGAACGGCACTTGCGCTCATCGCCGCGACGGTCGGCGGCGCGGCGATGGCCGACGACGCGAAGTTGGTGAAGCGGTCGTACCCGGTCGGTGAGTTCGTCGTCAGCTACCAGCAGCCCGGGATGGTCCCGCCGAAGCCGGTGGCCGTGATCCACATGGCGCAACTCGGCACCCCCCTGCTGCCCCCGCCGGCGGTACACCCGGCACTGTCGAAGACCCGGGACAACGCCGAGTCGCTGTCCCGGCTGATGGTCAACATGGTCAAGCCGCACTCCTGGCAGGGGATGGGCGGCGCCGGCTCCGTCGCGTTCGACGAGGCGTCGTGCTCGCTGGTCGTGAACCAGACGGCCGACGTCCACGCCCACGTCGCGGACCTGATCGCGTCGATGCGGCGGGTCCACTCGGCGTCGATGCCGCTGGTCCAGCTCGAACTCACGTCGGTCGAGGTGCCGTACTCGTTCTTTGAGTCGGCCGGGATCGATGCCGAGGTGAAGACGGTCGCCGGGACGAGCGTACCGACGCCGGCCTGCCCCGACTGCGAGCGCTGCCCGGTGCTGGAGGCGGTGAACACCATCGACGGCAAGAAGCCGGCGACCGTCACGCTGTCCGCGGACCAGGTGCAGTGTCTGATGAAGTGCGTCCAGGCGGACCGAACCACGAACGTCCTGGCCCGGCCGAAGATGATCGTGGCCGACATGCAGACGGGCCACCTCCAGGTCGGCCAGCAGGTCCGGCTCCTGACGGGGCTGGAGTTGATCGCCGGGCCCAACGGCGTCGAGCGCCGGCCGCAGTACCGGACGGTCCAGCTCGGCACGACGATCAGCGCCACGCCGGCGGTGTCCGCCGACCGCCAGTCCGTGCAGTTGCGGCTCCTGTACAAGACGGCGCGGCCGGCCGCGCAGGCGGCGGCAACCGCGGTCAAGGTCGGCGAGGAGGCGACCGCCGCGATGCTGACCGCCCCGGTCATCGACGCGCAGGCGATCGAGACGACCCTGGCGATCCCCGCCGGCAAGACAGTGCTGCTGGCCGGCCCGATCGAGATGCGGGAGCGGGATCTCGACGCGCCGGTGGTGTCCGGCGTGCAGCACGCCGGCAAGCTGTTCGTGCAGGTGAACAAGGGCGTCGCCCGGGAGAAGTGCCGCCACCTGCTGCTGGTGACGGCGAAGGTCATGACCCCGAACGGCGGCGACTGCTGTACGGCGTCGGCCTGCAAGGTGGCGTCCCCGGCGGCCGACTGCAAGGCGTGCCCGACGACGAGTGAGGCGGTCGCCGTGGCGAAGCCGGCGCGGCCGGCCGACACCGAGGTGTCGCGGCTGGTGGCGGCGTACCACAAGGCGTGCGCCGACGGCCGCACCGAGGATGCGATCCGGCTGGCGATGCAGGCGCTCTCCCGCGACCCGAACTGCTTCGCGGGCGAAAAGTAGGCCAGCGAACAGAGAACAGCCGAACCCGCGGCATCTGCCGCGGGTTCGGCTGTTTCCCCCTGGGACCGCGGCCGTCCCGGCCTCACCACCTTCCACGGTCGGGGCGAAGGAGTATCGCGAAGGGCCTCTGGCCGTGGCAGCGGGAGCGGCCGGGACGGCCGCGGTCCCAGGAGGTTACTTGGGCTTGCCCCAGGTGTCGTGCATCAGCCAGTAGCCGACCGTGTCGTACCGCAGAAGCCCCGGCCGGTCGTAGGGGAAGTTGAAGCCCTTGCCGAAGTACGCCTCGGTCAGGGTGGCGTAATACTCGTAGTGGTTGGTGACCGCGTATCCGCGCGTCCGCACCCCGTTGAAGTGCTCCACGTTCTCGTACAGTTTCCGCTCGACCGCCTGCTTGTGGGCGGCCTTCACCGCCGCGTCCTGCTTGTCGGTCAGGGCCAGGGTGTGGTGGGCGTGGGCCAGCTCGTGCATCAGCACCCACTGCATCCCGGCCTGGTACTCCTCCAGGAAGCGCCGCGCATTGGGCACCTCGACCCCGTTGGCCTTGCCGGGGTTGAGGCCGTGCTTCTTCACGTACGCCGAACCGGGGAAGAATCGGGCCACGACCTTCCTGTCCGTCGGGGCGTCCCACTCGACCCAGATCGGCACCTTCCGCAGGGCCGCCAGCGACTTCTCCGGGACGACGTCGGCGATCCGCTCCAGTTCGATGTCGGCCTGGCGCAGGACGGCGTCGGCGTCCTGGCCGTTGCGCAGCAACTCCGGGCCGAGGTAGACGGTGAAGCCCTGAAGGTCGTGCTTCTGGTAGCTGGCGGTTGGCTCGAACGCCGCGGCCGGGAATGTGACGGCCAGCGTCAGTGCGAGGGTGGCGATGCGCACGGGTGCCTCCGGGTGGAGGCCGGGCGGCGCCCCGAGCGAACCATAGTTCGCACCCCGCCGGTCCGCAAACCGCTTCCCGGTGTCAGCGCTTCATGGTGAACACGATCCACGCGCCCAGGCAGCCGAAGACGAGCAGGATCCCGAGCAGCCCGACGCCGTTGATGGCAATGGCCAGGTTCCGCTTGCGGGTGGCCAGGTCGGCGCGCGGCTTCTTGGCGTCGAAGTGGTGGCCGCAGTCGTCGCAGACCACGGCCTTGCAGAACATCATTCCGACGGTGCCGAGATACCACGGCCACGGCCCGGACCGCTGGTACTCCGACCCGCACTCGGGGCAGGGCACCCCGCGGTGCCCGCGCCGCCGTCGCCGGCGCGGCCGGTCGTCGGGATCGTCGTCGTAGTCCTCGCGTGGCATGGCCGTCCCCCGGCGGAAGGAAGGCACATCCTACCCGCCGGACGGGGCGGCCACAACACCTGGGAGGGCGAGGCTCCTGCCGAGCCGCGGGCGCTCGAAGAGGCTCGGCAGGAGCCTCGCCCTCCCAGGGTGTCAGCCGACGACCGCCAGCTTGCGGCCGGCCTTCCAGCGGCCGCCCTCGCGGATGACTTCGTGGTACAGCGTGTCGCGCTCGACCGGCACCCGGCCGGCCTCCTCGATGAGCCGGCGGATCTCCGCGACGGTCAACTCCTGCGGCGTCTCCGCGCCGGCGTCGTGGTAGATCTTCTCGTGGACCACCGTGCCGTCGAGGTCGTCGGCGCCGTAGCTCTGCGCCACCTGGGCGACCTGCACGCCGAGCATCTGCCAGTACGCCTTGACGTGGTCGAAGTTGTCCAGCATCAGCCGGCTCACGGCCATCACCTTCAGGCTCATCAGCCCGGACGGCTTCTGCAAGCCCTGGCCGAGCGGGTTGTTCTCCGGGTGGAATGCCAGCGGGATGAACGTCTGGAACCCGCCCGTCTCGTCTTGCAGCTCGCGCAGGCGGACCAGGTGGTCGATGCGGTGTCCGGCCGTCTCGATGTGGCCGTAGAGCATGGTCGCGTTCGACCGCAGGCCGAGCCGGTGCGCCTCGCGGTGCGTGTTGATCCACTCCGCGGCGTCGGCCTTGTGCTCGCAGATCTTGTCGCGGACGTCCGGGTGGAAGATCTCCGCCCCGCCGCCGGGCAGGCTGCCGAGACCGACGGACTTCATGTCGGCGAGCAGCTCGCGCACTGGCCGCTTCGTGAGCCGGGCGAACCAGTCCCATTCGACCGCCGTCCACGCCTTCAGGTGCAGGTCCGGGTAGGCGTCGTGGATGGTGCGGATGATGTCCCGATACCACTCGTAGGGCTTCTGGTGATGCAGCCCGCCGACGACGTGCAGCTCGGTGCAGCCGCGACCGTGCGCCTCTCTGGCGCGCTCCAGGATTTGCTCGTCGGACATGACATACGCCTTCGGGGACTTCAGGTCCGCCCGGAAGGCGCAGAACGTACAGCGGTAGACGCAGACGTTGGTCGGGTTGAGGTGCTCGTTGACGTTGTAGTAGGTGACGTTCCCGTTCTTGCGCTCGCGGACGAGGTTGGCCAGCTCGCCGAGGGTGAACAGATCGGCGTGCGTGTCCAGGTAGACGCCGTCGTCGAACGTCAGGCGGGCGGCAGCCTCGACCTTCTCGCGGATCTCGGCCAGCCGGCGGTCGGCAGTCATGGGTGGGTTCCGTCGCGGGGTTTGAACTCCGTCATGATAGGAACCGCACCCGGGCGGGTCCGACAACACCGGGCCATCCCGCCCGGCTTCCGCTGCCGCGAAGTGGGCTGGAACGCAGCGGATTCGGACGGTATTCCCCCGCCGGGGAAGTCCAAGGTTCGCCTGTCGGTAGGGGAACGCCGATGAGGGGGATGGTCCGCAATCTCTGGGTGACCGCCAGCGTCGGGGCCGCGGCCGGAGTTGGCGTGGCGCAAGGCCCGGTCGCGCCCTCGGTCTTGCCCGACTGGGCCCCGGCCATGAGCGTGCCGTCGGTGTCCGCGCCGCCGGCCCCGGCTGTCACGACCCCGCCGGCACCGTCCGGCGGCGAGTGGGTCGGGTCGGGTGTGCTGCCCGCCCCGGTGCCGCCGTCGCCCGTCCGGGTGGTCGAGCCTCCGGCCGTGCTGCCGGAGCGTGTCGCCGCACCGAAGTTGCCGGTACTCCCAACACCCGGCGTCACCTACCCGATCGGACCGGCCGTGCCGGCCGCCCCGGCCCCAGCCGAGCCGACGGCCCTGAAGCCCATCTGGAAGAACCAGCTCTTTTTCGAGAGCGAGGACAAGTCGTTCTCGCTGTTCGTCGGCGGGCGGGCGCACCTCGATGCGGCCGGGTACATCGCCCCGCGGGCCTTGCGCTCCGCGGCCGGCGGCGTCGAGCCGCTGGACGACGGCGTCGCCTGGCGGCGGACGCGGTTCCAGGTCGGTGGGACCATCTACAAGAACTACGCCTTCCTGGTGGAGATCGACTTCACGAACGCGTTCGTCACCCAGGCCGGGACGAACCGCGCGGACAACACTGTCGTCCCGACGGACGTCTGGTTCACCTTCAAGGATCTGCCGTACGCGGGCAACGTGCGGGTCGGGAACCAGAAGTCGCCGATCAGCTTCGAGCACCTGACCAGCAGCCGGTTCCTCACCTTCATGGAGCGGTCGCTGGGGTTCGACGCCTTCGTGGAGAACGGGAACAACGGGTTCTCGCCCGGCATCCTCGTGTTCGACAGCTACGCGGACAAGCACGGGACCTGGGCGGTCGGCGTGTTCAAGAACACCCGCGAGCCGTTCGGGTGGGACGTCGGCCGCAACAACGCCGAGGTGGTCGGCCGGGTGACGTACCTGCCGGTGTACGAGGACGGGGGGCGGCGGCTGGTCCACGTCGGGCTCGGGGCCATCCATCGGGACGCGGACGACGACGGCGTCCGGGCGCGGGCCCGGTACAGTGCCCGCAACGCGCCCGGTGCGGTCGCCCCGCTGCTGGCCGATACCGGCGTGATCGACGCCCGGCAGCAGCAGGTGGTGGTGCCAGAGTTCGCCGTGGTGATGGGGTCGTTCTCCTTGCAGTCGGAGTACTACGCCTCCTGGGTGCAGGCGGCGCTGCCGCCGGCCGGCAGCGGGTTCGGCCGCGGGACCGGGTTCTTCCAGTCGGCCTACGCGGAGGCGGCCTACTTCCTGACCGGGGAGCACCGCGAGTACGTCCGGGAAGACCGGGCCGCGTTCGGTCGGGTGACGCCGCTGCGGCCGTTCGCGTGGACCCGTGAGTGCGGCGCGACCGGCCCGGGCGCCTGGCAAGTCGCGGCCCGGTACTCGTACCTGGACCTGGACAGCCGCGGCATCGAGGGCGGCCGCGTCCACGACTTCACCCTGGGGTTGAACTGGTTCCTGAACCCGAACGCGAAGGTGCAGTGGAACTACTTTCTGGCGCACCGCGACGTGGCCGGGTTCGCCGGCGACGGGTACATCCACGGGTTCGGCACGCGACTGGCGTACGACTTCTGACCCATCTTCAGCCGCCGCGCGACGGCAGTTGTTAGTTAGCCGGGGACGCGAGCCCCTGGTAAGATCGGCATATCACCCGAGCCCCGGGCGGGGCTCGAACCGTGACGGGATTCTCGGTCCAGGGGCTTGCGCCCCTGGCTACGCATTTGCCGCCGCTGTGCGGCTCACGACATGCGCACCCTGTTCCCGATCGCCGTCGTCCTGCTGATCCTGCTCGCCCTGCCGGCGGTGGTCGTGTTCGCCGCCGACCTGTTCGGGTTTGGAGCGGACGTCAACACCTGGCTTGAAGGCCGCTTCGGCGTCAGCCACCGCGTCGCGCTCGCCCTGCCGGCGGCGCTGGTGCTGTTCTGCGTCCCGCCGCTGATCGTGCTGCTGTACTTCCTGCGGCTGAAGCGCAAGCCGATCCCGGTGCCGTCCACCTTCCTGTGGAAGAAGTCGATCGAGGACCTGCATGTCAACCGGCTGATGCAGTGGCTGCGGCGGAACGTGCTGCTGCTTTTGCAACTGCTGGCCATCCTGGTGATGATCTACGGCGTCCTCGGCCCGCGTCTGCACGGGGCGGTGTTCGGCGGCCGGCACTACATCCTCATGCTCGACAACTCGGCCAGCATGTCCGCCACGGATGTGACGCCGAATCGACTGGAGTGGGCCAAGGCCGAGGCGATCAAGGAGATCGACGCCGCCACCGACGCCGACGTCGGCATGGTGATCGTCTTCAGCGACGTGGCCGAGATCCGCCAGAGCTACACCGCCAACCGCGCCGCGCTACGCAACGCCATCGAGGCCATCCAGCCGACCCAGCGGCCGACCCGGCTGGACGAGGCGCTCTCGCTGGCGGCCAGCCTCGCCAACCCGGAGCGGACCACCGACGACCTCGCCGCCGCCCCGGCCAACCCCGAGCCGGGCAAGGAACGCACCTACGTCGCCGCCGAGGGGTTGCAGGCCGACGTGCATCTGTACTCCGACGGCAAGTTCCCGCAGGTGTCGGACTTCGCGCTGGCCAACCTGAACCTCTCCTATCACGTCCCCCCGGCCCCGGCGTCGGAAGGGGCATCGGACAACGTCGCGGTGCTGCGGTTCGACGCCGAGCGAAACCCGGACGACCCGACCTCGGTGATCGCGCGCGCCACGGTCAGGAACTTCAAGGGCACCGAGACGGAGGTCCGCCCGCGGGTGGAGTTGCTGCAAGGGGGCACACGGCTGGTCGCCAGCTACGACGAGGACGACTTCCGCCGGGATAAACGCCGCCGGCCGATCCCGCCCAAGAGCGAGCGGCCGGACCTGACGTTCACCATCGCCGACGTGCCGGAGAACGCGGACCTGGTGCTGCACCTGAAACTCGAAGGCAACGCCGACGCGCTGGCGCTGGACGACGAGGTGTGGGTGGTACTCGGCGTCATCCGCAAGGCGCGGGTGCTGGTGATCGGTCCGGATAACCGCCGGCTGCGCGACTTCCTCGACGCGCCCAGTACCCGGAAGATTGCCGATGTGACACACTTGCCGCTGGAAGTGCTCCAGCCGGGCGCCGACACAAAGGACTACCTGACCCCGGCCCGCGAGGCGAAGTATGACCTGATCGTCTTCGATCGCTGCGGCCCGTCGTCCGTGGACGCGATGCCGGCGTCGAACACGCTGTTCGTGGGCTACCCGCCGCCGCCGTTCGTACCCGCGGACAAGGCCAAGCCCAGCGACCCGAACGCGGTGCAGACGGTGCAGGGGCCGAGCGTCCGCGGCGGCAGGGCCGCCACCCGGTGATGCGGTTCCTGCAAGCGCTCGACGAGGTGGACGTGGCCGAGGCGTTCCGCCTGCCGGACCTGCCGCCGCGGACCCAGCGACTCATCGAGGGGAGCCAGAACCTCGTGCTGCTGGCGGCCATTCCCCGGCAAGCGTTTACGGACCTGGTGCTGACGTTCCCGCTGATCGGCCCGGATGGCAAGTGGAACACCAACTGGCCTCTGAAGGTGAGCTTCCCACTGTTCCTGCGGAACGTGCTGTTGAACCTGGGCAACGTCCGCGACGCCGGCACCGAGGAGGCGCTGAAGCCGGGGCAGGTGAAGCACCTCCGGCTCGGAGGCGCCACGGAGATCCGGGTGACGAAGCCGGGCGGCGACCCGGAGCGGCTGGCGCGCGGCGCGCGGGCGGACTTCGCGGTGGCAGGCACGGACCGGCTCGGCGTGTATCAGGTGCGGTGGGACGAGCCGGGCGGCAAGGGGTCGCAGTCGCGGCGGTTCGCGGTGAACCTATTCGACCCGCTGGAGAGCGACCTGGCGCCGAAGGGCGACGTGCAGGTCGGAGCCGTGACGGTGGCGGCCGGCGGCGAGCGCAAGCAGCCGGTGGACCTGTGGAAGTGGCCGGTCCTGGCGGGCCTCCTGGTGCTGGTGCTGGAGTGGTGGGTGTACAACAAGCGGGTGCAGATCTAGGGCTGTAGCGCGTCACGACTTGCGGCGCTCGAGATACTTCTTGAGTACGACCGCGCTGTTGTGTTCCTCGTCCCGCGCGGCGTACACCAGCGTGACCGTACCCTCCTCGCCTTTCTGTTTCAGTTGCTCGACGGCCACCTTGTTCTCCCTCAGTTCGGCCTGGTATCGGCTCTGGAACTCCTTCCACTTCGCGGGGTCGTGGCCGTACCACTTCCGCAACTCCGCGCTGGGTGCCACCTCCTTCAACCAGAGGTCCACGGCGGCACGCTCTCTGGTCAGGCCACGAGGCCAGAGCCGCTCCACCAGAACTCGCAACCCGTCCTCGACCGACGGCTCCTCGTACGCCCGCTTCAATTTAAACATCGTCGCTCACCCCTTGCCGTCGGCCAGCCGGATCCGCCAGCCGATACTATCCCGAGCGCTACACATTGCTACCGCCGTTGGCGCACATCCCGAAACATCGACCAGCCGAGTTGTCGCCCTGAGTCGGGTTGCCGGAAGTTCGGCGAGCTATCGCGGCCGATCACTCGCTCACTTCTCGGACGTAATCCGCGCCAGAGCTGCCGCGACTGATTGCCGGACGCTGGCGTCGCGGCTCTGTTGCAGGTCGGTCAACACGGCTGTGACCTTCTCGCGGCGGTCGGGTCGGCGGCTTGCCTCCAACTCCAGCACGGCGACTGTGGACAGCACGGCGACCGGCTCGCCCGACCCGGCGACGTTCACCACCCGCTCGAACTCCTCATCGGTCAGCGGCCCGGCCCGGGCCGCATCCCGCAGGGCGTTCGCCTCCCGCACCGCCGGGATTTGGTTGATGATGGGGTTGTACTCCCTCCACAGCCACCACGCGACGAACGCCAGCAAAAGCCCCACGGCCAATCCGACCAGCGAGCCGGCCACCCTGGGCCACCGGCGGGGTTGGGGGTCAGGGTCGGTCATCGGGGGCTACCGGGGTGATGATCGCCCGCGCGTCGGCGAGCAGTTGGCGGCGCTCGTCCGGGGTCGGGTCGAGTCCGGCGAACTTGGCCGCGTCGCACCGCTCGAGCACCGGGCGGACGAGGTCCACTGGAACAACGTCCGGTCCGGCCGCCGATTCCGCAGCGATCAGGAGTTCCGCCGTCGTCCGCCGCGTGGCCGGCAGGCCCGACCGCCGTTCCAGGAACGTCCGCAGCACGTCGCTAAGCCGGTCGGCGAACGCCGGGTCGTCCGGGGACAGCTCATCCAGGTGGTTCGCGGCCCACTCTTCCGGCGACGGCGGCGGGGCCTGACGGTGCTTGCGGAGCAGCCACGCGCCGGCCACCCCGGCCAGCACGACCGCCACGCCCAGCGCGGCGAACACCGCGGCCCGTTCCTGAAGCGAGTCCGCCACGTCCGCCGGCGGCAGCTCCTCGATCCCCGTCGCCGGTCGCGCTTCGGACGTACCCGTCACCTCGGCCGTTACCGTCACGCCCACCGACTTCCAGACGACTTCCTTCGGCTGTGGGTCCGTCCCCGCGAACGCCTGTGCCGGTGCGAACCCCAGGTGTAGCGGCTTCCCTTCCAGATACGGGTCCAGCCGGTACGTCCGCGCCCAGCGCTGCCGGCCACCGGGCAGGTCCGCGATCGCCGCCGGGCCGGCCGGGCGCGCCCGCCAGGCATCGGCCGACCCCTCGTCCAGTATGTCGTCCGGCACCTCCACCCGCAGCGGCGCCGTCCCCTCGACCGAGAGCGTCACCCGCACCGACCCGGACAGGCGGACCGCCCGCGGCTCCGCCTGGACCTCGGCGGTCACATCCGCTCCGCTAGCGCGGCAAATCCCAAGTCCCAAGCACCAAATCCCAACCAGGCACCAAACGCCAGATCCCAACAACTTCATGCGACCGTCGGTGCTCTTGCTTTTCAGCCGCGGAGCGGCGCCAGATGTGTAGCCAGGGGCGCAAGCCCCTGGACCGACCGTCCCCACCAATCCGAGCCCCGGAGGGGCGACAGAACGTCTGCGATGCGGTGCGTTCTGCCGCCCCTCCGGGGCTTGAGTTTTTATCTCACCGGACCAGGGGCTTGCGCCCCTGGCTACACATCTGGCGCCGCTCCGCGGCTCAGAACGAGGGGCTGCGGCGGTCGCGATCCATCGGGGAGCCCAAGCGAGACACGGCACGGTATCGGTCATTGGGTTCGCTTGGGATTTGGTGCTTGGGATTTGGGATTTACCCGTGGCGGCGTCGTCG
>Ga0247822_10000559_pt1 | contig 20461 bp, 18 predicted proteins | sample 13C_Cellulose_Da_FD_192423 | JGI IMG/M metagenome (GOLD analysis project Ga0247822, IMG submission 192423) | Soil microbial communities from agricultural site in Penn Yan, New York, United States - 13C_Cellulose_Day30 | ecosystem: Environmental > Terrestrial > Soil > Agricultural land | place...
CACACGAGGGCCGCGCGCGCGGCCCTCGTGTGCGGCTCGCATTCGCGCGCACCGAGCAGATGACCGCCGCGATGCCGGCCGGTCGCTCGGCGTTTCGCTGGACCGCGGGGCGCATCGACGCGAGCCCGCTGCGTCTGGCCCGTGGCCCGCTCGTGGTCACCCCCGCGATCGGCGTGGCGGCGGGAGTCCTCGATGGTCGCGGCACCGACGTCGCCATGCGCGCCGGCGGCGCCCGGCCATGGGTAGCGCTCGAGCTCGCGCTCGCGATCGGGGTGCGCGCCGGCCGGTTCACGCTCGAGCTCGAAGGCGTCGCGTCCGCGCCGCTCGTCCGCGACCGGTTCTTCATCGCCCCGTCGACCACGGTGCACGAAACCCCGCGGCTCACCACGGCGATCGGCCTGATGCTCGGGGTCGAGGTCCTGTGAGTCGATTTCGTGATCAAACGGCCGGGGAGCGGCCATCTCTGTGAACGATGAGCGAGGGCTGGCCAACCAAGCGCATCGCGGAGTCCGGATGCACGAGGCCACTCGCCCCACGCCCAAGGTCGAGCTCGAACCCGAGCCCGCCCCGGCGTCTATGCGTGCGCCCGAGCCTCCCGCTCCGACCTCCGAGGATCGCCTGCGCGCGATGTTCGACGCGAACTTTGACTTCGTGTGGCGCTCGCTGCGGCGGCTCGGCGTCCCGTCCGCGACCGTCGACGATGCGGCTCAGGAGGTGTTCCTCGTCGCATCGCGTAAGCTCGCCTCGATCGAGCTCGGGCGGGAGCGGTCATTTCTGTTCGCGACCGCGCTGCGCGTGGCCTCCACGGCGCGGCGCGCCCAGTCGCGCCGGGGCGAGCACGACGAGCAGGCGGTCGCCGGCCTCGTCGATCACGCCGCCAACCCTGAAGAGCAGGCCGATCGGCAGCGCGCCCGCGCCGTTCTCGATCGTATCCTCGCGGAGATGGAGGATGACCTGCGGGCGGTGTTCGTCCTCTACGAGCTCGAAGAGCTGACGATGGCCGAGATCGCGACGACCCTCGAGCTCGCCCCCGGTACGGTCGCGTCGCGCCTGCGCCGCGCGCGCGAGCAGTTCCAGGAGACGGCCAGGCGCCTGCGGGGGCACCAGTGAGCGAGCCCACGCGTCTCAAGGACGATCCCGCGCTCGGCGCACTCCTGCGCTCCGCCGATGCCGACGCGCCCTCCGCCGCGTCGCGCCGCGCCGCCGCCCTCGCACTCGGACTACCGGTCGCGACCGCGGTCACCGGGACGACCGCATCGGCTGCTGCCACCGCGACGAGCGGCGGCACGGCGACCGCGACGACGGGCGCTGCGGCAGGCGCGACGACAGCCGCCGTCGCCGGTACCTCCGCGGGTGTCGCGGGCTCGGCGGTTGCGACGAAGGCGGGCGTGTCGATCGTCGCGAAGGTCGCGATCGGCCTGTCGCTCGCGACGGGGGCGGGCGTTGCGGTGAAGCAGACGCTGTTCGCTCCGACCGAGCAGGCATCGATAGAGGGGACCGGCCGCAGTTCGGCGACGTCGGGTTCGCCGTCGGCGACCGAGCCGGGAGCTCGATTGGCGGCGGGCCCCGGTTCGGTGACGGGGGCGAAGCCGGCGTTGGACTCGGGATCGGCGTCAGCATCGGTCGCGAAGTCGGCGTTGGAATCGGCATCGGCATCGGTGTCGGGTCCGAAGTCGGCATCGGTGTCGGGTCCGAAGTCGGCATCGGTGGCGGGTTCGGCATCGGCATCGGCATCAGGCTCGGTGTCGGCATCGGTGTCGGGGGCGGCGTCGGCGTCGGGTTCGAAATCGGCGTCGGTCTCGGTGGCGGGTTCGACATCGGCATCGACATCGGCATCAGGCTCGGTCTCGGCATCAGGTCCGGAATCGGCATCGGGTTCGGGCTCGGGCTCGGCCTCGGCGCAGCTCGCACAGGAAGTCGCCCTCGTCGATGCGGCGGTGGTCGCGTTGCGCAAGGGCGATGTCGCGGCGGCGCTGCGCAGCCTCGACGAGTACGAGCGCCGCTTCCCGTCGGGCGCGCTCGCGCCGGAAGCGGCGGTGGCGCGGATCGAGGCAACGTTCGCGAGTGGCGATACGACGAAGGGACGCGCACTCGCGGACGCATTCCTCGCCGCGCATCCGGACAGTCCGCTCGCGAAGCGCGTGCAACGTCTCGGACGATGACGATGCGCGGTGCGGTCTGGTGCATGTTGCTGGCCGCGTGCGGCACCGACGTGCGCCTCGGCAGTGCACCCGATGCGCGGATCGATGCGCCCGTCGATTCACAGCTCGATGCGCCGACCGACGGGCCGACGAACCCGTTCACGTCGGGCACCTATGGGCTCGCGTTCTTCGATCCCGTGCAGGTGATGTGCGACGGCGATCTCATCGGCATGGAGGCGAGCTTCGAGTCGATCACGCGCGTGACGCTCAGCTTCGTCGACGGGACGGTGGCGTTGAGCGCGACTGATGGCACGCACCTGCGCGTGAGCGGCCCGCCGATCGGGACCGGCTTTGGTGGCGGCGATCTCGTGATGGTGCCGGAGCCCGATCCACCGCCGGGTGAGCCGGTGGTGTGGGGCGCGTCGGTGAGTGGCAACTTCGGGTCGGGGCCGCTCTCGACGACGAACACCGATCGCTTCCTCGGCATGGACAGCAGCAGCGCGAACGAGCCGCAGATCTCGGCATACGGCGCAGCCCTGTTCCAGAACGCGGGATCGTCGGGCGCGTGCACGGTCGCGTTCACTGCGACCTTCGCATCTCAGTGACTGTCAGCGCGGGTTGTTTAGGTCCCGCGATTCTCGTGATCAATCGGCCGTGCACGGGCCATCTCCGCGCGAGGAGAACAACATGCGTGCATTCTGCGGTGCTTTACTTCTGTCCCTGGTCGCGTGCTCGACCGAGTCGCCGTCGCCGACGGTCACCCTTCCGCCCGGTCACGGCGTGCGCCCGGTCTACACCGTCCCCGGCGGGGGTGACGCTTCGGGGCTCATGTTCGGCGGGGGCAACAGCTTCCAGTTCACGGGCGCGACCGCACCCGGCTCCGCCACGTTCACCGGCGCGGTGTACACCGGCATCGACGAGCCGATCGTCAACACCGGGGGTGGCTCGCTGAGCATCACGATCGATGGCCAGCTGTATTCGACGTCGAGCCTCGAATCGATCGCGACCACGATGGCCGACGACACCGGCGAGTACCTCGTCATCGGGGGCTACGCCCATCGCCCCGGCGCAGGGGGCGATACCGTGATGGACCAGGCGTTCATCATCATTCCCCAGAGCGACTTCGCGCCCGTCGCGACGATCGAGCTCGACGGCCAGGACCGCATCGCGCTGTTCGCGACGGGGCCGGCCGATGCCGAGGAGCCCGAGCTGTACGCGGCCGCTGTGACCGGCACGGTGCAGCTCGGCGGGGGATCGCCCACGGCGGGCGGCACGATCACCGCGACGGTCAGTGGTGACTTCGGCGCGATCGAGGTGATCACCACGGACCCGCCCGGCGGCGGCGGCGGCGGTGAGGAGCTGCCGTCGGGCACGTACGCGCTCGCGATCGCGGGCCCGGCCGACGTCTACTGCGATGGTTCGCTCGCCGGTCAGGAGGCCGCGTTCGCGAACATCACCACCGCGAGCCTCGGGTTCACCGACGGCATCGTCACGGTGACCGGTGGCACCACGGCGTCCGTCGCCGGCGCGCCGATCAGCGCGGCGTTCGGTACCAGCGAGCTCGCGCTCGAGTCGATTGGCGACGGCCTGTTCGCGGGCTTCAGCGACGAGGGCAGCAGCGGCCCCGCCGGCACGACGATGGTCGCGAAGTACCTCGTCGTCGATGCCGCGTCCTCTTCGTCGACGTTCATCAACGTCGGCGTCGGCGCCGCGTATGCGAGCGCGACCGACGACGGCCAATGCTCGGTCGCCTTCGGCGTGAGCCTGACCTCGCCCTGATCTACAGTGGCGGTGTGCCCGAGCAGCCGGATGTCGCGATCTACGTCGAGCGCCTCGCCGCGCTGACCGTCGGCCAGCCGCTCGAAGGCATCCGCATCGCGAGCCCGTTCGTCCTGCGCACCGTGAGCCCGTCCCCCCGCGAGCTCACGGGCGCGAAGGTCGTGTCGGTCGAGCGCCTCGGCAAGCGCATCGTGATCGGTGTCGAGGGCGACCGCTACATCGTCATCCATCTGATGATCGCGGGCCGCCTGCGCTGGAAGAAGCGCGGCGAGAAGGTCCCGAACAAGGTCGGCCTCGCCGCGTTCGACTTTCCGACCGGCACGCTGATCTTCACCGAGGCCTCGCCGAAGAAGCGCGCCTCGCTGCACCTCGTCGCCGGGCGCGGCGGCCTCGCGGAGTTCGATCGCGGCGGCCTCGACGTGTTCGCCGCGACCGCCGAGCAGTTCGCCGAGCGCGTGCGCAGCGAGCGCCACACCATCAAGCGCTCGCTGACCGATCCGACGCTGTTCGATGGCATCGGTAACGCGTACTCCGACGAGATCCTCCATGCCGCGAAGCTGTCGCCATTTCGCATGACGACCTCGATCACCGACGACGAGCTCCTCCGGCTCCACCGTGCCTGCGTCGACATCCTCACCTCGTGGACGCAGCGCACGCGCGACGAGGTGGGAGACGGCTTCCCCGACAAGGTGACCGCGTTTCGCCCGGAGATGGCCGTCCACGGCAAGTACGGCCAGCCATGCCCGGTGTGCGGCACCAAGGTCCAACGCATCGTCTACGCCGACAACGAGGCCAACTACTGTCCGACCTGTCAGACCGAAGGCCGCCTGCTCGCGGACCGCTCGCTGTCGCGCCTGCTCAAGGAGGACTGGCCGAAGACCCTCGAGGAGCTCGAAGAGCGCAAGCGGCGCTGACATCCCACCCGTGGCCCAGCTTGGGAAAAATCGGCAACTCGGTAGATCCAGCCGCGGCGCCCATGCGTTTACCGCAAGACCATGAAGAAGGTCCTCGCCGGTCTCCTCCTCGCGGCCGCCATCGCCGGCTGTGGCCCCAAGCACGCCAGCTTCGTCCGCGTCGACGATGTCGCCCTCGGGCGCGTCGTCATCTACCGCAACGGCGTCGCCTACTACGAGCGCCGCGCCACGGTCTCGGGCGGCATCCTGACCGTGAGCGTCCCGCGCGACCGCGTCGATGACTTCCTCAAGTCGCTGACCGTCGTCGACGCCAAGACGTCGCAGCCGCTGCCGGTCTCGATCCCGCGCGAGCAGGCGAACGACGGCGACTACCTGGTGATGAGGCTCCAGCTGCCCACGACCAGCACCGCCGATGTCGTGCTGACCTACGTCACCGAATCGCCCGCGTGGAAGCCGAGCTACCGCGTCGTCGTCGGCAAGGACAACAAGGTGCTCGTCGAAGGCTGGGCGATCGTCGACAACACGAGCGGCGAGGATTGGAAGGGCGTGCGCGTCGGCGTCGGCTCGAGCTCGGCGCTGTCGTTCAAGTACGACCTGTGGAGCGTGCGCCAGGTCCACCGCGAGACGCTCGCCTCCGAGGAGAAGTTCGCCGTCGCGCCGCCCACCGGCATCTCGCCGTACGGTGGCGGTACCGGTAACGCCGACGCCGACGGCGTGGTCGCGCTCGCCGAGCTCGGCGACGACGAGATCCGCCGGCCGCAGGGCCACCCCGAGGACCGCATGGGCAAGAGCGTGGTCCTCGAGCGCGAGGCGCCGATGGCCGCCCCGGCGTCGGAGGCCGACTCCGGCGACGACTACGAGGAAGACGAAGCACCCCGCGAGCGCAAGTCCGACAAGCGGTATCGCACCGCGAAGAAGACAGAGCGTAGGCCGATCGCGGCCGCCCCGGCGACGCCTCCGCGCGACGCGAGGGTCGCGCAGGGCGACCAGAAGATGAAGGCGCTGTCGTCGAGCCTCATGAAGTCGAACAAGATGATCGTGATCGAGGGCTACGCCGATGCCAATCGCGCCGATGCGCAGCGCCGCGCGAACGATCGCGCGAACATCGTGCGCAACCAGCTCATCGATCAGGGCGTGCCGCCGGCGCGGATCAAGGTGGTCACCAAGATCGAGCCGAACCAGCAGGAGCGCGTACGCCTCGTCGCGCAGGCCCCGAGCCCCGAAGAGCAGGCGAAACAGCAGAGCGGGAATGCCGCCGCGGATCTCGCCGCGCAGCCCGTCGGGGAGAGCCACTTCACGAACCCGACGCCGATGACCGTCGAGCGCGGTGCGAGCGCGATGGTGTCGATGCTGCGCAGCGAGACCGAGGGTGAGGTCGTGTACCTCTACGACGCCGAGAGCGAGCGTGGCAATTCGAACTTCGCGTTCCGCGCGGTCCGGTTCCGCAACCCGACGGACTCGACGCTCGAGACCGGCCCCGTCACGGTCTACGGCAACGAGCGGTTCATCGGCGAGGGCCTCACCGAGCCGATTCCGCCCAAGGCCTCCGCGGTCGTGCCGTACGCGCTCGATCGCCAGATCGTGATCGAGCGCGATGACAGCGAGCAGAACAAGATCTCCAAGCTCGTGACCCTCCAGCGCGGCGTGCTGACCGCCGAGGTCCAGCACATCCGCACGCAGAAGCTCACGATCACGAACCGCCTTCGCGAGCCTACCAAGGTGTTCGTGCGCCACACGGTGAACAAGGGCTGGACGCTGGTGAAGGCGCCGGAGGCCTACGAGCGCGTCGGCGACGCGCACCTCTTCGAGGTCGACCTCGCGCCTCACGAGGTCAAGCAGGTCGAGATCTCGGAGTCGACGCCGATGGAGCGGACGCTCGATCTCCAGGCCGACGTGACCCTCGAGATGATGAAGATCTACGTCACCGCACCGGATGCGTCGCCCGAGGTCAAGGCGCAGCTCGAGAAGCTGCTCGCGATCCACCGCGGGCTCGTGGATCTCACCGAGGAGCAAGTCAGCCTGCGCCGCCGCCTCGGCGACTACAAGGAGCGCATGGACGAGCTGCACGCGCAGATCGTGACGCTGCAGGCGGTGAAGACCGGCAACGACCTGATGAGCCACCTCAAGGCGAAGATGAAGGACATCTCCGACCGCGTGCAGAAGACCACCATCGCGCTGGTCGATCAGGAAGAGAAGATCATGCTCGCGCGGGTGCGCTTCCAGGACACGCTCGCCGAGCTGTCACTTCCGGATGCCATCGCGCAGGCGGCGGCCAAGGCCCCGGCGAAGTGATAGCTTGCCCGCATGGTGCTTCGCCGTGCGGTGTTCGTATTCGTGCTCGCGGCCGGTGCGTGTGGGGATGATGGTGGGGCGGTGATCGATGCCCCGGTCGTCGACATGGTCGTCCCCGTCGACTTCGACAACGGCTCGTGCGGCAACATGCTGCGGTTCACCGGCGAGTACGTGGACTGGGACAGTCAGACGTCGTTCTGCGGCATCTTCAACGCCGTGATCGAGGTCGCCGGGGGTGGCGCGATGGACTCGACCGCGCCGAACGGCCGCTTCGATCTGTGCATCCCGGATGCGCCGACCACACGCCTCGACGTGATGCAGCCCGCGGGCAACTCGCAGTGCACCGTGCCCGCAGCGGCGTACACCGTGCCGACGATCTTCATCGCGAACAAGGACGTGATCCTGTCCGGGGCGATGTTCAGTGGCCGCGCGTTCACCACGGAGCGGCAGACCTCGTTCTTCCAGGACCAGGTCGGCGCCGCGTTCGACCCGGCGAAGGCCCAGGTGTTCGTGCACGTGTCCGGCTCCGCCCAGACCGTGACGCTGGCCGCGGCGCATGGGCCGGCGCAGGTCGCGATCGCCACGGGCTGGGAGGCCGGCGACACGGGGACCGACGTGTTCTTCCCCAACGTCGATGTCGGCGGCGGGACGACGCAGCTCACGGTGAGCAACAGCACCGCCGGCACTGGGGCGATCCCGCTCGTCGCGGGCACGATCACCAACGTGACCGTCGGCGTGGTCTCGCCCGGTCTGTAGGCAGCGCTACGCGCGCGCGTGGCGCTCGTACTCGTGCGGATCGTGCGCGCAGAACACGTCGAGGTCGTGGTAGCTCGCGCGGAGCTGGCGGAGCGCCGCGAGCGAGGCGCGGCGCGCAGCGCCGTCCATCTGCATCGTGCGCTCGAACGTGCGGAACCCGAACGGCACGGGCTTGTCCTCGACGGAGCCATGGTGGAAGTACGCGTCTCCGGCGTGCAGCTTCCAGCGCTCGCCTTGGCGCACGATCACCGCGGAGTGCCCGCGCGTGTGCCCGTGCATCGGAACGAGCCCGACGTCGGCGTCGAGGCCGCGCAGCCGCTGGATCGCCGGCAGCCCGCGCCAGGTGTCACCGTCCTCGGTGTAGACCTCCCACCGCGGCCCGTGGGACCAGTGGTCCGCGATGTAGCGCTCGCGCTCCTTGTACGTCGAGCGTGCGACCGCGGCCGCGTGCTCGCGCGCATGCAGGTGAACGCGCGCGGCGGGGAAGTCCGCGATGCCACCGGCGTGATCGAGATCGAGGTGCGTGACCACGATGTGGCGGACGTCGTCGCGCGAGAAGCCGCGCGCCTCGACCTGCGCCGCCGCAGTCTCGGCGACGTCGAACGTCGGCCCGCACAGCCGCTTGAAGGCGCCGGAGATCCGCGTCTGGCCGCCGACGTCGCGCGTGCCGAACCCGGTGTCGACGAGCACGAGGCCGTCGCGCTCCGTCTCGACGAGCAGGCAGTGCGCGACCATGCGCGTGCCGCGCCAGCCCTTGCCGCCGAGCAGGAACCCGGCGATCGGGCACATCGTGGCGCAGTTGAGGTGGTGGACGGCGCGGACGGTCATCGCGCCAGCCGCACCTGCGTCGGCGTCGAGACCTGCACGTCGGGCGACTGCGACAGGTAGTCCACGGCCTCCAGCATGCCGAGCATGCCGATGAACGCGACCACGACGGGCACCATGCGCGGCCGCAGCCACTGCCAGCGCGTGATCGACCACCGCAGGAAGTCGCCCGCGAGGAGGTCACCCCAGTCGGGGGGCGCGCGCCGAACGGTCGCTTGCGGCAACTCGCTTCCTCGATCGAACAGCATGAGCTCAGTATCCACTGCGGAGCTCGCTCGCGCCGCTCTCGGCGCACCGTGCGATCGCCGGCGCGTGTAGGCCCGAGTGCGCCGCCGCAGCAACGAGCGCGAGCGCGACACCGGCGTTCGCGCAGAGAATCTCCACGAGCCGGGACCGATCATCATACGGGTCTCCCGATGAGCTCCGGTGCGGCCTGGCCGCGTTCGCGGAACGCGCCGTTGCGTTGATACCGACGCTTCTGCAGCTTGTTGAGCGCGACGCGTGCTTTCCAGCCCAGGTACGCGCGCCCGAACGTGACGACCTGCGTGGGATCCAGGTACGGATTCTTCACCTTCGGGGCGACGCTGAGGATCGCGAGCACCTGCTCGGCCACCGACACGGGGCAACCCTCGAGTCGCACGACGTCGCCCGCGAGCTTGGACTTCGCGGTCGCGAGCTTGACGAAGATGTCCTCGCTGCGCGCGGTGTGCGGATCGAGCGTGCTCCGGTCCTTGTAGATATTTCGGATCTCGATCGGTTTGTCGTTCAGCGTGCCTTTCCACTGCGTGCAGTCACCGATGAAGATCACCTTCTCGCCGGGCTTCGCATCGATGTGGCCGTCGTACGCGCCGAACACGACGTGCATGCGCGGCAGCTTCTGATCGGTCTCCTTGTCGAACACGCGCAAGATCTCGATCGCCTCCTCGATCGCGCCCGGGCAGCCGCCCCAGCAATAGTCACCGTGCTCGGCCTCGGGCGGCGGCCCCGCATACGCCGTGATGTGCGTGCCCTCGAAGTACTTCTCGACGCGGACGAGGCCGACCTTGAAGCCCTTCGCGCGCTGCCGCGCTTCCTCGAGCGACACGTCGCCGGTGATCGCGATCTTCGAGAGATCGGTGGTGCCGAACCCGTACTCGGCGGCGAGCCGGATGTGATCGACCGACATCGGATCGACCCCGATGATCTGGCAGCACACCGCGTCGAACGCGACCTGGCTGTTGCCCATGATGATCATCCCGAGCGGGAAGGGCGTCGGCGTCAGCATGCGTCCTTCGCCCGCGGTGATCGCATCGATCGCGATGAACGACGGCTGCACGATGTGCTGCAGGTCCGCGATCTTCTCGTTGAGCTTGTGGTCGTGATCGATGAGGCGGTGCCGGTCATCCTGGATGCCGATGTACGCCTTGAGCGAGAACGTCACCGTCGTCCACGGATGCGCCTTGAACTTGGGGCAGTTCACGAAGAAGTCCGCGCGCGCGATCGGCTCGGGCGTGAACAGGTAGTCGCGCAGGCGCTGCGGATGCGAGAGCGGAATCTCGACCTGCTGCTCCTCTTCGAAGCAGTAGCGCTTGACGTCGACCTTCTTCAGCATCGCGTCCCAGCCCGACTCGCGCATCGCGACGCGGGTCGGGACCGTGATGCCGCAGCGCTCACCGGCTGCGAGCTCGGTCATGCCGGGGCCGCCGACGTCTCGCAGTGCGCGCAGCACGCCCTCGCCGAACTCCGGGCGCGTGAACGCGTGCGGGAACAGCGGGCCCGCCGCGACGAGGTTCGGCTTCACGAGCGTGCGCCCGAACGGCCTGAGGCCCAGCTCCTCCAGGCCCTCGCGGATGATGGTGCGGATCCGCTCTGGGTCGTAGTCGCGGCAGCTGCGGAGGATGACCTTCGGCTCGGCCGGGATGCGCATGCTTCGAGCATAGCGCCGAGCGATCGGAAAAGGGGTCAGGTCCCCATTGCGTCAGGGCTTGTCGGCGGAGCCGGCTGCAGCGGGCTGACGCGGCCCGGCGCCGGGGACCCTCGTGGCAGGGGGCTTCGTGGCGGGAGCAGCGGGCTTGGCCGCGCCACCGTCGGACTCGCGGGGCCTCGGCGGGACCGGCGGGGTCCCATCGACCGGGGCCACGGGCGGAGTCCCGGTGACCGGCGGGACCGGCGTGCCAGGCGGGCGGTCGCCGAGCTTCTCTTCGGTCGTGGCGGGAGCCGGCGCGGCGGGCGGCGTGGAGGGCGGCGTCACCCGCGCGGACGGACCTGCGAACGCGGCCCAGTTCTCGAACGCGGTGAGGTCGGCGGTGATCTCGAGCGTGCCGTCGACGAGCGCGGTGTTGGTGTTGTCGATCGAGGCCTGCAGGTCGGTGCTCCTGCCGCTCTTGGCGGCGGTCGCGAGCGTCGTGGGCGCGGCGGTGACGAGCGCGCGGAGCTGCTCGAGCTTGCCCCGTGCATCACCGAGCCGGCGACCGGCCTCGCTCGCGCCCGGCAGGCTCTGATCCATCGAGCGGAACTTGGTGAGGTTCGCGTCGGCGCGGCGCTGCAAGACCTCGAGCTGTCCGGCGTACGACTTCACGGTGAGCAGGGCCTGCGACTGGATCTTGTTGACGTCGGGCGCCTTCTGGCAGGCAGCGGCGAAGCCCAGAGAGGACGAGAGCGCGACGACGAAGAGCGAGGAACGAAGGTTGGTCACGGCATCGCCGGTTGTGGCAGAAAGCCGGCTCCGACTCAAGGCAACGGGGGCGCGTCGTCGCTCCACGCGCTGCCGTGGGCGTCGATCTCGTCGACGTAGGACAGGAATTGCGCGTAGTACGGGTGCTCGCCGAGCGTCGCGGAATCGGCGATCACGAGGAGGAAGCGGCGCGCCCGCGTGAGCGCGACGTTCATCCGGCGCGTGTTGGCGAGAAACCCGATCTCGCCGTGCTCGTTCGAGCGCACGAGGTCGACGATCACCGCTTCCTTCTCGCGCCCCTGGAACCCATCGACGGTACCGATCTCGACGCCGGCCGCGCGTTCGCTACGGAGCAGCTCGCGGAGGTGGCGCGCCTGGGCCGAGTACGCGGCGATGATCGCGAGGTCGCTCGGTGCGAGCCCGCGCGACAGCAGGCGGCGCGCCTCGGCCGCGACGCGCTCCGCGTTGCCCGCGTTGAACGTGCTCGGATCGAAGTGGTAGGCCGGCATGTTGTTGAGCGAGCCGCCCGGATCGAAGTCCGTGCGCTCCTCCAGCCAGTCCTTGCCCGCGGTGTCGACGAGCCACAGCGCGCGAGGCCGCAGTGGATCACTCGCGACGCCGAGCTCTTCGATGCGGTGCCCTGCCACGGCCGTCGATGCGCGGAGTCGACCAGCGTACATCGAGCGCGACGGGAACGCCATGATGTGCTCGTGCATGCGGTGCTGCTGCTCGAGCATCACCGGCGCAGCTCCCTTCGCCGCTTCCTCGACCAGGCGATCGAAGATCGTCGAGCCGAGCACGGCGTCGACCGCCGGGCCGCCGGTGACCACGGGGCCGAGCTGGTTGGGATCGCCGGCGAGCACGGCGACCTTCGCGCGCGCGAGAGGGATGAGCAATAGCGGATCGGCGGCCTGCGTCGCCTCGTCGACGAGGGCGACATCGAAGACCGTGGCGCCGAGCAGCGGGTGATCGCAGCCGACGCAGGTCGCCAGGATCACGTCGGCACGGTCGATGATCGCACGCTCGGCATTCGCGATCTCGCGGGCGGCGTCGCGATCGAGCGCGCGCGCCTCTTGCCACAGCTGCTGCGCTTCGGGCCCGCGCCGGCCGTAGGCGCTCTTGCGCAGCGCACGCGCGCGGTCGCGCCACTCGCGCGCGAGCTTGCTCGCACCGTCGGCGTCGACCTGTGCGTCGAGCGTGAGCGCGAGCAACTCGGGCGCGACGCGCGCGGGGTGCCCGAGCCGGACGACGCGTGTACCCGCATCCGCGAGGCGCAGTCCGAGGTTATCGACTGCCGTGTTCGAGGGCGCGGCGCACAGCACCCGCTCTCCGCTCGCGACGCGCTGGCGGATGACCTCGACGAGCGTGCGCGTCTTGCCGGTGCCCGGGGGCCCCCAGAGCAGGGCGATGTCCCCGGAGCGCAGCGCGGCATCGACGCCGGCGCGCTGCCGCTCGTCGAGCGCTTCGTCGAGGACGGTCCACGAGCGCGGTGCCAGCGGGCGGGGCGGCCGCACGCCGGCGGCCACGTCGCGTAGCCGGGCGAGGTCGCTCGTCGCGAGCGCACCCTGCGCGCGCGTGATCGCCAGGTCCCCGCGGTCGAACGTGACCTCCGGGACCTCGGGGTCGAGGGCGTAGTCGCGATCGATCTCGTCGACGGCGCGGTCGAGCATCAGCCACAGGCTCTGCTCCTCGCGCCGCTCGAACACGCCGCGCACCGCACCCGGCTCCTCGGGATGCTCGCCCCACAGCCGCACCGGGTCGCCCGGGGAGAACCTCACCATGTCCAGGTCGATGGCGTCGGGCACCGTGACCCGCACGCGGACGCGCTCGCGCGGCGCCGACTGCTCGTCGATGATGCGCAGGTTCGCCAGGGCGATCCCGAGCGCGACCCGCTCCGCGAGCGGGCGCGCGGAGCGCTCGAATGCGACCTTCGCCCGCGCGGCCGCCCGCTCGGCGCGCCAGGCCTTGCCGAGGCTGTCTAACCAGTCACGTGCGTCCGCCGCCACCCCGAGACGTTACCTCGCCAAGGTGCCTCGGGGAATGGGCTCCGCGGCGCGGAGCGACGCGCAGACGCGGAGCGGATGGGACGCGCGAATCGCGTCGAGACCATGTGGCCGAAGGGAACAACTCGGAGGATGCGTTGCAGACCGTTGGGCTTCATGGGCATAGTTCGCCCCATGTCGGAATCGACTGCCCCCGAGCGGATCAATCGCAAGACGTCGTCGATCGCCCAGCTGCTCGCGAACCGCGTGCAGGAGACTCCGGACCGCGAGGCGTACCGCTTCCCGGTGGGTGAGGAGTGGAGGTCGATGACCTGGAAGCAGGCATACGATCGCGTGACGGCGATCGCCGCGGGCCTGCTGTCGCTGGGACTGCATCGCGAGGAGCGTGTCGGCATCCTGTCGAACACGCGCGTCGAGTGGTTGCTGTGCGACCTCGGTGTGCTCTCGGCGGGCGGCGCGACGACGACGGTGTACCCGTCCAGCACGCCGGAAGAGTGCGCGTACATCCTCGCGGACTCCGAGACCAAGTACGTGTTCATCGAGGACGTGGGCCAGCTCAAGAAGCTCGTCGCGCATCGCGCCGAGATCCCGAAGGTGCAGAAGCTGATCCTCATCGACGGCACACCGGCCGCCGGGGACAAGGACTGGGTGCTCACGCTGTCCGAGCTCGAAGCCCAGGGCGCCGCGCACCTCGCGACCAACCCGAAGGCGGTCGACGACGTGGTCGCCGGCATCAAGCCCGCGGACCTCGCGACGCTGATCTACACGTCGGGCACGACCGGCAAGCCGAAGGGCGTGCGCCTCCTCCACGAGTGCTGGGCGTACACCGCCGATGCGATCGACGCCGTGCGCCTGTGGGGGCCCGACGACGTGCAGTACCTGTGGCTGCCGATGTCGCACTCGTTCGGCAAGGTGCTGATGGCCGGCCACATCGCGTCGGGGTCGGTCACCGCCGTCGACGGCCGCATCCCCAAGATCGTCGAGAACCTCGCGGTCGTGAAGCCGACGCTCATGGCGGCCGTGCCGCGCATCTTCGAGAAGGTCTACAACAAGATCGTCGAGGGCGCGAAGCAGGGTGGGATGAAGCAGAAGATCTTCGAGTGGGCGGTCGCCACCGGCAAGCAGGGCAGCAAGCTGCGGCAGGAAGGCAAGGAGCCGGGAGGCATGCTCGCGCTCAAGCTGAAGCTCGCCAACAAGCTCGTGTTCTCGAAGATCAAGGCGCGGTTCGGCGGCCGCGTGAAGTTCTTCATCTCGGGCTCGGCGCCGCTGTCGCGCGAGATCGCCGAGTTCTTCCACGCGTGCGACATTTTGATCCTGGAGGGCTACGGCCTCACCGAGTCGAGCGCGGCGAGCTTCGTCAACCGCCCGTCGAAGTACGCGTTCGGCAGCGTCGGGTTCCCGATGCCGGGCACGGAGGTCAAGCTCGCGCCCGAGGACAACGAGATCCTGATGAAGTCGCCCGGCATCATGCAGGGCTATCACAACCTCCCCGACGCGACGGCCGAGGCGCTGACCGAGGACCGCTGGCTGCGCACCGGCGACATCGGCGAGATCGACGCGAACGGCTTCTTGCGTATCACCGACCGCAAGAAGGACCTGATCAAGACCTCGGGCGGCAAGTACATCGCGCCGCAGCACATCGAGGGCAAGCTCAAGGCCGCGTGTCCGTACATCAGCCAGGTGCTCGTCCACGGCGACAAGCGCAACTTCGTCACCGCGCTCGTCACGCTCGACGAGGAAGCGACGATGAAGTGGGCCAAGGAGCATGGCCGCAACGGCAAGAGCTACGGCGAGGTCGTGCAGGACCCCGAGGTCAAGACGTTGCTCGCGCCGTACTTCGACGCGGTGAACAAGACGCTCGCCAAGTACGAGACCGTGAAGCAGTTCCAGATCCTGCCGGCCGACCTGTCGGTCGATGCAGGTGAGCTCACGCCGAGCCTCAAGGTGAAGCGCAAGGTCGTCGAGAAGAAGTATGCGACCCTGCTCGACAAGATGTACGAGGGTTCGATCGCCGCTGAATAGCGCGCGGTCGTTCGACGTTGAACAACAGCATGCGAATCCTCACGTTGGCCGCGCTCGGCGCGGTGCTGATCAGCTCGGGCACGGCCGCCGCCGACGGCGTCGACTTCATCGATGACGCCCGGCTCCTGTATCGCGTGGCCGCGTGCGGCAACGCCGATCAACCGCTGCCCGAGGCGCTGACCAAGGGCGATCCGAAGCTCGCCGCCAGGCTCGGCAAGACGGTCGATCGCCACTGCAAGCGCATCACCGAGAACCTGGCGAAGTTCCGCGCGCAGTACTTCGAGAAGGCGCGCCCCTGGTTCGACGCCGTCGTGCCGGCGGGCGCACCGGCGACGGTCGTGTATCCGTTCGGCGGCGGAGACTTGATCAGCGCGCTCGTCGCGTTTCCCAACGCCACGGAGATCACGACGATCTCGCTCGAGCAGTCCGGCGATCCGCGCCGGCTGCGGACCCTCGCACCGGCCGCGCTCGAGACGAGCCTGGGTGCGCTGCGCGTCGAGATCGGCGGCCTGATCTCCGTCGGCTCGAACACGAGCGAGAACCTGTCCGCGCAGCAGAAGAACGATCTCCCTGGTCAGGTCAGCTCGTTCTTGCTCGGCCTCGTCGCGGGCGGCTTCGAGCCGGTGTCGATGCGCTACTTCCGCCTCGGCGAAACCGGCGAGATCGACTACCTCGACCAGGCCGAGATCGAGGCGCTCGACACCGCGAAGAAGGCGAGCCTCAAGCACGACTGGCAGTCGCCGTCGTTCTCGCCCGCGTTCGCCAACGTGGAGATCCAGTACCGCAAGACCGGAGAGACCACCCTGCGCGTGCATCGTCACATCGGGTGGAACCTCGGCGACGACTACCTGAGCAAGCACCCGCAGCTGCTCCGCCATCTCGAGCAGAAGGGGCAGGTGACGCTGCTGACCAAGGGCGCGAGTTATCTGCTGTGGCGCGGCGACTTCTCGCTGATCCGCAAGTACATGCTCGATCACCTCGCGTGGATGCTGTCGGATTCGACGGGCATCCCGCCTGCGTACGCGCGCGCCGCGGGCATGGTGCAAGAGACCTACGGCAGCTACAACGGCGCGTTCCTCGATGGCGCGCAGACCAGCAAGCACGACGAGGCGTTCCTCGAGCTGTGGAAGAAGCAGAAGCGGCGTCGTCTCGGCTTCCGCTTCGGCTACGTCGACAAGGACAAGCAAGCGCACCTCGTCGTTACGCGCCCGCGCTGATCGCCGGCACGGATAGTGCTGTGGCCTCCTTGCGGAGGATCTCCATGCAGCACCTAAGGACGTTGACCAAGCTGCTCGCAGTGGTGGGGCTATCGGTCGCCGCCGCTTGTTACCCCGAAACGACCGTCGAGCAGACGTGGACCTCGCCGACGGCGATGCGCGAACAGCCTTTCAAGCGCGTCGTGACGGTGATGTTCTCGGAGAACGAGACCGCGCGTCGCGCCGCCGAGGATCAGCTCGCACGCGAGTTGCTCGCGAAGGGCGTCCGAGCGTCACCCTCCTACGCGGTCCTCGGCGAACAGGAGATGCCCGACAGCGAGGCGGTGAGATCCAAGCTGCTCGGGATGGGCTTCGACGGCGTCGTGATGATGCGCCTGGTCGATCAGCATCAGGAGCTCGAGTATTCACCGTCCACGTTCAGCGGATACTGGTCGTACGGCTATCCGTACTTCTATTCTCCGGGGTTCTACTCGCCGGGGTACGCGTACACGGAGACCATCTCTCGCGTCGAGACCAAGGCGTACTCGCTGCGGAGCGGACAGCTCGTCTGGTCGGCGTTGACCAAGACGGTCACCGACGAGGAAGACACGAAGCAGCTGATCGATCAGACGACCGACGTGATCGCGACGCAGCTGACGCGTCGCGGCCTGGCTGGCTAAACGAGCGCCCTGGACGCGCTCGCCGCGCTCGCGGGGACCACGCGCACTCGGCGGTTAGCGATGGCCGCCGTGCGAACCACCGCCGCCGCGGTATCCGCCGCCGCCGTGGTATCCGCCGCCGCGATACCCGCCACCGCCGCGGTATCCGCCGCTGCCGTGGGAATAGCCCCGCGAGCTGACGCCCGGCGAGCCGCGGTAGTAGCTGCCGCCGCGGTAGCCGCCGCGGTAGTAGTTGCCGCCGCGGTAGTAGTTGCCGCCGCGGTAGTAGTTGCCGCTGTGATAGCCGCCGCGGTAGTAGCTGCCGCCGCGGTAGTACGGGTTGCCGCGATAGCCATAGTACGGGTAGTGACCGTGGCCGTAGTGGCCGTAGTACGGGCGGTAATACCCTCCGTAGTACGGATAGCCCCGGTAGTAGTACGGCGAACGGTACGCGGAATACGGGTAGTAGCCGTAGTACGCCGAGGAGTACGGGTACCCGTAGTAGCCGTCCGACACCGTGACCACAGCGCCGGTGTCATCGACGTACGCTGCCGTGGTCCCATAGCACCCGGTCGTGGCCACCGTCGCGCCAAACAAGAGAGGTAGGAGGAGGCGTCGCATACAGCGTCGAGACGCAGGGCGCATGCCATGGGCGCGCATAAGAGCTTCGATAAGCCGCCGGTAAGTTGCTGGTTCGGCGGACCGCGTGCTACCCGCAAAGGACCCGCGACATGTCCGAGCCCGACGCGAAGCCGACGCAGGAGCCGACTCAGAAGCCAGCGCGAGGGATGGGTGCGGGACGCGGGGTGCTGTACCTCGCGTTCGCGAAGTTCTACTTCATGTTCGCCGGGCTGGTGATCCAGTTCCGGCTTCCGAACATCCTGTCGCGCACCGCGTTCGGCAGCTACAGCCTGGTCAGCAACATCGCCTCGCTGGTCAACAACGTGCTGGTGACCGGCACGATCCAGGCGGTCTCGCGGTTCAGCGCGCAGGAGCCTGGCAAGGCGAGGGCGGTGCAGCAGGCGGGGCTTCGCATGCACGCCCGGCTCGGGCTCGTGATCGCCGTCGGTTTCATCGCCGCCGCCCCGCTGGTCGCGTGGGGGCTCCACGACATGAGCAAGACGGCGCCGCTGATGCTCGCGGGCCTGATCGTCGCGGGCTACTCGTTCTACGCGGTGTTCGTCGGCACCGCGAACGGGCTCCACGAGTTCCACAAGCAGGCGGGGCTCGATATCTCGTTCGCGACCCTGCGCGTGGTCGGTCTGCTCGGGATGGCGATGGCGGGCATGGGCGTGATCGGCGTGATCGGCGGCTGGGTCGCCGCGGTCGCGATCATCCTGTGCGCGGCGATCGTGTGGGTCGGCCTGCCGAGCAAGGACGGCAAGCTCGCGGCGAGCGAGCGGCTGCCGGTGAAGCCGCTGATCCAGTTCTTCGCAGGTGTCGCCGTCTACCTCGCGCTGTTCAACGCCCTCATGTTCGTCGACAGCCTGCTGATCAAGCGGCTGACGACGGAGTACTTCCGTGCGCACGAGTCGCAGCTCGTCTCGTCCTTGAAGGCCACGGTGCCGTGGGCGGCCGAGGCCTCCGGCTACCACTTCAACCCGAGCGCGCTCGCCGACGTGCAGAACGCCTACTACGCCGCGGTGCAGAACCTCGCGCGGCTGTCGTACCAGGCGATCATCGCGGCGACGTTCGTCGTGTTCCCGCTGGTCTCGCGCTCGACGTTCACCGATGACAAGGAGACCACGCGGCGCTACGTGCAGGTGACCTCGCGCTACTCGCTGATGTTCGCGATGGCGATCGCCGTGGTGCTCGCGGCGAACCCGGTCGATGCGCTCGGCCTCATCTATGCGCCGGACTACGCCCAGCGCGGCGCCGCTGCGCTGCGGTTCCTCGCGCTCGGCAACGTCGCGTTCAGCGTGTTCGCGATCAACGGGACCATCCTCAACGGCTCGGGCAACACGCGCTCGGCGATCGTGACCGCCGCGATCACGCTCGCGATCGCGACGGTCGCGAACTTCATCGCGATCCCGATCGCGGCGGAGAGCGGGCGGACGCTCGAGGTCGCCGCGGCGGTGACCAGCGGCGCGATGGTCATCGGCGCGGTGTTGTCGGGCGTCGAGCTCAAGCGCCGGCTCGGTGCGTTCATCCCGGCGCTGTCGTGGATGCGCATCGCGATCGCGACCGGCGCTGGCCTCGTCGTCGGCCGGCTGCTGCCGCTGCACGGCAAGCTGATGACGCTCGTCGAGGCGTGCGTGGTCGGCGGCGTGTTCCTGGTGACGCTCGTCGTGACGCGCGAGCTGGGGAAGCGCGACCTCGAGGCGATCAAGGCGGTGCGCAAGAAGCGCGCGACCGATGGAGGTGACTCGTGAGATCGTTCCTGCTGGCCGGTTGTCTCTTTGCCACCGCGTGCGGCACCACGCAACGCCACACCGAAGCGCTGACGGACACCGTCCGCAGCTACAACGACGGTGTGCGCTGGGAGCGGTTCGCCGTCGCCGCGGTCGCGGTCCCCCCGCCGGAGCGCGCCGACTTCGTCGACGAGATGGACGAGCGCGCGAAGGATCTGCGGATCAGCGACTACGAGGTCGTCAAGGTCGAGCCCAAGGGCGAAAAGCTCGCAAAGGTCCAGGTCAAGATGTCCTGGTACCTGGATTCGGTCGGCACCCTGCGCGAGACCCACGCGATGCAGACCTGGGAGCGCAAGGGCAAGACATGGTGGATCGTCAAGGAGGAGCGGGTGCGCGGTGACGAGATGCCCGGCCTGCCCGAACCGCGCGATCCCGAGGACGACGGGGCCAAGCCGCGGTAAGCTCGCCCGTCAGCGTGTCGCAGAGCGACTTCGTCACCCGAGGCCAGGCGCTGGTCACGTCCGGGCAGTACCAGGAGGCCGTCAAGGTCTGTCGCCTGGGCCTGCTGGGGCGGCCGACCACCGTCGATGGCCGCATCGTGCTCGGCCAGGCGCTGCTCGCGCTCAAGCGCTACGACGAGGTGCTCGCGGAGATGCGGGTCGCGCTCGACCTCGATCACGCGTCGGTGCCGGCCCAGCTGCTGAAGGCCGAGGCGCTGATCCGCAAGGGCGACAGGTCCGCCGCGCTCGAGGTGCTCGAGGCCGTGCGAGCGATCGCACCCAAGGACCCGAAGCTGGTCAAGCTCACCGCGGAGGCGCGCAGCGCCGCGGCCTCGTTGAGCTCGAGCCAGCGCGTCGTCGTCGTCGGAGG
>Ga0247822_10000560_pt1 | contig 20453 bp, 18 predicted proteins | sample 13C_Cellulose_Da_FD_192423 | JGI IMG/M metagenome (GOLD analysis project Ga0247822, IMG submission 192423) | Soil microbial communities from agricultural site in Penn Yan, New York, United States - 13C_Cellulose_Day30 | ecosystem: Environmental > Terrestrial > Soil > Agricultural land | place...
GGGGAGCGCTTGCGGACAATCGCCCCGCATCATCAACCGGAAAGCGACAAAGGTTACCGCCTGATCGCGGTCGAGGCCTGCCGGCATGGCCGACACCTTTGCCATCGCGGTCGCAAGCGCCTTCTTTTGAAACGCGCTCATGGGCTCCAGCGAAATCTGCCCGGACTGCGCCCAGCCCGGGGAGGCAGACAGAAGCAGCGCAGCGACAAGACCAATTCCACGGAGAACCATTCCACGAACATTGGTCATTGCAATTAAATATCGGTCAACAGCCTGCAGTTTCTTGAGCGGCCAACCCAGATACTCGCCACTCATGGTCGATTGCGGACAGTCGGCTTCCGGATGCAAATCTGGCAACCGGACCTCGAATGACTGACCAGTCTGGCGAGATGGCAGCCGTACGCGCGCTGACCCTATTCACTGCGGAGCTAAAATTGAAAAGACTGCAGCTGCTTAGGTAATGTTCCCTTTATTCTAATAGGGCATGTTTCCGGCAATGCGAACCAAAGCCGCCATCGTCGCCATGTGTCTGCTTGCAAGCTGCGCCAAGCACACTCCGCCCAGTTTAGCTGCAAAATCTTCGGCAGAGATACCCGATGATCTAGCGGTCGATAGAACCTGGAGCAGCAACGCAGACGGCTACATATACTCCGTAGGTTATTTCACGCCAGAACAGCTCGAATCGAAAGCTTGGGAAAAAGAGCGGATGGAACGCCGGACGATGGCAAATTTTTGCACGTCCGAGCGTCTCGTTAGCCGAGACGTGCGATTGTTTGAGCCGATTGCGGCGGGCGAGCCATCTTGCGCTCTGGTCGTCTATAGCTATGCCTGCTCTTCGCGCCGGCCTGAGTGGGGCAGTTCCCTTGAATATGATCGAAAGCAAGCGCTTTTGGCCGAGCCGACACGGCCCTTTTCACGAAACTGCGGTGAGAAAAGCCGCAAAAACTTGCCTGAACCGGTCAGCCAGACAGCACCACGTGACGGTATAATAATTTCTGAAAGAGCGGATTGCCGAACCCTTCCCGATGCCCACGTCGGGCGCTTTAGCCTTCGTGAAGTAAATTATATCAACGCGCGAACGTTGGTTTCGCCCTCGTTTGTTCGGGAAGTGAGTTATCCCTATCCAGATCCAGTCCAGCATTTCCACCATGCGGCTAGCGAAGAGCAAAAGGTTCATGTGGTGATCGTCGCCCGCCCCCTTCCGGACGACGGCAACAACATCGTCATCGAACAAACCTTCGCCGCAAATGAGCGTACATTTTGTGCAACTTTGACGGCCAGGCAGGGCGGCAGCATGTGGCGCAAATCGATACATGCAGATCTTCCGAAACAAGGATCAGGTCCCAGAGGACAGGGCGGACAGTCCTTGAATCAATATGAAATTGCAAAAGCCCTGCAGGTTGATCTTGCAACTCATATGGGCATTCGTGTGCAGGAGAGGCGACCGCTAGGCGCAAATAAATGACTTCTCCGTTCACGCCTGACCCTTGCTTTGCCTTGTTCAAAGCTAGCTACAACGCCGATCACGTCAAATGGCCGATTGCAGACTATCGGCCGTCAGGGTCCGGAATGGGACAAGCGGACGTTTGCTTCTCTCTGCAGCACAGAGCACGATTAACCGAATTGGATGCCAGAGTCTCAAAAACGCGCCAGACGCCCTTATGGCATGCCATGAATACAAAATTAGCTTGATGTCTGCCAAAATTTGCGCCAACATCGCTTTATGGCATGCCATAAGGGCGTCCATGCCTAAGGGCGTGACCAACAGTTGGAGTTCTGCATGGACATCACCCTCTATCAGTTCCCGGGCGCGTGCTCGCGCGTCACCATGAACGCGCTCGAAGACATCGGCGTCTATTTTAGAGACATACTCGTCAATTTTCGAGAAATGGTGCAGAAGAAAGAAGAGTATCTTGCCGTAAACCCGAAGGGAAAAGTTCCAACCCTCATCGTGGACGGCCAAACTCTCACGGAAACTGCCGCAATCATCTGGACGTTACATTGCCTCAAGCCCGACGGCGGTCTGTTCCCCAAGACCGACAGCCCGCTGGCTAGCCACGATCAACGTGCGGATCTCGCTTGGTGTTCGGGCACGATGCACCCGACGGTGCGCCAGATCCGAATGCCGATGAGATGGACCACGGGCGAGACCGAGGGCGTGCATGCCCACGGTATCGAGACCATGCTAGGCGAGTGTCAAAGACTGAGCGAACGACTGGCCGACGGCTGGTGGTACGGCCCAGACTGGTCGATCATCGATACCTATCTTTATTGGGGATATAGCACCGCCGAAAAGGGTGGTTTTCCGCTCGACCGCTTTCCGGTGCTTCTGGACCACGCCGAGCGGGTGCGGGCACGGTCGAGTTTCCAGCGCGTGCTCGCGCGCGAACAGGCGTCGCTGGACGAAGCCGGCATCGACGGGATCATTCTCTGAGCCGGGGGCCGCGCGTCACTCTCATCAGCGCGCTCGCTGCATCGTGCGGCCCCGCCAGCGCCGCGATGGCGAGCCAATGGCCCGACGCCTTCTGCACCACCCTTCTCGACGACTCGCTGTCGCGCGACCTTGCCGCCGACGCTGAACTCTCCTTCGGAATCATCGATCGCTTCCTCGCACTCGGCGATTATGCCGCACGGTCGCGAGGTGCGGAAGCGGATGCCATATTGTTCACCTGTTCGGCATTCTCCGCGGCGATCGCGGCCGTCAAAGCCAAGCTTGCCATCCCCATCGTGTCTCCCACCGAAGGCGCGATCGAGGAGCTCCTCGACATTTGCGACGCGGGCGCGCGCGCCGCACGGGTCGGCCTCATCCTGACCTTTCCGGGGACTGTCGCCTCACTCATCCACGAGCTTGCCGAGCATGCCTCGGCACGGCAAGCGGCGACCCCCGACATCGTGAGCCTGATTGTCCCCGATGCTCTCGCCGCGCTGCAGCGCGGAGATGCCGCACTGCATGACGACCTTGTGAGCGCCGCGGCGGCCGAGCTCCCCCGGGTGGACGCAATCCTGCTCGGCCAGTTCTCGCTGGCGCGCGCGGCGGCGGCAGTGGCGCGCGTAAGACGCGAGCCGGTCGTGACCACGCCCGAATCCGCGGTAAGGCGGCTGCGCGACATGACGGCGGGACTCTCGAATTCCGTCCGTGCGCGGTGATGCATTCGAACAGGAACCGAAGGATCATTATGCCCGAACGCCCGACCGACGCCTTCGATCGACGGATTCTTGCCGAGCTCCAGAACGATGGGCGGATGACCAATCAGGAACTCTCCGAAAAGATCGGCTTGTCGCCCTCGCCCTGTCTCCGGCGTCTCAAACAACTCGAGGCAGATGGGGTGATCTTCCGCTATGTCGCCCTTGTCGATCCGGCGGCGGTCGGTCTGCCCGTGACGGCCTTCATCCGCGTGCGGCTCGACCGGCAAGACGACCGGCATCTGACGCAGTTCGAAGAGCAGATCGCAGGCTTTCGCGAAGTGATGGAATGCTATCTCATGACGGGCGACGCCGATTATCAGCTGCGGATCGTCGTCGATTCGCTTGGCGCGTTCGAGAGCTTCCTGCGCCAGAAGCTGACGAAGATCGAAGGGATATCGCAGGTCACGACGAGCTTCTCGCTAAGGCCGGTGGTTTATCGCACCGAGCTGCCGATCCCGGCCTAGCGATGCCATTGTCACACAGCACCGACGGACGCCACGGCCTCGGCGGCGATCCGGCGCTCCAGATTGCGGCGGCAGCGCGTGGCCGCAAAATCCGTCGGCAAATACACCGGCTGGAGGGAAAAGAATTCCTCGCCATCCATATAGTCCTGGCAAGCGGCGATCATCGGTTCGTCCTCGGTGGTGAAGGCATTGGTGATGATGGCCTTCGTCTGCGCGTCGATCGCGCTGTCTTCGATCAGCCGGTTGCGCGTATGAAGCCAGAAATAATGCGTGGATGTTGCGGTTTCCGGGGTGATAAGATGGGCATTCCGGGTGATCGCGCCATCCTCGGGATCGGCGCCGACATCCGTCATGGACAGCCGTTGGCGCAATGTGCCGGGGAAATGCCACTCGATGCGGGAATGAAAATCGCCGCGCTCGCCGTCGAAGAAAAGCGACTGGCTGGAGGGGGTGGGCACGTCGCGCATCACCGCGTCGACGCGGATGGCGTCGGGCTGGGCGTCATAAGTGGCGTCGCGGCGCGCGCGTTCGGGCGCCAGCGTTCCGGCGTGCAGGAACATCGCGTGACTGAGGTCCATCAGATTATCGAGCACCAGCCGGTAGTCCACATTCATCGTCAGATGGCCGCCGACCGGCGCCCTGTCCCCGCGGTCGACGAGTTGAAGCGGCGTGATGTCGTCGGGATCGGCCTGCGACGGCTCCCCGGCCCACAGCCAGACCACGCCATCGCGTTCCCGGACGGGAAAGGAGCGGACCTGCGCCGCGCCGGGTATCTTGCCGTCGCCATGCGGATTGAGCTGGCATTTCCCTTCCAGGTCGAACCGCAGGCCATGATAGGGGCATTCGATCGTCACGCCATCGAAGACGCCGCAGTGGAGCGGCGCGAAACGATGCGGGCAGCGGTCGCCGATCGCCCGGACTTTGCCCTCGTCGTTTCGCACGAGCAGAACCGGCAGGTTCAATATCCGGCGCATGAACGGCGCGCGGGTCACCTCATGGGCGAAGGCGGCGCAGTACCAGGCGTTGAAAGCAAACGACATGATCAACTCCATTTCATGTGATTATATTCGGCGGGCAATGCTAACGAGGGCGGTAATGCTTTCATCTTACCCGGCTTCGGCATCGCGGCGCCCGCCAAAGACCGGAACGCCGCCGTCAAGGCAGCTGAAGCGGACAGGATGACATCGCGAAGCTCCGGCGGCGCGAACAGGAGGAACAGAATGTCGACCCGAGTGGAGAGCGTGACCCTGAAGCTGCGCGAGATGATCATCGCGCACGAGCTTCCCCCTGGCTCGCGCGTTCCGGAACGCGACCTTGCCCAGGCCTTCGGCGTCTCGCGGACGCCGGTCCGCGTCGCGCTCGGCATTCTGGAGGCCGAAGGGCTTGTCGCCGGCGAGCCGAACCGATGTTTCGTCGTGTGCGATTTCAGCATCGACGATGTGCTCTCGGCCTTTGACGTGCGCGGCGCGCTCGAGGGACTGGCCGCCCGCTCGGCGGTCGAGCGTGGGATAGCGCCGGACACGATCGCACGTCTCGAGGCATGTGTTGCCGAGGGCGAAAGGCTCGTCGGCACGGGGCTCTGCGGCGCGGACGACATGCGATCCTGGTCGCTCGCCAATGATGAATTCCACCGCGCCATCATCGAAGCCTCGAAGCTGGGAACGCTTGAAAAAGTTCATGCCTATCTTTCGAAGATGCCGCTTGTCGCTCCGGTCGCGATCCTGTTCACCAACGACCAGCAGGACGATGCACAGTCGCGGATGCAGGAAGCGCACACCGACCATGTCCATATTCTGGATGCCTTGCGGAGCGGCGAGGGCGCGCGCGCGGAATATCTGATGCGCGAGCATGCGCATCGGTCGCGTGATCATCTGGGACGGCTGTTGCGTTCCGGGCGTGCCGCGCAGTCCGCGAGCGACGTTGCGAAGCCAGCGCGCCGGACGCGCCGGGCGCGGCCGACCGCAAGCGTAACGACCGACTGAGCGCCGGTGGCACGGCAAGGCGGCGGAGAGATCAGCCGGCAAGGATCGACGCCCCGGTCGCCCGCTCGAGCGTCGACAGATCGACGCCCGGGGCCAGTTCGACAAGCCCGAACCCGTCTCCTGCCGGATCGAGGACCGCGAGTTCGGTGTAGATTCGCTTCACGACCCCGAGGCCGGTCGCCGGCAGGGAGAGCGCCTCGACAAGCTTGGGATGGCCCGATGCGGTCCGATGCGACATGATGACCCGAACCTCGCGCGCCCCGGCAACGAGATCCATCGCGCCCCCGACCGCCGGGGCAGCATTGCCGCCGCTCGACCAGTTGGCGATATCGCCTGCGCAGGTCACCTCGAATGCCCCCAGGATGCAGACATCGATATGACCGCCGCGGATCATCGCGAAACTGTCAGCGTGGTGAAAAAACGCTCCGCCGGGGACAAGCGTGACCGGCTTCTTGCCGGCATTGATGAGCTCCATGTCGGTGTCGCCGGGCGCGGGTGACGCGCCCATGCCGAGGATCCCGTTCTCGCTGTGGAGAATGATCTCGCGTCCGGCGGGTATCAGGTCGGCAATGCGCTCGGGCTGCCCGATGCCGAGATTGACATAGGCGCCATCGGGAATGTCCAGCGCGGCGCGCGCAGCGATCTCCTCGCGGGTCCAGCCGGTCATGCGGCCCGCGCCTTGTCGAGCGCCGCGAGATGGTCGCTTTCGCGAAGCGGGTCGGGCACATGCACAATCCGGTCGACAAAGATGGATGGCGTCACAATGGTCTCCGGGTCGAGGTCGCCGGGTTCCAGAACATGGCGGGCCTGAACGATGGTGACCTTGGCGGCCATCGCCATGACCGGCGCGAAATTCCTCGCAGCCTTGTTGTACAGAAGATTACCCCAGCGGTCGGCCCGCTCGGCCTTGATCAGCGCAAAATCGGCGGAAAGTGCGGTTTCCAGGAGATAGTCGCGGCCGCCGAAGGAGCGCGTCTCCTTCCCGCGCGCAATTTCGGTTCCGACCCCCGTCGGGGTATAGAAGGCGGGTATGCCGGCTCCCGCAGCGCGGATGCGTTCGGCCAATGTGCCCTGGGGGACAAGTTCGAGTTCGATGCGGCCGGCGCGGTAAAGCTCATCGAAGACATGGCTGTGCGACCCCCGGGGAAAGGAACAGACGATCTTGCGCACGCGCTGCTCCTTGAGGAGGAGCGCGAGCCCGATCTCCCCGTTTCCCGCATTATTGTTGACGACGGTCAGCTCACGCGCGCCCTGTTCGATCAGCGCGTGGATCAATTCGGTCGGATTGCCTGCCTCGCCAAACCCGCTGATAAGGATCGTCGCGCCATCGGGCACGTCGCGCAGCGCGTCGAGCGCGCTTTCAAAACGCTTGTCGATCACGGCGCGATTTCGTCGGGACGGATCATGATCGATGCGACAGGCTCCCCCGAGGCCAGGCGGCGCCGCAAATCCTCGACATCGAAATCGATTCCGATCGGGTTCGCGGTGAAAGCGGGACCTTTCATCCACGCCTGGGCTTCGCGTGCATTTTCGAAACGATCGACCTGAAGCTCGACGTCGTTGCCGTCGGGATCGGTATAGTAGAAAGAAATCGTCGGCCCATGATGGATAGTACGGCGCGGCGTGATCCCGAGCTCGCGAAGGCGGTCGTGGGTTTCGAGCAGCTCGGCCAGGCCCGCATAAGTGAAGGCCGAATGATAGAAGCCCACGGTGACGCCCGGCGGCTTGGGAGCGATCTCGGGTGGCGCGATCAGCGCGATCCTGTGATGCTCGTCGTCGTAGGTGAGAAAGGCGATGAAATCATTGCCGTTCACGACCTCGGCGCCGAGCACGGTGCAATACCAGTCGCTCATCCGCCGGAGATCGGCGGTGTAGAAGACGATATGCGCCAGCCGTATGGGACGCGTGATCATCCGATCTTCTCCTCATCGATGATGCTGTTGGCGAGAATGCCGAGCCGGTCGATCTCGACCTCGATGCGGTCGCCGGGACGCATCCAGAGCTGCGGGTCACGCACCGCGCCGACGCCGCCGGTTGTGCCCGTCGCGATGACGTCGCCGGGACGGATCTCCCAGATCTGGGACATATAGGCGATCAGCTCCTCGACCCCGAACAGAAGGTCGTCGATGCCGGTCTGCTGCATGATCTTGCCGTTCAGGCGCGTCGTAAGCGTCAGCGCGTTGATGTCGCCCGCTTCGTCGGGCGTCACCAGCCAGGGCCCGAAGCTCCCCGAACGATCGAAATTCTTGCCGGGCATGAACTGCGACGTGTGGCGCTGAAAGTCGCGGATCGACCCGTCGTTGAAGCAGGCATATCCCGCCACATGGTCGAGGGCACGCGCGGCGGGGATGTGCCGCCCGGCTTTTCCGACGATCACCGCAAGCTCGCCTTCGAAATCGAAACGCTCGGACACAAGCGGCCTCACAAGCGGAGCATCATGTCCTACCAGTGACGAAGGATAACGGGGAAAGAGGATGGGATAAGGGGGCGTCGCATTTCCGGTTTCCTCGATGTGCGTCTTGTAGTTCAGCCCGACGCAGATGATACGCCCCGAATTCGGCACTGGGGGCAGGAGCGAGACGTCCGACAGGGCGACATCGGGCGACAGCGCCGAAAGCTCGCCGAGCCTGGTCAGATCGGGGAGAACCGCCTCGAGCGACTGTCCGCCGAAACGGGCGCCGGCATCGATGATGCCGCCATCCTTGACCAGCCCGTAGCTGGCGGTTTCGCCATGGATAAAACTCGCAATTCTCATATCGGTCCTCGTTCGCTGTCGGAGTGATGAATGGAAGCATAGCGCCGTGCATATGCGGACCTGCCGGTCAGGAGGAACAGGATCCCCGCCGCGGCCATCACGGCCAGGGTTATGGCAAGCGCGTCGCCGATACGGGCAGGGTCGCGAAACAGGCCGTCGCTGATCAGCGGCGGGAGCGCCGGGCCGAGCGTCATGCCTGCGATCGATATCGAGATCAGATAGAGAGCCGAAATCTGCGCCCTGAACCGGTTCGGAACCACCAGCTGGAGCGCCGCCGCGATTGTCCCGATGGGGGCCGCCTGGAAGAACATGGCCGCACCGAAGAAGGCGAAGGTCAGTTCCGTCGAGCCGACATAAAGTGCCGCAAGCGCGCAAACCAACATTCCGGTCATCGCGGCAAGACCCATGACGATCGGCGTGTCTTGCCGGCCGCTGGCGACGAGCCGGTCGCTGACAAGGCCGCCGCTGAGCAGCCCCAGGACGCCCCCGACAGCCGTCGCGAGGCCCAACTGCGTACCGAACTCTCCCGGCGACAGGCCGTGGACACGTTCGATAAAGGTCGGCATCCAGCTCAAAAGGGCGAAAAAAATGCCGTTGTGAAACGCGAACCCGAAGATCAGACCGGCAAAAAGGCGTCGCTCCCGGACGACGAGCTCGACCGTCTCGCGGATCGACGGCGCTTCCGTCGCTACCGCACCGCCGAACTGCCGCCGCGGCGGCTCGGGCAGGAGCAGCATGATCGCGGCCATGGCGATGCCGGGTGCACCGACGAGGAAGAAGACGAGCCGCCAGGGTTCTGCCCCTGCCATCCACGCCGCTGCACCCGATTGCTCGATCCAGTTCAGAAGAAAGCCCCCGACCAGAAGCGCCATCCCAGCCCCCACATGGACGCCGGAGCTGTAGAGCGCGAGCACGAACGACAGACGGCGCTTCGGCACCATATCGGCGATCATCGAATAGGCGGCAGGCGAAAGCGCCGCCTCGCCGATGCCGACGCCTGCCCGCCACGCGAAGAACGCGAGGAACGACTGGGCGGTGCCGCACATCATCGTCATCACGCTCCACATCAATATGCCCGCAGCGATCAGGTTACGCCGGCTGCCACGATCGGCCATGCGGCCGAGCGGAATGCCGAAGCCGAAGTAGAAGAGCGCGAATGCCAGTCCCTGGATCAGGCCGAAGCCCGTATCGCTTATTCCAAGGCTTTCCTGCACTGGCTCGACGAGCAGGGCCAATATCTGACGATCGACGAAGGACAGCGCGTAGGCGATCATGAGCGCCGCCACGATGAGCGCGACGCGCAGCGGCGAGAGCGGCTGCGGCACCTGCCCTTCGGGCGCGCCTGCGCTCATGGCCGCGAGACCTCCAGCACGACTTTGCCGACGTGACGGCGGTCTTCGACATAGGCGATCGCATCGGCGGCCTCTTCGAGAGCGAAGCTGCGGTCAACCATCGGGTCGATGCGTCCCGAGCAGACGTGCGGCCAGACCTGTTCGACGAGCTCCGCGACGATGCGCGCCTTGAACGCCTCGGAGCGGGGCCTTAGCAGACTGCCGCCGACCCGCAGGCGCTTGCGCATGAGTTTGCGGATATCGAGTTCGGCCGAAAATCCGCGCGCACCGCCGATGAAGACGAGCCGGCCGCCTTCGGCAAGCGCGTCTATATCCTTCGCGAGATAGTCGCCCGCCACGATATCGAGGATCACGTCGACCCCGCGATTGTCGGTCGACGCCATGACAACCTCGGCAAAATCCTCGGTCTCATAATCGATACCGCGCGCTGCCCCGAGCGCCTCGCAGCGCCGCGCCTTGTCGGCGCCGCGCGCTGTGGCGAAGACGCGGCGGCCCAGGCTGTGTGCTATCTGAATTGCTGCGACGCCGATGCCGCTGGTGCCGCCATTCATCAGGAAGCTTTCGTCGGGGCCGAGCGCGCTGTCGATGAAGACATTGCTCCACACGGTGCAATAGGTCTCGGGCAGGGCGGCCGCCGCGTTCCAGTCGAGATTCCCGGGCATCGGGAAAATATTGCCTTCGGGGGCAACGGCATATTCGGCGTAGCCCCCGCCGCGTAGTAAAGCGCAGACGCTCTCGCCCAGCGACCAGCGCGACACCCCCGCACCGAGCGCAACGATCTCCCCCGACACCTCGAGCCCCGGTATGTCCGTTTCGCCGGGACGCAGCGGATGACCGCCCGCGTGGAGCTGGTGAACGTCATGCCCGTTCACGCCCGCGGACCGGACCGCGATCAGAACCTCCCCAGGGCCAGCAGCGGGAACCAGCCGCATCATCGGTGCCGCGACGAAATGTCCCGCCTCGTCGCGGAACTCGACGGCGCGCATCATTGCAGGCGCGCCGGTCATGCGACGCGCTCCTGGATGGCATGCCCGGTAGCGCGGCAGCCGATCTGCGCCAGCGCGTCCTCGAGCGCGGCAGCCCGGTCGGCAAGGCCGGGCGGCTCGATCCAGCCGATGCGTCCGTCGGGTCGGACGAGAAGTGCGAAGGGGTCCTCTCCCCAATAATCGGCCACGCTCGCCTGGTCGCTTTGCATCGCCCCATCGAGAGCGATGATGTCCAGATCGAGATAGTCGCCATCGACCGCATCGGCGGCGGCGCGCCATAGCGCCTCCGTCCCTACGGGTACGAAAAGCGTGAAGGCATCGAAACGGAGGGCGTCGAGCGCGGCGCGGCCCGGCGAAAGCCAGAAATGGGGCACATAGTTTCCGGGCTCGAACCCGGGCTGATAGCCCTCGAGTGGGGGAACAGGCGTGGGGACCGCGCGGCACGGCGGAACAAACGCACCGTCGGTGAGCCGCGCCGCCATCTCGAGTTCGAGAAATGCGAAATGGTCGATCTGGTTTTCCACCGCCGCGTGCAGCGTGGCAAATTGCGGGTGGGCCTCGTCCGCGCGGAGCTGGCCGATCGTCTCGGCGAGGACCGCGTCCCCCCGATCGCCCCCGAGCGCGCCTTCGATGATCTGCATGCGGTCATTGTTGCGAACCGACTGCTCAGTGTTTCGCACGGCGATCGGCCGGCACTCCTGTTCATAGCTGTCGAGCAGGTCGGTGCCGGCCTTGCCGCGGATGACGGCATTCAGCTTCCACATCAGATTCTCGACATCTTCGACGCCGGTATTGAGGCCGAGTCCGCCGGTGGGCGGAAAACGGTGCCCCGCGTCACCGACGAGAAGGGCCCGCCCGGCGCGGTAGTGCCGCGCGATCTGCGCCGACATGACCCAGTTGCCCACCGAGGTGATCGAATAATCATGAGCGCATCCGATGACGCGGTCGACGATTTCGCGGCACCGCGCTTCGTCGAACCCTTGGGGAGGATCGATCTCGGGGTCGATCCGGAGCATGAACACCTGAGATCCGACGGGCTGATGAACGATGAAGAAGCCGCTGAGCCCGGGGGCGCGGACGAAGAAGACGACGCCCGGATGGCGCGCAAGGATCGGCATCGCGTCGGACCGGATATGGATGGCGAGGAAATGGGCGAGCGCCGGCGGGCCGTCCATCGCGATACCCGCACTCCGGCGGACACTGCTGCCGGCACCGTCAGCGCCGATGATATAGCGCGCGCGAAGCTCCCGCATGGTTTCGCCGCATTGGACCCGGGCCGAGACGCCTTCATCGTCTTGGGAGAAGTCGACCAGACGGTGGCCAAACCGCACCGGATCGGAGCCGTGGAGCTCGACGAGACGGGCCTTGAGAAGCGGCTCGAGGATGTTCTGCGGGACATTTGCCGAATAGACCGGGCTGATCCGGGTAAATCGGGGAGACAGCCCTTTCTTTCCGCTCAGATCGAGGCGGCCGTAGCACAGGCCGGAAAGACTTTCGCACCAGACAATGCAGCGTTGCAGGTCCTCGGGCGTCGACTGGGCGAAAATGGCGTCGGCGACGCCGACCCGGTGATAGACCTCCATCGAGTGGGTCTTGAGAACATGGGCAGACGGCTCGGGATGTAGGCCGTCCCGCGCCTCGATGATCTCGAAACTCAACCCCAGCTGCGTCGCAATGATGGCGGCGAGCAGTCCCGCAGGCCCGGCGCCGACGATGAGAATATCGGATGGATGCGACATAGGTTGAACTTCAAGTCCTTGTAGCTGGCGGCGCGGCTTGTCCGGCCGTTGTTCCATATGAGGAGCGCTCCGGGCCCTGCCCCGCGGCGGAGCCCGGCGGCGCGATCAGAATTTTCCGGAAAGCTGGACGCCGACGCGGCGGCGCGCTTCATACGCAGGCGCCTGGTAGTAGACGCCGAACTCTTGCCGCACGCGGGACACGAAATGCTCGTCGAAGAGGTTGCGGACGTAGAGCGCTAAGGAGATATTATCGTCCGCTGTCCTGAAGCCGATGTTGAGGTTCGCGAATCCATATCCATTCTGAACCTCGAGCGGATCGCGCCGGGCTTCGTAGACGACGCTGCTTCGCCACGAGTAGGTCGCATTGACGAATGCACTGAAGTCCTCGGAAACAGGGGTTTCGTAGCGTGCGGATGCGTTGAAGCTCCATTTGGGCGAGACCGCGAGGCTCCAGCCATCGAGCGTCTGGACACCGCCCACGCAGACACCCGGGGTGAGCGGACTGCCCGCAGGCTGGGTCGGCTCGTTATAGTAGCAGGCCGCGTTGTCGAAATCGGTGTAGCGCGCGTCGATATAGGCACCGTTGAGGCCGAGGGAGAGCCCCGGCGCGGGGCGCGCGTTGATCTCGAGTTCGACACCCGTCGACTTCAGCTGCCCGGCATTCTGGATCACGAAAGTGGGCGGACTGGTCGGAAGCCCGACGGTCGTCTGGAATTTGTCGAACGTCGAATCGAAAGCGGTGAGGTTGAAGGTGAGCCGCCGGTCGAAGAATTGCGACTTGATCCCGATTTCGTAAGATTTGGCGATTTCGGGCGCCACGCGGGCATCGTTGACGATCGCCGAGGGGACGCTCGTCTGGGTGAGATTGAACCCCGGCCCCTTGTAGCCGCGCGACGCGGTCGCATAAAGCATGACGTCGGGCGCGACGTCGAACTGCGCCCCGAACCGGTATGAGACCGCATCATAGCTGACGCGCTTCGTCGCATAGGAAAAGATCGGAACGTTGCCGGGAATGATCCCCGCGTCGGTGCCGACGCGGGCCCGATCGAAGGTCGCCGATGTCCGGTCGTTTGACACGCGGATGCCGCCGATCAGCCGGAGGCCGGGCGTCACACGATAGGTGAGCTCGCCGAACGCCGCGACGTTACGCAGCTTGTCGGTCACCGTGTTCACCCGGTAGAAATTGGAAATGCCGGGCTGGACCAGTCCGAAGAAATTCTGGTCCTGAACATCCTTCACCTTGAACTGATAATAGAAAAGCCCGGCGACGAAGCTCAGCGGCTTCTCGGCGGGCGACGCGACGCGCAGCTCCTGCGTGAACTGGTCATAGTCCTCGCGGTCCTCGAGACGGGTCAGATGGAGCAGCGGCGAGCTGGTCACGAAGGGGTCCATCCGGCCCTCGACCGAAACCGACCGGTAGGAGCTGACCGACGACAGCGTGTAGCCTCCGCCCAGATCCGCATCGATCAGACCGGTCAGATAATAATTATTGCCCCTGGAATAAGGGCTGGCGAAGAATTCGCCCTGCTCGTTGCGCGGGCCGGGGGTGATGCCGCGCGAGCGCGCCCAGTTTTCGACGATGACCCCGAACGGCGTCGTTGCGGTGAAGAGGCGGTGGGTATTCGCATTGGCCCGTTCGTCGCGGCCGTCATATTGGCCGATGATGGTGACCGTGACGCCCGGGGCTGGCTCGATGGCCAGGCCCGCGCGGATACCGTAGCTATTCTTCTGGTTATAGTCCTGGCCATCGGGCCCTTCGATGAAGCCGTCATGGCCATATTTCCAAGCCGTGACGCGTAGCGCGGCCTTGTCGCCGAGCGCCACATTGGCGACGCCGTCGATATTGAGCTCATTGTGCGAGCCATATTCGACGTTAAACGCCCCTTCGGTCGTCCCGATTTCGGGTTTCCGGTTGACGATGCTGATCAGGCCGGCCGTGGCATTCTTGCCGAACAACATGCCTTGCGGACCCTTGAGGACCTCGACCCGCTCGACATCGACCATATCGGTGATACTGCCCCCGACGCGCGCCAATGGCACGCCATCCACAGCGACGCCGACCGACGATTCCAGAGTGGCGGTCAGCGCGTAGGTCCCGACGCCGCGAACGTTGAAGCTGTTGAGCTTTGCTTCGCCGGCGGGATTGAAGGTCAGCCCGGGAACGAGCTGCGGAAGTTCGCTTGTGCCCGCGATGCCGGCCTGGTCGAGCGCGACGGGCGATACTGCGATAACCGAGATCGGCACATCCTGGATGCTCTCGGCACGTTTGTTTGCCGTAACCACAATCTCGAATGTGTCGCCGGTCTGCGCCGGCGCCGCGTTTGCGGCTGTTTCGTCCGACTGCTGGGCCAGCGCCGCTGGCGACCACATCAACGCCGTACCGGCAAACAACCATTGCGAGAATCTGCAAGCGCGCGCCGCTCCGTTCGACATTTCCACTCTCCCTCCATGAATGCCAATCTTTTGGCTGGCACTTAAATGGCATGCCAAAATTGATTCTGGCAAGCAAAAAGAAGCGATGTCGCGTGGTAAACTCCAATTTGGCATGCCAAAACGTACGTTTCGCTGCTTGAAATGCTGTCGAAGAGACAGGTTGCGCAATTTTCCGCCAAGATGCGCCGGATTGCGGCAGATTATGCCGTTCCGCCCTGCTTTCGCGGCGATCTTCGCAAGGATTTGCGCCCGGTGCCCGCGCTATAGGGGCGGCAGGAGACGAGGTGAACTTATGAAGCTGACCCTATCGGACGATCGCGAAGCGCTTTTTCGCTCGCTCAGCATGATCGACGCACGCCTTTTATGGCTGTCCTCCTGGATGATCCATAACGCCAATCACCTCCGGCCGAAGCGCGACGGTCTGAAGGTCGGCGGACACCAGGCGAGCTGCGCGTCGATGACGACGATTCTGGCCGCGCTCTATTTTCATGCTCTCCGGCGGCAGGACAAGGTTGCGGTAAAGCCGCACGCAGGCCCGGTCCTGCACGCGATCCATTATCTGCTGGGAAACCAGTCGCTTGATCAGCTGCAACGCTTTCGGGGCCTCGGCGGCGTCCAGAGCTATCCATCGCGAACGAAGGACCAGATAGCGGTCGACTTCTCGACCGGCTCCGTGGGTCTCGGCGTGGCAGCCACCGCCTTCACGAGCCTAGTCCAGGATTATCTGATAGCGCATGGCGGGCTTGCGGCCGGCGATGCCGGCCGGATGATCGCGCTGATGGGCGATGCCGAACTCGACGAGGGCAATATCTACGAATGCCTCATCGAAGGATATAAGCACGATCTGCGCAATTGCTGGTGGATCGTCGACTATAACCGGCAATCGCTCGATGCCACGACCGCGGAGCGCATGTTCCGGCGCTTCGACGATATCTTCGAGACCTGCGGCTGGCGCGTGCTCACGCTCAAATATGGAAAGAAGCAGCTCGAGGCTTTCAAGCGACCGGGCGGAGCATCGCTCGAAGAGTGGATCGATCAATGCCCGAATGCCGATTTCGCGGCGCTGACCTACCAGGGCGGCGCGGCCTGGCGCGCGCGATTGCTCGCCGACATCGGTGGCAAAGCGCATGTGAAGGCGCTGATCGGCGGTTATGATGATGCCGCGCTGGCCGACCTCATGACCAATCTCGGGGGCCACTGCGCCGAGACGCTGGTCGAAGCCTTCGAAGCCGCCGCGGATGAAAAGCCGACGCTCTTTATCGCCTACACCGTCAAGGGAAAAGGCCTGCCGCTCGCGGGGCACAAGGACAACCACTCCGGGATGATGAACACGGAGCAGATCGGCCGCCTGCGCGCCGATCTCGGGATCGAGGAGGGCCGGGAATGGGATGCATGGGCGGGGCTTGACGCCGCCGCAGCCGCCGAAACCCGAGCCTTCGTGATGGCGAGTCCCTTCGCAAGCAAGGCGGCGGAGCCGACAGCCCCGCCGGTCCCTATTCCGCTGCGGCTGCCCGTTCCGGAAGGTGGCGAGCAATCGACGCAGGCGGCCTTCGGCCGCGTCCTTCTCGACATCGCGAAATCGGGCGAGCCGATCGCCGACCGGATCGTCACCACCGCACCCGACGTCACGCAGACCACCAATCTCGGCGCATTCGTCAACCAGCGCGGGCTCTTTCGGCGTCAGGCCCTCGCCGACGCGTTTCAGAACGCGAAGATTCCGTCGGTCCAGAAGTGGGCCGCCCACTCCGCAGGGCAGCATGTCGAGCTTGGGATCGCCGAGAATAACTTCTTTCTGCTGTTGTCGTCGCTGGGGCTGGCCGCGCCGCACTTCGGAACGCGCCTTCTGCCGGTGGGGACCGTCTATGATCCCTTTATCGCGCGCGGCCTCGATGCGCTCAACTATGGCTGCTACCAGGATTCGCGCTTTCTGCTCGTGGGTACGCCCTCCGGGATTACCCTGGCCGCCGAGGGCGGCGCCCATCAGTCGATCAATACGCCGCTGATCGGCATGGGCCAGCCGAACCTCGTCTATTTCGAGCCGGCGTGGGCGGACGAGGTCGCGCTCATGATGCGGTGGGCCTTCGAGCATATGCAGCGCGACGAGGGCAGCTCGGTCTATCTGCGTCTGTCGACGCGGCCCGTCCGGCAAATCGAGCGAGAAGGCAATGACTGGGAGGCCGACGCGCTTGCCGGAGGCTATTGGCTACGCCCTCCCCTGCCGGGCGCCGAGGCGGCTATCGTCTTCACCGGAGCGGTGGCAACCGAAGCGATCGAGGCGTGGGAGCAGCTTGCCGATGATATTCCGGGCCTTGGCCTGCTGAACGTCACGTCGCCGGATCTGCTCCATCGGGGCTGGTCGGAGCGCAGGGCTGCGCGCTGGGAGGGACGAGCGGCCCTGCCATGCCACGCGGACCATCTTCTCGGTGCCCTCGCTCCCGGCGCCGGCCTCGTCACGGTGATCGACGGGGCGCCCGGCACGCTTTCGTGGCTGGGCGGGGTCAAGGGCATGCGGGTCAGCCCGCTCGGCATCAACCGCTTCGGGCAGACCGGCGATCTGCCGGACCTCTATCGGACGTACCGTCTCGATGCCGAGGCGATCGCCGATGCCGCGGCCGAACTCTTTCTGGAGAATATATGATGTCCGTCGAGGTCAGGATGCCGGCGCTGTCGCCGACGATGGAAAAGGGACGCCTGGCCAGATGGCTCGTCGCAGAAGGCGACGTCGTCAGACCGGGAGACTTGATCGCCGAGGTCGAGACCGACAAGGCGACGATGGAAGTCGAAGCGGCGGACGATGGACGTGTTGCCCGGCTAATGGTCGCGGAAGGCTCCGAGGACGGCGCCGACGGCGACGTCATCGCGCTTCTTGCTAGCGGCGAGGACAAGGGCCCGATTGCCCCTCCCCCACCGCCGCCGGCCTCAACGGACGCAGCCAACCACGCCGGCCAAAGGTCGCGCCCGCTTCCCTCGATGGGCGAAGGCGGATCACACGCGCCGGCTCGCGCGGCCCTGTCCGATCAGCGGCCCGGGCGGCGCCCCTCTCCCGCCGAACGGATCCGGGTCAGCCCGCTCGCGGCGCGGATTGTCGAAGCGAAGGGGATCGACATTTCCTCGATTTCGGGGTCGGGGCCTAATGGGCGGATCGTACGCGGAGACCTGCCCGCCGCTTCGCGCGCAGAAAAATATGCAGCGCCCGCGCCCGTTCAGCGCCCGGATTTTCCGCGGGCGGCAGACATTCCGCGGGAGACCATCAAGCTAAGCCCGATGAGGAAGGCCATCGCGCGCCGGCTGAGCGAGAGCAAGCAGACCGTTCCGCATTTCTATCTTACCGCGCGCTGCAACATCGACGCGCTGCTCCGCATCCGCAGCGATTTGAACGCCCATCTCGAGGCGAGGGGTGTGAAGCTCAGTCTCAACGATCTGCTGATGAAGGCGATGGCGCTGGCGCTCATCGATGTGCCGGAGGCGAATGTCAGGTTCGCGGGCGATGAACTGCACCGCTTTTCGCGGGTCGACCTTGCCATGGCGGTCGCCATCGATGGCGGTCTCGTGACGCCCGTCCTGCAAGGCGTCGAGGCTCTTTCCCTGTCCGCCATCTCCTCGGCTAGCAAGGCGCTTGCCGTCAAGGCTCGCGACGGCAAGCTGCAGCCAGTCGAATATGAAGGCGGCACGGCTTCGATATCGAACCTCGGGATGTTCGGCATCGACGAGATCACGCCGGTCATCAACCCGCCGCACGCGTTGACGCTCGGCGTCGCCGCCGGAATACGGCAGCCATGGGATGTGAACGGTGAATTGGCGCTCGCGACCGTCATGTCTGTCACTGGAAGCTTCGACCATCGAGCAATCGACGGAGCCATGGCAGCGCGCTTCATGAGCGCTTTCAAGGAGCGGGTGGAGGCTCCTCTGCTCATTTTGGGCTGAAGCCTCACCCCCCGCCCGCCCCCGGGCACCCAACTATGGCCGATACTGTTGAAAAAGTCGGCTGCGGCGACGCGCACATCGATTCTCAGCAAGATGATTCACGGCTGCTCGGGCTCGCGAATGATTGATGCGCAGAATGCACCAGCCCGATTCCATCGTTGCCCGTCAAAACCTCCTTCGGACTTTTTCAACAGCATTGGCCGTCAGCTGCCTGTCGGCTTTGCAGAAAATATGTGGACAGACAGACGTAGCCGACGTCGAATTTCGACACTATCAGACCCCAATCCACTCGTGCGTCGACGACTTTCAGGAGCAATTGGCGAGTTCGTCAATCGCGGCGCGTATTTCGCTACGTCGCGCTTTTGCCTCGCGTATATGTGTCTCGACCTCGGTTAGTTTCTTGCGCAAAGCGACGACCATTTCGGGCTCCGTAGGCATGGCGCCGCCTGTCGGCGACAGGCCCCTTCGGATCTCGGACAGCGAGAACCCGAGGCGCTGCGCCCCAGCTATAAACTGCAAGGTGGAGACGGTCGGCTCTGGATAGTCGCGATACCCGTTATCCTGCCGCGCGGATGGCGGGATGAGGTTTCTCGCCTCATAGAAGCGGATCCGCGACGCCGATAATCCGGACCGCCGTGCAAGCTCTCCAATTCGCATGTCTAGCACCCCTTGACCTTCAACCATGGTTGAAGGTGTATCAGCCTTTTCGATCCACGTGAATCGAAAGACAATCATGAACGAAACAAGCTCCGCATCCGTCGTACCGCACCCTTCTGAAGCCGCAGCGGAGGTTACGAGACCTTGGGCCTGGCTTGCCGTCGGTGTGGCCATGTCGCTGCTCGCCTCGGGCGGGCGGTGGAACGTGGCGCTCGCTGCCTGGATCGCGCCCATATTGTTGCTGCGCTTCTATCGCTCTGGAAAAGCAGGTATCGCGATCGCGGCGATCATTGCGATATCCTGTGTTCAAATCGCTTGGTGGAATCTGGAAACGGGTGTCCCGCCAAGTCCGAGTTCGGGTGCGCTGACCATTGCCATAGGCCTGCTCTATGCGATCCCGTTCGTGCTGGACCGGGTGACGGGCCCCAGCCTCGGGCCGTGGGGGCGCATCGCTCTGCTCCCGGCCGCCATGGCGGCGACCGAGTTTGCGGTCGGCGCTGTTCTCCCGGTGGGGACAAGCGTCGGGATGCGAGCGATCACCCAGAGCGAAAATCTCGCGCTGCTTCAAATCATCAGCCTGACCGGACCTTATGTGATCGCGCTCCTTATCGGCTGCGCCGCGACGATCGCCAATCACATCTGGGAGGCACGAACGCCGCAAGCGCTCCTGCGCAAAGGAGGGCTGTTCGCGGCAACGCTGCTCGTGATCCTCGCGGCAGGTCAATCGCGCCTCACCTTCGGCGCCAACATCGGCGCGCCGACAGTAAAGATCGCCGGCATTACTCCGCCTATGGCACTGCGCGACGCGGCAAACGGGCTGGTCTCGATGTCAAGCTTTCCACCGTCTGCGGACGCGTTAGCAGCGACCCGCACACCCGCGGCGCGAGCCGCCAATGCCGCGATCCTCGACACACTGCTGGAAGACAGCCGCAAGGCCGCGAAGGCAGGCGCCCAAATCGTAATCTGGTCCGAGAC
>Ga0247822_10000562_pt1 | contig 20430 bp, 15 predicted proteins | sample 13C_Cellulose_Da_FD_192423 | JGI IMG/M metagenome (GOLD analysis project Ga0247822, IMG submission 192423) | Soil microbial communities from agricultural site in Penn Yan, New York, United States - 13C_Cellulose_Day30 | ecosystem: Environmental > Terrestrial > Soil > Agricultural land | place...
CGTCGCCGCCCGCGCGTCCGCGGCTTGCCGTCCTCTCTCGAGTACGGCGGGCGGCCGGATGTTGGGGACCATCGGATTGGTCCAGCGGCTCAGCGCGATGCCCCACCAAGCCATGGCGCAGCTGGAGTCGGTGGCGAGGACCTCCTCGAACGCGCGCACGGAGGAGGCGAACTCGAATGAGTGCAGGAGCGCGATGCCACGATCGAACTGCGGGCGGACGGCGGGCGCACAGGTGGTCTCGAAGTGGACCGTGCCGAGTCGCTCCGGCGCCGCATGGTGTTCCTGCGCGGCGAGAGCGGCGGCCGTGCTCGTGAGGACCATCGCCAGCGCGACGTTGAGCGTGCGGGTCATGCGGAACCTCCATGGAGTGCAACCATTAACCCCGGTGGGGTACCAGAGTTTCGCCACATGTTCGAGATCCATTCACGCGCGTTCGCGCACGAGTCGCCGATCCCCGAGCGCTACACCTGCCAGGGAGAGGATCTCTCCCCGCCACTCGAGTGGAGCGGGGCACCACCGGGCACGCGGACGTTCGTCCTGCTCGTCGAGGACCCCGACGCGCCCGATCCTGCGGCGCCCAAGCGCGTCTGGGTGCACTGGCTGCGCTACAATATCCCGTCGGCGATCGAGGCGCTCGCGGAGGGTGAAGGCAACGGGAGCCCGACGTCGGGTGAGGAAGCGATCACCGACGGCAAGTCGCACGGCTATCACGGGCCGTGCCCGCCCGTCGGGCGGCATCGCTACTACTTCCGGATCTTCGCGCTCGACGCGGTGCTGCCGAGCCTGGGGCCGAAGGCCACGCGGAAGGAGGTCGAACACGCGATGCAGGGGCATGTGCTCGAGAGCGCCGTCTGGATGGGGACATACGCGCAGGAGTGAGCGGCGGAACGCCGGTCACGTCGATTGGCGCATGATTCGGCGCACTACTTCCCGGAAGCGCGCGTCGTGGAGGCACAGGCCGCCGACCAGCCCGACGACGCAACCCAGCACGGTATCGAAGAAGCGCGTGCGCATCAGCTCGGCCGGTGGGATGGCGCCGAGGTTCGAGGACTCCGCGAGCAGCATGGTCATCGGCGTGATGAAGACGACGGCGAACGCGTAGTGCCGCACCACCGTGAGTTCGACGATGAAGGTCAGCGCGATCATCGTCAGCGCGATGCTCCACGGGTTGAGGGGCAGCGTCAGGATGCCGCCGGCGACGACCAGGCCGATGCCAGTGCCCAGCACGCGATGCAACTGCCGCCTCCAGATGGCGCGCACCGACACGCCCTGGATGACGGCGACGCAACTGACGGCCACCCAGTAGGGGCGGGGCAACTGCAGCACGTGCGCCGCCGCGAGCGCCAGGCCCACGAAGGCGCCGATCATGACGGAATCGAGGACCACGTAGTCGAAGTCGCCGGAGCGCAGAGGCGGCACGGGGTCAGGCTCGCGCACGCGCAGCGTGAAGAGACTGTAGCAGAACGCGATCAGCGTGGCGAGCAGCCCGCCCATCGTCACGAGCCCGACCATCAGCGGCACATCGAGCGCCTGCACGGGCGTGTAGGCGCCGATCGACGCCGCCATGATGAAGAAGAGTCCGGCCGGCGGACCCATCGAGTAGAACCGCACGAGCAGGGTGACGGAGATCGCGACGAAGATGATCGTCGGGATCACCATCACCGGCACGAAATGGCTGAAGAGGCCGAGCGTGTAGCACGCGGACAGCGTGAAGGCGCACGCCATCAGCGTGACCATGCGATGGTAGAGCGGCGTGTGCGGCAGGTGCAGGAAGACGACCCCGCCGATGGCCGAGACGAGGCCATACTGGATGCGGCCGAACCAGGCCCCCACCAGCAGCGGCGCCCCCGTGGCGAGGGCGGCGGCGAACGCCATCTGCCAGAGGCGGTCGCTATGCTGGATCGTGGTGAGCGAACGGAGTTCGGCGCGCGCCAGCTGACGGACGTCGGAGAGTCGGCGCGCGAAGCCTGCTCGCACCGGAGTGTCGCTCACACGTGACCGGCGAACGCTGGGGGCATGGGGCCATTACCCCAACGGCGCCTCCAGGTGCGAGCGGATCAACGGGAAGACATCGCGCGCCGCATTCTTGCCGATCAGGCAATCCACATCACCGTACCCCGCGACCACTTCGCGCCGGTAGCGCGCCCCCGGATTCGCCGCCACCAGCGCCTCATAGGTCGCCTGTGTGCTCTCCGGCAAGAAGCACTCGTTCTTCTCGCCGTGCACGAAGGTGATCGGGATCGCCAGCCGGTCGAGGTCGCGCACGTAGCTCGCGCCGCTCTCGGCGTGCACCGCATGACCCGCCCGCACCATCTGCGCGAGGTGCCCGAAGGCCGTGAGGTTGGTCATGCCGAAGATCTCGTGCAGCGTGTCATGCGTCATGCGGTTCAGCTGCTCGTGCGGATACAGCGACCCGTACATGAACGCGATGCGACGGCAGACGCCGTTGGTGCATGACTCCTGCATCTTCACCGGCAGCATGCGCAGCGTCGCGTCGAACAGCGCCGACTGCCAGCCGCTGCGTCCCGCCCGCGGCGTCAGCGACTTCTTGCCCATCGCCTTGAGCACGCTGGGCAGGTGCAGTCCCGCCTTGAGCCGCGTCATGTTCGGCGTCACCACGTGCAGGCCCATCTGCAGGCAGACGGCGGAGCGCACGCCCTGCAGCCCGTCCACGAGCGCCATCTGCAGCGTCATCGCGCCGAAGGCCTGCGCGATGACGTCGATCTGCGGCGCGAGCGAGAGCTCGCGCACGCGCGCCACGGCCGCGGGGATGTCGTGCGTCGCCACGTCGTCGGCGCCGAACTCACCCTCGGACGCCTCGAGGTCCGGGCTGCCGCGATGGTCGAGCACCCACACGTCCAGGCCCTCGGCGTGCAGGTACTCGACGAGATTGGTGTCGACGGTGTCGGTGGAGAAGATGCGCCCGGACATGCCGATGCCCGGCACGAGCAGCACGGGCACGCGCACTTCCGTGCCGGGCGCGGGATAACGCAGCAGGCGCAGCGGCACGCCGTCGCCGGCCGTGAACGCGTGCGTCTCGGGCGCAGCCACACGCAGCTCGCGCAGGGTGCGCGGCGGCGCGTCGGGGTCGAGCACGCTCCGCTTGGCCAGCACGCCGCCGTAGGTGTCGAACAGCGCGCCCGCGAAGAAGCGGCCGAAGTCGGCCGCCGCCTTGAGCCGGCGCACGATGTTGCCGGCGTTGGTGATCTTGAACGTGCGCATCTGCGTCGCGAAATCCTTGACGCGTATGCGCAGCACGCCGCGCCCCGCCACCGGCGCGCTCGCGTCGGCGCCCTCGTACACGGTCACGAACAGCGTCGTCGTGTCAGCCCAGAGGTCGAAGCCGAGCTTGTCGTCGCGCACATGCTTGAAGCCGTGCATGAAGAGCTGGCGTCCGCCGGCGGTGCGAAGCGGCATGCGGTACGTCATGCGCCGCGCGCGCGGGTCCTCGGGGTCGTGCGTCAGCAGCTCGAAGGTGCCGTGCATCACGCTCATCGGTTCGGCCGAGACGGCGGGCGCCGTCACCGTGCCGTGCAACCGCGCCCGGTGATGCGGGCTCTGCAGCATCTCGTCCAGGTCGTCCGAGGTGATGGTCGCCGTGAACTCGAGGATGCTGCCGTCCTTCTCACCTTGGGCCAGCGCCGCCTCGAAGTCCAGCTCGGCTCCCGCGGCCATGGGAGAAAAAAAGCCGCGCATGGTCTCGGTGAACTGCACGCCGATCTTGCGCGTGGCGACCACGACGGCAGGACGGGACGGCAGGTCGTACGTCACCTTGCGGCCGCGACGTTCCGCGAGGATGGCTGCGTTGCGTTCCGCGATCGCGCAGATGGTCAGGAACGGGTTCACGCCCAGCGACCGCGGCATCACCGAGCCGTCGGCGACGTAGAGGCCTTCATGCACGTCGGTGCCCGAGGCACCCGCGAAGACGCGGCCCTCATGGTCCACCACGCCGCGCTCTGCCGAGTCGCCCATGCCGCAGCCGCCCAGCGGGTGCACGGTCACGAGATTGTTGCCGAGGGCGTCGGCCCAGGAAGGATTCTTGATGTAGGTGCCGCCGAGCGCCTCGGTGGCGCGGTAGAGTTCACCGTTGATCTTCTCGAAGATCGGCTGCTTGCCGCAGCCGTCCCACTCGATGCGCGCGCGGTCGTCACTGAGCGAGATCTCGCCGGACGAGTCGTCATGTGCCATCACGAGGAAGGTCTGCGTGTTGGCGACCGCGCCAGCGCTCACGCCGGGGATGAAGTCCTGGAGCTCGCGCAGCTTGTCCTTGGCGAAGTCCTTGATGCCGGCGTCGTCACCGGTGTCGCGGCCGAGCATGCGCGCGGCCATGAACAGCGAGGTCGAAAGCACCGGCGCGAGCGTCGAGGGGACCACGCCCTCTTCGATGATCATGCCGTCGTCGAGCTTCTCGGTGCCGCGCAGGTCGATCAACCCGGTGATGCAGGGGCCCGGGCCGTTGGGGCGCGAGCTGTCGACACCCACGCCGTTGATCGGCATCTCGGCGTTGTAGCCGAAACCGAGCACGTCGCCGTTGCCGGTGAAGCCCTTGCCGAGGCGGTCGGAGACGGAGAGCCCGGCGGCGCGCGAGCGCAGCAGGATCTCGGTGCTGCCCAGCGCGCCGGCGGCGACGATCACGGTTTGGGCGCCGACGAACATCGCCGGCGCGCCGAACTTCTGGTGGCTGCCTTCGGTCAGCTCGAAGCGCACGATCCAGCGCTCGCCCTTGCGCTCGACGAGGCGCACCGAGACGCCGGTGAAGATCTCGGCGCCGTGGTTGACGGCGTCGGGGAGATAGTTGGTGAGCAGCGTGTTCTTGGCGCCCACGTTGCATCCCGCGACGCAGTTGCCGCACGAGTTGCAAGCCGCCTGCTCGACACCAACATGATTGGTGCCCTCGTCGAAATTGACGGTGATGGGCGGGCGGAGCAGGGTGGCCCCCATGTGCTTGGCGGAGCGCTCCATCGCCTGCAGCTTGGTGGGCGTGGGCAGCCGCTCGGGGAAGGGTGCCGGCCGCAGCATCTCCTGGGCGCGCTTGACGCCGTCGGCGATGCGCGTGTCGACGTCCGCGCGGATGGCGGCCGGCCAGACGGGATCCTGCCAGACGCGCGCGTCAGGATTGATGGCGACGTTCGCGTTGATGAGCGACGTGCCGCCAAGGCCGCAGCCGATGAGCACGCTGATGTCGGGGTTCACGCGGAAGTCGAAGAGCGCGTTCCCGGCACCGACGTGGCCCTTCGGGCCGTCGACCTGGATCTCCTTCATGCCCTCGAGTGAACTCTCGGGAAAGTCGCCGGGCTGGCGCTCGTCGCCGCGTTCGAGCAGGCAGACCTTGAAGCCGGCGCGAGCGAGGCGGCTGGCGGAGATGGCGCCGCCGTAGCCGGACCCGATGACGACGACATCGTACTCCGGCGAGAGCCGCTCGATGGGCGTTGCGATGTATGTCATTTGGTCCCGTGGTGCTGCACGGGATACATGCCGGTGATCGATTCCACCACTTCGTCCTCGCTCATGGGAAAGGGGTCGCCCTTGGTGATCAAGTCACCCACGGGCCCGAACCAGACGCGCCCTTCGCTGATGGCGACGGCGTGCGGGTTGGTGAACCAGACGCCGGTGTTGTAGTAGCGGGGGCCGTTGGGAATGGTGTACGAGCCGGGGAAGTGCGTGTGACCGAAGACGATGGCGTCGAATCCGCGCTGGCCGGCGGCTTCGGCGCCGGCGCGGAAGCAGTCGCGCTCGCCTTCGATGCCCGCGAAGGTCGGCTCCGGATCCTTCTTCTTCCGCATGCCGAAACCCGAGATCAGCCACTCCGCGAAGGCGACGAAGCCATGGTTGAAGCGATGGAGCGCGGCGTAGGCCCGGGGGCCGATGAGGATCGCGAGCCCGCCGATGAACGTGAACATGAAGTAGATGCGCGGATAGCGCAGGAACATGTTGTCGTACATGTGTCCGTGCTCGACGCGGATGCGCTTCTCGCCCGACTTCACCGAGAGGAACGGCACCACGCGCATGCGGCCGATGTCGCTGAGGAAGTGCTCCAGCGCGATGTCGTGGTTGCCGACCGTGTAGTAGATGCGGAGGTCGTTCTCGCCGAACCGCAGGAACAGGTTCAGCGACGGCGTCAGGTCCGAGACGAAGTGCGAGAGCGAGAGCTGCGCGATGTCGATGCCGTCGCCATTGATGACGATCGAGTAGCGATGGTCGAGCGCGAACTGCACGAACTCTCGGAACGCGCGGCGCGTGCGGTGCAGCCGGTTGCCCATGTGCACGTCGGAGACGACGAGGAGGCGCTCCTCGCGGACCGTCGTCTTCATGAGGCGTCCCTGGTCTCTTCCTCGTCGGCGTCGGCTGAGGCGAACTCGGCGGTCGCGCTCATCATGAACGCCGACCTCGCGAGCCGGTTGCCGAACTCGGCCGTGGCGAGGCGGAAGACGAGCTTCTCGTTGAGCTCGCGGATGCGCCCGCTCAGCTGCTGGAGCAGCTCGAACGCGAACGTGGGGTCGCGCCGGATCTGCAGCAGCAGCGACCCCGGGCGCAGCACGAGCAGCGAGGTCGGTCCCGCGGCGCGGGCGGTGGCGCTGCGCGGCAAGCCCTCCAGCAGCGACATCTCGCCGAAGAAGCTGCCGCGGTCGAGCACGGCGAGCCGGATCGGATGACCACCGACCTGCTTGGCGATCTCGACCTTGCCGCTGCGGATGACGTACATCTCGCTTGACGTGTCGCCTTCGTGGAAGATGACCTCGCCGTCGGCGAACGTCTGGATCTCGTGCTTCTGGAAGGCCTTCACAGTGCGGCTCCCTCGCTTGACGACATGGCGGGCGCGTGGCCGTTCGACTTGCCGTGCGAGGTCGCCGGCAGCCCGTCCACATGCGCCAGCAGTCGGTCGACGAAGCCGAAGTACCCTTCGACCATCGGGTCGGTGAGCGTGAGCGCGAGGTGCCGGCGGAGTCGCCGCGAATCCCAGCAGCGGAGCATCGTGATCGGGTCAGCGCCGATGAGCGCGGCGGTGCGCTCGATCACCGAGCGCGTCTCGAGGCCGGGCGCCTCGCCGGCGAGCCGCAGGGTGGAGCGCATGAAGGCGGTGAAGGAGGGGAACCCGCTGAGCAACAACGCGCCGATCTCCTTCGGATGCCTGGCGTTGACCATGAGCCGCAGCCGGAGCTGCAGGAGCGTGTCGCGGATCTCGCGCTCCACCTGGCGCCGAAGGTCCGCGTAGTCCATCGGCTCGCCGGAGACGGGATCGCTGCCCCAGAGGACGTCGCGGGCGTCGATCATGTCCGCGATCTCGATCGTGAACGTGTCTGTCATGCCCGCCCACTCGCCGGCCGCGTACATGTGCGGAGGCGTGTTGCCCTGGCGGATCCAGTCATGCAGGAGCGGCGCGGCGCGCTCGAGCGTGGGCAGCGCCATCGACTCCAGCAGCACCAGCATGTTGAGGTCGCTCACGCCCGGAATCGACTCGCCGCGCGAGACCGAGCCGAACACGACCACGCTCTGCAACTCATCGCCGAACTTCGTGTGGAACTGGGCGGTGAGCTTGGCAGCAACGGTCTTTGGATCGGCCATGTTGGTCGAGTGCAAATAAAGGAGGTTTCCTGGACGGAGCAGCGAGGGACTATACTATCGCGCCCGCATGCCCCCGGAAAGGTCGGTCTTCGTCCCAACATCGCCTTCCGCGCCCGGTGATTCGTCGTCAGTCGCCGAGCTTCGCAGCGCGCGCAGTTCGCCGTTGCCCATGGCGCCAACCTCACGATGCCGCGAGAGCGCGAGCCCGCCGGCCGCGCAGAGGAGCACGGACGCCACGTCGCCATGCGTGCAGAGGACGACATCGCCTCGCTCATCTGTGCGCTGCATCACATCGAGCTCGCGGAGCAGTGCGGTGGTGCGACGGTGGATCGACTCGAGGCTCTCGACGCCCCAGCGTTCGTGCGACGGATCGGCGCGGTCGGCCTCCCAGACCTGCGCATAGCTCTCGTCGCTCGCGAGCTCGAGTTCGCCGAACGACCGCTCGGCGAGTCGCCCGTCGAGGTGCACCGCGGTGCCGAGCACCTCGGCGGCGATGATGGCGGTCTCCCTCGCGCGGAGAAGCGGCGAGGAGACGACGCGCACGCGCTCGCCGAGCGATCCCGCGGCGCGCGCCGCGGTGACGGAGACGCGGACCTGTTCGTGACCGGTGGACGTGAGACCGAACCCGTCGAGCGCGTTGGCGGGGCTGCTCGCGATCAGGCGCTGCACGTTGGCGTGACTCTGCCCATGGCGGAGGACGAAGACACGACCGCCGGCGGACGATGGGTGCTCGGGCATGCGGGAATCTTGCCGCGATGTGCTGATGGCGGAAGGGTGCCGAGGGCTGGCGCCGACTCCGTCACGATGCGAACATTGGCGTCCAGCCGCCATCGGCCATTGTCTCCACCGAAAGACTGAGAGTTCCATGTCACGCATTCCCGCCCGGTTGTCGATCGCCGCGGTCACCGCCGTCACGCTCGCGTTCGTCGCCGGCTGCAACGAGAAGGTCGTCGGTCCCGGCAACCCGGTGGAGGCCGAGGCGCGGCTGTTCGCGGCGATGAACACCGATGACTTCGCGGCCGCCGGCGACATCGTCGGGCAGTTCTACGAGATCCGCGACAAGGATCCGGAGAACCATCGCAACACTTTCCTGCTCGGAGCGGCCAGCCTGTGGTGGCTCGCGGAAGCCAGCCATCCGGGCGCGAATCCACTCCAGATCACCGGGCAGGCGATCCCGCTGATCCTGGAGTCGTTCGTCGACGTGATCCAGAACGATCCGGTGAACCGGCCCGGCGCGAACGCACTGCTCGGCGCGTTCCTCTCTGACGCAGGCTTCGATCGCGCCCAAGGCGCGGCCTTGATCGAGATGGCAGTCGCCGAGAAGCCGGAGGTCGGGCTGTTCCAGCGCATGCACATCCGTCGCTTCGCGTTCGCCGATGACCTCGAGACCGCAGTCGCGGTCGACGCCGGATTCAAGTTCTGGGAGCTCTGCGCGGGCGGCATCGCCCTCGACCGCGCAAACCCCGACTTCACCGCGCACGTGAAGCAGCCGACGAACGACGACATGGCGCGCTTCTGCTGGGGCTCCGAGCGCGTCCCGCACGGCTATGAGGGCGCGTGGCTGATCTTCGGCGACCTTCTCGTGAAATCAGGCGACATCGCGGCGGCGCAGCGCGCGTACCTCAACGCGACGTTGGGCCCGAACTTCGACAGGTGGCGCTACAAGTCCGAGATCACGCAGCGCCTGGCGTCGGACCTCAATGCGCGTCGCGCGACGTACGCGAGCCGCTACGCCGAGCAGTGGGCGCCGATCGGCGTTCCCGCGTTCTCGTGCACGCAATGCCACGCGAGCGTGGCGCAGTAAGCGCGCTGTCGGCTCGAGGACGGTCAGAAATCAACGCCGAGCGCTGCGGCGGCTGATCGGACGTCGTGTCATGGGTGCAGCTTGAAGGTGAATTGCTGCCGGACGGAGACGTTGATCTTGCGTCCATGCAATTCGCCGGGATCATATCGCCGAACGGTCAGGAACTCACGCACCGACGCGGCGAAGAGCTCGTGCGACGAGCTGAGGAACTTCAGGGTGGATCCGACCGCGTGCCCGGTCGAATCGACGACGAACTCGAGCAGTACGTGACCCTCGAAATCATCCCTTCGGAGCTTACGTGGGTAGGTCGGTCCGGATGAACCCGGAAGGAAGACCGGAAACAGGGTGTCACTCTGCGCGGCCGGAGAGGACCTCTGCACGACAAAAGCCGACTGCTCGGGAGCCGATTGCGCGGGAGCCGATTGCGCGGGAGCCGACTGCGCGATCGCCGGCGATGACACTGCAAGCGTCGCAAATGCGCCGAGCGACACCATTGAGAGCACTACTCGGAGTGCCGCAGGCGAATCCATTCGATGCTCGGTGGTCGTGGATGATGAGGCTCCCAGCGCGATGCGCCGGAAGCCTCACCAAAGCTAGTCCGCGGACGCGCGCCTAGCGGTCCGCCGACACCAGCCATTCGAGTGCACTGATACTCGGCTGGTACAGGTATTCTCCGCCCCGCATCGTCACGAGCCGCGGCTGCGGTGCGGCGAAGAATGGCGGGTTGCCGGGAATCGTCATCTTCTGGTTGCCGTTGCCCGGGCAACCGACGAGGAAGTCCTTGTCCGCGCCCTGGCCAAAGGGGTCACCGTCGTCGATCCAAAGCCCTTGCACCGTCTCGAACTGGCGCCAGATGCTGGCGTTGAAGCAGACGAAGGCGAGTCCGCGCTCCTGGCCGTCGTCCTCCATCGCGCCCTCGGGGAGCGGCGGACCGTAGGTGCGACCACGGCGGATGATGCGATGACGATTGGAGAGCCGCCCGCCGAAGAAACCTTCGGTGTCGCGCGGGTTCATGCGACGGATGTGCGCGCCATGCGGGCAACGCAGGCCCTGCGGGTCGGAAGCGTACGAGAAGTCGTTGATGCGCGCCGGGTCCTTCACCACCTCGGGGTCCGGCTTGTCCGGCGAGACGGAGATCGGCGTGCCATCGCGCCAGCGGCCGACGATCTTCGCCGCCAGCATCTCCGGGCCACCGGGGTACTGCTTGCCCGCCTCCTGCACGAACTTGCGGAACGCGGCGACGTCGGTGGCCAGCTTGCGATACACCATGAAGGTGCCGTTGCGGTCGAACGGCGCGGCGGGCGCGGCCGGCAGGTCGCCGTCCTCGTCCACGTAGCCATGCACGAACTCGCCGGTAGCGACATCGCGCCATTGTCCCGCGCCGTTCGGCTGGCCATCGCCCGGGCGCCCCTTCATGCCCGTGCCCTCGACGGATGGTTGCGAGATGCCATCGAAGAACCCGAACTGGTCGCGGCCGCCGCTGAGCGCCTGCGCGCGCGTCTCGTTGATGACGGTGGTCGCGCCCGCCGCGGCGCCGACGGCGCGCAACTCCTCACGCACCCTCTCGAGATGCGCCTCGTCGATCGCCCAGACGGTGAGCAGCGCATGGGCCTCGCCCGTGCCGAGCCCGCTCTCCCACTTGTCGGGCGCGCTGGGTCCGCGATCGCCGAGCAGTTCGGCACGCGCGGCCATGCCCTGGCGGAACTCCTCGGGGAAGGTCGCGAGGATCTCCGGCGAGACGCCCACGCGCTCGAGGCCGGCGTAGGTGAGCGCGAACTGCAGCGCCGTCGCCGGCGCCGTGTCGCCCCACGGCACGCCGCTCGTGATCTGCGGCATGAGGCGCTTGAGCAGCGCCTTGGCGCGCGGCACGTCGTCGATGCGGAGGAAGATGTACGCCGCCACCGGATGCGTGTAGCCGCGCAGCACGTTCCCCTGGATGTCCGCGAGGTCGACCGCCGCCTGTTCGCGGTAGCGACGCGGCAGGTTGGGCGGACGCCCGTTGAAGATCTCCGAGCTGATCAGGTCGGTGAGGCTGCCAGAATCCGACATCAGTGACCCGCCTTTTCTTTCATGAAGGTCTCGGTGAAGCGCTGCTGCAGGCTGGTGGCATCGAGGCCCTGCGCGGCGATGGCGAACTGCACGACCCGCTCGCGTGCGGCGAGACTCTCCTTCACCTGCGAGACGCTGACGTTCTGCGAGTTGACGCCGAAGAGCGAGGTGTCGAGCTGGTTGTGGTAGATCCAGCGGCGGAAGGCGCCGTGGTCCGCGAGTCCGGGATACGCCACGCAATGGCGCCACCACGAGTCGGCCTCGGGCACCGTCGTCGCGACGTCGTCGAGAAAGCGGTCCACGTCACCATCGAACGCCGCCGTGAAGACGAGGTACGCGTTCTTGAGTTCGTCGTACTTCTGCGGCGCGCCCTGGTAGACGAGCTTGTCGAAGATCTGCAGACGCGACGTGTGCAACTGCGTGAGGCGGGCCAGCGGGCTGTCGGCGCCGCGCGGCACACCCTCGATCGTGGCGCGGACCTCGTCGACGTGACCGGGGAGGATCGCGGTGAAGGTCGTCAGCGCGTAGGCGGTGCCAGTGCGATTGTGCTTGTCGCGCATCAGAGGTGACCCTGGACGTCGCAGAGGAAGCGCTCGTAGCGCGCCTTGAAGTCGGTGGCGTCCATGCCGGAGGAATCGGCGATGAGCTGGTCGAGCGCCGTGCGCACGGTGAGCGCGCTCGCGACCATGCGCGTGCTCGCCTCGGGATACGCGCAGTAATAGCTGCCGCCCTCCATGCTGTTCATCGCGATCCACGCCTTGAGCGGCTCGGCGGGCGGCGGACCGGGGAACGCGATGCCGCGGCCCCAGACGAAGCGGATGTCCGCCGGGATGACGTAGGCGAACGCGTCGATGTAGTGCTGCCACGGCCCGTCGAAGTTGCTCTCGAAGAACAGGTACGGATAGTTGAGCCGGTCGCGAACCTGCGGCGCGCCGTTGTACGGCATCTCGCGCACGACCGTCCACCGCACGAAGTGGATGAAATTGAATTGGAGGATGTGCTTCTGCGCGAACGGCACCCACTTGGCGATCCAGAGCGCGGCGCTGAGCACGGGTGCCCACTGGCGTCTGATGGGCGTGAAGAGCGTCAAGCAGAAGAGCCGTCCCAGCCTGTTGCCGGGCACTGGAGTCGCGCCCGCCGAGGGAACTGCTGCCCGGGCCGGGGTGCGTCTCTGTTCGGTGACGACCGTGTTCATGGGATCCTTGTTCGCGGCGAAGTAGCTGCTCGAGCGCTTGCATAATGCGCCGCGACCGCCTCGTCGGCAACAACAAGTCGGCAATCGTGAGACGGATCACCAACGGCGCACGCGCTCTGGCGCCGATGGTGACGGCGGCGGTAAGATGGGTCCTTCCAAACACGTCCTCAAAAAAAGCGGGAGAACGCGCGCGTGTCCGAATCGAAGTCCATCTCACCGAGCCGGCGCTGGTCGCTGCGCGCAAAAAGAATCGGCACCGTGGTGCTCCTCGGTGGCGCGGGGATCTCCGCCGCGGCCTGCGGAGCGGAGGCCGCCGCCGATCCCGTCGACGCGGACGGCATCCCGGTCATCGTCCGCTCGGTCGGCCACCTCGGCCGCGCGAACTATCTCTCGCTCAGCGGCGATGTCGAAGGGCTGCGCACGGCGTCAGTCGGCTTCCAGGTGCCCGGCGTCGTGTCGTCGGTCGGACCGAGCGAGGGTCAGGCCGTCGAGGAAGGACAGGTGATCGCGTCGCTCGACTCGGTGGACTACGCGCTCAACATGGAGATCGCCGACGCGCAGCTCGAGCGCGCACAGGACGAGTATGATCGCGCCAAGCAGATGTTCGCCGAGCGAGGCATTCCCGAGAACGACTTCCACAAGGCCGGCACCGGACTGCGGCTGGCGAAGGCGCAGGCCGCGATGGCGCGCAAGAAGCTCGGCGACACTCGGATCGTCTCGCCGATGTCGGGCGTCGTGGCGCGGCGCGGCATCGAGCCTGGCGAACAGGCGGGTCCGGGCTTCCCGGTGTTCACGATCGTGCAGGTGAACCCGATCCAGGTGCGCATCGGCGTGCCGGAGTCGCAGATCGGCGAGGTGGCGGTGGGGCAGACTGCGCGCATCGTCGTGCCGTCGCTCAAGGGACGGACGTTCGTCGGCAAGCTGCGCGTGGTCGGCATCGCGGCGGACCCCGCGGCGCGGACCTTCACCGCCAAGGCGGAAGTCGCGAACCCGCAGGGCGTGCTGCGCCCGGGGATGATCGCCGAGGTGCAGGTCGAGGGTGCGCGGCGCGTGGACGCGCTGACCGTGCCGGCCGAGGCGGTCGTGCGCAACGCCAGCGGCGTGATGCAGGTGTTCGTGTTCGATTCCACTGACAAGCGCGTGTATGCCAAGCGCGTCGACGTCGGCGCGGCGTACGGCCAGGAGGTCGAGATCCGCAGCGGCCTCACGGCCACTGACCTCGTGGTCGTCGGCGGGCAGCACCGCGTGCGCGAGGGTTCCCGCGTGGTCGCTCGCATCGATGCGCTGCCGTCCGCGGCGGCCGGAGCGAAGTCGCCCCGATGAATCCCGTCAAGGCGGCACTGCGCCACCCGTCGGTCATATACCTGCTCACCGCGATGATCTGTCTCGCGGGCATCGCCGCCCTGCGGGACATGCCGCGCCGGGAGGATCCCAAGGTCTCGATCCGCCGCGGCCTCGTGCTCGCGGCGTATCCGGGCGCCACGGCGGAGCAGGTCGAGGAGCAGGTCACGCGGCGAATCGAGCAGAAGCTCTTCGCGTTCTCCGAGGTGCGAAAGGGCAAGACGGTCTCGACGAGCATGGACGGCGGCGTGATCGTCGACGTCGCGCTCGATGACGCGGTCAAGGACTCCGACCCGTTCTGGTCGAAGCTGCGCCATGAACTGAACGAACTCTCGGTCACCGAACTGCCCAAGGGCGTGCTCGGGCCGATCGTGCGCTCCGATTTCGGCGACGTGATCGCCGTGCTGCTCGCGGTCACCGGCGAGCGGTACAGCTACAGCGAACTCGCCGTGCACATGAAGACGCTGGAGACGGAACTGCTCCGCATCCCGGCCGTGTCCAAGGTCAAGCGGATCGGCGAGCAGGACGAGAAGATCTACGTCACGAGCACGACGCAGCGGATCGTGCAGTACGGCATCACGCCGCTGCACCTCGCGGCCGCGCTGCAGGGCCAGAACGTGATCGCGACGGCCGGCGCGTTCGACGCCGCGCAGACGCGCGCACCGATCCGCACCACCGGGCTCTTCCAAAAGGAAGACGAGATCAGGCGTCAGCTCGTGGGCATGTCGCCCATGGGCGCGCCGATCTACGTCGGCGACCTCGCCGACATCGTGCGGCGCGATGCCGACCCTGACTTCCTCGTGCGCGCCAACGGTGCGCCGTCGCTGATGCTGACGCTGGAGATGCGCGCCGGCCACAACATCGTCGAGTTCGGCAAGGAGATCGACGCGACCATCGCCCGGGTGCGCACGCAGCTGCCGCCCGGCGTCGAGGTCACGGCGATGGTGGACCAGCCGACGGTGGTGAAGGAGCGGCTGAACCACTTCCTGTTCGAGTTCGGGCTCGCGCTGGTGGCGGTGATCGCGGTGACGATGATCCTGCTGCCGTTCCCGGTCGCCGCGGTGGCGGCGACGGCGATCCCGGTGACGGTCGCGCTGACCTTCGCGATGCTCCGCGGGCTCGGCGTCGAGCTGCACCAGGTGACGCTCGCGGCGCTGATCGTCGTGCTCGGCATGGTGGTCGACGACGCGATCGTGATCGCGGACAATTACGTGGAGCTGCTCGACGAAGGGGTGCCGAAGGAGACGGCCGCGTGGCGCTCCGCCACCGACCTCGCCCTGCCGGTGCTTGCCGCGACGGCCACCATCGTCGCCGCATTCCTGCCGCTGGCGTTCCTGCCCGGACAGATGGGCGAGTTCATGATCGCGCTGCCGATCACCGTCGCCATCGCCCTGACCAACTCGTACATCGTGGCGATGCTCCTCACGCCGCTGCTCTGCCGGGCGTTCATCAAGAAGGGACTCGGGCACAAGCATGCGGCTGCGCCCGAGGCAAAGGCACCCGGCCGGCGCGGACCGCTGGATCTCATGCAGGGCGCATACGACGCGGCCATCGGCTACGCGATGGCGCACCGCCGCGGCACGATCGTCGCCGGTGTGCTCGCGGTGGTCGCCGGATTCGTGCTCGGCTCGTTCGTCGACGAGCGGTTCTTCCCGCCGGCCGAGCGTGACGAGTTCGCCATCAACGTCTGGATGCCGGAAGGCACGCGCCTGCAGGCGACCGACGAGGCCGTGAAGGCCATCGAGGCCGTGCTCGAGGCGGATCCGGAGGTGCACTCGTACGCGTCGTTCGTGGGGCAGGGGGCGCCGCGCTTCTTCTTCTCGTTCGAGCCGGCGTTCCCCAAGTCGAACGTCGCGCAGATGATCGTGCGCACCACGGCCGTCGAGGTGACGCCCTCGCTGGTCGCGAAGCTTCGCAAGTCGCTGCCGCTGAGCGCGCCGGACGCCGAGGTGGACGTCCAGCTGCTCTCGCAGGGTGACCCGATGTGGGCGCCGGTCGAGGTGCGAATCGCCGGTCCCGGTCTCACCGAGCTCAAGGAGATCGGCGCGCGCGTCACCAGCTTGCTCGAGGCGACGCCCGGCTCGTTCATGGTCCGTAACGATTTCCGTGAGGACTCCTACGCGCTCGAGGTCGACCTGCGCCCGGAGGTCGCGAGCCGGCTCGGCATGAGCACCACCGTCGTGTCGAACATGCTCGCGGGCACCTTCCTGGGCATCCCCGTCTCGACCTTCTGGGAAGGCGACAAGTCGGTGGACATCGTGCTGCGCATGGACGAGAGCCATCGCGCGAGCTTCGAGGACGTGGGCTCCACGTACATGGTGTCGCAGGTGGCGCGGATGCCGCTCAGCGGGATCGCCGAGGTGCGCCCGGTCTGGCAGCCGAGCCGCATCGTGCATCGCAACGGCGTGCGCACGCTCACCGTCGGCAGCTTCTCCGAGGACGGCGTGCTGGCGTCCGAGGTGCTCAAGCAGGTCAAGCCGGTCCTCGACACGCTCACCCTCCCGGCCGGCTACGACATCTTCTACGGCGGCGAGTACGACATCCAGACGGAGAGCTTCGGCAATCTCAGCGCCGGCATGGCCGTCGGCATGCTGATGATCTTCCTGATCCTCGTCTTCCAGTTCCAGAGCATCAAGGACGCGTCGGTGATCATGGTGGCTATCCCGCTGGCGCTCTTCGGTGCGTTCTTCGGCTTGATCGTCACGCAGAACCCGTTCGGCTTCACCGCCTTCATGGGGCTGATCAGTCTCTCGGGCGTGGTGGTGCGCAACGCGATCATCCTGATCGACTACATCCACGAGGTGCGGCCGCACACGGCGAGCCTGCAGGAGGCCGCGCTCGAGGCCGGTCGCCGCCGCCTGCGTCCGATCTTCCTGACGACGATCGCCGCGGCCGCCGGCCTCACGCCGATGATCCTCTCGGGATCCGGGCTCTGGTCGCCGCTCGCCAGCGTGATCGCCGTGGGTCTGCTCTTCTCGATGGTGTTCACGCTGGTGGTGGTGCCGGTGCTGTACGTGATGATCACGCCGGACAAGGCGCCGGAGCCCATCACCGTGACGGCGAGCGGCGCGTCGGTTCCGGCGGTGGCTTCGGTGCTGCTGTGCATGCTCGTGCTCTCGGCTACGCCGACGGGCGCGCAGTCGGCCTCGCAGGCGGGGGCACCGACGGCGGCGACGGAGAACGTGCGCACGCTCACGCTCGAGCAGGCCATCGAGCTCGCACGCACGGGCAACGCGCCGCTTGGCGCGGTCAGGGAGAAGGTCAAGGAGATGGAGCGCACCAGCTCCGTCGTGTTCAGCAACTTCCTGCCGCGCGTGGTGTCGCAAGCGGCCTTCCTCACCAGTGACAACACGCAGGGCATCCTGCTGCCCAAGGGCTCGCTCGGCTACTTCCCCGAGCTCGGCGGCCGGTTCCCGCGCACCGACCGCACGGTGCCGCAGGGCGGCAGGGACCTCTCGCTGGCGTTCACGACGGTCGCACAGCCGGTCACGCACTACTTCAAGATCCGCGAGGGCGTCGCCGCCGCCCGTGCCGACGAGGACGTTGCGCGCGCCGGACTCAGCCGCGCGGAGCAGGAGGTCGCGTTCGGCGTGCTGCGCGCATTCTCCGGGCTGTTGATCGCGCAGTTGGAGAGTGAGGTGGCGCGCACCCGCGTGGACGGTACCGAGCAGCGCATGCGCTACCAGGCCACCGCGGTCTCCTCCGGCTCGGCGATCGACGTCTCTGCCGGCGAGACGCGCGTGCGCTGGTTGCAGGCGCGCCAGGTGCTGCTCGAGAAGGAAGGCGCGGTCGAGGATGTGAGCTACCAGCTCATCGATGCGCTTGGGTTGCCGGCGGACACTCGCCTCGAGCTCCGCGCTCCCGCGCCGCTCCCGGTGAACCTGCGCACCATCGACCGTTATGTCGCCGAGGCGCTGGAGAGCAACCCGGACGTGCGCGAGGCACGGGCGATCGTGGCCAAGGCCGGCCACGGCGTCGCGGCCGCGCGCGCCGATTACATCCCCGAGGTCGGCATCCTGGGCGTGCACCTCTTCCAGAACTCGATCCCGTTCTTCCCGCAGAACACGCTCGCCATCGGCGTGCAGGGCCGGCTGACGGTGCTGGACTTCGGCGCGCGCCGCAGCGCGCTGAGCGCCCGCCGCGCGCAGCAGAAGCAGGCCGAGCGCAACCTCGAGATCGTCGAGGGCCGGGTGCGCGGCGAGGTCGAGGCGGCGTACCGCAAGGCGCTGCGCGCGCAGGAGGTCGTCCTGCTGGCGACCGAAGCGCTGGCCGTGCGCACCGAAGGCTCGCGCCTGCGGGTGGTGCAGTCGACGACCGGCTACGGCGTGCCGGCGATCGAGGCGGAAGCTGAGGCGGACAGGCTCGAAGCGCAGATGGACATGCTGCGCGCACAACTCGGATATCGCATCGCCGTCGCGGAGTTGGAGAAGGCCGCCGGCCTCTTCACAATCGATTGAACCATCCAGGAGGAAGCAGCATGGACAACCCCGGCCAGCAGCCCGGTCATTCACACAACGGGTCGCTGCAGGATCTCTTCGGCTATCCGCTGATGTCCGCGCTCACCGAGCGGCGCACGCGCCGTCTCGCGCGCGGCACGTCGCTCAACGCCGGGGCACTGAGCCACCAGAGCACGAACGCGCCCGCGCCGCTGACCGCGCTCGAGGAAGCGATCCTCATCACGACGATCACCGGCATCACCGGCGTGACCACGCACGACGGTCCGCTGATCAAGCCGGACGGCACCAACGAGCTCGGCACGCCGTTCCTGAACATCATGGCGCGCACCGGCAGCAGCGCGGACAACGCGCAGGCCACGCATTTCTTCATGATCAACGACGACGGCATCTTCCTGCTGCGCCACCCGATGGGGCGCGCGGCGATGGAGCTGCTCACTTCGCTGCCGCCGCGCTGGGCGGACTGGAAGGAGGACGAGTGGGTGCGCGCCGCCGAGGCGTGCAAGGTGCGCGTGTCGAACAAGCGCATGGACTTCCCGCGCGAGTGGCCGTACTACCTCGGCTGGAACGCGCAGATGTCCAACGTGCCGGGATCGACCGTGTTCTTCCCGGTGGTCGACTGCACCTGGCAGTACATCAACGCGCTCCTGATCGTCGCCTCCGAGCCGCAGAAGGTCCGGCCGTTCTTCATCGATGATTGGAGCCCGTTCAAGCCCAAGGGCCCGGTGGAGTGGCTCGCGAAGCTCGCCGGCAGCCTCGGCATGGCGGAGAAGATCCCGTACCATCCGATCGGCGGCCTCAAGTGGCTGCGCAACGGGTTCGCCAGCAAGGACAACCCGGCGCCGCTCGGCTTCGGCCATGCGCTGCGAACCGACTACGAGGCGTTCTTCTACTTCCAGAACCTGATGCTCGTGGGGCAGGGCATGGGCCTCGGCGGCTGGATCCACGGCTCGGTGTTCCCGCCCTACATCTACAAGAATGAGCCGGCCAAGGGTTGGCACGGCCTCGGCTTCCGCTTCCAGGAACCGAAGACGCGCTCGCCGATGGCGCCGGTGCCGGCATCGCAGCCGAACCCGATCGGCATCGACGGCATCCTCGAAGGCCTGACGCCGCCGTACGTGGCGTCGATGGACGAGGCCGTGGACCGCGTGATCGAGATGAAGTACGGCGCCAACGGCGGCTCGTACGGCGAGAAGGGCGTCTTCACGCGCCCGTATCGCAACGCGGCCGATGCGGGCAAGTATCTCGACAAGGCCACGCACTTCGATCCGAAGGTGGTCACGTACGTGAAGGAAGTCTGCAACTACATCTGGGACACCTACGGCCGCTTCCCCGCGCACGTGGATGCCTTCTACACGCCCGGCATGTGGCTCCAGTTCTCGCACCTGGAGATGGAGTACTACGACAAGTTCTTCGACCCGGCACAGTACAAGCGCCAGGCCGCGCACGATCAGATGTGGCATCCGCGCTGAGTCATCCCCCCACCACTGATTCGCCATGCGACGCTCGATCCCCTCGCTGATGTTCACGGGCTTCTTCGGATTCGTGAACCGGTTCGTCGAATGGCACCGCCTGCCGCGGCCGCTGGCGATCCTGAACCTGATCGCTCTCCGCACCGTGCTGCGCGCGAAGAACCTTCACGACACGACCACTCCGGGCGGCGTCGCCGGCGGCGCGGCAAGGGAGGGCGAGTGCGATGACGTGATCCCACCGGCCGCGGTCGGCTGGCGCACCGAGGACGGGCGATTCAACGACCTCGCGCACCCGAACATGGGGCGGGCGGGCGCGCGGTTCGCGCGCAACTTCCCGCTCGAGCACTGCTTCCCCGAGACGGGCGACAGGCTGATGTCGCCGAACCCGCGCGACATCAGCAACGAGCTGCTCGCGCGCAAGGAGTTCGTACCGGCGGAGATCCTCAACATCCTCGCGGCGGCGTGGATCCAGTTTCAGACGCACGACTGGTTCAATCACGGGCGGTCCAAGGATGACCGCATCGAGATCCCGCTGCGTCCCGGAGATACCTG
>Ga0247822_10000564_pt1 | contig 20417 bp, 16 predicted proteins | sample 13C_Cellulose_Da_FD_192423 | JGI IMG/M metagenome (GOLD analysis project Ga0247822, IMG submission 192423) | Soil microbial communities from agricultural site in Penn Yan, New York, United States - 13C_Cellulose_Day30 | ecosystem: Environmental > Terrestrial > Soil > Agricultural land | place...
ACCGACCTCGCGCGCCGATGTCGTCGGCCTCGTCGGGGACCACCACGATGCGCCGGAGGTCGACGCCGAGCGCGCGCAGCTCGCCGATGAGGAACGCCGCGTTCTCCTCGACGAACTTGCCAGACAGGATCTCGTCGCCGATGACGACAATGCCGGCGGTGGGCATCAGCGCCGCAGGGTCCGGACGACCAGGAGCGCGGCGGCGAGGAGCAGCGCCACGCCGCCGACGCCGAGCCACATGCCGAACCCGCTCTCGGCGGAGCGCGCGCGATCGACGGCCGGCGCCACTGCGGCAGCGACTGCGACCGGTGCCCCGGCCGCCCCCTTGGGCGCCGGCGCTGCCTTGGCCTTGGCGCTCGCCAGCGTCGCCGGCCCGTCGGTCCACGTCGTGGTCTCGATCTGCGTGCCGTCGGTGCGGATCGCCGTGACCTCGACGCGCGGGCCGGTCACCGTCACGCGGAGGAAGTGATAGACGCGTTCGTACTTCTTCACCGCCGCGGCGTCGATCGGATCCGGGCGCGGCTTGCGGGCATAGGTCGGCGCGCCGCCGCCGCCGGAGACGAAGTAGCGAAGGCCGTTGGCCTCGGCGCGCTCGTACACGTGGTCGTGGCCCGAGAACACCGCGGTCACGCGATACTGCTCGAACAGCGGCGTCCACCGCTCGCGCAGGTCGCGGTTGCCGCCGTGCAGTGAGACCGAGAACGGCGGGTGGTGCATCACGACGAACACGTGACGCACGTCGGGATCCTGACGCGCCGCGATCAGCTCGCGCTCGAGCCAGGCGGTCTGGTCGGTCAGCGCGAAGCTGTACTCGTTGGAGTCGAGGACGAGGAACCGCGCGGTCGCATAGCTGAACGCGTAGTAACGCTCGGTCTCGCCGCCGTTCTCGGGCACCGAGAAGTACGAGCGGTAGACGTCGGCGGTGCGGCCGCGGCCCTGGCGGTCGTGGTTGCCGAGCGCGGGGAAGTAGACGTTGTCGCGGAGCAGCGCGTTCTCGACGTCGAAGAAGTCCTGCCACTGATCCTGGCGGTGGCCCTCGTCGACCATGTCGCCCGTGCCGAGCACGAAGTCGGGCACCTCGCGCGACACGCGATCGATCACGCGGCGGTGCGCGTCGGTGCTGTAGCGCGTGTCGCCAAGCACGATGAACGAGAACGGGACGTCGGTGCCGACCTCCGGTGCGGTCGCGAACTCGCCGCTCCACGCCTTGCCGTCGACCTCGACGCGGTAGCGATAGCGCGTCGACGGCGCGAGCTTCTCGATCCGCGCTTCCGTGATGTGCGAGGCGGCGACGTCCTGCACGCGCTCGCCGCCGGGCCCGTCGACGTACAGCTTCGCGACGGCGGGCTCGTCGAGCTGCCACATCACGGTGATCGACGAGGGCGCCAGGTCCTGGAGGTACGGCCCCTTGAGCATGCGCGGCTCGGCCGAGGCCACGCCGCCTCCGAGCACGACCAGCAGGCTGACCAGCGCGGCCCTCACGTCTCGAAGAGGATACGGGGCACTCGCGGTCGGTCGCAAGATAACCCCTTCGGTAAGGTCAGCTGCGATAGCGGAGTGTCGCCAGCGCACCTACGAGATCGCGCGCGGACTCGGCGGTGTACCCGTACTTGAGTGTGAGCGTGGAGAGCGCGGTCTCCGCACGCCCCCGCGCCTCCGAGGACAGGCTGGCCACGTTGCCCGACAGCGACAGCACGAGCTCGGAGATGCCCTTCCCGATCGTCTTCTTGTGACGCTCGAAGTAAGCGTCGCGCAGCTTGCGGAGCAGATCCGCGAAGATGTCGGCCATCACGGGCTTCTGCCCGCGATGATCGAGCGACCACGCACCGATCTTCGCGATCAAGCTCTGACGGAAGTCATCCGCGCGGCCCGTGATCTCGAGGGTGCGCTCGACCTCCTTCATCATCCCCTCGTCGGGATCCTCCATGCGCCCCGTGGACGGATTGCGCACCTTCTCCTTCTTGATCGCATGCATCACGTGCGTGATGTAGCGATCGAACACGCGCCCGTACTCGGACTCCTCGACGAGGCCGACCGCGGCGCGCACCTCGTCGTCGATGCGATCGAACAGCCGCACGCGCACCACCTCGGCCAGCTTCCTGTGATCGTGATAGCCGCCCGGCTGCACGTCCTGGCGGAGGAACTCGTACAGGCTCGCCTGCTTCGTCAGCTCCGTGATCTCGTCGAGCACGATCAGCGGCGACACGTACTCGTAGCGATTCGAGCCTGCGGCCGCGAGCAACACCGTCTGCATCTCGCGCGGCGACGCGCCGACCCTGCCCTCGTAGATCGGGTACGTATCCGACTCGTGCCAGAGCTCTTTGATGTGCGCCGCGAGCTCGCGTGCGCGATCGGGCGCGAGGTCATCGGGCAGCTTGCCGAACGCGTAGAGCTCCGCCTTCTCGAGTGGCGACAGCTTGCCGATCACCTCGGCGAGCGTCGACGGGAACCGCTCGATCTGCGGCTTGCGCATGCGCGACAGCACCGCCCACAGCGCCGCGACGTATGCGGTGTGCGGCGCGACGTGGCGGCGCCCCGCGGCCTCGCGCAGCCGCTCGCGATACAGCGCCTCCTCGTGACGGATGTCGAGGATGAACGGCACGCGCACCAGCTCGATCCGGCCCTTGAAGCTCTGAAAGTCCGGGATCTCGCGGAACGCCGCGAGATGGATGTCGTTGCAGCTGCCGACGAACGCGAGGTCCAGGAACAGCGTCGCACTGCTCATCGACAGCTCGGCGCGCTCGACGGTGGTTAACAGATACTTGTAGTGCTCGAGCGGCCGCTTCAGCAGGTCGTCGAACTCGATGAAGCCGCGGTTCGCGCCGACGACCTCGCCGCCGTACTCGAACAACGACACCGACTGCAACGACGGCGGCAGCGAGCCGAGCGAGCGATCCGCGGTGACCTGACGCTCGGTCGCGTCGACCGACAGCTGCGGCTCGACGGTGACCCAGCCCGTGCGGTAGCGGTGCGAGATCTCGAACCGCTCGACGCGCACGTGGCGCAGCACCTGGAGGTAGTCGCCGTGATAGCTCGCGAGCAGCGCGTCGTAGATCGCGCGGTTCTTCGGGGCGAGCGTGCCCGTCTTCAGATAATCACCGACCTGGAACGACGGGTTGTCGCCGAGCAGGCGATCGATCAGCCGCTGCCGCTCGTCGATCGGCACGAGCAGCAGCGGGTGGTCGCGCAGCTCGTCGCCGAGGCGCGCGTCGATCACGTCGTCGGGCAGGTACGCGAACGACTCCACGTTCTGCGGGGTCACCTCGCCGGTGCCGCCGAAGCCGATGCCGCCGCGCGTGTGCTTCTGCGCCGGGAAGATCCACGAGAACCGATACAGCGCGCCCTCGTCGAGCGTGGAGTAGTGCTCGAGCGCGCGGCCCAGGCAGCGGATGAACGTCGACTTCGCGGAGCCGTTGGGACCGTGCAGCAGGATGAGCTTGTTCGGGCGGCCGTCCTGCACGAACGAGCGCAGCGTGCGGTAGACGGCGTTCTGCACGTGCTCCTGACCGAACAGGCGATCCTCGCCGTTCGCCCATGGTGCGTCGAACAGGTGGAAGTGGCGGACCTCGCCCCACGGATACGTCACCATCGAGCTGCCGTAGTGCTCGAAGCAGTCGACGATGTACTGGGTCGACGTGCGCAGCTGGCGCGTGGGCTCGGCGACGACGAGGTTCAGATACTCGGCGAACGAGAGCACCCGGCGGTTGCGCGTGAAGTCATCGCGCACGGCGTCGCCGAGACCGGCGAGCAGGTCCTTCACCGAGGGAGTATCCAGATCCGCCATCGGCACGACGGTACCACCCACCTGCGCGTCGCGCCGCTACTTGGCGGCGATCGCGATCGACACGGGCTCCTTCTTCGGCAGGCACGTGTCCTTGTCGCAGACCGCGAACTTGATCGTGCCATTGACCGTGAAGTTGCCGGCCTGCGCAGGCGTGAGCTTGACCGCGAACGCGAGCTCGCGCTCGCCGAACGCCTCGGCATCGCCCTTGGCCTTGTCGGGGCCGCCCGCGATGAGCTGCGCCTTGGCGATCGTGACGCCCTCGGGCGCCTGCAGCTCGAGCTTGGTGGGGAACTCGGTGTTCACCTTGTATGCGGTGGTCGGCGTGATGACGACCTTCGCGGTGACCTCGCTGCCGGCCTTGGCCTCGGCGGGCGGCTCGACGGCGAGCTTCCCCTCCTCGGGGCGCAGGGTGGCCCCACCGGCGATCGCGCCGCCGGAGGCCGCGGTGCCCGGCGGGCCGAAATTCGGCGCCGCGCCCTCGGTCTTCGCACCAGGCACCACCACGCGCTCCTCGGTCATCGCCGTCGCCGACCCCGTCTCCTTGGCGGGTGGCGTCTTCGACGAGCAGGCAGCGAGGGACAGGACCGTGGCGAGAGCGACCGCGTAGCGCATGGGCCTATCGTAGCGGATCTCTCACGGATCGCACGCGCCTGGGGTACTCTGACGAGACCGGTGAAGAGGGCGCAACAGCTCGGCCGCTACCACCTGCTCGACCGCATCGCGTTTGGCGGCATGGCGGAGATCTACCGGGCGAAGACGTTCGACGCGGTCGGCACGCCCCACCTGGTCGCGGTCAAGCGCGTGCTCGCGCACCTCGCCGAGGACGACGACTTCATCCAGATGCTCGTCGACGAGGCGAAGATCGCGAGCGTGCTGCGCCACGCGAACATCGCGCGCGTCTACGAGTTCGCGCGCGCGCACGGCGAGTACTTCATCGCGATGGAGCATGTCGACGGCAAGGACATGCGCACCGTGCTCGAGCGCTGCCGCAGCAAGAAGATGCCGATTCCGCCCGAGCACGCGGCGTACATCGGCGCGGAGGCCGCGGCCGCGCTGCACGCCGCGCACGCCGCCGTCGACAACCGCGGCCGACCGCTGCGCATCATCCACCGCGACGTGTCGCCGTCGAACATCCTGTGCAGCTACGCCGGTGAGGTGAAGCTGTGCGACTTCGGCATCGCGAAGGCGACGCTGTCGCGCGTCCACACGAAGACCGGCGTCATCAAGGGCAAGGTCAAGTACATGAGCCCCGAGCAGGCGCTCGGTCGCAAGCTCGACCACCGCAGCGACGTGTTCTCGCTCGGCTCGTGCCTGTACGAGATGTTGACGAGGATCCCGCCGTTCACGGCGACCAACGAGATGGATCTCCTCATCAAGGTCCGCGATGCGAAGTACCGGCCGGTGCGCGAGGTCGTGCCCGAGTGCCCGCCCGAGCTCGAGCAGATCGCGGATCGCTGCCTGACGCGCAGCCGCGCGAATCGCTACCAGACCGCCGCCGAAGCGGAAGGCGACCTGCGCGCGTTCCTGAAGACGTTCATGCCGACGTACTCGCGCAGCCACCTCGGCCGGTTCATCCGCAAGATGTTCCAGCAGGAGATCGAGCGCGAGCTGCGCATGCTCGAGGAGTACGTGATGGATGCCGACGTCAGCGACGACGTCGGCGAGAGCCTGATGACGCGCGACGCGGACTACGAGCCGCCCGAAGTGCCGTTCCAGCCCAAGCCGACCTCCGTCAGCATCCTGGCGGCGCAGCCCGCGCAGCCAGGCACCGCCGGCCTCGACATCAACAGCGTCAACCCGTTCGGCGCCGACTCGAACCCGTTCGGCAGTGACTCGAACTTCACGACCATGCCGAAGGTCGACGACATCCACGAGCAGCGCACCGTCATCCTCGACAGCCGCGGCCGCAACGCGAAACCGACCCGCCCCCCGCCGGCGCGCGGCGCGACCAAGGCTCCGCCGCCCGCGCCGAAAGCCGCCGCCGTGCGACCCGCGACGCGCCCGATCTACGACGAAGAGCTGCACGGCGCCGAGACCGTGATCATCAACGTCGATCGCATGCGCAAGCGGCAGCGTTAGCGCGTGCTAAGTCGCTAAGGCCGTATAAGGCGAGCGCACTGCGCATCGTTGGCAATTCGTTCTCCCAGAAGGGGAGCCGCCAAGATCGCCATGATCGCCAAGCAGAAGGAAGTTCTCCGGCCTTCGGCCCAGCACGCCCACCGCCGACCTTTGACCCGTCTTCCCAGATTTCACAGCCTGGAGCGTCACATCTCTCGACGAGGATTCGTAACAGGCCCGAACGAATCTCTGCTTGGCGATCTTGGCGATCTTGGCGACTCTCGATCTCGGCACGAAACCACCGCGTGGACCGCGCGCTTGCTTGCCGCAATCTCGCTAACTGCATTGGCGTTAGCGCGCGCCCAGCGTGAACACGGCCCGCAGGCGGCTGCCGCCGGTCACCACGCGAGCCACGCCGCGTACGGCGATGTGATCGCGCGCGAGCGCGGCGCGCAGCTCGCCTTCGACGCGCACGAGCGCTTCGGCCGGGCCCTCGATCCGCACGTCGACGACGCCGGACGCGCGCAGCTGCGCGAGCGGCAGCACGCGCGGATCGATGCGCACCTCGATCAATCCGCCGAGCAGCACCGCGCCGAGATCGACCGTGATCTCGACAGGCGTGACCTCGACGGCGACATCGACACGTCGTTCGATGCGTTGCTCGACACGCTCGGCGACCTCGACCCGACGGCGCGGCGGCGGGCTCGGGGGCGGTGACGCGGGCTCCGGCGGCGGCGGATCGGGAGGCGGCAGCGGCATGACCGCGACCGTTTCGCTGCGCCCGCACCGCCCGGGTGCGTCGCTGCCACCCCCGGACTCGAAGCGCGCCACGAAGGTGCCGGCGACGACGTCGACGCCGTCGTCGAGGTCGGCGCGCAGCCGGAGCCCGAAGGAGGTACCGCCGCCGCAGCCGCCGAGCCGTAGCCCGAGCTCCGCGTCGCCGATCGTACGCACCGTGCCGCCATCGTTGCCGGTCAGCCACACCGCACCGGCCTGCGCCTGCGCGTACACGCCCGGACCGCCGATCACGCGCACCCCGCCTTCGAGGCCCCAGGTGTTGAACACGCCGTCGAGCGCGTCGTCGCGATACGTCGTGAGCGCGTTGTTGACGGTGCCGATCGCGTGCACGTGCCGGAGCAGCCGTGCGCCCACCGAGTAGCCGGCGCCGAACATCCACGGCGAGAGATAGGCCTCGCCGGCGCTCCAGAACCGCGACGCCCCAGCCTCCTCCGTGCCGAGGTTGCGCGGCGCGCGTACGTTCGCCTCGAACCCCGCACGCGCGGAGATCATCAGCGTGTCGACCTCGAGCTCCCCGAAGCTGCGCGTGGCCGCGACCTCGAGAGCGAGCGCGAACGTGTTGTCGTCGTCGGCGAAGTGACCGACCTCGCGCGCGAGCGCGATGCGCGCGACCGGAGCGTCGCCACCGAGCTCCATGCCTTGCACGCCCCAGCCGACGCCGGCAGCCAGCGCGACGGCCTCGCGATCGACCTCGTCGATGAACAGCCGTGCTCGCGCTTGCGCCATCACCCGCTGACTGCGCATCGTCGCGAGCCGATCCGATCGCGTGCGCTCGCCAAACGCGAGCAGCTCGTAGCGCCCACCCAGCGAGAGGTGGCGCGTGAGCGCGAGCTCGGCCTCGACGCCGAGGCCACCCACCCCGCTCGTGAGGACGGGCGCCCCCGTCGCGAGCCCGGTGACGAGCTCGACGCCGGCCTTCACCTGCGGTGAGCCTGCATGGATCGGGGGCCGGCACGGGATGACCTCGCCCGGCCCCGGCATCGTCTCGCCGGGCTCACACGGACGGAGCGCGCGCAGCGTCCGCAGCGAGACGCCCTGCGGCCAGCCATCCTCGTCGATGGGGGACCACGATTGAGCCGACGCCAGTGCAGGCGCGAGCAGCGCGATCGAACAGCACCATCTCTGCACGTGCGCTCGCCGAGCAAGGTGCATGCCTCGCGCTAACAGCGCGAACGAGCGTCGCTGCCGCACGCGACCGTGAACACGACGTCGCGTCCGCCGCGTGAAGACGATCGCGGCCGTCGCATCTCGCACGCTCCGTGGCGCGCTTCGCCCCTACGGCAGATCGATCGCCAAGCCGAGGACCTCGTCACCGGGCCGCAGCGTCGTGCGCGTCGCCCCCGTGCGCTCGTTCTTGGTCGCCGTGATCTCGAGGTCGCCCGTCGGGACATCGCGGATGCGGAACTCGCCCGCGCTGTCGGAGCGCCCGGTGACCGCGAGCGGCGCGCCGTTCGCGAGGCGGACGACGACCTCCGCGCCCGCGACGCGCTGACCACGGGCGTCGCGCACGGTGCCGCCGACGAGCGCGCCGCGCGCCAGCTCGAGCCGGATGTCGCGCAGCGTGATCGCACCGGGCGTGCGGCCCGCGGTGACCTCGAGCTCGCGCTCGAGCGGCAGGTAGCCCGGGACCTTGATCGCGACCATCCACCGGCCGGGCCGCAGCGGGCCGAGCTTCCACAGGCCCCGCGCGTCGGTGCTGCCCTCGGCGGTCGCGCCGAGCGGGCCTCTCGCGGTGAGCGCGAGGCCGGCGATCGGGCTCCCGCTCGATGCGTCGAGCACCGCGCCCTCGACGGCGCCGCCGAGGGGGAGCCGGAGGCGCACGCGCGCGCGGCTCGAGCCGCTGGTCGCGGTGGCCTCGAGCTCGGTGGTCGGATAGTCCGGGTGGCGCACGACGAGGCGCAGCGGCCCCGCGGGCAGCATCTCGATCGCGAACGTGCCGTCGGCGGCCACGATCGCGTGGCGGCCCTCCTCGCCCCCGCCGACGATCTCGATCGTCGCGCCCGCGACCGCGGTGCCGTTGGCGTCGTCGAGCGTGCCCGCGAGCGTGGCGTCGGCGACGACGAGCACGAAGTCCTCGCGGTGCTCCTCGGCGGTGGGGCCGGTCGCCACGGGCAGCTCGACGGTGCGGCGCGCGCCGCCGTGGCCGTACGCGGTGACGATGAGCTCGAGCTTGCCGGTGGTCGGGCCGAGCTTGTAGCTGCCGTCGGCATCGGTGAACGCGTCCAGTGGTGCACCGGCCTCGGGCTGCGCGCTGATCTGCGCGCCGGCGACCGGGGCACCGCGCTGATCGGTGATGCGGCCGACGACGAACGTGCCCGGGCTGAGGATCACGTCGACGTCGGTGAGCACCTGCGCGAGCTCGACGGTGACGGTCTTCGAGCGGCCCTCGGCGAAGCCCGGTGCGCTCGCGAGCACGGCGACCTTGCCCTTGGGCACGCCGCGGATGCGGAACCGGCCGTCCCAGCCGGTCTTCCAGATCGAGGCGCGCGCGGGATCCACGGGCAGCGGCGGCGGCTCGCTCAGGAGCGCGGTGGCGACGGGGCTCGTGGGATCGAGCGTCGCGGTGCGCGCGACCTGCGCGCCCGGCGGTGGGATCGGCGGGATCGGGCCGACCATGATGCCGAGCTCGCCACGCGGCACGAGCTGCGGATCGCTGCCGAGCGCGGCGGTCGTCGGTGCGGTCGGCGCGGCCATGCGCCCGCTGAACCGGCGCAGCATGTCCTGATCGACGAGGTCGCTGGTCTCGACACCCTGCGCGCCGGCGCCGAGCGCGCGCACGAACGCACCCGCGATCGGCTTGCCCGCACCGTCGAGTACGCGGCCCTCGATCGTCGCACCGCGCGCGAGCACGAGCTCGGGGATGCCCCGCCCTGCCTCGAGCTCGACGCCGCCGCTCGACACGTACGTCGGCGCGAACGCGTCGGCGATCCAGCGGCCGTTGGGCACGCCCTCGATGCGGAACACGCCATCGTCGCCGCTGCGCGCATAGCGCGGCGCTTGATCGTCGCCGACCGGGCGCAGCTCGATCGCGGCGACCACGCCGGTGCCTTCGTCGCGATCGATGACCCGGCCGACGACGATCGTCGCGGCCTCGAGGCGCAGCTCGACGGGCGTGAACGGGCCGACGCCGAGCCGCTGGACGCGCACGGTGCGCGCGGCCAGCGAGCCTTGCCACGCGAACAGCTGGTAGCGCCCCTCCGGCAGCTCCTTGAACTCGAACGCGCCGTTACCATCCGTCTTCATCTCGATCGCGCCGCCGATCGCATCGCCGCGGAGGCCGACGTGGACGTTCGGCGCGGGCCTGCCACTGTCGGTGACCCTGCCGGCGATGGAGACCTGGCGTGCGACGACGATCCGCGTCGCGTCCGACGGCACGGGCACGAAGCGCACCTCGGCGGGCAGCAGATCCTTGCCGGTGACGCGCAGGCGGTAGCGCCCCGGCTCGAGGCCCTCGATCAGGAACCGCCCGTCGGCCCCGGTCGGCGCGCTGACGGCGATGCCCAGCGTCTGCGCCGCCGCCTTGGGCATCGTCTGGCCCCACAGCACCGGGACCTTCGCCGCTGGCGCCGCGCTCCCCGAACCTGCGCCCGAGCCAGCGCCTGCACCCGGGGCGAGCGCGCGATCCGCGGCGCCCTGCTCCAGCTCCGCGCTGACCTCGACGCCTGCGACCGGGGCCCCGAGCCCGTCGACGACGAAGCCCATGAGCCGCACGCCGTTGGGGTTGACCGGCAACGCCGGCCCCTCGGGTGCGCGCAGCGCCGCGCCTCCGGTGCCGGTACCCGTGCCGGTCTCGGCGACCTGTCGCGCACGCTGCCGGTGCTGGAACCACAGCGCGCCGATCAACGTCACGACGAGGAGCGAGCCGAGGATCGCGAGGCGAACGAGCTTGCGACGTCGCGGCAGCGGTTCGGCCGGCGCGTCGACATCGTCGCTCATGCACCCAACGATAGCGCGTTCCGAGATAGGCTTCGTCGGTGACCAGCGCCCTGTTCGCCAACCAGCGGGAGACCAACCTGGCCTCGACCCTCGCGCTCGTCGAAGATGTCCTCGGCGAGCTCGGTCATCCACCGCCCGGCAGTCGCGTCGAGGACCGCTCGGCGCTGCACGCATGGCGGATCCCGAAGGGCTCGGCGGTCACCAAGATCACGATCATCAACCGTGCACAGTTCACGCACCTGCGGGTGTGCGCGATCGTGATGACCCTCGATGCCAAGGTCGATCGCACGGCCCTCTATCAGCACCTGCTGGAGCTCAACGCCACGCTCGCGGGCGCGGCGTTCGGCCTCGATGGAGACCAGGTGCTGCTCGTGACCGAGCGCTCGACGCTCGATCTCGACCGCAGCGAGGTGCTCGACGCCATCCAGCGCATCACCACCTCGGCCGACGATCACGACGACGTGCTGGTGGCGCGGTTCGGCGGCGTGCTCGGCGTCGCCTGAGTCAGTGCTCGGCGTGGCCGAGGTCGCGCCCGCGCGGCCCCTCGTCGAGCGCGATCGAGGTGACGAGGTTCGGACAGAACGTCAGCTCGCCGGCCTCGCGCACGACGCGGCCACGCGAGTCGATGAGCTTGGCCTCGGACAGCACCACGAACTCGACCTGGCCGGACGAGGGCTGGCAGGACGCGAGGTACCCCGTGATCCGAGCGCCCGTGTCGTACTCGATGGTGACGCGATGGCTGATGAGGTCGTGCAGCTTCGAGTAATTCGGCATGCCGACGGCTCGTATATCACATGCCCAGGCACGCGATCCGCCCGTCGCGGCCCAGCTCGCAGGCGACGGTGCCGGTGCCCCGGGTCGCGGTCTCGACCCTGCACATGAACTTCGCACCGCGGGGCCCGATCCGGGCGTCGTCGCACTCGATGCGCGTGACGTCGGCGGACTGATCTTCCTGGAGCTCGGCGGCGAGCGCGTCGCCGAGCGCGATGGTCGGGCGCTGCGCGAGGTACCCCGCGATCACGGCGCACGCGCCGATGAACGCGATGGTCGCGACCGTCTTCGCCATGCATCGATGGTAACGGATCTCTGCTACACACGGCTCGTGACCGACCGTCCTGCCCGTCCGCCGAAGCTCCGCAAGGCGCGGTTCGCGACCGACGCCGACATCGAGATCAAGGGCGCCTACACGCCCACCGACGCGCCCGCGGCCGCGCCGCCGCCCGGCGAGTTCCCGTTCACGCGCGGCGTGCAGCCGACGATGTACCGCGGCCAGCTGTGGACGATGCGGCAGTACGCCGGGTTCGGCACCGCGGCCGAGTCCAACCGCCGCTACAAGTACCTCCTCGCGCAGGGCGGCAAGGGGCTGTCGGTCGCGTTCGATCTGCCGACCCAGATGGGCCGCGACTCGGATCATCCGATGGCGCGCGGCGAGGTCGGGCGCGTCGGCGTGGCGATCGACTCGATCGAGGACATGCGCGTGCTGTTCGACGGCATCGACCTCGCCGACGTCTCGACGTCGATGACGATCAACGCGACCGCGGCGACGCTGCTCGCGCTGTACATCGCCGTCGGCGAGGAGCAAGGCGTCGCGCCGAGCGCGCTGCGCGGCACGATCCAGAACGACATCCTGAAGGAGTACATCGCGCGCGGCACGTACATCTATCCGCCCGCTGGCTCGATGCGCCTGATCACCGACACGTTCACGTACTGCGCCGCGAACGTGCCGCAGTGGAACACGGTCTCGATCAGCGGCTATCACATCCGCGAGGCCGGCTCCGACGCCGTGCAGGAGGTCGCGTTCACGCTCGCCGACGGGATCGCGTACGTGCAGGCCGCGATCGACGCCGGGCTCGACGTCGACGAGTTCGCGCCGCGGCTGTCGTTCTTCTTCAACGTCCACAACAACTTCATCGAGGAGGTCGCGAAGTTCCGCGCGGCCCGCACGCTGTGGGCGAAGATCATGCGCGACCGGTTCGGCGCGAAGAGCCCCAAGAGCCAGATGCTGCGGTTTCACAGCCAGACCGCGGGCGTCACGCTGCAGGCCCAGCAGCCGCTGGTCAACGTGGCGCGCGTGACGCTGCAGGCGCTGGCCTCGGTGATGGGTGGCACGCAGTCGCTGCACACCAACAGCTTCGACGAGGCGCTCGGGCTGCCCACCGAGGAGGCCGCGCGGATCGCGCTGCGCACGCAGCAGGTGATCGCACACGAGTCCGGCGTCACCGACTTCATCGACCCGTTCGCGGGGTCGTACGCCGTGGAGGCGCTGACCGCCGACATCGAGCGCCGCGTCGGGGAGTACTTCGCGAAGATCGAAGCGCTCGGCGGCATGGTGAAGGCGATCGAGCAAGGCTTCCCGCAGCACGAGATCGAGCGCCGGGCGTACGAGCACCAGCGCGCCGTCGAGAAGAAGGAGCGCATCGTCGTCGGCGTGAACGAGTTCGTGATCGCCGACGAGGAGCCGGTGCCGGTCGCGAAGATCGACCCGCAGCTCGAGGCCGATCAGGCGCGCCGCGTCCAGGCCCTGCGCGCCAGGCGCAACCAGGCCGAGACCACGCGCGCGCTCACGGCCCTCGACGACGCGGCCGCCGGCACGGGTAACCTGGTCGCGCCGATCGTCGGTGCGGTCAAGGCGAATGCGACCGTCGGCGAGATCGCCGACGTCCTGCGCAAGCGGTTCGGCGAGTACCAGCCCGCGACCTGAGCGCGGTGCTCACGAGCCGAGCGAGCGGTACTCGCCGGCGAGCGCGCCCGACGCATCGCGCGCGGGGCCCGAGCCGGTGAACGTCGTCGAGCGGCCGATGGTCGACTTGACCTGGTGGATGCGGGCGGCCGAGTCCTGGATGCGCTGCTCGAACCGCGCGCGCACCTCGTCCCACGACCCGAGGCCGGTCGCGTTCACGAGCTCCTGCTTCTCGGCCTCGGGCATCCGGTTCGCGTGCACGAGCTGGAAGTAGCCCCACGCACCCGTGAAGTCGCTCTTCGCGATCATCAGGATGTCGATGCCCGCGAGGAACGCGCGCGCCATCAGGCGCTGGCGCTGGATCGGCGTGAGGCCGCGGGTCGCGCCCCAGGTCCAGAACGCGTCGCTGACCGCGAGGCCGCGGAAGCCCATCCCCGCGAACGTGGGCGACCGGCCATCCTTGTCGTGGCCGAGGGCGAGTTGCTCGCTCGCCTCGCCGCGCATGAACGTCTGCAGGATCGTGCTCGACAGCGTCGCGGGCGTGTTGCTGGCGTCGAGGATCGGGTAGCTCGCGTGGCTGATCATCGCGCCGAAGTGCGACCACGCGTCGGCCTCGGTCACCGCCGCCGACGCCGCGCGATACGGCGCGAGCTCGCGCTCCATCGCCGCCTTGGTGTTCGAGCGCGTGTGCACCGACGCATCGACGTCCGTGTTGCCGCTCGCATTGCCGAGGCCGGGGAAGTGCTTCGTGATGAAGACGACGTGCTCCTCCTCGGCGTACGCGCGCGCCATCGCGACGATGCACGGGCCAACGATGTTCGGGTCCGAGTCGATCGCGCGCGTGCGGAACATACCGCGCGTGCCCGAGTCGCTCGTGTACACGTCGGAGACCGTGCCGAGCGACATGTTCATCCCGGTCGAGGCCATCTCCTTCGCCGTGATCCGCGCGTGCAGATCGCAGATGCGCTCGCGCTGCGCCGCGTCGCCGAGGACGCTGCCCGAGAACAGACTCGTGAAGCCGTGGGCGCCCGAGAACCGCTGCGTCTTTGCCTCTTCCTGATCGGACGCGAAGAACAGCTCGTCGCGGCCGGCCAGACGCGCGACCTCGGAGTAGCCGCGGAGCATGGTGCGCAGCGTCTCGCCCGACGCGTTCGTCGGGTTCCACAGGATGATCGCGCCCAGGTTCTTGGTCTTGATCTTGTTGCGGATGTCCGCGTAGCCCTCGGCGGTGACGCCGTAGTGGTCGACCATGAAGAACTGGCCGATGTCGGCCGACTGCTCGGCGGCCGGCACCTCGGGTCCGGGCGACGGCGCGTCTTCCTTGCCGCCCTCCCACGAGTCCGTCTCCTCCGGCGGAGCGCTGGGCTGGTATTCGTCGTCGTCGACCGAGCACGCCGTCAGGGCCAGCAGCGAGACCAGCAGCGACAGATTCCTCATGCGCGCGAGGAAGAGCAAACAAGATGCCGCACTCGCCCCGAACGATCTCGCGCACATCCGCCACGAAGGGACGGGTCTGCGGTCGGTGGCAACGCGAGTAGCCGGCTATCAGATCGGGCCCGGCGCCGGGGCGATCTCCGTCGGAGCCGCCGGGGCGTCGACCGCCGCCGGCACGGGCTCCGGCTCGGGCTCGGGCTCGGGCTCCGGCATCTCCTCCCGCGCTTCGTAGGTCGTCTCGACCGGCGCAGCCGGCGGCACCTCCTTCGGCGAGTCCTTGATCACGACGATCGTGTCGACGCCCTCGAGGCGCTTGCGGCTCGCCTTCGCGGCCACCGACCCGAGCTTGCCGCCCTGCTCGAACGCGTCGCGCGCGTCGTCGAGCTGGTCGAGGTGCTCGTAGGCGGTCCCGAGGTTGTTCCACATGTAGCCCGTGGCGCCCTTGCGCCCGGTGGCCTCGACGAGCGCGTCGGCTGCGTCCTGGTACTGCTCGAGCTGCAGATAGACGTAGCCGAGGTTGTTCCACGCCCAGAGGTTTTCGGCGTCGAGCTCGGTGGCCTGGCGGAACGCGACGATCGCGCCGTCGTAGTCGAAGCGCAGCAGCTCGGCGCGACCGAGCGTGTTGTAGGCCTGGCTCGACGCGGGTGCGAGCTTGACGGCCTTGGTGGCGGCCTTGATCGCGTTCGCGCGCTCGTTCTTGGCGATGTACATGCGCGCGAGCTCGACGTGGGGCAGCGCCGACTTCTTGTCGAGCTTCACCGCGGCCTCGAGCACCTCGGTGGCCCTGCTGTAGTCGCCCTTCGCCGCGAGCTGCTTGCCGAGCTCGACGGCGTCGGTGAGCTTCGCCGGCATCACGAACGGCTCGTCGATCTTCGCAGGCGTGACCGGCGACGGCGCCACGTTGGGGCCCGGCTCGACGGCGGGCATCGGCAGCTCGGGTAGCGCGTCCGAGCCGATCGGCATCGACACGACGGGCGGCGCGACCTCCTTGTCACCTCCACACGCGGCGAGCGGAGCGACGAGCAACGAGAACAACACGACACGGACGAGAGACTTCATGGCGAGACCTCACAGACGCGGGGAACTCCCCGCTGACGGAGGAAGCCATCAGCATCGGACGTGCCATGCGCGCACGTCGGCGCGACGCGGAGTTGTGCGCGTGTGTGGTCGCGCGGACACGCGTGTCGTCGACGACGCCGCCCACGGCATTAAACGTCACGCCGCGCGCGTTGTCAGAGACCGGCGTGCGCCTTGATGTACACGACGGCGTCGAGCTTGCCGCTCGGGATCTCGGAGCTCGAGGTCACCATCAACGTCGAGCCGACGATGATGTTGAACGGGGTCTTGTAGCTGCTCATCATCGCGATCAGCTCGGCGCGCCCGGTCGGTGTGAACATCAGCGCCTGCGGTGACGACGTCGTCGTGCCCGCGGGGACCGCCGGGATGACGCCGATCGGCTTGGCCTGCGGATCTTTCGGGTTCATCACCGACATCGGTGCGACGTAGACGGTGAGCTCGGGGGTGTCGACGTTGAGCGAGTTGCTCGACACCTCGTAGTTCACGCTGTCGATCTCGACCTTGATCACGGGCTCGTCATCGATCGCCTTGAGCTCGGGTTTCTCGGTGACGAGATCGATCGCCTGGTAGAGGCTGACGTCGAGCTGCAGCTCGCACATGTTCGTCGAGCTGCTGCACGTGCCGGCGCAGCTCTCGGCGCACGCGGCCTCGGCGGCGGTCATGCACGCGGCCGGCGCTTGCGAGCAGTCGGTCATCAGCAGCGCGTCCGCGGCGGTCGGATCGAGCTGCCATCGCGTCGCGTCGATGGAGAAGTCCTTGGCGGGCAGCGTGAGGTCGAAGTTCGTGACGTCGGAGCTGATCAGCCCGCAGCCGGATGCGGCGAGCACGGTAAGGAGCGATAGGCGTAGGTCAGGCTTAGGCATCGCGTGGTCCCCTCAGGACGACGAGGTTCGCCCATCCTAACATCGGGGTCGGTGACGGACCCAACTTCAGGCAGTTGCCGTGAGGGCAGTCACTCAGGCGCCTGCGAGCTCCTCGGCGACCGTCCACGGATCGCGCGCGCGCGCCACGAGATCCTGCGCGATCTCGTCGAGGCCCCCCCTCGCCGCCAGCGCGCGCGCCGCCCGATCCGCGAGCAACGCACGCACGAGCTCGGCGAGGTGCGCGCGCGCCCGCGCGACCGCGCGCGCGCCTGCTTGGTCACCCGACCACACACGCGTGCGGTGCGCCTCGATCGCGAGCCCGAGCTCCTTGATGCCCGAGCCGTCGGCGACACCCTTGGTCGCGATCGTGCGCACGATCTCGACGTCCTTGCGCTCGCCGGTCGCGCGTAGATCCAGCATGTGCATGAGGTCACGCTCGGTCCGATCGGCGCCCTCACGATCGGCCTTGTTGACGACGAGCACGTCGGCGACCTCGAGCAGACCGCTCTTGATCGCCTGGATGTCATCGCCGAGGCCAGGAACGGACACCACGACGGTGGTGTGTGCGGCCTTCATCACGTCGACCTCGTCCTGGCCGACGCCGACGGTCTCGATCAGGATGCGCGTGTAGCCCATCGCATCGAGCACGTGGGCGACGTCGAACGTCGAGCGCGAGAGCCCGCCGAGGTAGCCGCGCGTCGCGAGGCTGCGGATGAACACGCCCGGGTCGAGCGCGTGCCGCTGCATGCGGATGCGGTCGCCGAGGATCGCGCCGCCCGAGAATGGCGACGTCGGATCGACGCACACCACGCCGACCTTCTCGCCGGCCGCGCGGTAGTGCGCGATCAGCGCGTCGACGACCGTGGACTTGCCGGCGCCCGGGTTGCCGGTGATGCCGACGAGGTACGCCTTGCCGGTATGCGGATAGAGCGCCTTGAGCTGCGCGAGCGCGCTCGGGCGGCGGTCGTCGAGATCGCGCATGAGGCGCGCGGCGGCGCGCACATCACCGGCGAGGATGGAGGAGACGGAGGCTGAGTCGACAGTCACGGCTTGCTCGCCTTGAACCGCTGCTCGGGGCCAGCGGGGGTGTAGATCTGTACCGCGCGGACGTCCGCAGCGGCGGTGAACGAGTGCTTCGTGTGGGGCGGGATCTGGACGACGCTCGTCGGCGTCACCGCGAGCTGCGTGCCCGCGACGGTCATCGTGCCGGAGCCCTCGAGGATGTAGAGCAGCTCGCTCTCGTTCGGGTGCACGTGCTCCGGCACGGCGGCGCCCTTCGCGAGCTTCAGCACCGACGCGGCCAGCACCTTGTCCGCGATCGTCGCGGGCTCGGCGTAGATCGTCGCGGGACCATAGGTCTTCGCCGACGCCGCCGGGAGGAACTTCGGGCTCGGCGAGCTCGCGCGCTGGTCGAGTGGGGTCGGCAGCGCGCCCGCGCGGGCCGAGCCTTCGCGTCCGCCGGGCACCGCGACGATGACGGCGTGCACGTCGCCCGCGGAAGCCACCAGCTCGCGCCCCGCGCCCTTGGGGACGTACACCACGTCCCCGGCCGCGACCGCCTGCTGCTTGCCGAGGCTGTGGATGATCGTCGCGGGCGCGAGCAGGTACCAGACCTCGGCGCGGTTCGCGATCCGCCGCCCGGTCGTCCCGCCGGCCTGCACCGCGAGCTCGAACATCGACGCGTCGTCGTTGCCTGTGTTGGCCTCGTCGAGCAGCACCGACACGGAGACGCCGCCCTGCCCGTTCGACGGTACCAGGCGGCGATCGATCACGTTCTGCCCGTCGGCGGGCGCGCGGAACTCGAACGGCAGCTGGATGCTCTGCCCGTGCAGCGGCGGCGCCCACGGATACTGCGTCATCAGCGCGACCATGCAGCTGCCGAGCTTGTCGCTCTTGGCCGTGTTGCGCGCGACCGTCACGACCGCCTGCCCCGGCCCGCCGATGTCGACCTGCATGACGAGCTCGCCCTCGATATCGAACCGCTCGACGGCGACCGCCGCCCAACACGCCTGCGCGGCCTCGTCGAGCTCGTTCATCGCCTTCTGGATCGCGGCGAGCCGCTCCTCCTGCGAGGCCTCGGGCGCGTCGGCGGTCGCGGCATCGGACGTCGCGGCGACGGGCGGCGCCGGGGCCGCGGGCGCGCTCGTGCCGGCGCTCGAGCCCGAACATCCGGCGACCACGGCGAGCGCGGCCGCGAGCCACGAACGTCGCATCACGCGACCTTGGGACGCAGGAACGACTCGACCCAGTCGATGATCTCGTTCGTGCTCGCGCCCGGCGTGAAGATCTTCGCGACGCCCATCTCGGCGAGCTTGGGCAGGTCGTCCTTGGGCACGATGCCACCACCGAACACCACGGTGTCGCCGACGCCGCGCGCCTTGAGCGCATCGATCACCGCCGGGAACAGCGTCATGTGCGCGCCCGACATGATCGACAGCCCGACGGCGTCGACGGCCTCCTGCACGGCGGCTGCCGCGATCATCTCGGGCGTCTGGTGCAGGCCCGTGTACACGACCTCGTACCCGGCATCAGCGAGCGCACGCGCGACGACCTTGGCGCCGCGATCGTGACCGTCGAGGCCGGGCTTGGCGACGAGGATGCGGAGCTTGCGCGAGGGATCGGACATGCGCCGGTTTTCCCTCGACGAGGCCCGGCTGGCAAGCGCCCGGCTACCGCAAGAGGTTCCGGGCGATGACGATGCGCTGGATTTCGCTGGTGCCCTCGTAGATCCGCGTGACCCGGACGTCGCGCAGCGCGCGCTCGACGGGGAAGTCGCGGACGTAGCCGTAGCCGCCGTGTACTTGTAGCGCGATGTCGCAGATCTTCCAGGCGTGCTCCGTCGAGAACAGCTTCGCCATCGCGGCGAGCTGCGAGAACGGCTGCTTGGTCTCCTTGGCGTGGGCCGCGCGCAGGGTCATCAGCGTCGCCGCGTCGAGCCAGGTCGCCGCGTCGGCGAGCATGCCCCCGATCGCCTGGTGCTTGATGATCGGCTGTCCGAACGTCTGCCGGTCGCCCGCGTAGCGGATCGCCGCCTCGAGCGCGAGCCGCGCGATGCCGATGGCCTGCGACGAGATGCCGATGCGCCCACCGTCGAGGGCCATCATCGCGAGCGCGAAGCCCTGGCCCGGCGCGGCGATCACCGCGTCGTCGGGGACCTCGACGCCCTCGAGCACGAGCTGCGCCGTCGAGCTGCCGTGCAGCCCCAGCTTCTCCTCGAGCCGCGCGACCTTCACCCCCTTCGCATCGCCAGGGACCACGAACGCGCTGATGCCCTTGCGGCCGGCGCCCGGATCGGTGACCGCCCACACGACCATGGCGCCCGCGTGATCGCCGCTCGTGATCCACTGCTTGGTGCCGTCGATCCGCCAGCCCGTCGCGGTCTTGACCGCCGTCGTGCGCATCGCGGCCGGATCGCTGCCGGCCTCGGGCTCGCTGAGCGCGAACGCGCCGGCGATCAGCTCGCCCGAGACGATGCGCGGCACCCACGCCCTGGCGAGCTCGGGGCTCGCATTGTTCGCGATCAGCTCGGCGACCATGTTGGTCACCGACACGGCGACCGCGACCGCCGCATCGCCCTTCGCGAGCTCCATCAGCGCGAGCGAGTACGCGACCGCGCCCATGCCGCCACCCCCGAGCTCCTCGGGGACCGTGACGCCGAGCAGGCCGAGCTTGGCGAGCTCGCGCAGCTCCGCCACCGGGAACTCGCCCGACACGTCACGCGCCGCGGCCTTGGGAGCGAGAAGGCGCTCCGCGGCGTCGCGCGCGGTGCGCTGAACGAGGAGCTGCT